>Ga0073928_10002568_pt1 | contig 30837 bp, 34 predicted proteins | sample PaiPotPPA55metaG_FD_76969 | JGI IMG/M metagenome (GOLD analysis project Ga0073928, IMG submission 76969) | Iron sulfur acid spring bacterial and archeal communities from Banff, Canada, to study Microbial Dark Matter (Phase II) - Paint Pots PPA... ...
CGCCGCGGCCGCCGCGCTCGACGGCGGCCACCTCGACGACGAGGCCGCGACGGCGCGTCGGCAGACGACGCGCCTGGTCGCCGACGCGGTGGCCGTCGACGGGGTCCATCAGCTCGGCGACCCCGACCGCCGCCTGCCGCACCTGGTGTGCCTCGCCGTCGACGGGGTCGAGGCGGAGCCGGTGTTGCTCGGCCTCGACCAGCGGGGCGTCGCCGTGCACTCGGGCTCGTCGTGCTCCAGCGAGGCCCTCGAGCCCTCCCCGGTGCTGGCGGCCATGGGCGTCGACGCCGACCGGTCGTTGCGTCCCAGCGTGGGCTGGAGCACGACCGACGCTGACGTGGCCGCCTTCGGGGCCGCCTTCCCGGAGGTGGTCGGGAAGTTGCGGGCCCTCCGAGGAGGTTGAACCGACCGTGATCCCTGTGCAGCGCCTGAACCACGCCGTCCTCTACGTCCGCGACGCCGCTCGCAGCGCCGACTTCTACCGCTCGACCTTCGGGTTCGAGACCGTCACCGAGTTCCCCGGCGCCGCCTTCCTGCGCGCCGCCGGGTCCTCGAACCACCACGACCTGGGTCTGTTCTCGGTCGGGCCGAACGCGCCGGGCCCCGAGGCGGGTCGGGTCGGGCTCTACCACCTGGCCTGGCAGGTCGGCTCGGTCGAGGACCTGCGCACCGCGCGCGACACGCTGCGGGCCGTTGGCGCCTACGTCGGCGAGTCGGACCACGGGGCGACGAAGTCGATCTACGGGCACGACCCCGACGGCAACGAGTTCGAGATCATGTGGCTGCTGCCCCGCGCCGAGTGGGGCGAGCACGAGCACGACGCGGTCGTCGCGCCCCTCGACCTCGAGGCCGAGATCGCCCGACACGGCTGAGCGCCGCCGTCGGTCGATACGCTCCGCGCATGAACGACTGGCGCCAGCTGTCCTCCGATCTCACCGCGGCCCTGAACCTCGGGACCCCCCCGATCGCGATCACCTTCGGTGAGGAGGCCCCGGCCGGCGTCGACCCCTTCGACGCGTCAATGCCGGCCCCGACCGACGACGGCCGCACCGGTCGCGTGCCGGCCGGCTGCGCGTTCTGGACCCACGCCGCCGACCGGACCTTCTCGACCGTCGCCGAGGACCACGCCAACTGCTCGGTGGGCAGCGTCACCCACGGCTTCCTGACCCTCGACGAAGCCGTCGGACGGGGCGACGTGGCGACGCTGCTCGAGACCGGATGGGTGACGCCCGAGGCCATGGCCGAGGTTCCGGCGGTGCGGACGAAGCCGGGAACGGTGACGTACGGCCCGCTCCGGGACACGCCGGTCGACCCCGACGTCGTGCTGCTTCGGGTCAACGGCAAGCAGCTCATGGTGCTGCACGACGCGCTCCCCGCGCTGCGCATCGAGGGCAAGCCCCAGTGCCACATCATCGCGGTGGCGAAGGAGCACGGCGAGCCGGCGGCGAGCGTCGGCTGCGCGCTGAGCCGGGTGCGCACCGGCATGTCGGCCACCGAGATGACCTGTGCCATCCCGGCCGGTCAGCTGCCGGCGGTGGTCGACGCCGTGACCGCGACCGCGGGCCTGGACACCACGGTCGCTCGCTACGCGGCCGAGGACGCGCAGCGCTTCAGCTAAGGCGCTACTTCTTGGCCGCCTCGTAGTAGGGGTTGTCGCCGGCCGCGTGGTCGGTGACGTCGATGACCGACGAGATCTCGGGGACGGCGTCGAGGATCGCGACCTCGATCCCCTGGGTCAGGGTGACGGCCGCCAGCCCGCAGCCCTGGCAGCCGCCGGACATGCGCACGTAGACGACGCCGTCCTCCACCGCGACCAGGTCGGCCGAGCCGCCGTGGGCGGCGATGGCCGGGTTGATCTGCTCGTCGAGCACGGTGAGCACGGCCTGGGCCACCGGCCCCGACAGGTCGGCGGTCGGCCGTGACCCCGGGCCCGGCGCCGCCGTCGGCCGGTTCGGGTTCTGCATGACCATGCCCGAGCCGGTGAAGTCGAGCGTGGCGCCGGTGAGCGGCTCGACGCTCGCCGCCGGCACCACGACCGACAGGTCGTCGTGCCGCTGGACGAGGTCGTCATCGCCGGCGTCGGCCAGCGGGCGCAGCTCCATCGTGTAGTTGTACGCGCCGGCCGCCTCGCCGCTCACCTCGATCCAGAGCGCGAGGGTGTCGGACTCCGGCTCGCCGGCCCGCACCTCGAGGATCTTGTCCCGGGCGGGGTCGGTGACCGTGACGACCGGGTCGGCGACGCTGCTCACCTGACCCATCATAAGCACGTGCCCCGGGTTCTCCTCCTCCTGCCCACCGCGACCTACCGCGCCGCCGATTTCATCGCCGCCGCCCGGTCGCTCGGGGTCGAGGTCGTCGTCGCCTCCGAGGAGGCCCCGGTGCTGAGCGCCACGATGGGAGACCGGGCGGTCACGGTTCCCCTCGACGACGCCGACGCGGCGGCGGCCGCGATCGAGGCGCTCGACGAGCGCAGCCCCATCGACGCCGTCGTCGCCGTCGACGACCCGGGCGTCGTCGTCGCGGCCCAGGCCGGTGAGCGGCTCGGCTTCCCGCACAACCCGCCCGCGGCGGCGGCCCGCACGCGCGACAAGCTCGCCATGCGCGACGCGCTCGCGGCCGCCGAGGTGCCGCAGCCCCGCTTCGCGCCGCTGCCGAGCACCGACGACCTCCCCGACGTCGGCTGGCCGCGGGTCGTCAAGCCCACGCGCGCGTCGGGCAGCCAAGGGGTCATCCGCGCCGACGACCCGGCGGCCTCGGTCGCGGCGGCGCGGCGGGCGGCCGAGATCGCCGACGGCGGACCGCTCCTGGTCGAGGAGTACGTGCCCGGTGCCGAGGTGGCAGTCGAGGGCCTCCTGCGCGGCGGCGAGCTGACCGTGCTGGCCGTCTTCGACAAGCCCGACGCCCCCGAGGGGCCGTACTTCGAGGAGACGATCTACGTCACGCCGTCTCGGCTGCCCGACGCGGACCTCGCGGCGGCGCAGCGCGTGAGCCAGGACGCGACCCGCGCCCTCGGGCTCACCGAGGGACCCGTCCACGCCGAGCTGCGCGTCGAGGGCGGACGGGCTCGGCTGCTGGAGGTGGCCGCCCGCTCGATCGGCGGCCTGTGTGCCCGGTCGCTGCGGCTCGGGGCCGGCATCAGCCTCGAGGAGCTGATCCTGCGCCACGCGCTCGACCTGCCCATCGAGGACCTCACCCGGGCGGGCGCGGCGTCGGGCGTGATGATGCTGCCGATTCCCCGCTCGGGAACCCTCGTCGGCGTGCACGGCCAGGACGCGGCCCGCGCCGTGCCGGGGATCGTCGGGCTCGAGGTCACGATCCCGCGCCGTCGCCCGGTGCGCGCGCTCCCGGAGGGTGACCGCTACCTGGGGTTCCTGTTCGCGCGCGGGCCCGACCCGGCCGCGGTCGAGGAGGCGCTGCGGCGGGCCCACGCCCAGCTCGTCGTCGAGATCATCTGAGCCACACCGGTACCCTCGATTCGATGCGCGTCGCGTTGGTGTCCTGCTACGAGCTCGGCCACCAGCCGCTGGGCGTCGCCGGTCCGGCGGCGGCGCTGCGCGAGGCCGGCCACGAGGTTCGCTGCGTCGACCTGGCGGTGGAGCCGTGGGATCCGAGCCTCGTCGCCTGGGCCGACCGCCTCGGCTGCTCGGTGCCGATGCACACCGCCACCCGCATCGCCCGCCTGGTCATCGACGACGTCCGTCGGCGGCGACCGGAGCTGCCGGTGGCGTGCTTCGGCCTCTACGGCGCGGCGATGGCGGACGCGGCCGACCGGGTGCTGGCCGGCGAGACCGACGCGGCCCTGGTCGCCTGGCTCGCCGGCGACGACGACGGCCGGGTCGTCCATCTCGAGCGCGTCGCACATCGGTCGGCCCCGCCCGCCCGCGACCTGCTGCCACCCATCGACCGCTACGCGCGGCTGCTGCGGGGCGAGCGGGAGAGCGTCGTCGGCGTCGTCGAGGCGAGCCGGGGGTGCGTCCACCGGTGCCGGCACTGCCCGGTCCCCGTCGTGTACGACGGGCGGATCCGCATCGTCGACGTCGACTCGGTGCTCGCCGACGTCGAGCAGCAGGTAGCGGCCGGCGCGGAGCACCTGACGTTCGCCGACCCCGACTTCCTGAACGGTCCCCACCACGCCCGTCGGGTCGTGGCGGCCGTTCACGAGCGCTTCCCGTCCCTCTCGTTCGACTGCACGGTGAAGGTGGAGCACGTCCTCGCCCACCCGGACGTCTGGCCCGAGCTGGCCGCGGCCGGCTGCCTGTTCGTCGTGTCGGCGTTCGAGAGCGTCGACGACGCGACGCTGGCGAGGCTCGACAAGGGCCACACGGCCGCCGACGAGGCGGCGGCGGTGGCGGTGCTGCGGACGCACGGGATCGAGGTGCGACCGTCGTGGCTCCCGTTCACCCCGTGGACGACGCTCGACCAGCTGCGGCGCCTCGTCGACTTCGTCGCCGAGCACGACCTGGTCGGCAACGTCGACCCGGTGCAATACACGATCCGACTGCTGCTCCCCCCGGGCTCGCTGCTGCTCGACCACCCCGACGTCGTCCCCCACCTCGGCGCGTACGACCCCGAGCGGGCGAGCTACTCGTGGCGGTCGGCCGAGCCGGCCATGGACGCGCTGCAGCTCGAGCTGGCCGAGCTCGTCGAGGCGGGCGTCGGCGCCGGCGACCCGATCCCGGCGGTGTACGGGCGCATCCGCGCCGCGCTCGGGCTGCCCGCGGTGACGGTCGACGAGGGTCGCGCCGCCGCGGTGCCGAGGCTCAGCGAGCCGTGGTTCTGCTGCGCCGAGCCGACCGCGGCCCAGCTGCTGCCGCTCCCGTCCTGAGCGTCACGGGCCGAACGACAGCGAATCGACCCGCCAGCCCGACGCCTCGCTCCCCATCAGCGTCAGCGAGGCGTGCCCACCCGCCGACGTGTACGTGCACTGGGGGACGCCCGGGTCCGGGCCGCCGCAGCCCTGGAAGGTCCAGCCCGTGCCCCGGCTCGCGTGCCCGAACAGCGCCGAGACCGCCGCCGGCGACGCGCACCGGCCCGCCGCGGCCTGGTCGCCGGCCGTCCACGCGCTGAGGAGGGCCTGGGCGGCGTCGGTCGGGGCGATGCAGACGATCCCGACCGTCACCGACGGCCCGCCGCTCGTGGACGACGCCGCGGGCGCGGTGGTCGTGGTCGCGGGCGAGTGGTGGGACTGCACCCGGCCGCTGCTGCCGCCGCAGCCGGCCAGCACCGCCGCCGCGACGGCGACGGCGCCGATCAGCCGCGGGGGCGGCGCAGCACGTTGAGGGCCGAGCCGGCTCGGAACCACTCGATGTGCTCCTCGGACATGGTGTGTCGACAGACGAGATCGCTGGTCTTCCCGTTGGCGTGGTGCAGGCGAACCGTCACCGCCCGGTCGGGCGCCAGGTTCGCCAGGTCCACGATGTCGACCGTGTCGTCGACCAGCACCCGCTCGTAGTCGTCGGGGTCGGCGAAGGTGAGCGCGAGCACCCCCTGCTTCTTCAGGTTCGTCTCGTGGATCCGGGCGAACGACCGCACGATGATCGCCCGGCCGTTCATGAACCGCGGCTCCATCGCCGCGTGCTCCCGCGACGAGCCCTCCCCGTAGTTCTCGTCGCCGATTGCGACCCAGCCGATCCCCGCCTCCTTGTACCCGGCCGCCAGCTCGGGCAGGGGGCGCGTGCTGCCGTCGCGCCCGTCGATCCCGGTGCCGGCCTCGTCGAGCGAGAACGCGTTGTTGACGCCGGTGAACAGGTTCTTCGAGATGTTCGAGAGATGCCCGCGGTAGCGCAGCCACGGGCCGGCCGGGGAGATGTGGTCGGTCGTGCACTTGCCGACCGCCTTCACCAGCACGCGGAGCCCGAGCAGGTCCTGGCCGTCCCAGGGCGGGAACGGCTCGAGCAGCTCGAGGCGCTCGGAGTCCGGCTTCACGATCACCTCGACGCCGGCGCCCGACGCCGCCGGCGCCACGAAGCCGGACTTCCCGGGATCGAAGCCGGCCGCCGGGAGCTCGTCGGCGGAGGGCGGCTCGAGGGTGACCCGCTGGCCGTTGGCGGCGATCGGGTCGCGGACGAAGTCGTGGTCGAGCCGACCGGTGAGGGCCATGGCCACGACCGTCTCCGGGGAGCCGATGAAGGACAGCGTCTCGGCGTTCCCGTCGTTGCGGCGCGGGAAGTTGCGGTTGAACGACGAGACGATGGTGTTGCGCTCGCCGGGCTTGATGTCGTCGCGCTGCCACTGTCCGATGCACGGGCCGCACGCGTTGGCGAGCACGGTGGCGCCGATCGCCTCGAGGTCGGCGAGCAGGCCGTCCCGCTCAATCGTCGCCCGGACCTGCTCCGAGCCCGGCGTGATGAGCAGCGGGCTCCGGACCTTCAGACCCGCGGCCTTGGCCTGGCGGGCCACGTTGGCGGCCCGCCCGATGTCCTCGTAGGACGAGTTCGTGCACGACCCGACCAGGGCGTACGAGATGTCGAGCGGGTAGCCCTCCTCGGCCGCGACCTCGGCCAGCTCGTGCAGCGGCCGGTCGAGGTCGGGCGTGTGCGGCCCCACGAGATGCGGCTCGAGGTCGTCGAGGTCGATCTCGATGACCCGGTCGTAGAACCGCTCCGGGTCGCCCTCCACCTCCGGATCGGCGCGCAGGTGCTCGGCGGCGCCGTCGGCCAGTCCCGCGATCGCCTCCCGCCCGGTGGCCTTCAGGTACATCGCGGAGCGGTGGTCGTACGGGAAGACCGAGCAGGTGGCGCCGATCTCGGCGCCCATGTTGCAGATGGTCGCCTTGCCGGTGGCCGAGATCGACTCCGCGCCGGGCCCGAAGTACTCGACGATGGCTCCGGTCCCGCCCTTCACGGTGAGGATGCCGGCCACCTGGAGGATCACGTCCTTGGCCGCCGCCCAGCCCGACAGCTTGCCGGTCAGGCGCACGCCGATGAGGCGCGGCACCCGGGTGTTGAACGGCCAGCCCGCCATCACGTCGACCGCGTCGGCGCCGCCGACCCCGATCGCGACGACGCCGAGCCCACCCGCGTTCGGGGTGTGGCTGTCGGTGCCGATCATCATCCCGCCCGGGAACGCGTACTGCTCGAGCACGACCTGGTGGATGATCCCCGAGCCCGGCTGCCAGAACCCGATCCCGTACTTCGCCGACACGGTGCGGAGGAAGTCGTAGACCTCGGAGTTGGCGTCGAGCGCGGTGGTGAGGTCGGGGGCGGCGCCGCTGTGAGCCTGGATGAGGTGGTCGCAGTGCACGGTGGTCGGCACCGCGACCTCGTCGAGCCCCGCGGTCATGAACTGGAGCAGCGCCATCTGCGCGGTCGCGTCCTGCATCGCGACCCGGTCGGGCCGGTAGTTGGCGTAGGCGGCGCCTCGCTCGAGCCCCACCGTCTCGACGTCGTCGGCGTGGGCGAGGAGCACCTTCTCGGCGAAGGTGAGGGGCCGGCCGAGCCGGCGGCGGCCGGCGTCGACGCGCTCGGGGTAGCGCCGGTAGAGCGTCTCCACCAGCTCGACGGGGGTGGTGGGCCCGACCTGCGATCCGGCCATCGGCGCTCCTTACTCCAGCACTCCTCGCAGGCTACGTCGCCGGGGCCCCCCGCCCTCCGCTCGGGCCGGCGAGTGTGACGTTCGGGCTCAGGCGGCGGCGACCCGGGCCCGGGCCCGGCGGATGATGGGCGAGGGCGGGAGCAGCGCGTTCATGACCCGGGTCAGCGCGAACACGTTGGCGCGCAGCGGGATCGTCGCCGGCGTCGGCCACGGCAGCCCGTAGAGGTCGCGGGCGACGCGGGGCAGGATCGCCACCGTGGCCATGGCCGGGATCGCCCAGAGGGGCCGGAGCGCCAGCGGCATGGGCGGGAAGAAGATCATCCGCATGCCCTCCCGCGCCGCCTCGGTGACCTGGAGGCCGTCGAAGGCCCGCAGGTACTCGCGCAGCTCGCCGAGGGACCGGGGCGCCATCCCGACCGGCAGCTCGACGAGCTCGGCGACCCGGACCATCTCCAGCACGTAGCGGTCGGCGTCCTCGTCGTCGAGGCGCCCCGCGTAGGCCCGGTAGGCGGCGATGAACGAGTGCACCTCGACAGCGTGGATCCACAGCAGGAGGTCTGGGTCGCTGGCGGTGTACGAGCGGCCGGTCGTCGGGTCGACGCCCTTGATCCGCTGGTGGACGCGCCGGACCCGCTCACACGCGTCCTCGGCGGTGGCGCGGTCGCCGTAGGTCGTGAGGTACACGAACTCGGTGGTGCGCTGCAGGCGGCCCCAGGGGTCGACGCGGTAGCGGCTGTGCTGGTCGACCCCGGCCATCGCGCGCGGCTCGAGCGCCTGCACCAGCAGCGCCCGGAGGCCGCCGGCCAGCATCGCGGGGTCGGCGTGGAGGCGCCACGCGATGCTGTCAGGGCCGAAGAGGCCGGGATCCACGGCCGGGATGCTACGGGTGGGCTGGAGCGCGCTTCGCATCGCTTCAGCAGTCCGCGAACGAGCGCAGGGCCGCCCGGGGGGCGCGGCGGGGCGGGTGGTGTCCGGACAGCTCGAGCAGTCGGACCACCCGCGCCCGGTGGCCCGCGTACGGGGCGAGGAGCTCGAGCATCCGCTCGTCGGTGGCGCGCCGCTCGCCGGCGAGGGCCCAGCCGACGAGGTGGCTGAGGTTGTAGTCGCCGACGCTCACGGAATCGCGGTCGCCGAGCGCGATCTGGGCGACCTCGGCCGCCGTCCAGGGACCGACGCCGGGCAGCGCGGTGAGGAGGCGGGTCGCGTCGGCGGGCGCGAGCGCGGAGGCGGTCTCGAGGCGGGCGGCGCGGGCGGTGACGCGCCGGATCGTGTCGGCGCGTCGCTGCTCGATGCCGCAGCGGTGCAGCGCCCAGTAGGGCAGCGCCGCGAGCAGCGCGGGATCGGGCGGCAGGAGCAGGCCGAACGGCCCGGGGGCGGGCTCGCCGTGGCGGCGGACGAGGGTGCGGTACGACCGGGCCGCTTCCACGCCGGTGACCCGCTGCTCGATGACCGCCGGCACGAGCGCCTCGACCACCGCGCCCGTCCGCCCGAGCCGCAGCCCCGGCGCCCGGCGGTGCAGGTCGCGCACGAGGCCGGGCCCGGGCGTGAAGGCAGCCGGGTCGTCGTCGAAGCCGAGCAGCTCGGGCGTCTGGCCGAGGGCAGCGTCGGCGCCGGGCCCCCACGCCGACGCCAGGACCTCCGGGCCGCGGATCTCGAGCGCCAGGGTGGCCGGGCCGGCGGGCGTCCGCGTGGCGCGACAGGCGGAGCGGGCGGCGAGCCGCAGACACGGGTCGCGCCCGGCGCGACGGAGTCGACCGAGGGTGAGCGTCAGGTCGATCGGGCCGGGGAGCCGGAGCCGGCGCTCGCGCACCGGCGCATCATGTCAGCGATCGTGCTCCTCGATGGCGACCGATCGCATCACGTCGCCGACCTGCACCGCCTTGGCCACGTCGACCCCCTCGGTCACGTGCCCGAAGAGGTTGTACGACTTGGCCAACTTGGTCGTGCAGTCGTCGATGCAGATGAAGAACTGCGACCCGTTCGTGTCCGGCCCGGCATTGGCCATCGCGACCGCGCCGAGCGTGTACTCGCCGCGCACCGGCTCGTCGGCGAATCGGTAGTCGGGGCCACCGCGGCCGGTGCCTTCCGGACAGCCGCCCTGGATGACGAACTCGGGAACGACCCGGTGGAACGTGAGGCCGTCGTAGTAGCCCTGGCGGGCGAGGGCGACGAAGTTGTTGACCGTGTTCGGCGCGAGCTTCGGGTCGAGCTCCAGGACGATGCGGCCGCGGTCGGTGTCGATCGTCGCCCGGTAGGCCTTCGTGTCGTCGATCTCGTGCTCGGGGGGTGGGGTCACGGGGTGCCCTTTCTCGGGGGAGCGGGCCTGGTGGTCGGAGGCCCGGCGAGCGCGCTCGTCGCCTGGGCGAGGAGCTGACGCGCCGAGTCGGCCCACGGGCCGTTGGGGGCCAGCAGGAGGTAACGCTGACACTCGTTCATCGCCCCGGCGTAGTCCTGGAACTCGTTGCCCAGGACGACGGCCCGGAAGAAGTGGGCGTCGGGGTACTGAGGGTTGAGGAGGACGGCGTGGTCGAGTCGCGCCTTGCTGAGCGACACGAGCTGGGGCGCGTCGGCGGGCGACGCCTGCGCGGTCAGGTACAGGATCCGGCCCGCCTGGGCCTCGGCTTGGGCGTTGGTCGGGTCGAGCTTGGTGACCTCGTCGTACTGCTGCAGCGCGCCGCGCAGGTCGTTGGTCGATTCGAGGATGAACGCCAGCTGCATCCGGGCCTGGCTGTCGTTCGGGTTCCGGGCGACGGCGGCCTGGAGCGTCCGGCGGGTCTGGGCCGCCGACGCCGCCGACGGGCTGGCCCCGCCGCTGTTGCCGGACGACGTCTGGCCCGGGAGCCGGGCCCCCAGGGCGGCCGCCAGGGCGACGCCGGCGAGGGCGGCGAACGCCACGACCCCGGCCACGATCAGGGCCCGACGGCGAGATGAGGTCGGCGGGGCCGCCGGTCGCGCGTCGACGCCGTCGCGCAGGGCGCGGATGACCGCGGCGGCGCGGGCGGTGTAGTCGTCGTGCAGCCGCCGGTAGGACTCGGCGTCGATCGCGCCGTCGGCGCGCTCCGCCTCGAGGTCGTCGAGGGATCGGAGCAGGAAGTCGCGCTCGGCTTCGAGGCTCTCGCGATCGGTGCCGGCCGCCGTGGTCGTGTCGGTCATCCGGTTCGGACCCGCTCCACGAGCGTCTCGTCGGCCGGCGTCGCGGCGAGGCGGGGCTGGCGGCGCCAGCGGGCGAAGGCGAACCCGAGGCCGGCCAGGCCCAGCGCGACCGCCACGACGGGCAGGGCCCAGACCAGGATCCCGAAGCCGCTGCTCGACGGCTTCAGGAGGATGGATTCGCCGTACCGGTCGACGTAGACGCGGCGGATGGCGGCGTCGGACTGGCCGGCCGCGGCTCGCCGCTGGAGATCGACGAGGATGGCGCGAGCGGAGCTGCTCGGGGAGTCGGCGACCGAGAGCGCCTGGCAGTCGGGGCACCGGAGCTCGGTGGCGAGCTCGTGGGCGCGCTGGGCCGCGGTCGGCGGCCCGCTGCTCGGCCAGGCGGCCCAGACCAGCGCCGCGACGACGAGGGCCGCGACGCCGCCCCACGCCAGCGCGTCGCGGCGCGTCACCGGACCGTCCTCGCCGCCGCCAGCAACGTCTCGAGGTTGCCGACCGAGGTCGGACCGATCTGTGCGCCCGCGATGACGCCGCTCGGCGAGATGGCGTAGGTCTCGGGCTGGCCGCGGGTCCCGAACGCGAGGGCGAGGCTGGATCCGGGGTCGGCCGCCAGCTCCCACGTCATGCCCTCGGCGGCCGCGTACTGGCGGGCGGCGTCGGTCGTGTCGTCGCGGACCACGCCGAGCAGCACGAAGCTCGTGTCACCGGCGTGGCGCTGCTCGAACTGCAGCAGCGACGGCAGCTCCTGCTGGCACGGGATGCACCAGGAGTTCCAGAAGTTCACGAGCACCGGCTTGCCGGCCAGGCTCTGGGAGGACAAGGTCTGGCCGTCGAAGGCGTGGACGCTGAAGGTCGGCGCCCGCTTGCCGACCAGCTGGCTGCGCTCGGTCTCGGCCTGCGGGTTCGTGCCGACCTGGGTGGCCAGCACGATGGCGAGCACCGCCACCACCACCCCGACGCCGAGCGCGGCCCAGCGCGCCGGGTGCCTCATACGGGGACCGCCTCCGGCTCCTCGGACGGCTGCGGCTCAACCGGCGGCGGCAGCACCCGCTCGACCGGCCGTCGGATCGTGCGGCGCAGTCGCGGGCCGAGCGCGATGGCGGTGCCCAGCGCGATCACACCGCCGCCGACCCAGAGCCACAGCACCATGGCGTTGATCCGGACGCCGATCGTGACCGGACCCCGCTGGTTCGGGGAGGACACGACGGTCAGGTACACGTCGCGGAGCCAGCCGGTGCGCACCGAAGGGGTACCGATGCCCTCCGCCGTGTTCGGGAAGATCTTGATCGCGGGGGCGTAGACGCCGAGGTCGCTGCCGCCGTGGTGCACGTCGACCCGCGCCTTGATCGTCGTGTCCTGCGAGCCCTTGTGGTTCGTAGAGCCGAGGTAGGTGACCCGATACCCGCTCACGGTCGCCGACTGGCCTCGCGCGAGCGTGACGTCCCGCTTGGCGGTGAAGGTCCCGAAGCTGGCCAGCGCCAGGGCGATGCAGACCACGCCGAGGTGGACGACGAGCCCGCCGTACAGGCGGGGGTTGGAGGCCACGGTGCGGGGCAGCACGCGCGTCCACTGCTCGCGCTCGGCCCGGCGGCGGGCCAGGACACCGGCTCCGAACTGGCGCACGACGCCGGCCACCGCGAAGGCGGCGAGCCCGAAGGCGAGGAGCGCGGTGACGCTCCGGGTCCCGAGCGCGACCGCGATGAGCATCGTCGCGCCACCCGCGTAGGCGGGCACCAAGAGGCGGCGGCGCAGCACGGCCGCCGACGTCGCGCGCCACGGCAGCGCCGGCGCCACCGCCATGAAGAAGAGGAGCGCGATCCCGAGCGGCGTGGCCATCCGGTTGAAGTACGGCTCCCCCACCGAGAGCTGATGCCCTTGGAACGCCTCGGCCAGGAGCGGGTAGACGGTGCCGAGCAGGACGACGAAGGCGAGCCCGGCGAAGAGGAGGTTGTTGACGAGGAACGCGGATTCTCGGGAGATCGGTGCGTCGATGCGCCCGGGGGCTCGCAGCCGGTCGCCGCGCCACGCGATCAGCCCGACGCCGATCGCGGCGACGATGGCGAGGAAGACGAGCAGCCACGGCCCGATGCCCGACGTCGTGAACGAGTGCACCGAGTTGAGGACGCCGCTGCGGGTGAGGAAGGTCGCGAGGATGGTGAGGCAGAAGGTCGACAGCACCAGGGAGAGGTTCCAGACCCGGAGCATCCCGCGGCGCTCTTGGACGATGACGGAGTGCAGGAACGCGGTCGCGGTGAGCCACGGCAGCAGGGCCGCGTTCTCCACCGGGTCCCAGGCCCAGAAACCGCCCCAGCCGAGGACCTCGTAGCTCCACCAGGCCCCGAGGATGATCCCGACCGAGAGGCAGCCCCACGCGAAGAGGGTCGACCGGCGGGTGTCCTCGAGCCAGCCCTCGCCGAAGCGCCCGGTCACGAGCGCGCCGATCGCGAAGGCGAACGGGACCGTGAAGCCGACGAGGCCCATATAGAGGAGCGGGGGGTGGAACGCCATGAGGGGGTGGTTCTGGAGCAGGGCGTTCGGCCCCCGGCCGTCGGGCGGGGCCGTGCTCAGGCGCCGGAACGGGTTGGCGGGCCCGAGCATGAGCGCGAAGAAGAAGAGGGCGACCGTGAGGCCAACCACGTTCGCCCACGCGACGAGCGGATCCGCGGCTCGGGCTCGGAACCGGTGGGCCATGAACGCCAGGTAGCCGCCGAGCACCAGCGCCCAGAGGAGGATCGAGCCCTCGAGCGCCGCCCACAGCCCCGAGACGGTGAAGAGGAGCGGCGTGGCCCGGGCGTTGTTCTCGGCGACGTACTTCAGCGAGTAGTCGTGGGTGACGAGGGCCCACTCCATCGCGCCTGCCGCGACCGCGGCGGCGGCCAGGACCCCGAAGAGGAAGCGCCGTCCCACCACGAGCTGGCGCTCGTCATGGGTCACGAGACCCATCACGAGCACGAAGATCCCGACCCCGGCGCAGCTGGCACCGACGGCGAGGGCGAAGATGCCGAGCGTGGCCTTCATCGCGTGGTCGCCGTCGGCTGCTTCACGGCCGGCGGCTGGTAGTCAGCGCCGTGCTTGATGAGGATCCGATCGGAGACGAACTTGCCACCGGCGCCCCAGTGACCCTCGCAGACCACGGGGGCGCCGTCCTTGAACAGCTGGGGCGGGTCGCCGTGCTGGACTACCGCAGCCGTCGCCTTGCCGTCCGTGACCCGGAAGTCGACGCCGGTCCGGGTCGAGACGATGGAGCCGTTCACGACCGCACCAGCCATGCGGAACTGGGAGGTGTCCTGGCGGTGCGCGACGGCTTCCGACACCGTGCGGAAGTACTGGATGTTCTGGGAGAGCACGACCACGAGGGCGATGATGGCGCCGAGGGCCGCGACGCACATGGCGACCGCCACGTAGGTGCGGCGGGAGCGGCGCGTCATGCGTCGCGATTGAGGCGCTCGGCGCGCCGGATCCGGGCACCGAGCCGGAGCCAGTACGCCGCCAGGGCGCCGGCGGTGAGCGCCCAGCCGCCGATCACGTACTCCGCGAACCTCATCCGCGTGCTCCGACCTCGACGTGCTCCGGTGGGGCGGTCAGCCCGGCGCCTTGCACACGCTCTTCGATCGCGAGCGTGAGCTCACGCGCCTCGAGGTCTTCCTCCAAGGCCTCGAGGCGATACCGCCGGTCGAGCAGGTAGACGAAGAGGATGGTGAAGGCGACCACGCCCCACCAGAGCGTGAACGCCATGACACCGTGGATATGGGCGTTGAGGCTCGGCGTGAACACCGTGGCCTGCTGATGCAGGGTCCGCCACCAGTCGACCGAGAAGTGCACGATGGGGACGTCGGCGAACGCGACCAGAGCCGCGATCGCGCTCCGCTTGGCCCGCGCCTCGATCGGCGCGGGAACCCGCCGCAGGGCCAGGTAGCCCACATAGAGGAAGAACAGCACCGCGGTCGTCACCAGCCGCGCGTCCCAGGCCCACCACACACCCCAGACCGGGCGACCCCAGAGGGAGCCGAGCACCAGGGTGAGGCCCGTGAAGAGCACGCCGAGCTCGGCTGACGACGCCGCCAGTCGGTCCCAGACCGGCGACCGGGTGCGTCGCCACAGGTACAGGGCCGACGCCATGGCGGTGATCCCGAACGCCAGGTACGCGATCCATGCCGACGGCACGTGGAGGTACATCAGGCGTTGCGCGTCGCTTTGGACCCGGTCTGGCGGCGCGACCCACAGCCCGAACACCGCCAGCACCGCGAGCGCGGCAAGTGCCGCCCATCCCAAGATCCGGCTCACTCGGGGATTTAGCAGCGTCATGATTCCTCCAGGAGCGGCCCGAAGACCAGCATCCCGATCCCGGTGAACAGCACGGCGAAGATCCCTAGCAACGCCACCCAGGGCCAAGCGTCACCCGAGGCGCCGTCGATGGCGGCCTCCCACGCCCGGCTGGCCCCGAGCAGCACCGGGGCGACCACCGGAAGCAGGAGGACCGGCAGCAGCGTCTCACGCACGCGCAGGCCCGCGGACAGAACGCCGTAGAGGGTACCGACGGCCGCCAGCCCGACGGTCGCGGCGATCGTGGCCAGGACGAGGGGCGCGATCCCACCGAGCCCGACGTTGAAGAGGACGACCACGCCGGCGGTCAGGAGCACCTCGAGGGCGACGAGCTGGACCGCGACGGCGCCGGCCTTGCCGAGGAAGAGCGCAGAGCCATCGAGTCCGGAGAGTCGGAGCCCGTCGAGGGCACCGTTCTCGGCCTCGATGGCGAACGCCCGCCCGATGGAGAGCAGCGTGCCGAGGAGCACCGCGACCCAGAACAGCCCCGGGGCGACGCGGCTCAGCACGCCGCGGTCTGGGTCGAGCGCGAACGCAAAGAGCAGCAGCACGATGAGGCCAAAGGGCAGGACCTGCTGCGTCGTGACCCGCGAGCGGGCCTCGATGCGCAGGTCCTTCCCGGCGACCAGCAGCGCCTCTTGGATCAGGTTCATCCCGAGCTCCGTTCGCCCGTTGCGCGCGCGGGCGGGCGGCTGTCAGTGGCCGCGGCCTCGGGATCCGGCACCGACGCCGGCTCGGGCACGCTGCCGTGCGCTTGGCCGGCGGTCAGCACGACCTCCCGAGAGGCGAGCCCGCGAACCCGGTCGAGCTCGTGTGACGCCAGCACGACGGTCAGTCCCGACTGCGCGGTCCCCGACAGAACCTGATCCAGAGCCGCCCGACCCTCGGCGTCGAGACCGGCGTGCGGCTCGTCGAGCAGCAGGAGACGCGGCCGGCGCGCGAGCGCGACCGCGAAGGCGAGCCGCCGACGCTGGCCCGCCGAGAGCCTGCGGTGCGGCACGGCGGCCAGGGGCTGCAGGCCGAGCTGCTCGAGCACCGGCTCGGGTGGCGCGTCCACACCGCTGGCACGAGCCGCGAACCGCACGTTCTCGTGCACCGTGAGATCGTCGTAGCAGGCGGTCTCGTGCCCGACCAGGCTGACCAGCCGGCGGTGACCGCGTCGGTCGGTCGCGAGGTCGTGCCCGAGCACCTCGCCAGTCCCCGCGCGCAGCGGCACCAGGCCCGCCAAGAGGCGCAGCAGCGTCGTCTTCCCGGCCCCGTTGCCGCCCGAGAGCAGCACCACCTCTCGGTCCCGCACGTCAAGATCGACGCCGGCGAGGGCCGGGAATCGACCGAGGAGGCACACGGCCGAGCGCAGACGAACGACGGGCTGCACAGGGTCTCCGGAGAGTGGGTCCGCCGAGTGTACGAAGGGGCTCTGACCGTCGGCGAACCGCCCCGATTCATCGGCCCGTCCCCGTAGGATCAATCCCTTGCGCCGGGTCGCTGCAGCCCTTGGTCGAACGCTCATCACTGCGGGCGTGTTGATCCTGCTGTTCGTCGCCTATCAGCTGTGGGGAACCGGGATCTACACGTCGCAGCAGCAGAGCAAGCTGCGGAACCAGTTCGACGCGGCCCTTCACAAGACGAGCCCGCCGACGACGCCGACGACCGCGGGGCCAACCCCGACGACGACGGAGCCGTCGCCGCCAATGCCGCCGACCGGGGACGCGGTCGCTCGCATTCAGATCCCGAAGGTCAGTCTCGACGACATCGTCGTGAACGGTGTCGGACGCGACGACCTCCGCAAGGGCCCGGGTCATTACCCGGCCACGCCGCTCCCCGGCCAGCAGGGGAACTCGGCGGTCGCCGGCCACCGCACGACGTATGGCGCTCCGTTCGGCAACCTCGATCAGCTGTCCAACGGCGACGAGATCCGAGTGCGGACCCTCCAGGGCTCCTTCACCTACCGCGTCTACCGGCAGCTAGTCGTGGACCCGAGCGATGTGGCTGTCCTGGATCCCGATCCGGCGCGCCCGGCGACGCTGACCCTGACGACGTGCAACCCCAAGTACTCGGCTTCGCAGCGGCTCGTGATTAAGGCGGCCCTCGACAGCCCGGCGCCGCCCCTTCCACCTCCCCGCGGGATCACGCCCGTAGCCAAGCTCGCAGACACGGGGCTTTCCGGCGCCAGCGGCTCGCGACTGCCGACCCTGATCGCGGGGCTCATTGCCGTCTTCGTCGGCGCTCTGTGGTGGCTGGCCTTCCATCGGCACCCGCGATGGACGAACTGGGTCGCGGGCGCGATCCCGTTCGCGGTCACGCTGTTCTTCTTCTACTCCTACCTGGAGCGGGTGCTGCCTGCGAACTACTAGGCGCCGGACTCGTCAACCGAGCACTCCCCGACGCTCACGCTCCTCGAAACCGTGGGGCCCGCTTCTCAGCGAAGGCAGTCAACCCTTCCTGGAGGTCGGCGCTCTGGAACGCGGCGGACTCCAGTTCCTCGATCTCCTTCCGGCTTTGCGGTGCCAACTCGCCAGCGACCAGGTTGAGCGCGCGCTTGTGTCCCGCGAGGGATAGCGGTGCAAGAGCGGTGATCTCGGCGGCGAGCTCTTTCGCCGCACCGAGCACGTCATCCGCGCGACGCTGGATCAGACCCGCCCGCTCGGCCTCGGCAACGTCGAGGGTCCGGGCGGTGAACAGAAGGTCGCGAGCCATCGGCTGGCCAACCACCGTGGCGAGGCGGCTGATGTTGGATGCGCTCAGCAAGACTCCCAGTCGACCCGATGGGATCCCGAAGGTGGCCAACGGCGCCGCCAACCGGAGGTCGCAGGCCACCGCGAGCTGCATACCGGCGCCAAGGGCGGCGCCGTTGACGGCAGCAAGGACCGGTGCCGGTAGCCCGACGATGGTGTCAAGCAACGCCTCGAAGGACGGTCGAAAGGTGTCCTGCCCGCCGTGTTGGAGCGATGACGTGTCCGACGCTCGGCGGGCGAGGTCGGCGCCCGCCGAGAACGCCTTGTCCCCAGATCCGGTGATGATGACGACCCGGAGGCCGGGATTGCCTCGGAGATGGGCGGTCAACTCGTCGCAGAGGTCCGCGCTTAGTGCGTTTCGACGCTCGGGGCGATCGATCGTGGCGATGCCGACGAAGCCGTCGCGCTCCCATAGGATCGGCATGTCACGACTCGTCGATGAGCGCGATCAGATCGCCTTCCTGGACGACATCCTCGGGCTCGACATGCAGCTCGCGGACCACACCCGGCACCTCGGTGACGACCGGGATCTCCATCTTCATCGACTCGAGGATCACGAGCTCGTCGCCCTCTGCGACCATCTGACCCTCGTCGACGACGACTTGCCAGACGTTGGCGGTGATCTCAGCGCGAATCTCGTGCACGGAGCCGGAGGTTAGCGGCGCCGCATTCTCGGTGCCGGGAGGTCGTGCCGACGCGCAGCAACTCCGGACGTGACGTGTGACGAGTGGGCTGGGCAGCCGTCACACGGGCATGACGCCATGCTTGCGCCACGGCCGAACGATCTGCTTGTCACGAGCTAGCTCAAGGCCCCGAGCGATCGCAGCGCGCGTCTCGGCGGGATCGATCACGTCGTCCACGAGCGCGTGACCCGCTGCAACGAACGGGTCGATGTTGCGCCGAACCTCTTCTGCGAGCTCGAGACGCTTCGCGGCGCGTTGGTCTTCCGGCACCGCCTCGAGGGTGCGACGATGGATGATGTTGACGGCGCCGTCTGGCCCCATCACCGCGATCTCGGCGGTTGGCCAGGCGACGAGGTAGTCGGGCTCGTATCCGAACCCGTTCATGACGAAGTAGCCGGCGCCATAGCTCTTTCGCATGACGACGCTGATCTTTGGGACCGTGGCCTCGGAGACGGCGAACAACATCTTGGCGCCGTGCCGAATGATCCCTTGACGCTCGACGGCAGACCCGACGATGAACCCCGGGACATCGTGGAGGAACACGAGCGGGATGTTGAAGGCGTCACAGAGCCACACGAAGCGGGCAGCCTTGTCGGCCGCGTTGACATCCAGCGCGCCGCCCAGCACCATCGGCTGGTTCGCAAGGATGCCAACTGGCTGGCCCCCGATTCGGGCGAGGGCGGTCACAATGTTCTTGGCCCACTCGGGCTTGATCCAGAACACGTGACCTTCGTCGACGATCGCCCGTACCACTCGGCGCGAGTCGTAGGCGCGCCTCGGCGCGGTCGGGACAATGTCGTAGAGCTCCTCCACCTGACGGGTGACGGGGTCCGTCGTCTCGCGAACCGGAGGGCTTTCACGGTTGTTGGACGGGAAGAAAGAGAGGTACTCGCGGACTTTCTGCAGGCACTCGCGATCGTCGGCAACCTCAAGATCCGCGCATCCCGAGATCTTCGTATGGACCGCGGATCCGCCCATCTCCTCTTCGCTCACGTCTTCGCCAACGGCCGCCTTGACGAGGTGCCGACCTCCGAGCGCCATCGACGACGTCCCCTTCACCATCGGGACGAAGTCAGCCAATCCGGGGATGTACGCAGTTCCGGCGGCACAGTGGCCGAGCATTGCCGCCACCATCGGGACGACGCCGCTCATCGTGACCTGCTCCCGGAACAGGTCACCCATGCCCGCGAACGTTGACCCGCTCTGAGCCTGGATCCGAGCGCCTGCAGAGTCCAGGAGCCAAACCATCGGCATGCGCTGTCGGACTGCGAGCTCACGCATCCGCTTGATCTTCTGCTCGCCGATCCGCCCCATCGATCCGGCCAGGACCGTGAAGTCATACGCGGCTACCGCAACCGGGCGGCCGTCGATGTGCCCGATCCCAGTCACCGCACCGTCTGCCGCGAGGTAGCGACCCTCGTAGGCAGCGTCCATGCTGTCGGCGAGCATCCCGTATTCGACCCAGGTACCGGGATCGATCAGCAGCTCGAGCCGTTCCCGGACCGTCAGCTTGCCGAGCGACTCCTGGCGTTCAACAGCCTTGGCGCCTCCCATGTGGAGCGCGCCAGCGCGGCGGTCGTGGAGATCCTTTACGAGGGGTCCCCAGTCGTGGATGTCGCCACCGCCAGTTGCTGGCGACTCCGCTGGACCAGTCTTCGAATCCTCAGGCACGGCACTCATCCTGGCACGCGCAAACGCCCTGGCCTACAGATCTGCAGGCACTTTTGAAGCTGGGAGATCAAGAAGAGCGCTCTGAACCACGTCATGAACGAGCACGTCGGCGTCGCCTGCCAAGGCCCTTGGCGCGCGGACAGGACGCGTCGCAACGACAGTAAGCGCAAGACAAGTGACCGCGAGCGACGCAGCGAGAGAAATAGCCCCACCTGACCGGCCAGCCCAGCCGCACAGGGAACCGAAGACACCGGCGAGCACAAAGCCGCCCGCGTCTATCCGAATGAAATCGAGAACCGCACGCCAAGCGCTTCGGCCTACGTCAGCCGCAAGTGCAAATGCCATCGCGGTGTGCCATGCAAACAAAGCCGCTACGCCACAGGCGAGACCAAGGGCGAGTACTCCAAGGATTGACGAACTGAACCCTCCGCGCGGCAGCAGCGAACTAACCAATCCAATCGCCATGGCAGCCAGAGCGTCAGCACTCGCCACGCCTAGCACGGCTCTACCCCGAGCCCTCACTACGTCTGCAACGCACACGCCGAGGCCCACAGCGAACGGCGCGATCAAAGAGGCTGAGGCGTCAAACGACGACGCCGCGGCGACGGCGCACAGCAAGGCCAAGATGTGAGCGACGCCCGGTCGGTGCCGAAGCAAAGCGATAGCCAAGATGGCCAAGCCAACGGGAGCAAACACCGCGCTGCTCAAGCCGGGTTCTGACAGCGCGGCGACTGCGCACAGCGACAGTGAAGCGATGAGGATGGCTCCCGCCGGTGCATTGCGCTTGAGCCGATTCAGACCTTTGCCAACTACGAGGACCTCTACCGCCGCCAGCGTGGCGAATAGTCCGAGCCAACCGAGCCAGGCGTTTCCGCTACGGATCGACAGCCCGGCTACCAGTCCGCCTACAGCGAACGGCAGCAACGCCGTGTCCGAACGGACTAGGTCAAGTGTCACGCTCAGCCAACTGCGTCCTTGAATATTGGCTACGGCTACTGCCAGGACACTGCTGTTTACGAGCCAGAACGCCGACAGCGCGACCGCACCGCCGATAATGAACTGGACATCGCCTCCTTTGCTTCCGTAGGCAAGCGTGTGAAACGCCACCGCCGCAACGCCAGCTGCAAGACTCATCGACCCGGCGTTAATCGCGATCCGCGACAGCGCGCGCGTCCGAAGGTGTGGCCAGTACAGCCCGGCTGCAGCTGAACAGATCATTGGAGCGGCGAGCCATTGACTTCGTTCGAAAACGATCACCGCAGCCATCGCTACGACCATGCTCCCGCTGATCGAGGTTCCGTCGCCAAACAGACGATCGCCGTGCTCGGCCAGCATCAGCATCACACTCAGCGCGATAACCAGCGGTACATCCACGACTGGGTCACTAATGAGACTGACGGCGATAACACTCAACGCTGCCCCAAGCGTGAGCCCGCCCCAGCCGCGCAGCCTCAGGTTCGCACGGTGAACTCGTTCAATCGCTGGAGCAAGTCCGATGGCTTCGCCCATCTCACGAGCCATCTGAGCTCCTTCCGCCGCAGAGTAAAGGCCCATAGAGGTCGATGACCTCCGCGTAGTACTGCGCGCAGCCCGAGCAAGCGTCGATGTGCCGCTCAATGTCAGCTCGGGTGTTCCGACTTAGGCGACCGCGCAGATATCGCCCGAGCCTGGATCTCACCCTCGAACAGGCTCCCCCGTCGCGCTCGACGTTTAGGTGTTCAATGCAAGCGCCGATCAACTCCTCGCGAGCTCGGTGAGCTCGTTGCCGCGCTGCAACCGCCGAGATACCCAACTGGTCGGCCATCTCGACGAACCCAAAGCCCTGGATGTAACGCAGGGAAAGGATCTCCTGGCTCGTTCGAGACAGCGACGCAAAGGCGATTCGAGCAAGCGAGGCATCGAGGAGGTTAAGGGCTTGCTCCTCGGGCCCGAGTTCCTCCGATGGCAGGTGGTAGGCCGCGTCTGCACCGACGAATCGCCGTCGACCCCGCTGCCGAAGCTGATTTCGCCAGAGATTTCGAACGGCCGTTAGCAGGTACGCCTTGATATGTGCGGAGTCTTCAATACTGTTCGCGTGCCGAAGGACATTCAGGATCGCGGTTTGAGTGAGATCTTCCGCTTCGGCTGCGCTCCTCACGAGGCGGCGCGCCACTCGCAAGGCGTCGTCGCGATGCTCCGCAATGATGGAGGAGAAAGGATCGTCGCCGGACGACTGTGGACCGCCCGGACTCGTCATCGCCCCCCCCGGTTACCGCACCAGCGCGCGTTAACTGCGCAGATCGGAACCTAGTGATCGAGGGCGCCGATTACTACCGCTTGCCAGGAAAGATTCCCCGACTCTTCGCGTCACATCTGCATGCCGACCGTGTCTCGGATCACCTTCCCCGCCATTGCGGTTCCCGCTTCTCGGCGAATGCTGCGAGGCCCTCAGCAGTGTCCTCACTCGAGGCGGTGACGGTGAGCATCGACTGCAGGTAGTCAAGGGCCGTGTTCGGATCCATTCCGAGGACGCCATAGAACGACTGGCGGCCCAGCCGCATGATCAGAGGTGACTTTGAACTGAGCTCTGCCGCTAATTCGTCAACGGCCGAGTCCAGATCCTCGACTGGGACGACGCGGTTCACAAAGCCGATACGGGCTGCCTCATCGGCTTGAACGCGGCGACCAGTGGCCATTAGTTCCAGGGCATACCGAGCGGGCATAGAGCGCACAAGGGGGACAGTGATCATGTAGGGCCAAAGCCCGACGTTGATTTCCGGAGTCCCAAACTCAGCATCGCTGGCAGCGATGACGAAGTCACATGAAAGCGCCAGGCCAAACCCTCCGGCCAGCGCGTACCCACGGACTCTTGCAACCGACGGTTTGCCCAGGCCCCAGAGGCGCCGAAAGACCTCGGCAAGAAGGCCGCGGGCGTCGTGAGCACCCACCACGGATTCTCCCGGACCCATACCAGTCAGATCAGCACCAGCCGAAAACGCTCGATCACCCACGCCCGAGAGCACGACTGCTCTCACTGCGGGGTCTTTGGATGCCGACTCGAGCGCATCACGCAAGCCGCGCATGACGGCAACAGACATCGCGTTGCGACGCTCTGGACGGTTGATCAGGATCCAGGCCACGGAGCCGCGCAACTCGTACAGCACTTCAGCCATGCAACGATGGTATGCAATACGTGACCACCCCGGCTCGGTACGGTTAACCGTGTGGCTACTTCTCGGCACAGTCGTTGGCGCTGTCCTCGTCGTAACCGTGAGTCGGGGCAGTTTCAGCCAACTGGCCGCGCTCCGCGTTCGCGGCTTCTGGCTGCTTGCGCTCGGGCTCGGCATGCAGGCTGCGCTGGAGTTTGTCGATCTTCCCAAGAACGAGATCGAGACTGTTGGCTACGGCATTCTGATGGCGTCGTACGCGTGCATCCTTGCGTTCTGCCTCGCGAACATCGCGAGCGCCGGTTTCGGCGTAATCGCAATAGGCATAGCAATGAACGCACTGGTCATAGGCCTGAATCAGGGAATGCCGACCAAACCGATCGGCAACGACGCCAACGGGAACCGCGTCTATAAGGCGGTTAGCCAGACGGTGAAGCACCGTCAGACCAACGACGATGACCTGCTGCCAATACTGGGTGACCGAATCCTGTTGCCGAAGCCGGCTGACAGCCTGGTCTCCTTTGGCGACCTAGTGATCTCAATCGGCATTTGCGAGCTCACTTACTTCGCAAGCCGATGCAAACCACGTCAGCCGTCGATTAGGTGAGGCGTGCTCCCGTTGATAGAACTCGCTCGAGCGCCGTGAGAACACGTCCGTCGTAAACGTAGGCCGGGCCAGTGAACAGAGCGTCGACCGCCCAAGCGGCATGCGACTCGTCGCCTCCAGTCAGTTCGTCGTACGCGCTCGCTACCTTCAGAACCTGTCCCATTAGCGCTGACGCGGACTCTGACCGATCCGTCGGCGGGCGGTGGAGACTCGGCTCTGCCGCAACAATGTCGCCGGCACTTGTCAAGGCATGGCTAGCCCGCAACATCTCCGCGCCCGCGTGGGCCACAGCGGTTGAGTCCGGTTGCTCAACTGACGCCGATTGATCCAGGCACACAGCACCAAGATGGTGGAGCCAGGCCGCCGTCTCGAGGTCTTCAAGTTCCGCTGCCGGGATCCCCAACTCTTGCCCTAAGGCCACCGCGAGGACGGCCACTCGTTCAACATGACCGGCGCGAGTCAAGCCGCCAAGTTCGGGTGCCACCCCGAGGGCTTGAACCGTCTGGCGAAAAGTTCGGCGCGTTCGAACCAGCAGTTCGAACGAATACCACGCCGCGACAAGGGGGATCGCGAATAACAGTGGGCCCCACAATCCCAGCCGCCCGTGTCCGGCAAGCCCTCCATAGCCGACTGCCATCAGAATTCCGCTACTTACAACGACTACGTCCGCGGCGCGATCGCGCAGGCCGGCAATTCGACGATCGCGCTCAAGAGCAACTAGATCAGCGATCACAAGCTCCATAGTCGCGGCTGCCGCAAGTGCACCCAGGACCCCGATCCGAGAGCTGCTTGACGTTGAAGCCGCGATCACGCGGAAAACCGCTCCGGCGCCGTAGGCCGCTGCTAGAAGCTCCGCGAGCAAGAGAAGGCGCTGCGCAATCGACTTCAAGTCTCGGCGACTGACCGCGGCAACCAGTGCGGCAGTAGCGACGACGACTACAAACTCGTCAGGTGTCGCTGCGCGCAGAAGAACCGGGATGATGGCTAAGGCGACCGGCAGCGGAGCACGACCGGCGGGCCGGAGATCCACCATGCACCCAGCAACGAGAGCCGCGCCGATTACCACCAGATCTAGTACCTGGTGGCTCGCCCCGAGCAACAGACAGACAAGCACGGTCGCGGCGGTGGCAGTAGCGAGCAGGGCGATCGGCCCGAAACGCCTCAGCATGTCGACCTAACGAGCGACTTACCGCGAACATGAAATGGAGCCAGTCCAAGAGGACTGGCTCCATTTCCAACTACTTCCAGATTCGGCTTGCGCCTCCAGCAAGCACGACGGCCGCGACGCTCGCCCCGGCCAGCGCCGTGCGCATAACGATCTTCTTCATTGTCAACCCCCGCTATTGGAAGAGTGCCCGTTGACTGAATTCGTAGCAGCGGGCGAACGGCTGGTCTACCTACCGAGGCCGAGCGCGCCCACGGTTGCCGATTCGCATGCATGCGGTATGGCTCCGATCGGACCGCAGCCTCTCAAGCAACTCCTATCACTCCAGTCTCATGGACTCCTTTCGGTCACGCAAGCCTTTCGCGGGCCCTCGCGGGTTCATCGGCATCCGCGGCGCTCCAGTTCTTGTTCCGTATTCTCTGGTTTCGAAGAGGTGGGGCTCCCGAGAGCAGGGCGATGACGGACCAGGAGATCGCGGGTCTCGACGTCGAGGCGGTCGAGAACGAGATTGGCCGCCTTCCTGACGTCGTCGCTTGCCGCATCGTCGCCGACTCCCTGGGCCGTCCACTCGAGGTCCACGTGCTTGCCCACCCTGGGAAACACCCGAAGCAGCTAGTGCGTGACGTCCAATCCGTCGCTTTGGCATCGTTCGGGCTGGACGTCGACCGCCGAATCGTCTCGGTCGTCCAGCTAAGCCCGACCGGGGAAACGCCTACGCAGCAGGTGAAGCCCGACCGGGCCCGAGCCTCCATCGGGGCCATCCAGTCGCAGGTCGAGGGGCGACGAGCGACGATCCGGATCACGCTCTCGGCGGGCGACACCGAAGCGACGGGCTTCGCGGAGGGCTCAGCCGCAACGGCAACGAGGTTGCGCCTGGTCGCTTCGGCCGCGCTCGACGCGCTCCGTCAGCTGGATGACGGAGCCGAGGCACTCGAGGTCGAGGACGCGTCCACGACCCAGGTCGGCAGCCAGGAGGTCATCGCAGTGACCCTGGTTCTCCTCGATCCCCCCCACGAATACGAGCTCGTCGGGGCGGCACTGGCCCGGCGTTCACCGGACGTGGCCGTCGTCCGGGCCGTGCTCGACGCCGTCAATCGACGTCTCCCGAACCTACCCGGCGACTCGCTGGCCTGACGCAGCCCAGAATCGGGCCGGTGAGCGCGCCGGTCGCAGTCTTCCTCTCTTACCGCCTCGGTGGCGCCGACGGTGTTGCTGTCGAGGCCACCAAGTGGGAGTGGGCGCTGCGCGAGCTGGGGCTGGTGACGCGTCGTGTGGCCGGTGCCTTCGAGGACCGTGGTCGACGCGACGACGTCTTGCTCCCGTTCCTCGCCATCGACGCGCTACCGACGATCCGCCAGGAGCCAGCGGCGCTCGCGGGCGCGCTGGCCGGCGCAGATCTCGTCGTCGTCGAGAACCTGTGCTCGCTGCCGTTGAACGAGGCCGCGGCTCGTACGGCTGCGGAGGTTCTGGAACGGTTCCCCGGACGTGTGCTGCTACACCACCACGATCTCGCGTCCGAGCGACCCGACCTCGGCCTCGGAGCGGGCCCGCCGCCCGCGCCTCCTGGCGCACTGCACGTCACGATCAGCGAGCACGCGCGCTCGACGCTCGCCCGGCTGGGCATCCCAGCCGCCGTGATCCGGAACGCGTTCGAGACGACGCTCCCGCCGGGCGACCGGGACGGGACGAGGAAGCGCTTTCGGTTCCAGCCTCGCGAGCTCGTGGTGCTGCAACCGACCCGAGCCATCCCTCGAAAGGGAGTCGCGGCCGGCCTGGCGCTCGCCGAGGAGCTGTCCGCCGTCGGTCCTGGATCGACGGTCACCTACTGGCTGACCGGTCCCGCCGAGGACGGGTACGGGCCGGCGCTCGAAGAGATCCTCGGCGCGGCGACGGTGAAGGTCGCCCGGGGCCGCACCGATCGCGTCGCCGACGCGTACGCAGCGGCCGACCTCGTCGTGATGCCCTCGAGCTGGGAGGGGTTCGGCAACCCGGTCGTCGAGGCCATCCTGGCCGAGCGACCGGTCGCGTGCGCCCGATACCCGGTGCTCGACGAGCTGCTGGCGCTCGGCCTCGAGGTCCTTCCCGTGGAGGACGCCCGCGCCGTCGCCGAGTTCCTGCAAGATCCCGACCCCGAGGTTCTCCGCCGGAACCGTGAGATCGCCGCTCGCGAACTGGGCCTCGCGCGCCTACCGCGTCGAATCACGGAGGCGTTCGCGCACGTAGGTTGGGAGCAGTGGTGACACCGCCGTCGGACCCGATCCTCATCCGGCGAGCCCGGATCCGCCGCGCCGTCACCCTCGCCCAGCGAATCGGCTACGGCGCGATGGCAGCGGCCGTCGTCGTCTTCGTCATCGGCGCCAGCACCGGGTTCCCGGGCTGGTCGGTCGCGGTGACGGTCGGCGCGCTCGCCATGTCGATCCTGGTGCTGCCGGTCCCGATCGTCCTCAGCTACGGACTGCGGGCGGCGGAGCGGGAGGACGCCGCGCCGCGCGGTCGGCCGGAGCGCGGGTGATGGTTCGCTCGGCCGTCGCGCGACCGCCTACCCTCGCGCGTCCCTAGTCGGAGGAGACCTCCGTGCGATACCGCCGGTTCGGAGCCTCGGAGCTCGTCGTCTCCGAGGTCGGGTTCGGGACCTGGACCCTGGCCAGCGACTGGTGGGGACGCGTCGACGACAAGCAGGGGCTCCTGCACGCCGCCCTCGACGCCGGGATCACCTTCTTCGACACCGCCCCCGTCTACGGCGCCGACGGGATCGGCGAGTCGCTGCTCGCCGACCTCCTCCAGCGTCACCGCGACGAGATCGTGCTCACCACGAAGTGCGGCTACGACATCGACGCGCCGCGGCAGCACCCCGGGCAGTCGGAGCGGCCCCAGGACTGGCGCCCGGAGGCCATCCGCAGTCAGCTCGAGGCGTCGCTTCGACGGCTCGGCACCGACTACGTCGACCTGTACCAGCTGCACAACGCCCGCCTGGCGCCGATCCTCGACGACGACCTGTGGGCGGCCCTCGAGGGGCTGCGGACCGAGGGCAAGGTCCGGGAGCTCGGCGTCGCGCTCGGCCCGGCCATCGGGTGGGTCGAGGAGGGTCTCGAGTCGCTGCGGCGTCGCCCGATCGCATCACTGCAGACGGTGTTCAACGTGATCGAGCAGGAGCCGGGCCTGACGTTCGCGGCCGAGTCGGCCGCCGCCGACGGGCGGGTCGGCCTCATCGCCCGGGTGCCGCACGCCTCGGACGTCCTGTCCGGCAAGATCGACCGCGACACCGTGTTCGCCGCCGACGATCACCGCGCCCACCGCAACCGAGACAACATGCTCGACAACTTCGAGAAGGCGGAGACCCTCACCTTCCTGTGGGAGGGGGGCCAGCGCACAATGGGCCAGGCCGCGATCGCGGCCATCCTCGCCAACCCGGCGTTCACGACCGTCCTCCCGACGTGCGTCAGCGTCGAGGAGGTCCGGGAGTACGCCGAGGCGCCGGACCGACCGCTCGACGACGCCGAGCGGGGCCGGGTCGACGAGCTCTGGAGCCGCAACTTCGACCACGTCGACCGCTACGAGATGCCCCTGAAGTCGAGCGCATGAGCGACCGCCCGGCGACGACGCGCCTGCCCGCCGAGCGCCGTCGCCAGCAGATCCTCGACGTGGCGTGCACCGTCTTCGCCGAGCGGGGCTTCCACGCCACGGCCATGGACGACATCGCCGCCGCGGCCGGCGTCACCAAGCCGGTCCTCTACCAGCACTTCCCGTCGAAGCGGGGCCTGTTCGTCGCGCTGCTCGGCGAGCTCGGGCAGCGGCTGCTCGGGGAGCTCCAGCAGGCGACCGCGGCGGTCCAGTCGGGCCGGGAGCGGGTCGAGGCCGGCTTCGCGTCCTACTTCCGCTTCACCGCCAGCAACGAGGCCGCGTTCCGGGTGCTCTTCGGTGCGTCGGCTCGCAACGATCCCGAGTTCGCCGACGTCATCGACACCCTGCTCGACGCGATCGCGGTGGTGATCAGCTCGCTCATCGAGATCGAGGGGACCGCCGAGCACCGCCGCGTGCTCGCGCACGCCCTGATCGGGATCGCCGAGGGCACGAGCCGCGACGCCATGGCGCTCGAGGGCTCCTGCGCCGAGCCCGAGCAGCTGGCCCGATGGGTCTCGGAGCTGGCCTGGTTCGGGCTCCGGGGCATCCGCGCCGACGAGCCGGCCCGGACCGCATCCGGCGCGCTGCGGGCGACCTAGGCGATCTCCCGCCGGTAGCGGACGAACAGATAGCCGTCGGCGGTCACGATCGTTGCCAGCCGGAGCCGGAGCACGGGGTTGTCGTCGGCGCTGTGCACGATCCGGGAGCTGGTGCCGCCGATCAGCGTCGGCGCCACGGTGAGGCAGAGCTCGTCGAGGGCGTCGCGCGCCGCGAGGTCGCCGTTGATCGTCGGTCCCCCTTCGACCAGGACGTTGCGGTAGCCCCGAGCGGCGAGCTCGTCGAGGGCCGCGCCGATGTCGACCCGGTCCGAGCCGGCCAGCACGACGTCGGCCGGCGCGTCGGCCGGCACTCGACCCTTCGACGCGGCGGCCGTGATGACCAACGGGCGGGGGTCCGCCATCGTGAAGAACGGTGACGCCCAGTCGAACTCGACCCGCTGGGTGACCACCGCGATCGGCGGGACGGGCGACTGCCCGCGCGTGGCGCGTTGGTCTCGATGGTCGGGGTCGAGTCGCGCCGGTCCGTACCGCTCGGCCCGCATCGTGCCCGCCCCGACCAGGATGACGTCCGCGAACGAGCGCAGCGTCGTGAACACGAGCCGGTCGGCGGGACCGCCGAGCGAGCCCGACGTCCCCCCGAGCGACGTGCCGCCGTCGACGCTGGCGATCATGTTCACGCGGACGCTCCGGTCGGGATACCGCCCCGGGCCGGGCAGGTAGACGGTGGCGAGGTCGGCCGGGCCCGGCTCCGGGTACAGCGACGAGAAGCTCGGGACGGCCGGCTCGGAGCTGGGCATCGCGATGTCCCTGCCCTCAGCGCTCGACCGGCCCGCCGAAGCGCGGGGGCCGGCGCTCGCGCACGGCCGCGACGCCCTCGTGGACGTCACGGCCGGCGAAGCCGAGGAACTCGTAGGCGACCGACGCCTCGAAGGCAGGCGCGAACGTTCGGTACCACTGGTTCAGGGCCAGCTTCGTGAGCCGGATGGCGCTGGCCGATCCGGCCGCGAGGTCCGTCGCCAGCTGCAGCGCGGTGTCCTCGACCGCGTCGTCGTCGACGCACAGCGAGACGAGGCCGATGCGCTCGGCCTCCTCGCCGCTGACCGTCTTCGACGTCAGGAGCAGGTACTTGGCCTTCGCCATGCCGCAGAGCAGCGGCCAGACCAGGACCGCGTGGTCTCCGGTCGCGACGCCGAGGCGGGTGTGACCGTCGAGGAGCCGCGCCGTGCGGCTGGCGACCGAGACGTCGGCGAGCAGCGCCACCGCCAGCCCGGCGCCGACGGCGGGGCCACGGATCGCCGACACGATCGGCTTCGAGCAGTCGAGCATGCGGAGGACCAGCTCCCTCGTCTCGGCCATGACGCGGTGTCGGGCGTCCTCGTCGGCGATGACCTCCTCCAGGAGCTCGAAGCTCCCGCCCGCTGAGAAGGCGTCACCAGCGCCGCGCACGAGAACGGCGGCGGTCTCGGGGTCGGCGTCCAGCGCCGGCCAGATCCCGGCCAGGTCTCGGTGCATGCGCGGCGTAACCGCGTTGAGCCCCGGCGCGTCGAGCGTGATCCGCAGGATCCCGGCCGCGGGCCGGTCGAGCTGCAGGGACCCGAAGGCGTCGAGCGGCGCGCTCACCGGCGACGCGCCTCGGCGGA
>Ga0073928_10002569_pt1 | contig 30835 bp, 31 predicted proteins | sample PaiPotPPA55metaG_FD_76969 | JGI IMG/M metagenome (GOLD analysis project Ga0073928, IMG submission 76969) | Iron sulfur acid spring bacterial and archeal communities from Banff, Canada, to study Microbial Dark Matter (Phase II) - Paint Pots PPA... ...
ACCTGGCGGGGCCGGCCGCGCTCAACCGAGAGTTAATTGCCAGGGCGGAGGCGATCGGCTCACCTCGACGGGTAGTGCTGGACATCGACAGCACCGAGATTCCGGTCTACGGCCAGCAGGAACAGAACCCTACAACGAACACTTCGGTCCACCTATTATCATCCGCTGCTGCTGTTCAACCGAGAAGGCGACTGCCTTAAAGGCCAAACTGCGCTCCGGCAACGTCGACAGCACCTAAGAGCCGAGCCACCAGCTATTGGATAACAAACCGCCAAGTTCTTCGTCCTCAGACTGCCGCCATTAACTGTCTACGCCAGCTTCAACCGCGACTTTGCGCGGCGCGCGCTGGCAGGATACGGCCGTCTGTGCCGAATTTTTTAACGCGCCCTTGTCGAGGACTGGGTACCCGAAATCCGGCTTTCACGCCCTCACGGCATAGCGTGGCAAGCTCAATGAATGCTTATTTGGGAACCGAACGGACTTGCTGCGGCTTCGCGCAAAAACTTATTAGGAGAAAATGTTTCCGACCGAAACGACTAGATCCTTTGCCTATTTGCGGATCCGGCACGCTCATATCAAAAGAAGAAACTGAATATGGATTTCCTCCTCTGTTAGACCACTTGGGAACAGATCGTCTTCGTGGTGGTGTTTTCAACGGTCAGCGTATTTCGCCTTTATCTGGTGCGCATCTGGTACCCTTGAGCGACTCAAACAGAACCACGAAGTGGCCGGATTTACCTTCGGCGTGATCGGAGCATTCTACGGCTTGCTGTTAGCCTTTGTAATTGTGGCGGCGTGGGAGCGGTTCGACCGGGCCGAGGCAGAAGTGCAAGGCGAGGGGGTCGCACTGATCTCCCTCTATCGGTTGTCGAAGGGCTTCATTGAACCTGTCGCGGCGGAAATGCAAAAAGCGATTCGAACGTACACCCGCAAGCTCGTCGACCAGGACTGGCCGGACATGGCGAACTATCGTTATCCAGGCATTGAGCACTCAAGGGGTTCGTTGGTGCTATGGCAGATCGTAACTAATTACTCGCCCAAGGATGATCCGCGCCAGGAAATGTTGATGGACAAGAGTTTCGATCAATTAACCCGGCTCAGCAATGCGTTCAGCCTACGGTGTCTGTATAGCAGAGAAGACCTTCCCTGGGTGGTGTGGGTGGTGATCTACGCCGGTCTGATCATTACGATCGGGTTCAGCTACTTTTTCGGACTCGAAACGTTCCGATCTCAGGCCCTGATGTGCGCGATCTTCGCAAGTCTGCTGGGCCTCACCATCGTTGCGATTCTCGAACTGGCGCATCCCTGCCAAGGGGCGGTGACGGTTTCAGACCATCCGCTCAAGTATGCACTGATGCGTATGGACGACATGGATAAGGTCGCGCCAACGGTTCTTGGCGATGACCTGCAACTTGCGGCCGCGCCCCGGCATCCTGCGGCGCAAGCCGCGGCTCATTCTCGAATAACGCCCCGGCCATCCTTGTCGCTCCGGGATCCGCCGAAACGCGGGTGACGCAATCGATTGGTCAGCCCTCATTCCAGGAAACTCGATTCGAGCAATGATGGATGGATCTGAACAACGGCAGAGAGCCATTTTTCGCGCTGGTTAAGGCCCCGCCCCAGCGTCCTTCAGCCGGGCCCGGCGGCTTCGGATCCGAAGGTTGGGGTTCGAATCCTTCCGGGCGCGCCCAATCGAATTGAACGTGCCGACGCGATTTCGCGGTAAGCACTGACAGGATATTGGCGAGCCGTGCATGTCGGGTTGCTCGGGTTCGATCTTCTAGACGAAGGGACCAGCCAGTGCCGGCAACTGAGGTGGTCACGCCAGTTTGGCGGGGGGCAGCGTTCGGCAACCGGCAACATCCAGGCCACAAAACAAACCCAGACTGTGGATAAAACTGGTCGGGAAAACGCGCCTTAGTGTGGACGACTGGCCGGCGCAGTTATATGACATAAGTTACTAACGGAGTTGGGCGGCTGGGTTGTCGTTTGCTGCCTGCCAAACAATTGGGGCCGGTTACCTCCGCTCCATTGTAAGTGCCCCACCCAGAGCAGCTGTTTCTGACTCTCCGAAGTAGATGGGTTCGGCGATGCTAAGTCCGCTGATCGGCTTATCGAGATTCGGCCTTTCCAGTTATTTCAACTGGGCAAATGGTAACGGCAAGCTAATGCGGAGTGTGCTGACCGGAGTCGACGTCGGCACGAGCAAAGTCTGCGTACTCATCGCGGAAATACAGCCTGACGGGGGAATTGTATTGCTCGGCTATGGCGCCTCGCCATGCAGCGGCGTTCGCCGGGGTGTGGTGGCCAATATCGAAGCAACAGTCGAGGCGCTCCGCGCTTCGATATCTGAAGCGCAAAAATCAGCCGGCGTAGGGATCGGCGCCGCTGCCGTCGGCATCTCAGGATCCCACATCCATGGAATCAACAGCCATGGAATAGTTGCCGTGCGCGGCGGCGAAGTCGGTGCGCGTGATATCCAGCGGGTGATCGATGCTGCCCGTGCAGTAGCGATTCCGTTGGATCGCGAGGTGCTGCATATTCTTCCGCAGCAGTTCGCGGTCGACGACCAGGAGCGCGTGCGCGATCCGACCGGGATGGCTGGAGTACGGCTCGAGGCGCGCATCCATATTGTCACGGCAGCACAGAGTTATAGCCAAAATTTAAAGAAATGCTGCGATAGGGCGGGTATTAGCATGCTTGAAGTGGTCTTTGCACCGCTAGCATCGGCCGAGGCTGCACTCTACCCGGAGGAGCGGGAACTGGGGGTAGCGCTGATTGATATCGGCGGCGGCACGACCGATATCGCAGTTTTCCATGGCGGTGCAGTGATGCATACCGCGGTGCTGCCGATCGGCGGAGGTCACGTGACTAGCGACATCGCCGACGGCTTGCGCGCCCCGATTTCGGAAGCCGAGCGGCTGAAGGTCAACTATGGTGCAGCCACCGATCTGCCGATCGGGCGCAATGAAATAGTGCAAATGCCAGGGGTTGGCGGACGCGCGCCGCGTGAGATTCCTCGACAACACCTGAGCGAGATCATTGAACCCAGGATGGAGGAAATTTTTGTCATGTCGCAGCGTGAATTGCTGCGCTCAGGCGTCGGCGACAGCCTCGGGTCAGGAGTGGTGCTGGCCGGCGGCACTTCGCTGCTCGAGGGCGCCCAGGAATTAGCCGAACAAATCTTTAATCTCCCTGTGCGGCGCGGACTCCCAACGAATGCGAGCCACGTGCCGGAGGAATTGATGAAACCGATATACACTACCGCGGCCGGCCTACTGCTCAATTCCGCTAGTTGGCACCGCAATGCTAATGGACTTTCACGATACGGCGGATGGGGAGGGCTCCGCTTGCGTGTAACCGGGTGGATCAGAGATTTCTTTTAAGCCAGCCAAAAAAAGGTGACTGCAAAAACTTAAGGCGCGCGCAAATTCGCGCGGAAGCGGTCTGTGGAGGTGAAGCCATGGTCGATTTGATCGAGAGCGAGCCGGGTGCCCGGATTAAGGTGATCGGAGCCGGTGGCTGCGGGGGTAATGCGATCAAACATATGATCGCTTCAGGCCTGCGTAACATCGATTTTGTCTCGGTGAATACCGACTCGCAGGCACTGCTAAACAATACCGCGCCGAGCCGGCTGCAGATCGGACAGATGCTGACGCGCGGACGCGGCACTGGCGGCAATCCCGAAATCGGCCGCAAGGCCGCGCTCGAAGACGAGGAACGCTTGCGCCAGTTGCTGGCCGAGGCTGAGATGGTGTTCGTTACTGCTGGCATGGGGGGTGGCACGGGCACTGGTTCGGCGCCGGTAATTGCGCGCTTCGCGCGTGAGAGCGGCGCTCTTACGGTTGGCGTGGTCACCAAACCCTTCCTGTTCGAGGGACGCAAGCGCAGGAGCCAGGCGGACGAGGGGTTACGCGAACTTAAGGATGCGGTTGATACGCTTATCACCATTCCCAACGACCGCTTGCTATCAGTCGCGAGCCGCACGACCACGCTCAAGGAAGCCTTCCAAAAGGCTGACGATGTTTTGCTGCAAGCCGTCCGCGGGATTTCCGAATTGGTGACTGTGCATGGACTGATTAATCTCGACTTCGCCGACGTGCGCTCCGTCATGGCAGAGATGGGCATGGCAATGATGGGTACCGCACGCGCATCGGGTGAAAATCGGGCTGCCGAGGCCGCACAACGAGCTATTTCAAGTCCGCTGCTCGAAGATACGTCAATCAAGGGCGCGCGCGGGCTCCTGATCAACATCACCGGCGGTCCGGATATGGCGCTGTACGAAGTGAATGAGGCCGCCAGCCTAATTCAGGAAGAGGCTCACGAAGACGCCAATATTATCTTTGGCGCGGTGATTGATGAGGAAGTCGCTGATGAAATCCGTGTAACTGTCATCGCGACCGGTTTCGGTGAATATGGGCGTGAATCCGAACGCCGGACTTCCCGCTATTCGCCCCCGGATGCGCCGCTTGCCGCGCCCGTAAAGGATTTCCCCGCACCGCCGGTTGAGCTGCAGCCACCGGCGGCCGCCTCGACGCCTCCACCTCCGCCGCCATCGCAGAGTAATACATTCAACGGTAATGGCAAGCCGGTTCGTCGCCTCGGGCTTATCGACGAAAGCAGCCTCGATATACCAACATTCAAGCGGCGTAACGGCGAGCAGGGAATCGCAACGAACCGGATCGGGCAGAACGGGTTCGAAAAGGATGATGAGCTTTGATAGTCCAACGTAGTGCGTAAGCCGGTTGCTTAGCCGAGTACTGGTCTGGACGCGAAATGAGTTAAATTCCATCTCGCTCGTCTTGAATATTTTTGGACATTGCTGCGCTTATCGGGGCAGCCGAACGCGAGGGTGTAAATTCCTTTCGTAACACTCGTGGAGCACAACGAGTTAGCGGGCGAGCCCCTTCTGAACGCACCGGTCGGACCAGGGTGCCAACTCAGGCTCTCGCAGCAGAGCTAGTACTAGCTGCAAGTCGAAGCCGACGAACTTGTTTCAATAGCAAATGAGTTGATTGACGCGGAATCGGTGCAGCTATCCTCAGTTGGACGCGACGGCAACATGAGAGCTTGTGTGCCGATGTCGTTGATAAGATTAGATACTTCGGCCGTAGCTCTGTATGCCGTGAATTGCTGCTCGCAGGATAGTGCCAGGCTGGGGCACGCTTGCTTAAGGGCTTTGTCCCTCAGAAGGACGGGGCATCTGGTTAATGTCTGCACATCAGCCAGTTGATGCATTACGTGAGTACTCGCTCCGGCCAGGCCACCGCCCGCGGGTCGCGGGGCTGAAACGCGGACTAGAGAGTTCTGCTGAGCCTGTTTGTGCGACGATTGATGGCTAAATCCTATGAGGAGAAGCAACGCAATCAGGAGTGAAGCCTTCACCACAGCCTCCCAACCACCCCGTCCAGTCTCAACCCAACGAACATCCATTTACCACCATTCTGTCAGCAAGTCGATACTGTCCGCTAAGCTGGACAGCCTCATGTCTTACGCCTGGCTGGATGGTGCCGTAGCGTTGCGCGTCAAGAATCAAGTTGGCTAACAGTTGATTTGACAATTTGGCCACAGCCGCGGCATGAAGCCGGCTTCCCCGCCATCAAGATCCTTGACCAATACGACTTCGGCTTCGCCACCGGACGCGCCCCGCAAGCAGATCATGGAACTGGCCAGCCTCGCCTTCGTCGAGCGCGCTGAGAACGTGGTGTTCCTCGGACCCCTCGAATCTTACCTTCCGGAGTTGGGACAGCGCCTTCGCCGGTGACAGCATGCTGACCGCCGCGCTGCTCGATCGCGTCCTTCACCACTCGACTATCGTCAGCATCAACGGTGAAAGTTATCGTCTCAAGGACAAGCGCCGAGCCGGGTTGTTTGCTGCCCCAACCAAACAGAAGTATTAGGCTGGAGATTACCGCATTCGATACTCGCAGCTTGCATCAAGGCTTCGCGGGGGGCGGCGGCAAGCCGATTGACGCGTTGTCGATCACATAGCGCCACTTGCCGTTGGATCTGTGCAGCAGTTCAGTGGTTCGCACGCGGGCGGTCATTGGCTTGCCGTCGGGGCCGGTCATTGTGTCGTCCCACATCCCGACATTGATGATGTAGTCTTTCCCGATCGCTCGCGAATCGGAGCTGATCTGCTTGAGGGATGACTTCGCGGTACCCGAGCATTCTGCTTTGATCACTTTTGCGATTGCCGCTTTGCCGTTCGCAACCTCGCCTTCGCCCGGCCAGATAAGGACTGCGTTATCTTCGTACAAATTGAGCGCCGCAGGAACGTCACACGAGTTGAAAGACTTTCCGAAGGCGTCCGAATGAGCTTTGACCACGGCAGCAGGATCGGCCAATGCCGACCCTGCGCACATCAGGATTGTCGCCAGGCAAATCGCCACCCGCTTTTCCATTGGGTTCGCCCCTTCGCCGCCCGCAGGCAGCCCCAAGAGTGCCGAGTTTCGCATAAATTGTCACAGGGCAGCGAGGCGGACTTTCCCCCTCGCGTTCTCCCTGATCAGAACCGCGCCGGGGTGGGTCAGTTTACTTCGGCGACCCGAGCAAAGGTGGGTCAACATTCAACCGGCGTCGACATCCTCTTGAGCGTCTCGCTGGCGCGCACCTTCGCCAACACGGGCGGAAAGATGCATGCCCGCTATTGCCGATCAGTCGAACGTTAATACCGTGCGCGTTACCTCGCCGGCTTCCATCGCGCGGAATGCTTCGTTCACATCTTCCAGGCGGCCGTGGCGGCTGACCATGTCGTCCAGGTTCAGACGGCCCTGCCGGTACAGATCGAGATATCTGGGCACGTCGATATGGAACCGATTCGAACCCATAAAGCAGCCGCGAAGCTGTTTCTCGATATAGAAATGACCGGCGATCAGCTCAATCTTCTGACCAGTGGGAATCGCGCCGACCAACGTGCAAATGCCGCGTGGCGCCAGACAATAGAAGCATTGTTCGAGCACCTGCCGGTTGCCGATCGCTTCGAACGAATAGTCGACGCCGCCATCGCTGAGTGCCTTGATTTCCTTGACCGGATCGGCTTTCGACGCGTTCACCGTATGAGTCGCGCCGAAATGCCGCGCAGTTTCCAGTTTGCTATCGAGCAAATCGACCGCGATTATCTGGCGCGCACCGGCGATACGCGCACCCTGGATAATCGACGTGCCGACCCCGCCGGTGCCGAACACCGCCACCGAGGAACCAGGCCGCACTTCCGCCGTATTCAGCGCGGCGCCGACGCCGGTCGTGACCGCGCATCCGAGCAGCGCGGCGCGGTCGAGCGGAATATCGTCTGCGATCTTGATTACAGCGCGTTCGTGCAGCAGCATCCTTTCGGCGAATGCGGCCAAGTCAGCGAACTGATCGATCGGTACGCCGTCTTGTGACAGGCGCGGCCGCGCACCGCGTGCCCGCCGGCAAGCTGCGCGGTTGACGCACAGGTGCGGACGCCCGGACAAGCACTGAACGCAATCACCACAGTAAATGGACGTGCAGGCAATTACATGGTCCCCCGGCCTGGCCGCGGCCACCTCACTCCCTATAGCTTCGACGATACCGGCTGGTTCATGGCCAAGGATCGCCGGCGTGCGGGTTGGCAGCAAACCATGTACGCAATGGAGATCACTATGGCACACGCCGCTGGCGACGGTTCGCACGAGCACCTCGCGCGGGCCCGGTTCGTCGATCTCGACATCCTCTACAGTTAGAGGCTGATTGGGTTCACGAAAAATGGCGGCTTTGATTCGCACGGCTCTCTCCTGTCACAAAAGCTGTACTTGTATACCGCATGCAAAACTCCGGGCGCCAGAATTTAACGTGATTCGATATCCGCTGACTCGAATTCCAACGATCTGCTTGCAGCCAGCCTGAATTCGCGTCGAACGGCTTGGAACCAGCGCACCGCTAATGCAGTATGCTTGAGCGGCTGGGATTTCTGACTGCTGCCAATTTTCTGGCTACTGCTAAATGAGGAAACGATGGAAAACCCGGAGAAGCCCGGACCACTCAGAGGAGTATGCGTACTCGACCTCGGCCATTACATCGCGATTCCCATCCTGACGCGGATGATGGCTGACCTTGGTGCCGAAATCATCAAGGTCGAGGCGGCGCCGCATGGCGACCTGACACGGTTCACGCCGATCATCAAAAACGGCTATAGCGGGGGGTTTATCCAACATAATCGCGGCAAGCAAAGCGTCTGCATCGACTTGAAAAAACCGGAGGGCGCGGCGATTGTGCGCGAGCTGGCGCGCCATGTCGACGTCATCACTGAGAACTACAGTCCGGGCGTGCTGCCCAGGTATGGACTCGGTTATGAGGACTTTCGCAAACTCAATCAGCGCGTGATCATGTGCTCGATTTCGGGCTTCGGCCAGGACGGGCCGCTCAAACATCGCGTCGGCAACGACACCGTCGCGCTGGCGATGAGCGGCCTGATGCATTTGACTGGTGAGCCGGACGGACCGCCTGTGTACGTGGGGCTTTTCATCGCCGATGAGAACGCCGGCGTGCACGGCCTCGCCGCAGTGTGCGCTGCGCTCTACTATCGGGAGAAGACCGGCATCGGCCAATATATCGACCTCTCTTTGCTCGAATGCATGTTCCATCTGCACGACACGGCCATTCAGTTTTACGTGATGAGCGAAGGGCAGTTAAATCCCAATCGCTTTGGTTCGCATCATTACCTGCTCGCGCCCTGCGGCATTTTTAAAGCCGCCGACGGCTACGTCGTGATCACCGTGCTCGATCATCAATGGGAGACATTCTGCACGACAATCGGGCGGCGCGAATGGCTCGCCGATCCTCGTTTTGCCACACGCGAGGCCCGCGTGGATAACCGGCTCATCCTGGCAAAATTGCTTGAAGAGTGGCTTCACACGTTCACGGCGCGCGAAGAGCCAATCGCAATACTGGAGAAGGCACGGATTTTATCTGCACCGGTACTGGACATCGCGCAGATAATCAATCATCCGGTAATCCAGGAGCGCGGCGCGATGCAATCGATTCCGCATCCGGGGCTGGGGCCGGTGGCGATTCCGAAATCGCCGTTCAGGATGTCGGCAACGCCGGCGATGATCCGCAATCGCGCACCGCTGCTAGGGGAGCACAACGAGACGGTATTAGGAAAATACCTGGGTTACTCGGTGGCGGAGGTAGCGAAACTAACAGAAGCCGGACTGCTGACCCAGGACCCGCGTGTCGCCAAGTTGAGGGCTGAGGGAGAGATTGAGTAGTGGCGGGTTGGGAGGTGCGGTGGTGCATGGAAGCGATTCAGCGCGGAAAGCACGGGACTCCGCGCGCGCCGGTCACCCGCGAGGATTACCGGAGAGTGCTCGGCCATTCACTGCCGGACCGCACGAACAAACAACGTCGGCTTGTTCCCGAGACAGAACACTAACATTCAGGGCGCGAGCTTCAGCCGCGGAGTGAGTATTCTTTCATCTTTTTCTGCAGGGTAATACGCGAAATCCCGAGCGAGATGGCCGTGCGCGACACGTTGTGATTGTGCTGCGAGAGACGTTCAGCGATAACATTCCGCTCAAACGCCGCCATCGCATCGGCGAGCGAAGTAGACTTTGCCAGTACTGGGGAATTCGGCACCGCGGGTGTGCCGTTAGCGACTTGCTCGCACGCCACTGCCGCGCGCCTGACAGATGCCACTAGTTCGGGCGACAGATGACGCAGCGAAATCGTTTCGCTGTCCCGCGCCAACGCGACGGCGCGTTCCATCTCATTTTGGAGTTGCCGCACATTGCCCGGCCATTCGGCGTCGGTTAGCAGTTCAAGCGCCTCGGGCTCTAAGCCTTGAATCCGCTTGCGATGCCGTGCTGCTGCACCCTCGAGAAACAGCGCTGCCAGCGACGGAATATCCTCGCGCCGCTGGCGAAGCGCCGGTACGCGAATGATCAACGCGGCCAGGCGATAATAGAGATCCTCGCGAAAGCTCCGGTCATCAATCGCGGCTCGCAGATCGCGATTAGTTGCCGAGAGCAACCGCACGTCGACTTTGTGCGGACGAGTATCGCCGACTGCGGTGACCTCCCGCTCCTCGATCGCACGTAGCACTTTGGCCTGCATCGCCAACGGCATGTCACCGATCTCATCGAGAAACAGCACTCCGCCCGAAGCGGCCCTGAAGAGTCCCGGTTTGTCTTCGAGTGCGCCGGTAAATGAGCCGCGGCGATGGCCGAACAATTCGCTCTCCATCAGCCCATCGGGTATCGCGGCACAGTTCAGCGCCATAAATGGGCCTCCCGCGCGATCGCTCGTGCGATAGATCCCGCGCGCAACTAATTCTTTACCGGCCCCGGTCTCACCCTGGATCAACACGCTGATAGAAGATGCCGCCGCCGCCTCCATCAGATTGAACATTTCCAGCATTGCCGGGCTGTTGGCAATGATTTCCGTGAAGCGGTCATGGCGCGCCAACTCGCGGCGCAGGGCGCCGACTTGAGCGCGCAATTGGTCGGCCGATGCTTTGATTTCGCCGAAGCGGCCGGCATTTTCCAGGGCGATAGCGATGGTAGGGCCAAGCTGCTCCAGCATAGCCATGTCCACCGCAGTGAAACCAGATTCGCCGCTGCGCCTGATCGCCTCAATTACGCCGAGTCGCCGCTCGCCTGCGAGTAAGGGTACTGCCAGCAAGGAGCCCGTACTTATGCCAGTCTTGCGATCAACCTCGGAATAATGTCTCCGGTCTGTCTGAGCGTCGACGATCAGCTCCGGACTGCGCTTGCGCAGCACCGCCCCGGCGACGCCCCGGTCAGCCGGCATGCGGAGGCCGACAATGCGCTGGCCCGCTTTCTGATCACCTTCCGAATTGTAAGCAAATTCCAGTTCGTTGTGCGCTTCATCGAGCAAAAGGAGCGATACGCCACTGGCCGGCAGCGTTTCGCGCAGGCGCTCAACGACGAATGGGATAAGCTCGTCAAGGTCCGTCCGCTGGGCGAACGCATTGGCGAGTTCATGTATGATGGCCGACCTGTCCTCGTCGTGCACCACGCTATTCCCCGGGCATCCTTGTTCCTAAAAAGCCAGGCAACCGTCGCTTCAGCAAATAACAGACAGCTCAAATTAACAAGCAGCTAACTCGACGCAAGTGGCTTCGTTTTCACGCGACGCCGCCGCAAACGACTCGTATCGTCCGTGTGATTGTCAGTGTCACAAGCTTAAACCTTCGATCGTAATCTCCTATGATTACCGGCTGATGGCCAGGGGTGAAAGCATTAACCGGCAGCGCTCCGAATCTCACAAGCAGGAGATGCTACGCCTGCCCGAGACGAAGCCGCTCAGGGTCGTGGTCGCCGGCGAGGTGATCCTCGATCGCTACGTGTGGGGCGAGGTCGAGCGGATTTCGCCAGAGGCTCCGATTCCTGTCCTCCGGGCTCATCGCCGGGAGGAAAAACCGGGCAACGCCGGCTTCGTGATGGCCAATTTGCGGGCGCTGGGAGCGCGCCCGGTAGCGTTCAGTATCGTCGGCGATGACCACGGCGGAAGGATGCTGCGGGCGATTTTTCACGACCTCGGCATCGACACCCGCGGGTTGCTGGTCGACCCGGACCGGCCCACGATTGTCAAAGAGCGGCTGCTGGGTTCGGTGCAGTCCGCCAATCGCGCCACCCAACAGTTGCTCAGGGTTGACGATGAGGATACCAGCACTTTGGCACCTGAAAGCGAGCGTGACTTGGCGCGCCGCCTGGACCGCGTGGTAGACCGTGCTAATGGCATCCTCGTTTCGGACATCAACAAGGGGCTGCTGACACGCTCGCTGCTGCGCAAATTGATCGGCGCCGCCAATCGCCGCCGCATCCCGATTGTGATCGATCCCCGTGTTAGTACGGACTATTCGATCTATCACGGCGCTACTGCAATAACGCCTAATCGTTATGAGACCGAGATAGCAACGGGGATGAAACTGACCGACCGTGATGCGTGGCGCACGGCGGCCAACCACCTGGTACGCAAACTCGGCTTGCGCGCCTGTCTCGTTACTTTGGACCGTGACGGCATGTATCTGGCGGAACGGGGCGGCCGTGATTCGTACATTTCGACGTCACCGCGTGAAGTGTACGACGTTACCGGGGCTGGCGATGTCGTGCTGACGGTTTTTGGTCTGCTCGCCATCGCCGGCCTCGGTTTTGGTTCTGCGGCAGCCCTGGCGAATATCGCGGCCGGAATCGAAGTTGGACGTCTCGGTACGGAGATAATCTCGCGCGAGGATCTCGGTCGTGCGCTCGCGCCGATGCACGGCGGCATCGAGAGCAAAATTGTGTCGGTTGACGAATTATATGCACTACTCGAGCCCAAACGGCGCGCGGGGCAGCGGATCGTGTTCACCAATGGATGCTTCGATTTATTGCACGCCGGCCATCTTCAGCTTTTGAGGTTCGCCCGTGCGCAGGGCGACGTGCTGGTCGTTGGCATCAACAGCGATCGCGGAGTTCGCTTGATCAAGGGCGAGCAACGCCCGATCTATCCAGCCACCGAGCGGGCGCGCATTCTGGCCGCTATCGAGATGGTGGACTACGTGGTGGTCTTCGATGACCCGCGTGCTGAGCGGATTATTCGTGATGTGCGGCCCGACGTTTTGGTTAAAGGCGCAGACTGGCACGGTCAGCAGGTCGACGGTCAGGATTTCGTCGAATCCAACGGCGGACATGTGCTGCTGGCGCCGCTGCTGGAAGGCTACAGCACGACTTCTACCATCGCACGTTTGCAAGTGGGCGCTCGGCCGGTGCCGATTTCACCGGCTCCGCCGGCCTTCCAACGTCATCGCCGAGATTCGAAACGCCCGAAAGCATGACCAGCCAGCCGGGTCAGCTCCGGTACTCGTAGCCAATAAGCCAGTCCAAGATAAACCCCGCCATAAACTGGAATTACGGCTAGCGCGGTGAGCCGAGGCCCGGCGTGCAATGAGAATCTTACGGCCAACGCCGCAATCGACGCGGCCAATGCCATTCCCCACAATCGCGCAAGGTAAGGGCGGTCAAGCCCGGTTGAGCCCAGCCGTCGATTGAGTTTCCATCGCAAGAGCGAAAATTCGACCCACGCCGCGACTCCCGCCGAAGCGCTCAAACCTGCGACACCCCAGCGCCGCGCCATCCCCAATTCGGGCGGCAAGATGATCGCGCACAGGTAGCCAAGCACCAAAGTCAGGGTGACCCGCACCAGCGCGAACCTCAGAGGCGTCCGCGTATCCGAGAGCGCGTAGTAGGTAGAATTGTAAAGGCGGCTCATTGTTGCCGCGAGCATTCCGACCGCCGACCCCGCCAGAATCGACCAGACGTAGATTGCGTCGCGATGAACGAATTCGCCCGATTCGAAAAGCAACGCCACGATTACGTCGCCGATGAAAAGAAAGGCAGCAGCCGACGGGACGACCAGGAAGGAGATCTGGCGCAGGCCGGCGTTGAGCCGGGTCCGTAGAATTTCGGCGGTTGTGGCAGAGATCTCGCCGGTAGCCGACGAAACTGTAGCACGCGACATCGTCGGCAATTCCGCCGCGGCCACCGACATCCCGAACAGACTGATCGGCAACAGGTACAGAATCTGGGCGTAATTGAGCGCCGCGACAGCGCCGGTCGGCAATAGACTTGCGAGCAGATTATCGATATAGCCGCTGACCTGGGCCACGCCGCGACTTGCGATTACAGGCAGTAGATTATCGAATACGACCCGTAGTTCGGTCTGTACCAGTACATAATGAAGCCGCAAAGGGCCGAGTAGCGGCAGTGTCTGCGGCAACTGCACTAATATCTGCAGCAGCGCACCCGCCACGGAGCCCCAGGCAACGTCGATCGCCAGGTGTGGTTGAGAAGCCCGTGGACCGTACAGCAGCAGTGCAGCAATTATCGCCACGTTCCAGGCTACCGGCGCGGCATACGACGCAAAGAACCGGCGATGACTGTTGAGCACGCCGAGGCACCACGCCGACATCACCAGCATCCCCGCGCCCGGGAACAATACCTGAACGATTCGGACCGTTAGTTCACGCGTGTTGCCCTGAAAACCCGGCGCGATCGCGTCAATTAACCATGGCGCGCCCGCTACCCCGAGCAGTACCAGCAAGGCGGTTGCGCCGGCCAGAATAGCACCGACCGTCCATGCTACCAGGTCGGCTGCCTCCTCGTTGCCTTCGCTTAGTAGACGGCTGTAAACGGGTATAAATGACGCTGACAGAACACCCTCGCCAAACAAGTTCTGCAGGATGTTCGGAATGCGAAAACCGGCCTTGAAGGCATCGGCCGCCGCCGAATTGCCGAGGTAATGGGCGAAAATGCTTTCGCGCACGAGTCCGGAGATTCGACTCAGCAGGATTCCCGCCGCGACCACGACCGCCAGATTAGGGCCAAGGCGCGGGCGGACATCGGCGGCGCGCTGTTCAGAAACCGGAGCCGCGCCAGATATCAATTCAGTCTCCGCGCGAGGGGCCTCTCCTATCATCAGCAAGGGACGGGCGCGCACTTATTCGCGCGCCGGACGGTTGTCCAGAAAATTCCTGGTTGCGCTGGCACGGGTCGTATGCGTAGTCAGGGTGAGTATAGCGGCCAGCATGATCCCGTTGTAGCGGCATCTGATTCTTTTTTCGCTGGATAGCAGCCGTCTTCGACACCGAATACAATGGAATATGCGATAGAGCCGGTCTGCCGCAATGAGTTTCTCGCTTTATATCCATATTCCCTACTGTCAGTCGAAATGCCCATATTGCGATTTCAATTCATATGCGGCGTCCTCCTGGCCGGAAGCGGATTACACTGGGGCACTAATCGCCGAAATGAGGAATCGTGCCACGACGTCACCATGGGCGGGTCGACGCATCAAGACCATTTTTTTTGGCGGCGGCACGCCGTCATTGTTTGCGCCGGATTCGATCAGCTCAATGATCGAATCGGCCAACCGCCTGTTTGGCATTGAAGACGGCGCGGAAATCACGCTCGAAGCGAATCCGGGCACGGTCAACCGGTCAAACCTCCTTGGCTTCAGGGCCGCCGGGGTGAACCGGCTCAGTTTCGGAGCCCAATCGTTCGACTCGGCGACACTCAGCTTTCTCGGCCGGATTCATGGTCCAGACGAAACTCGAGCGGCAGCCAGACTGGCGCATCGCGCGGGTTTCGAACGCTTCAATCTCGATTTGATCTTTGCGGTGCCTGGGCAGCAAGTCGAAGATGTTCGCAAGGATATCGCGGAAGCAGCAGCTCTCGCGCCGGATCATATCTCTGCTTACAATCTGACCTTCGAAGAAGGGACAGCCTTTTTCGCTGAAATGAGGCGGGGCCGAATCCGGCCGCTCGCGACTGAAGAGCAGGCCGTAATGTACGACGTGGTTCGGTCAGAATTGCCGCAACGTGGTTATCCGATGTACGAGATTTCGAACTACGCCCCAGCCGGTCACGAGGCACGTCATAATTTAAGCTATTGGCGCGCAGAGAGTTATCTCGGCCTTGGTGCCGGTGCTCACAGTTGTGCCCTGGATGGGGCGTTGTGCAATGCCAGACGTTGGTGGAACGCCCGCCTGCCCGGGCGATATATAGAAGGAGTGAGCGGGGACGGAATGGCCGAGGCCGGGTCCGAACTGATCGAAAAAATCACGCTCGAGTCTGAGTTTATGTTTCTCAATCTTCGCTTGCGCAGAGGCTTTCTTGTGGCAGAATTTGCTGAGCGGTTTGGCGAGGGTTTCGACGCTCGTTTCGGGAGCGTAGCCCGCAGTCTCGTTGAAGGTGGACTTCTGGTTCGAGAGCGGGGTCGGATTTTTTTAACCGATCGCGGCCTCGAAATTGCCGATTCAGTTTTTGCGGAGTTTCTCTGATGATTGCTTCTCTCCTGATAACAACAGAGAGAGAACCCAACTGCCGAATATCGCCTGATGTGTGTTTGAGGCTTCAGCTTGCGCCTCGGCTTTGCGCCGGCGCGCCTGGCAGCGTGCCATGGCCAGAATCGTGATCCCCATCTACTTCGACTATGCGTCAACGCTTTGCTACGTCGCGTGGCGAATCGTGCATGAATTGAGGGGGGAGATGGATTTCGAGCCGTTATGGAAGGGTGTACCGATCCACTGGCGGAGTTACGCGAGCTGTCCGGGTAACGCGCTGGGAACACTGGAGCGGGCCAAAATAGCCACGGTCATAGCTGAGACTGGCGTGCAGGTCACTCCTCCAGAACGCTGGATCGATTCTGATGCGGCGCTGATCGGGTCAGAATTAGCACGACAGGCTGGCGTCTTCGAACTGTTTCACGATGGCGTATTTCGAGGCGCGTTCGAGCTGAAGCTGGACATTTCCAATCCTGACCGCCTGGCTGAGATTGCGGCAGCGTCCGGGATGGATAGCGGGGCTTTTCGCGATGGTATTCAGGGCCGGCTGACGGCGTCGTGCCTCATCGAAAACAAAAACGAGGCCGACCATTTCTCAGCACTCGGCTACCCAACTTTCATGTTTGGCGAGTTCCCCCTGATCGGGATTCAGCCGAAAGAGACGATGCGTCTAGTGCTCTCTCGCTTCCTTAGCCAACGGCGCAGCGCACCTGAGGCGTAGGCGCACCGGACTTCCATTGAGACGGTAGCTCAACAAGACTCATAGGTGGAAGAGCGTAAGGAAGTTTGACAGCGAGCAAATGGGGATGGCCGCTCAACACCGGCTGGTTTAAACTCGATTACCGCATGGCTAAGCAAGCTGACCTGAAAGAACCCTGCGGCAACAAGGCCGCGGCACTGAAGGCGCGAAGAGTTGATGAGTGACAATAAAACTATACGGCTGTTGCGGTTGGTGGATGAACTGTCCGAGGCCGCCAGGCGGCTGGGGCTTGAGGTGCGCCGCGAGAAGATTCTGCGCGAGGTTGGCTATCGCGCCCGAGGAGGCGCCTGTCGTTTCCGTGACCGCAATCTGATCATTTTCGATCGCGAAATGGCTCCGGCCGAGCAGGTCGAAATCTTGGCCGAAGCTTTGCGCGGCCATGACTTGGAAGCCCTCTATCTATCACCGGCTGCCCGGCGGATGGTTGAGGCAGCTTCAGAACCAGGCTAAGCGGAGAAACCGGGTACCCCAGACGACCCGTGGGTACAAGAGCAGCAAGCTAGAAACCTTATCAACGCCGGTTCCAACGCTCTTTTGAAGGTCGCCCGCATCTTGAGGGAAAAAGCTTCCGTTCAGGAGAACCCGGCTGTCAACTTGCTAGAACACCAAGGTTCATGGCTGACCTTAACGCGCATCCCGATCGTCTTCACCATGAGGCAAAACCCGCAGCCTTGCTCCCGTGCGCAGCAGCGATGGCTCAGGCCTTTCTTGCCCATAGCGCGTTTTTTGCGTGATACCGGCGGCCGAAAGTGACATGGATAGCGCTGTGAGCGAGCACTCACGCCCAGGCAAGGCCGAGCAACGGATGGAATTGTTTCATTCGCGCTTGCGCGACCGCGGCCTCAAGTCCACCTCGCCGCGCGACGATATCGCCCGGGTTTTTTTTGGACTCGGCCGTCACGTCAGTGCCGAGGAACTTTATGCCGAAGTGAAGAAAATAAATCCCCACGTCGGTTACGCGACAATTTACCGGACACTCAAACTGCTCAAGGAATGTGAGCTGCTAACGGAGCGCCACTTTGATGAAGACCAGGCGCGCTTTGAAGTCGCCGGCGGCCACCACCATGACCATTTCATCTGTGAACAATGCGGCAAGATCGTGGAATTCGAAGACGATGCTATTGAGCGAATGCAGCAGGACGTCGCCAGAAAACTAGGTGTCGTGCTCACCAGGCATAAGCTGGAGCTCTACGGGCTGTGCACCGACTGCCGGCGGCCAGGGTGATGCAGTTCGACCGCGCGGAAAAAACCAGGCCCGTAGTGGTGGTGGAGCCGACGTCAAGCCGCATGGCATGCCAGTTGGGCTGAACCTCCAGGCGAAGTCCGCAGGGAGCAGCGCATGCTGGGCCAAAGGAAAAATGCTAACCTTGGCAAAATCTGCAACGCGTGAGGTAAGCCATCATGGGAGTCCTGTCAGGTTATCGAGTGGTTGAGCTTGCCGGCATTGGCCCGGCTCCGATGTGCGCAATGTTGCTCGCCGATATGGGAGCCGACGTCGTCCGTATCGACCGCCTTGCTGACGCGGGCTTGGGAGTCCCGGTACAGACCAAGTACAGCCTGTTGAATCGGGGCCGGCGCTCGGTCGCGCTCGATTTAAAACGGCCTGAGGCCACTGACACAGTCCTGCGGATGGTAGAGAAGGCCGATGCTCTCATTGAGGGTTTCCGCCCTGGCGTGATGGAACGGCTAGGGCTGGGTCCCGAAGTATGCCGCGCGCGAAATCCCAGGCTGGTGTATGGACGAATGACCGGATGGGGGCAGGAGGGACCGTTGGCACAGGCCGCCGGCCATGACATTAACTATATCGCTTTAGCTGGCGCCCTGTACTCCATTGGGCGGCGGGGTGAGGCGCCGGTGCCGCCGCTTAATCTGGTCGGGGACTTTGGCGGCGGCGCGCTCTATCTTGCGCTCGGAGTGGTAGCCGGCATCCTCGAAGCGCAGAAATCGGGGAAAGGGCAGGTAGTCGACGTGGCGATGGTCGACGGGGTCGCCTCACTCATGACGGCCATCTACGGAATGCATGGGGCGGGTATCTGGACTAACGAGCGCGGCGCTAACATCCTCGATACCGGCGCCCATTACTACGACGTTTACGAGACCCAGGACGGCAAGCACGTCTCGGTCGGCTCGATTGAGGCGAAATTCTATGAAGAGCTACTTGAGCGCAGCGGGCTCAAGAACGAAGAACTTCCGCGTCAAAATGACCGCCCCTCCTGGCCCGGCATGAAGCAGAGGCTCAAGGCGCTTTTCCTGACCAAGACGCGCGACGAATGGTGCAAAATCATGGAAGGCACCGACATCTGCTTCGCCCCGGTCTTGAGCATGGACGAGGCGCCGCAGCATCCGCATAACCGGGTTCGGGGAACCTTTGTGGTGCAAGACGGCGTCACACAACCGGCACCGGCGCCGCGTTTTAGCCGCACCCCCAGCGCAATCCAAGGCCCACCGGCCGTGCCGGGTGAGCATACCGAAGAGGCGCTGCGCGACTGGGGCTTTAGCCCTACAGAGCTTGAAAAACTTCGCAACTGCGGCGCAATCGCCAGCAATGGCCGATAAGACGAACCGGGCGACATGCGGGGAACGACCCGCCAACTCCTGATAGCCGCCGACAGCTTCCCGGTCATGCGCCATCATGGTGCCGCAAAACTTTTCGAGGGTGAGGCCGCGTTTTGGATAGTGGCCAGGCACTGTGCTTGGCATCGGGCGGGCCGCGGTTGATTCCTAACCAAGATGAGTGTCATCGCTTATACGCTTCGTTAAGAACGGCGTAGGCAGAAGTTCCCTGCCGCGGCGAATTGAGTTTCAGCGGGCTTTGCGCGGTGCGCCTTCCCGTCCCGTCTGGTACGAGTAAAGGAGCGCAATATCAACTACGGGATTTCTCCAAGTAGAGGGTCAAGTTTCGTCTCTACTCCGAATCTAACCGCCAGGCGGATGACCTTCTAAAAGCCGACCGCTCGCCGCTCCTGCCAAAGCCACCAAGCATTAGACAGACCGGCGAAGAGGAGATCCGGCGTGCTCCCCAATGCCCGTCATCAGATGATAAGTGGAGTCGACTGCTCCTCGCGCGTAGCGCGCCGCTTTCAGAGATCAAGCGCGCTTACCGGAGGCTCGCTTCAGCCTGCATCGCGACGTCGGCGGTGACCCGGATGAGACGCGCTTTCGGGAGGTCCAGCGAGGCGACACTGTCTTGCTCCCGCGACATTTCGGGCAATTCGTGCCAGCTCAACCTTGAGCTTCGGCGCAACAAGATCGACGAAAGCGCGCGCCTTTGCGGCGGAGAACCGCGCCTCGGGATAAATGACGTGAACCGGCAGAGGCGGGGGCTCGAAGCGCTCCAGGACCAAGGCGAGGCTGCCTTCCCGTAGTTCGCGCTCGACCTGGTACGAGAGCACGCAGGTCACGCCCCGCCCCTCGACGGCGGAAGCGATCGCTGCCTCGGCTCCGTTGACTGTCAGTCGTGGCCGCACACGCACCTGCTTGAGCGAGCCGCCTTTCGAGCCCGACGCGAAGGTCCACACATCGGTCTCGGTTATCTGAGAAAACGCGACGCAGTGGTGTGCCGTTAGTTCAGCCGGCTCGCGTATGGGCGCCCGACGCGAGAGGTAGTCGGGACTAGCGCACACCACGCGTCGTACTTCGCCAGTCTTGACAGCGATCAGACCGGAGTCAGGCAAGTGGCCGATCCGGATCGCTATGTCCATGCCCTCATCGATAAGGTTCGTTACTCGGTCGAGCAGCAGGAGCCGGACTTGGACGGACGGGTAGGCTTCGAGGAAAGCATCGACGATCGGCCGGACGTGCAAGCGACCGAATGACAACGGGGCTGTCACGGTGAGCACTCCGCGTGGGGCGGTCCGCTCCCCGGAAGCGAGTAGTTCCGCCTCCTCGAGATCCGCCAGCAGCCGGCGACAGGTCGCGATATAGCGGTCACCCGCCTCCGTCAGCCTTAGGACTCGGGTGGTTCGATAGAGCAGCTTCGCCGCAGTGCGGCGCTCCAATGATGCGATCGCGCGGGTGATCGCGGCGGGAGAACGGCCGAGCCGCCTGGCCGCGCCGGCCAAACTGCCTTCGTCCACGGTGGCGACGAAGGCGGTCATCGCATCGATCCGATCCATTGATATGCCATTTGGTTTGTTATGCCGATTGTTTCAACAGCCGCAATGGTGGCTCTTAGTATACGGCTATTCTCCCAGGTTTTGCAATGCACTACTTTCTGAACAGGCGCCCGATGCGAAGGGTGGCGCCGAAGAAAGGAGTAAATTATGAGTCGTTTTACCGCAGCCGATCTCACCACCGCAGTCACCTACAAGGCTCTCACCGTAGCGGATCTCAGCATTGCCTACCGTGAAGCCGGTGATCCGGCAAATCCCAGGTTGGTGCTGCTCCACGGATTTCCGGCGTCGTCGCACCAGTACCGCAACCTGATTCCCTCGCTGGCTGATCGGTTCCACGTTATCGCGCCGGACTATCCTGGCTTTGGCGATAGCGAAATGCCCGACCCGGCGAAATTTACCTACTCGTTCGACAAAATCGCAGAGCTACTGGAGAGCTTCCTGAAGCAAAAGGGTTTCGACCGCTTTGGGTTGTACGTCCAGGACTACGGCGGTCCGGTCGGCTTCAGGATCGTAACCCGCCATTCGGATTGGCTTGATTGGTTGATTATTCAGAATAGCAATGCCTACGAAGTGGGCTTCACCAGTGCGTGGGACGGTTTCCGTGGCGCACTCTGGAAGAATCGAACGCCGGAGACCGAGAAGCCGCTCGCTGCATTCCTGGAACTCGACGCGATCAAAGGGATCTATCTTCACGGCCACAAGCAACCGGAGCTGATCAGCTCCGACAACTGGAATATGGACTTCCGGTTCATGGAGCGCTCCAACGCACGGCGTGTGCAGTTGGATTTGTTCTATGACTATCGCTTGAACTTGAGTCTGTATCCAAAATGGCAGGCGTTCCTGCGGGACCGTCAACCTAAGACGATCGTGTTCTGGGGACAGGATGACGTCTTCTTCACGCGCGCGGGTGGAGAAGCCTATTTGAAGGACTTGCCCCAGGCTGAGATGCATCGCTTGGACTCAGGTCATTTCGCGGTCGAGGATTGCTTGCACTACATCACCAGCAACATGCATCGTTTCTACGACGAGAAAGTCGCGAGCGTCAACGCTCGATGATCCAGCGGGGAACGTAGCGATGACGATCAGGACACCCTCAAGCGATGTGGCTTTCACGCCCGCGGTCAAGGCGGTGCAGGAGCGCCGGGGCTCGCGCAAGGCTTACCACCGAATGGAGGAGAGGGGTGGCTGGCAGACCAGGGTAACACCGGACCTCGCCGCCTTTCTCGCCGAGCGCGACAACGCCTATCTTGCAACCACGAACGCCGCGGGACAGCCGTACATTCAGCATCGCGGCGGCCCCAAGGGCTTCATTCGGGTCCTCGACGACAAGACGCTCGGCTTCGCGGACTACGTGGGCAATCGCCAGTACATCTCAACGGGGAACTTGACCGAGAACGATCGCGCCTTCCTGTTTCTCATGGACTACGCACAGCGGCGCCGGGTCAAAATATGGGGGCGAGCTCGCGTCGTCGCGGACGATCCGGAGCTGCTCGCGCGGCTCATGCCGGAAGGTTACGACGCGCGGCCTGAACAGGCGATCCTGTTCACGATTGAAGCCTGGGACGTGAACTGCCCCCAGCATATCCCGCAAAAGTTCGATGCCGCCGATGTTGCTGCGGCCGTTGAGAAGCTGGAACACCGCATCGGCGAGCTCGAAACCGAGAACGCCCGCCTGCGCGCATCGCTCGGCCGCACTTCGACCGACACCGAGAAAAAATAAACGATCGCAGATGTCGAATGGCCGATGCACAGAAACAGGACATTGAAGTCGCGCGACGAGAGAACGAGAGCACTCGAACGAGAGGAGACAACCAATGAACCCATAAAACTCGAATCCGGATAGGAGCCGGCGTGAAGTGGCACGACGCCACCGTGGGCGAGCAGTTCACGATGCTCACTACGCAAGCCAGTTTTCAGATGCCCAAAAGACAACGCCCGATCAGTATGCCTTTTGCTGTTTCGCGCCGAATCTCGTTGCGAAACGCGCCTCGGATCCGCTTCAGTGATCTGTCGCTCCTTCAGTCCCACCCTTTGGCTTCTCGGTCGTGCGGCTTTGGCGTTTAGCCCGCTTTTCCGCTGCCTTTAACTTGCGCGACATCTCGCGCTGCTGTCGTATCGATGATGATTGTCTCTGCCCACCCATAACTGTTCCTTCCGACAGGCGCACGTCGAAGCCCTGGCGGACTGCTCTCGCCGCTGGAGTTGCACTGCACGCCACATCCGCAAGGCGCTCGGCGTGTAGCCACCGGACCTGACTGATTGGCAAATTTTGCCATAATAGTATCATCGCCTGTGAGCAAGGAGAATACGGCTGTGCCAACCCGCAACGTTAGCCTTACTGCCGAACAGGATGCGTTCGTCGAGCGTGTAGTCAAAGCAGGTGAGTACCAGAATGCGAGTGAGGCGATCCGTGATGCATTGCGAGTGCTTCAGCAAAAGCGGCGCGAAGATGCGCTGAAGCTGAGAGCTTTGCGAGTGCAAATCAAGGCAGGTCTCGAGGCGCTAGATCGGGGCGATTTCACCGACGTCGCTGACGTGGATCTCGACGGCTATCTTGAAAGATTAACCGCGAGGCCTGGCAAAGGCGCGCACTGATGCCGATAGCGCGCTTCCGGCTCTCCCGGCTGGCGCAAGCGGACGTCACACGTATCCTGGCCACCAATGCAGAACGGTGGGGAATCGAGGGTCGGCGGCGGCATTACGCGGCGATGCTCGCGACAGCTATGAGAAAAGTGGCCGCCGATCCAGAGGGTCCAACCAATCGGACACGGGCCGGAAACAGTCCAGACTGGAGCAGAAATTTGTCCCACGGCACGAAGCGAAGGTTGCCGGCGGGCGGCATGATAAACCGCTGGTCTTTCAAGTCGCTCGCCAGTACGCGCTCTTTGCACGCCAGCGGATTGGATGGCGACAGCACCGCGATCAATTCGTGTTTGCCGAGCGGCGCCAGAGCCAGGGCCTTGTGTTGTACCGCAGCAGGCACCAGAGCTATGTCGATTTCGCGATGAACGATGCGCTCGATCGCGATGTCAACATCAGTCATCACGACGCTGACTTGGATCGCGGGGAAGCGCTCGTGCATTCTGTCGCTCTGCGGAGTTTCGAGAAAGACTGATCCCCTGCCACCGCGTGCTACAGAGTCCGCCATAATCCGCATGCAGATTAGTGGTGCCGCCGATATTGGCTGCTTTCCTGTACGGCAGCGCTCAGTCTAACAGCAGAAATACGATTGAACCGCATTCCGTGCTCGGCGAAAAAGCGGAATGATGCGGTGGTTGAGCAGATCCATCGCTAGAGCGTATTTGCCAAGGGTGCGTGGTCCCCCGTGTGAACCAAGCGCTGAACGGCTTAAAAGCTCACCGCCGCCACTCTTATTGCGCCCATCACGTGCCAAGTCCACGGCGAGCACTCGTCGAGGTTGGACGACCAGTCTGTTGACGCAGAGCGCGGCGCTTCTTATATGGACTTCATCTACGGTCGCCTCTCGCGTATTGAGCGACAGAGCGATGGAGGTCCAGATGGCTGAACCTGTGCAGCAGAATCTTGCCGGCCTGCGCGTTTTGGATATTACCCAGTATATTGCCGGACCTACTTTAGGACGGATTCTCGCTGATCTCGGTGCCGAGGTGGTTAAGCTGGAAATGCCGCCGGGGGGCGAATACTCGCGTCGCGGCGGATTTCCGCCCAGGGTCGAGGGACAGTCGCCCGCCTACATCTATTACAACCGCGGCAAGCGCAGCATCTGCATCGATTTCAAACGTCCTGAAGGGGCAGCGATCGTGGTAGAACTGGCGCGCCATTTCGACATTGTGATCGAGAACTATACACCGGGGGTATTAGCTAAATACGGCCTGACCTACGATGCCTTTAAGGCAATCAATCCGCGCATCATCATGTGCTCGATTTCCGGCTTCGGCCAAACTGGATCGCGCGTCAACTTGCCTGGCAATGACATGACCGCGCAGGCCTTGTCGGGACTGCTGCATCTGACCGGAACCGAGGACGGTACTCCCGTCTATCCCGGGATGTACCTGGCCGATGGCGGCGGCGGGGTCAACGGCGTCGCGGCCGTACTGGCCGCGCTGTATTACCGCGAACGTACGCGGATCGGACAGTATATCGACGTGGCGCTTTACGAATGTGTTTTCCATCTTCATGACGTTTTCCTGATGCAGAATCTGTTCACATACGGTGACTACAATCCGGGCCCCACCGGGCGCCATCGTCCGGGCGCTACGCCTTGCGGTCTGTTTCGGACCCGCGATGGCTGGATTGTATTCACCGTGCTGAATCACCAGTGGGAACGCTTCACTAAGGACATCGGCAAACCCGAACTGATGACGGACGAGCGCTTCAATCACTATTCCGCCCGTTGGGACAACCGCCACTTGCTCGAACCGATCATCGAAGAATGGTTCCAGTCGCTTGGCAGCCGTGAAGATGTGCTCAAGTTCCTGCTCGACCGGCATTATCTGGCTGCGCCAGTGCTGGATCTGCGACAGACAGTCGAACTGATCAACGGCGAGCGACGCGGCGCGCTTCAAAATCTCAACGTTCCCGGTTACGGCGAAATCCCAATGCCCAAAGTGCCTTACTTGTTCTCAGACACGAAGGTGGAGTTTCAGCCGATTCTTTCGATGCTCGGCGAAGACAATCGACGGATCCTGAGCCAATGCCTCGGTTACGGCGAGCAGAAACTCGACGAACTCCAGGCTGCGGGCATCCTAATCGAGGATTCCGAGCTGCGCGAATTCGGCAAGGGCGGAAAATAGCGTCGCCAAGCGAGGAAAGAATCCGGAGGCGGTCAAGTCCGGCCAGCACCAGGTGTCGGTCCTTTTCCTTTACCTGCCGCTGGTCTCCGGCGTCACTCTGACCCTCTGGCACAGCCATGTCCGACGCGATGCGCTCCACCACCGGTTCGCGCCTCGCTTTCGCGGAGGGCAATAAGCTCGAGCCGGTGGCCGAACCCGAACGAGGTCTTTCAGGCTCCGAATCTTTGTACGGCGCGGGCCTTCGCTTTTGCAGTCTCGGCTTCTCGATTCTTTGGCGGTGCGTTTGTCTCGAGCGAACCGAGAAGACGAATCGAGATGCGTGCGATCTCATCTACGGCTGTCGCGAATAGAGCCTCATTCGCCTTCGAGGGCCTGGTGAAGCCGCTGATCTTTCGCACGAACTGGAGCGAGGCGGCGCGAATTTCCTCATCGGTAACCGGTGGAACGAAGTTGAACAGGGTTTTGATATTCCTGCACATTGGCTAAGTCTCCAATTGATCAGAGCTGCACTGTCGCCTCGGCCCGCGGGCGCGCCGACACTCGGATGGTCTTCACCGGAGGTGCGATACCGATCGTAGGGCGTTATTCGTCCCAGCCAAAGCTTCGTGAGAAGCTTACCATGCCGTAGGTGCGTGAGCTGCCGTAGCCTGCCTGCAGATCTACGCTGACACGCCATTCGCGCAGGAAGAAACCGACATCGGGGCCGCCCTGGCCTTTGGCCTGTCCGACCGAACCGCCGCCCCATATGGCTCCGCCTACCCCAAGCAGCATCAGCAATTGACCAGTAGAGAACGCTACCATTCGCGCATCGAGCAAGCCGTTGGTGACGCCATTTTGGCAGTAATGGCTCGTGCTATAGGAGAAGTTCATGGGATGGCGGCTTTGCAGCCACAACCAACTGGAGAAGTCGTTTTCGAAAACAGGCGCATCGCTGTCGCCCGCATTTTCACCACCCAGCAACGTGAATGTCGTGCCCTGAAAAGGGGAAAAACTTGCACCTCCCTCGAACAAGCCGAAAGTACGCGGACTGCTGCGACGTGCCGGCGAAAGCGGGCTATCGAAACCAGTGCCTTGATAGACCTGGTAGCCGATGGCGCGACCGATGATACTGACAGCACGCGTGATCGTTTGGTCGATTTCGAATCCTACATGCGTGGTTCCGTACTTCTCGGCGCCATAACCGACAGCAAAAAGCCGTAAGCTAAAGCGGCCTGGGCTCTCCAATTCCAAAAATCGAGAGAACCCTTGCGCATGCGCCGCGGCATTAAATCCGACGATGAGTGGCAATGCTAGAAGTGCTCCGCACGTAAAGCGTAAGGATCTCATGGAAGCTGCCGAATCCATTCGATGGGCTACCAGCGCACGCTCCTAGTCATACCCGGGTGCTGTGAGGTCGCCGATCCTAAGCGGTCCTGGAGTAGCCGGCGGCAACTCGCACGGGACAGTGGTTTCGTATCCAGCTGCGACTCGCACCGAAATCGACCTCAAGCTGGTTGGATTGCGCACTTCGACGATTCCTTTATATACGCCGATGTCCGTATAGCGCAGGCATTGCGGGAAGCCCGGGCATGGCTTCCCTTCGATATACTCCGTCTCAAGATCGGTGCCACGTACAGAGGCCACAGCATTAGGAGTCTGGATTTCGAATCGACGCAGGTCCCCGGCTGCGATATTTACTAGAGACCGAAACTTGCCTTTGAAAAGCTCAATCGTCGAACCTGCCGCGCTTGTCAACGTATGATCGATCAATACAGAACTCGCCTCTGAAAATATGAGTTCGCCGCCGTCGATCAATCCAATTGTGACGGTTGATTGCGGCGAGGTCTCGAGTTTGTCACCTGCCAGGATCGGCATCGCGGGCGTCGCGGCAATTGAGCGGCCATTTCGTTGAACGACTGCCGTACCGCGAAGCTCTTTTATCGTCCCGGCCGGACTTGTGCCGCGGCATTTCCGGCCAGACAAGCGGATACCAATCAGACCCATAATAGTATCCCCCCGCGTAGGCTATTGGCGCATCTGCACCCAATGAATTTAGTGGAGATGGGCATCCGTGGCGAGTTTTTAGATGATTTTCGCAACCTAGTCCATAACGCGCGACGAGTTTGACGCGAGAGCCGACTTGTCCTAATAAACCTAACCCGATGCGTCCCTCAACAACAGATTGCAAAATCATTATGAAGCTTTTCAGCCTGATGCTTCTTGCGGTCATCCTGCCGAGCGTTTGCGCCTCGGCCGCTGGCCCTGATCTCAAGCCCCCGCAGGTGACGGTGATTTTCATTTTCCCACCCAGCCCGCTAATCCAGTATGGCGCAGCACGTCTCGTCTACGAGATGGTTATCACGAACTATGTACCGGTTGCCTATACTCTCGAGTCCATCAACGTTGATTGCGGCGATCGGCAATTCTCGTATTCTGCGGAAACTCTCAAGGGGATGATGCGGTTGGCCGGCGAACCCCGTTCTTCCGCTCAAACCACTCAGATCCTTGGCGGCAGCACGGCCGTAGTGTTTTTTATGCTGCAGTTGGAAAATGCGTCGCAAATTCCTGCTTCGCTCTATCATACGCTTCACTTTCGTTCTCACGATGGCGCTGATCATGCTCTCGTGGCGAAGCCTTTGGCGGTGGGACCACAGGCACCGATATTGGTAGAAGCGCCCTTGCGGGGTTCTGATTGGATCGCCGGAGATTCAGTGCACAACGGTCCAGATGCGGCGCATCGCCGGGCTATACTGTTCGACCAGGGCGAGCCCTATTTGGCCCAGCGCTATGCGATCGATTGGGTACGTTACCGCATAATCGGTGGAAACGGCACGACATGGTCTGGACCAGAAAACCGGAATTCGAGTTATTTCTGTTACGATGCCCCTATCTACAGCATGACCGCCGGCAGTGTGACTGAGGTCTTGGACGGCATTCCGGAGAATGTTCCTCACTCTGGCAAGATGGCGATCGATGTGAATTTCATGAACGCGGGCGGTAACCATGTCGTTGTATACATCGGGTATGGACTCTATGCGCTTTACGCGCATATGAGGCCGGGCACAATCAAGGTTAAGGTCGGAGACCACGTCAGCCCGGGTGAGATTATCGGACACGTTGGCAACAGCGGCAACTCAACCGAGCCGCATCTCCATGAACATATCGTTAACCGGCCCTCATTCCTCGCTGGGCAGGGTGTGCCATACGAGTTCGCGCGCTTCGAGGCAAGCGGGCCGGTTGAGTTGGTGCCCAAACCACACGACGAGATGTTTTTCAAAAACATTGGAGGGCTGAGACCGTTTGCCTATGACTATCCTGCGGCGAATGCAGCGGTCTCCTTCCGTTAGGATCAGTCTCGTATTAAGAAATTTGATCTAGTGTTTTTGATCGTCTGCTCTGTAGGCGAATAGGTGATGGGCGACTCGCAATCCGGTGAAGGTACCGGCAAAGAAGAGGGTGGGGCAACGAGCACAAGTCGTATTCTTCCTATCTGCGCCATCTTAATCAGCGCGGTCGCGTGCGCTGCCTCGCTCTATCAGTTGCGCATGGCCTCCTCCTCAATCTCAGCTCAGACTTGGCCGTACGTCACGATTGGCTGGCGCGATGCAAACGACCAGACCGGTATTGTCCTCGATAACGACGGCCTCGGTCCGGCTCAGATCAGAGATGTCGAGCTTACCATTGATGGCCGGAACCAGCGTGACGCTATTTCCGGGGTGCAACAGATTATCGGAAATTCCCGGGCTGAGATTCACATTGATGCGCTCACGCGCGGCGTCGTGATCCGCGCTGGAAAGTCGCTCAATCTCTTCGAGGTGCGGGGCGTAACATGGGCTTAACCAGCTTCACGGTGCACAGTCTCGCGTGAATCTTCAAATTTGGTATTGCTCAATTCTTGGACAATGCTGGACGAACTCTCTGGCAGGCGCGATCCCCCGTAGTATCTCAAAATGCGCTGACAGCGATGAGAACGGCCTGGTGCTCCCCAACATTAGCGAGTGATTTTCCATCGGTCCTCGCCAAATTCGAACGCCTTGTGCAGAGATGATAGCTCATCAGCTATTGAGCCCGCATTAAATCCGCGTGTACGAGGTGCCGCACAAACCGCGGCGACACCGCCTGCACCGCCGGGGCGCCGGGGAGGGTGCATCGCTGACCCAGCGCGATCATCGGCCTTCAAATGTCATTTTCGCTGCGCATTTAGGCGGCTTGCGCCACGGTTGATTTGGGTACTTGAGCCAAAAGGGCTTCAGGCTTGTATGCGATTCCACCACGGTAAACGGTCGTGAGACGGCGAAGCTCGCGCGGGTCGCGCAACGGATCTCCGTCTATGACCAAGAAATCGGCGTAACGCCCGGCCGCTATGCTCCCGATATTATTCTGCTGGCGCAGATAACGGGCGGCGACTGAGGTGACGGCCTTGATCGCGGCCATCGCACCGATCGCTTCAGCCAGCAATTCGACCTCGCGCAGCAAGGCAAACCCCGGCGGGCGGGTAGGGCAAGGCTCCGCAATCAGTCCCACCGACGACTAGACCGCCGGCATCGTGCAAAATACGGGTCACGGCCTGATGTTTTTCCAACGCTTTGCCGCAGTGCGAAGGGTCGAAGATCCCGGGATGAATGTCCCAATCCGGGCGCTCACCCATGTGCGCGACCATCTCTCGTTGACGCGCCAGTGCCATTGGCGTGACGAAACGGCGGTCGGGGTCGCATTGCGCTGGCTCGCTCCCGAACTTGGCAATCCATAGCAAGTCGAGCGTGGTGCCCATGTTCACCTGCTTTTCCACCATCGCGCCAAACCAGGTCCTCGCGCCTTCTCCTTGCAGGTCAGCCTCCTCCCAGCCTTTAGTCAGACGGATCCAGAAGTTCGGATCCACCATTGAGGCCCCGGCGCCGAACTGCATGTTGGCTGCGCAGAATTCGTTGTACGGCGAGATCCAAACATGCTCCCGTCGATTCCCGCTCTGATCACGTCGAGCGAATGTGTATACCCAAGATGGCCTGTCACCGGAACACGCTTATCCACGAAACTGATAATCGCTTTGGCTGTATCCGGGCGGCATCGTGAAATACAGCTTGATGCCGTCCACCCCGGCTTTGAGCAGATCGCCAATCTTTTTTGGCACCGCGACAACCGAGGGCACGCCGTCGAGTATCTCGCCGAATGGCCCGCTGAAGCTCTCGTCCCTGCCGTCGAGCAGTGGACCAAGCACGAAAAGCCGTGGACCGAGTAGCCTGCCGCTGTTTAGATCAGGTTTTAGCTGCAAAACCTTTTCCAACTTGGTGCCGACGTCGCGTGCGGTCGTAACGCCGGTGGCGAGAAACAGGGGCAGGCATTCCTTGTCCATGAGGGTAGTGTGGACATGAGTGTCGATCAGTCCCGGCAGTACCGTTTGCCC
>Ga0073928_10002572_pt1 | contig 30783 bp, 30 predicted proteins | sample PaiPotPPA55metaG_FD_76969 | JGI IMG/M metagenome (GOLD analysis project Ga0073928, IMG submission 76969) | Iron sulfur acid spring bacterial and archeal communities from Banff, Canada, to study Microbial Dark Matter (Phase II) - Paint Pots PPA... ...
TAATGGCCGTCTATAGCCGCGAAGGCATCAACCCGATGGGCAGTTGCTTGCCGATGCTTTTCCAGATGCCGATTTGGTGGGCGCTATGGCGTGTGTTGAACGGCGCGATTGAACTGCGGCATGCGCCCTGGCTCGGGTGGATTCACGACCTTTCGGCGAAGGATCCTTATTACATTCTGCCGATCGGCATGGCCATTATGATGTATCTGATGACGAAGATGACCCCGCAAACAACGACCGATCCTGCGCAACAGAAAATGATGGCGCTGATGCCATTGATGTTTGCGGCGTTTTTCTTCACGATGTCGAGCGGGCTGAACTTGTATATGTTCACGAGCAACATCGTCGGCGTGGGCCAGCAGTATTATTTGAACCGGGCGCAGCCGCTTCCGCCGAAGGGCAAATTCAAAAAGAAGAAAACCGAATGAGCGAAGGGCCAGGGCAAGCTTCCTCGAGCAGAAGACCGCAAGGCAGAGAGCGAGCGCGCAGTGCAGCGCCGTTCGACCGGCAGCGAGCCGTTGACGAGTTGCGGAAGCTGCTGGATCTGGCGGTGCGCGAGATGAACCTTGAGGTGGAATACGAGATATCGGCCTTGCCCAATTCCGAGGCTGGCGAAAATGAACCGGATGTAGTCGTGCGATTCCGCGGCGCCGACGAAGAGCTTCTGCTGGCGCGAAGCGGAGAACTGCTGCTGGCCCTCGAGTATGTCGCGCACCGTTGCTTGCGCCTCGAACCGGCGCTGCACGATCGCGTGCGATTCGATTGCGGCGACTATCGCGCAACGAGGCTGGAAGAATTGAAGCTGTCGGCGCGGGTGGCCGCGCAACGCGTGCGCGAGACAGGCCAACCGTTTCAGTTCAATCCGATGTCGCCGCGCGATCGGCGGATTGTGCATCTGGAATTGAACGGGGCTCCGGGCGTGCGCACGATCAGCGAAGGCTCGGGCGACCGGCGACAGTTGGTTATTTATCCCGCCACGAAGAAGCAGTGAGTCCTAACCTCTACAACTCGATCGTGTAACCCCGCTTGCCGACGTTGATGCATTGCGTGGCGTCGATTTGGTCGCGACGTCCTGCGGTTTCATGGATGTGGCCGCAAAATGCGTATGCCGGTTGAACGCGCTCGATCCATTCGCGCAATGCCGGGCTGCCTGCATGCTTTCCGGGCGCAAATTCGTCGAGCCTCGTGCCAAACGGCGGAAAATGCACGACGAGGTAGAGCGGATTATTTCCTTCGAAGGTGCTCAACGCTCCCGCGATTTCGTCCTCCGAGTACTCGCCCGGGGTGTTGAAAGGCGTGATGTTGCTGTAGCCGAGGCCGGCCCAGTGCGTTGTGCCATTCGCGGAATTGAGGGTTCGGACTTGGCGATGAAAATCCACGAAACCGAACTTGTGGCAGAACGCGCGCATTTGTTCGTGAGTTTCGTGGTTTCCGGGAAGCGTCCAGAGGCGGTCGCCGAGAGGCTTCAACACGTCGCCACAGGATTCCAAATCGCGGCCAAACGTCGACACATCACCGTTAGAAATGTAGACGTCCGCTGGCTGGGCGACTATTTTTTCGAGGGCGCGAAGGTCGCCGTGGATGTCGCTGAAGATCAGGACCTTCATCGCGTCCGATCCGTAGCAGGCGCCGAGGATTTTCCAGTATTCCTTAGCAGGGCATCGGTGAGCCAGCCTTCCTCGACCACGTTGCCGGTGGCATCGAATACCACGCGATACGTGAAGGGCGGCGGGCTGCGTCTCTGGCGGTTTACGAAGCGATTTTCGCCGAAATCCACGATGTGAAGGTCGTATTCAGCGGAAGTGCGAATCAACGGGAAGCGCGCGAAGTTCCAATAGAGCTCGACGTCGGGCAATTCAAGCGCGCGCGCGGTGAAGGCGTCAGCGGGAGAATCCTGAGTGAAGCGAAATGCCGGCGGATTCGGATCGCGCAGGTCGAGAGGAGCCTGATAGACGCCGTCGGGCGTGCGAATGGCGTCGCCCCACCCAAGCAACGACGGCGGCATCGGCAAGGCGCCGATGCGGACAATTGCGATGTGATTCGCGTCGGCAAAATCGATGACGCGACGCATCGCCGCATGATGCGCAACCGCGCAAGCGAAAAGATAAGCGAACATCACGTAAGCGCCAGTCTGGCACCAGGTGGATCGGGATATGCCAAAGCCCCAATCGCGGATCGACGGCACGAAAAACAGGATTGCCATGATAGCGGAGGCTGTAACGAGAACCGAAAAGTGAAACGGGGTCTGAAACGCCGCGGCAATACGCCACGCACCGAAGCCGGCCAGAGTGAACAGGATCCACATGGCCGCGGCACGGAGACGGCTTTTCTCGCGGCTGCTGTAGATCCAGGCTGTTACCTGCGGCAACAGCACGATCGACGTGAACGTGAAGTCGATGATGAAGAGCAAATCCCAAGCGACGCGCTGCTCCGAAATCGGGGCCCAGATGCGCGTGCCGAACGAAGTCATCGCGTCGAGAGTGATGTGGCTGGCAATGCCGACAGCGTAGATGAGAGTGAGCATCCAGAATTTCGGGCATTCCAGGTTGAAGCGGCGCGCCACCCATCGCGTGAGTGCCGCCAGCATCACGGCGAAAAACGGCAAGCACACGAAGGAGTGTGTGATGTTCCGGTGATATTTGATAATCGCCACCGGATCGCGCGACACGGCTTCGACAAACACGTCGACGTCGGGAAAAACAGCTCCGAGAACCGTCGCAAAGACTCCGACACGATGGTCACGCTTCGAAAAATACGCCTTGCCGAGGAGCGCTCCGGTAATGCCGTGGGTTATCGGGTCCATGAAGAAGCCGAAGAACGAAAAGTGTACACGATTGAACTAGTTCAGGCGATTGCTATGAGAGGTGACCGCTTTTCAATCACGGTCCCGATCACACGGGCGGAGATTCCGCGACGTTCGAGCAAAGCCGTGGCGGAATCTGCGGCTTGCGAAGCGAGAGCCACGAGCAGGCCGCCTGAAGTTTGGGGGTCGTAGAGAAGGGACTGGATTTCGTCGGGAATATTCGGCGAAAACTCGACGCAGCCCTCGAGAAATTCGCGATTGTTCTTCAGGCCGCCGGAGAAGAATCCGGCGCGAGCCGCTTCGATTGCGCCAGGGAGATATGCCAAGCGCTCGTGATCGATGGACATTGACGCTTCGCTGCCTGCGGCCATTTCACGTGCATGACCCAAAAGACCGAAGCCTGTAACGTCTGTGACTGCGTGGACCGGATGGCGATCGTCGAAATCGAGTTCAATCGCGTGCAATGCCTCGGCCGAATCCCGATTTAGCTGGATCATCGAAGCGATCGCGGCGGCGACCCAGGATTCCTGCGCATGCCCTTGCTTTAGCGCGGTGGAAATCACTCCGGTACCGAGGGACTTCGTTAGAATCAAGACGTCACCGGGCCGGGCTCCGACGTTGCGCCAAATCGCTTTGGGATCGATCAGGCCGGTGACTGCGTAACCGAACTTCAGTTCGTCATCACGAATCGAATGGCCGCCGATGATCGTGCAGCCGGCTTGCGTCATTTTGTCGAGGCCACCGCGCAGAATTTGTTCCAGTACGTCTGGCGAACCCGAGGGCGGGAAACCGAGGACCGAAAGCGCGGTGATTGGAAGGCCGCCCATCGCATACACGTCACTGAGTGAATTCGCTGCGGCGATTTGACCATAGACAAAAGGATCGTCCGCGATCGGTGTGAGGAAATCGACAGTTTGCACCAAGGCCATTTCGTCGCTGAGTCGATACACCCCCGCGTCGTCGCTGGTTTCGAAGCCAACGAGAAGATTCGGGTCAGTGGGCCGCGGAAGCCGCTTCAGCACGGAGTCCAGCAAACTGGGACTCAGCTTGGCAGCTCAACCGGCGGCCTTGGCCGCTTCGGTTAGCCGAATGCGTTCAACCAAGGTGATTTTCTCCTCAATGCAAGGCTGTTGATTATAGCGCTTGAGCGCCGCGGGGAGGTTCCTTAAGCGTGGGCCGCGGCGGAACGAATCGGGATAGTGATTGCCGTGGTTGATTCTTTTGTCGCGGGCATAAGGCATCGTCCGTCGAAAATGGCGCCGGGTCCGATAATCAGGCAGGGCGTTTCAATTTCACCCGTCACGATCGCTTTGGCCTGAATCTCCACTCGTCCCCGCGCACGAATGACGCCGTCAAATCGCCCCGCGATGATCACCGAATTTGCGATGACCTCGCCATCCACGCGAGCATGCTCCCCCAAGATGAGCGTCGCCTCGGAAGACAAGGTTCCCTTCATGTGCGAGTCAATTCGAAGGGTTCCAGGGGATTCGAGCTTCCCTTCCAAGCGAACGCCCTTCTCGAGGAAGCCGCTCCATTCACCGGATTCTTGCTGCTTCCGGTCGAAGACGCGCCAAGGCATCCGGACTCCTATGTTTGTAGTCTATCCCTGCATCAGCCGATCGTATAGGCGTGTCAAATCACTAGTGTCGTAGTATTCAAACGTAATTTGTCCGGGCCGGCTGGCGCGGGCGGGAACGATGAATACGCGAGTTCCGTATTCGCGCTGAAGTTCATCGATTGCAGCCTTCGTGTTCGGGTCGATCTGTATAGGCGTCGTCAACGACCGGGGCTTGGCGTTGCGCGAGGCGATGCGTTCCACTTGCCGGACGGTCATTCCCGAGCGAGCTATCTTTCGAGCCAGTGCAACGCGGTCGTTAGACTCGGTTATGGCGAGCAATGCGCGAGCGTGGCCTGCGGTGATTCGACCTTCCTCGAGAAGGTCCTGGATGCTCTCTTCCAACCGCAGGAGCCGCACTGCGTTTGCAATCGTGGCGCGATCCTTCCCGGTGCGTTCCGCCACCAGCTCCTGCGTGAAGGCAAACTCCTCAATGAGCTGATGGAATGCCCGAGCTTGCTCCATCGGGTTAAGATCTTCGCGTTGAAGATTCTCAACGAGGGTCATTTCGAGGGCAAGCTCTTCAGGCACGTCGCGAACGACGACGGGGACGCGCACGAGCGCAGCTCGTTGCGCGGCGCGCCAACGGCGCTCGCCGGCAATGAGCTGGTAGCGCTCACCCGATCGACGCACTACAAGCGGCTGAATGATTCCGCTCGCTTGTATCGAGCGGGCGAGTTCGTCGAGCGCCTCTTCCCGGAAACGACTGCGCGGCTGGTAGGGGCTCGGGTCGATCAGGTCGATGTCGACCTGAAGCATACCGTCATGAGGGGCCAGGGCCGGTGCTGCCGCCGTTGCCGCTCCCGCTGTGACCGCTGCCGGCACTTGCGGCGGCTGCGGTTCCGGGTCGCGAATCAGGGCGCTCAGACCCTTGCCCAAGGCGTTTCTGGGCATTGGCAATAACCTCCTTGGCTAGGTCGATGTAACTCTCGGCTCCTTTACTACGTAAGTCGTAGAAGATTACTGGCACGCCGTGGCTAGGAGCCTCGGCCAGGCGCACATTCCTTGGGATAACTGTGGTAAAGACTTGGGATCCGAAGAAGCTACGGAGGTCGGCTGCAACCTGTTTTGACAGGCTGGTACGATCATCGTACATGGTTAGCAGGATGCCTTCGATGGCAAGGGCGGGGTTGATTGTGCGCCGGAGGCGCATAAGCGTGTCGAGTAGCTCGGAGACACCCTCGAGCGCAAGGTACTCGCATTGAATCGGAACAAGGACGGAATCGCTGGCGGCGAGCGCGTTGAGAGTTAGCAGATCCAGAGCAGGCGGGCAATCGAGGAGAATGTATTCGTACTTGTCCCGGATGCCTTGAATTGCGGCTTTCAGTCTATATTCGCGTTGATCCATGCCAACCAGCTCGACGGCGGCACCTACGAGGTTCTTGTCAGAGGGAATCAGGTCGAGACCACCGACCTGGGCGTCAATTGTGACGCGCTCAATCGGCTCTCCTAGGATTAAGGTCTGGTACAGGGTTCGGCGGGCCGGGTCCTTCGGGAAGCCTAGAGCGCTGGTGGTGTTTGCTTGGGGATCGCAATCGATGATCAGGGTGCTTTTTTCAGAGGCGGCTAGTGAAGCGCCGAGGTTGACGGTGGTAGTTGTCTTGCCGACTCCGCCTTTTTGATTGGCGATGGCGATGACACGCGCCAAATTGTGCCCCCAGGACGAAGGCGAAATGTAGCAGAAGGTTTTGGGAGGATGCAAGATGTTTCACGTGGAACATTGGATTGAGGTTGAATTGGGATCGGCGACGTACGCGGACTACCCTCGCTGCGGCGAAAGACTCGCTGGAGATGTTCCACGTGGAACGTTGCCCTAGGGCCCTGGGATACGAGTGCCGACGAGCCAAAACCTCTTGTGTGAGCCGGCGATCTTCATTGGCGGGTGCCAATTCCAGCCTACAAAGCCTGAAACTTCGCTTGCGTCCTTCTCGCCCAACCAGAAAATGGTCTTTCCGTGAGGATTCAGAGCTTTCGCCGACCAAGAGAGAAGCTCATCGTACCTCCCAACGGCACGAGCCGTCACATAGTCGAACTTTGCTCCATCTGACACGAGATCTTCCGCTCGACCTCGAAACACACGGACGCGGTCCAGACTCAGTTTTCGCGCTACTTCGGACAGAAACGTTGCCTTTTTGGTGTTCGACTCGATCAGTGTGACATCTAGGCCGGGGACAAATAGAGCTAGCGGGATGCCCGGAAGGCCCGCGCCGGAACCAACGTCGGCGAGCCGACCTTTTTCAATCGGAACTGCCGGAATGGCGGCGATACTCTCGCCGATGTGGAATCGCAGGATGTCGTCGGGTTCGATTACGGTGGTCAGGGAGACGCGGCGGTTCCATTGAAGCAAGAGATCGATGTAGGTTCGAATAGAGCCGCACTGGGCAGTGGTGGGAGAGCCGCCGTAAGGCGAAAGGGCGCTTCGAATCTCGCTATCCGTCAATCGAGAGGTCGGTGTCACAAGCTCTGGCCAGTGCTGCTGGAATCGTTATCGGTCGTGGCAACCAGGGTTGATTCTTGTGATTTACCGCGCAATCGCACTGCTGCCAGGAAGCCCACGGTCAAATCAGTTACAAAGTGGGCTGAAATCAGGGGAATGAGGCTGCCGGTCCAAGTGCGAACTACGGCGAAAAGGAGGCCCACGGCAAAGGTTGAGACCAAACCGCGCGTGCCCTGGTAGAAATGGGCGAGCGCAAAAAAAACCGCGGAGAAGAGGATCCCCAACAATACGCGTCCGCCCGTAACATCCTGAAAGACGAACTGAATAAAGCCGCGGTAGATCACTTCCTCGCACAGCGCCACGGTGGAAACGAGGGCGACGAAGGCCAGACGCTCCACGTTGTCCTGCGGGAAGACTTTCAAAGCGAGCTGAGGCAAGAGGCCCTTAAGCTCAGAAGGCCGAGAGGCAAGACGACTGACGCTGAATACCTGATTCGCGAAGAACAGGCCACTGAGGACAATCGATAGACTCGCGGTAAGGGCGGGTTGTCGCATGGAAAACCCTAGTTGATCGGGCCGGATACCGTGCGCTGTTGCGCGCCACAAGATGACGGTGACCGCTGCCCACTGGAACGCCATCGTGGAAGCGTAAAGCGTCAAACGGTCCATCTTCGTCGTGCGCGGCAGCGACATCAGTTGGTGAACCCGCCGGCGGCCAAGCCAGGGAACAAGCCCGCCGAAGAACAACAAAATGACAATGAAGTCCCAGTGCATCGTCTGAGATAGAATCATTTTTGCGCGGCTTCGGCAAGCTCAACTCCTGTTGACAGCTGAGGCAGAGCCGCCGTATGGTTCGGAGTTCTTCGTGGAGTTGGAGTCTTGAAACTACTTGTGATCGGAAGCGGCGGGCGCGAACACGCCCTCGTGTGGAAGCTGAAGCAAAGTCGGCTGGTCGACAAAATCTGGTGCGCCCCGGGAAACGGGGGAATATCGCGCGACGCTGAATGTTTTCCTCTGGATGTCGGCGACGTTAAGGCGGCCGCCGACCTGGCCGAAAAGCTACAAGCCGATCTAACCGTGGTCGGGCCGGAGCTGCCACTCGTGCTCGGAATCGTAGACGAGTTTGCAAAACGGGGCCTCAAGATTCTCGGGCCCACACAGAAGGGCGCGCAACTTGAGGGCAGCAAAGTATTCGCAAAGAAGTTTATGGAACGACATTCGATTCCTACCGCGTCACGATACGGAGTGTTTAATTCTGCGGTCGACGCATATGCGGAATTGTGCTCGGTGGATTGGCCGTTGGTGGTGAAGGCCGACGGATTATGCGCGGGCAAAGGCGTCCTCGTGACATCGTCGCCCGATGAAGCCACGGCTTTCATCGATCGAGTGATGGAACGGCGCGAATTTGGTGAGGCTGGCCGGCAGATCCTCCTCGAAGAGGGGCTTACCGGCGAAGAGCTGTCGTACATCATCCTGACGGACGGCAAAGACTTCATCCCCATGGCGCCGACGCGCGACTATAAGCGCGCGTTCGACAACGACGAAGGACCGAATACGGGAGGCATGGGCGCATACTCGAGCCAGGACATTTTGCCCGCTGACGTGGAACGGAAAATCATCGAGAGTGTCGTCCAGCCGACATTGGCTGGCCTGCGGAAGGACGGCATCGCCTACAAAGGATTCCTTTATTTCGGGCTCATGCTTACATCCGGGGGACCGAAGGTGCTCGAATTCAACTGCCGTCTTGGCGATCCTGAGACTGAGGCCATAATGCTTCGTGCCGAATTCGACTTTGCAGAAGCGTGCGCGGCTGCGACGGACAGCCGCCTTGAGGGGATGACGCCGAAGTGGTCACCCTTGATTGCTATGTGTGTAGTTATAGCTTCCGAGGGCTACCCGGGCCGACCACTAACTGGACGTGAAATTAGAGGGTTGGAAGGCGCAGAGCGTACTTGTGGAGCGCGTTTGTTTCACGCTGGCACGAAGCTCGATGAGGCTGTGTACTACACAAGTGGTGGACGAATTCTAATGATCTCCGGTTCTGGCGCGAACATGACGAGCGTGAGGCGGTCAATATACGACACAATTAGTTTACTGTCGATTGAAGGTGCGCACTACCGGAGGGACATAGGCCTCGGTGTCGGAGCGAAGCGCCCAACAGCTTCCGCTACGAAGGCGGTTTGAGCACGTTGCGAGATTGGTTGCGACTTATCGGGGCTTCAAAAAGGGGGGAAAGTTGAGCGCTGCCGTCGTGGGGATCGTAATGGGATCGGATACGGATTATGCCGTGATGAGCGAGGCCGGCAAGACCCTGGACAAGTTCGGGATTGCTTACGAAATGGAAGTGCTGTCCGCGCACAGGACGCCAGCGCGGGCACACGAGTATGCGACGTCAGCAGTTTCACGGGGACTGAAGGTGTTGATCGCGGCGGCGGGCGCGGCCGCGCATCTGGCTGGCGTGATGGCAGCAAGTACAACACTTCCCGTGATCGGCGTTCCGATGGCAACGAGCACGTTGAATGGACTCGACGCGCTGTTGGCTACCGTCCAGATGCCGGGCGGGATACCTGTGGGCACGATGGCGATCGACAAGGCGGGAGCGGTGAACGCCGCCGTTTTTGCGGCCGAGATCCTGGGACTCTCAGACCCGCAGATCGCGCGCAAGCTGCTGGAACACAAGGAAGATATGGTTCGATCGGTCGCAGAGAAGAACGCGCGGCTGCAAAAGCTCCGTTCCGAGAAGCAGTAAGAAAGCTAGTCGGGATGTTTGATAAGTGAGGGCGCCTCGTCGGGACGGGTTGGTTGCTTCGCTTGATTCGGTCTTTTCGGTTCGAGCGGCGGCGCCAGAATCCAGGCGAAGCCCGTTTCCTCGCCGATGACGGCGAAAGTTTCGCGCTCGTTCGGCGAAGCGATGGCCGCCAGCGCGGCACGCAAAAACTGAATCGCGTCCTCGGAACGAATCTTCTTACTATCCCCCTGAAGAAACTGACCCGCCACCGCACCCATCGTTGGGTCCGAAGCGACTAGCTTTGCGAGGCGGGGATCGTTCTGGCGCAACAATTCAATCAATGATGTGGGAGCGTGCTCCGGCGGATAAGCGAATTCAACCAGAGTGTGCGGTTGACCCTTTTCGGGCGGCCAGAACTGCAGGTATTTCGGACGAAGGACGCGGGTGTCCCAAAAATCGCCGCGCTGCTGTTCTTGTTCGATTCCATAGCTGACCTGCCAGATCTCCGGTCCGTAGCCGGTGAGATAATCCGTAACGATCAATTGAGCGAGAGGCTCGTCCGCGGGCCGCTCGAGTTTGGTGTAAAGGCCGTGTGCGACCTGATTCAGGCGTTCCATCACGCCCTGGCCAATCGATTCAATATCGGAGGCTTCGCCACCGGCTTCTACGTGACCCAAGTGAGGTCCGCTCGGGGCCGAGTGGCTGTGGAGATGAGGCAGTTCGGTGTCGAGTCTTGCGAGAGTTTCCTGCGATGAGGGAGAGAACCACTCAACGGCGCCGAGGGGTACGGCTAACCGTTCGGAGCTCAGTTGAACCGGGCTCGGCACGCGACTCTGAGGTTCGATCTGGTTTTCGACCGTGCCGACGAGGATCGCATTCTTGACCACGGCGATGACGACGCGTCCGGCTGCAAGGTTTGCGACGATTTCTTCACGCGGAACTTCCACGTTCTGCTGAGAGGAAGCGATAGAAGCCAAAATGAGGAAGCCCAACGCAAGGAAGGCGAGGAGTGCGGGGGGCAAGGTTCGTTGCGTGCGCGAAACCCAGCGCCGCAGAGGCAGAATTCGGCGTCGTGCTGGCGGGGACATGTTCAGTTCCCCAGTGGGGCGCGGAACTGTGTCCGGGCAATGGCTTGGATTGCAGTCATGGTGATGACGCTCGCGATATCGTTCACTGAGCAGCCTCGCGACAAGTCATTGACGGGTCGCGCCAGCCCCTGCAGGATGGGACCGAGCGCGGTCGCGCCGGCGAGCCTCTCGACAAGTTTGTAGGCGATATTCCCAGAGTCGAGGTCGGGAAAGACCAGGACGTTCGCGCGACCGGCAACCGGGGATCCCGGCGCTTTAGTGGCGGCGATTGACGCGACGAGGGCGGCGTCAACCTGGAGCTCGCCGTCGATCGCTAAGTCGGGACGTCGCGCTTTCGCAATTCGGGTGGCCTCGCGAACTCTCTCGACGCGGGGATGCGTCGCGGAGCCTTTCGTCGAGAATGAAAGCATAGCGACACGCGGTTCAGTCTGAAGAAACTCGCGCGCATTTTCGGCTGTTTCGATGGCGATGTCGGCAAGATCTTGCGCCGAGGGTTCCGGGACCACGCCACCATCGGCGAAGAGAAGCGCGTTGTTATGACCGAAGCTGGTTCCATTACGCGCCGGCAGCACCATGAGGAAGAAACTCGAGAGGATTCGAGAATCCGGCGCGAGACCGACGGAATGAAGGGCAGCGCGCACGGTGTCGGAACTGGAGTTTACGGCTCCGGCTACGGCTCCGTCCGCGTCACGAGCGACGACGCTCAGCGCCGCGAAATAGAGGGGTTTTCTGGCGAGATCGTGCGCTTCTTCGAGCGTGGTGCCGCTGGCACGGCGACGATCGAATAGGATTTGCGCGTAGTGGGCGATTCGAGGACTCGACGCGGGATCGAGAAGCTGAATGCCATCGAGTTTCGCACCCAGGCGGTCTGCCGCCGCGCGAATGACTGGGGCTCGGCCGAGCAGCGTAGGCTTGCCAGAGGCTTCAGCGACCACGCGAGCAGCCGCTGCTATAACGCGGTCGTCCTCGCCTTCTGCCAACACAATTCTCTGCGGATGAGCATGCGCCCGTCTCTGGAGGGTTTGAAGCAGCTCCATGGACCTACCTTACCACAGGCGGCAAAGGGAGCGGTGTTCGCCGGGCTCAACCTGCTCGTCAAGAACGGGTGCGCCGTTGGCGCCTGGAATCTAGTAAAATTCATGCGCTCACCTTTGATTGAGGTAGTCGGCACAAAATGGGGATTCTTAAAATCATAAAGGGCTCGGGACTGCGTGCTCCTGGCCGTCTCCGACACAACGGCAAACGAGTGTCCGATATTCTCGAGGCGCACCAGCGGTTCGTGCGTGGAGACGAAACTGGGACGCGCGCGGACCTTTCCGGCGCCGATCTTTCTCATGCGGATTTTCGACGCGTGAATCTGGCGTATGCCGATTTTCACGGCGCGAATCTGGACGGCGCTAACCTGCGCGAAGCAAGGCTATCGTCCGCGGACCTGGGCAACGCACGGATGCGCAAGGCCGACCTGCGAAAGGCAGATCTGACCGAGGCGAATTTGAGCGGAGCCGACCTGACGGAAGCGTTGGTCGGTGGTGCGGAGCTTTTTCGCACGGACTTGCGCTCCACCGTCTTTCGCAGAGCGGACTTAGGCGCAGCAAATTTGCGGGATGCGCAGGTTAGCGGCGCCGACTTTCGCGGCGCCCGGCTGCAAACGACCATCCTTCGAGAGACAAATCTAGACGGTGCCGATCTTTCCGAAGTCGACCTCTCGACCACGCTCCTTCCGCGGGACTACAAGCCGAGCTTCCCAAAGAAAAGCGAATGATCCGCAGGACCACCTGACGGAAACACGCCGCGAGGCAAAATTGTCAGGCCCGTGTGACTGCGGTATCCTTTTTGAAACGCGAAGAGTTTTGCTCGCGAGCGGGAATCCGATTTGCCGAAAGCACAGGCAAGGAATTCATGACGAATTTGCCCTGGATTTTGGTGGAAGATTACAAGCAAGGAACCGGCTGGGTGCGTACCGAACAGCGCGACGCGCGGGCCCGCGCTTATTGCGAACTCCTGGAGCAGGGACAGATTCTATTTTTTCGAGAGCCTCCGTTCCGGTTTCCAGAGGCAGACCGGGATTTCCTATTGGCTCAAGAGTGGACCGATCTGAGGCTGCACAAAAACGTCTCATACCGGCCGAGCGAAGACGTGCTGCGTGGGATTTCTGGAGATAGCGGAACCGTCGAGCGCATACAATCGATCTTTCGGGCCTATAGCGGTCAGGTGGTCGAGTTCTTGAGTGCGTTTCTTTCACCCTACGCCGGGCGATGGGCGCTGGACTTTGCGAGCTTTCGTCCGATCGAAGAAGAAAGACGCGGGCTGCCGCTACACAAACGGAACGACCTGCTGCACGTGGACGCGTTTCCGAGCCGACCGACGCGAGGAGGACGCATCCTGCGAGTGTTTACAAACCTGAATCGCGATAAGCCGCGGGTGTGGAACACGACAGAAGATTTCGGTTCACTCGCCCGAGCACACGCGGAGCACGCAGGGCTACGACAGATTGCGGAGGACGACGGGTTCGTGAGCCGGACGGTACAAAACTGGGGCGCGAAACTCGGTTTCGGCGGATTTGGCAGGACGCCGTACGACATGTTCATGCTGCGGTTCCACGATTACCTGAAAGAAAACAAGGAGTTTCAGCAAAATTGCCCGAAGGTTCGAATGGAGTTTCCGCCTCTCGCAACGTGGGTTGTGTTCACCGATTCAGTAGCGCACGCCGTGCTCTCCGGGCGATTCGCCCTCGAACAGACATTCTTGATCCCTCCGTCGTCCCTGGTCGCGCCGCAATTCGCCCCGTATAAAATTCTCGAGAATATTGCCGGCCGCCCGTTGGTTTCCTGAGGTTGAGAGACTGAAAGCCTGTGTTTCAGCAGCAGGGAATCACTATTTGCCTGCCATAAATTCGGCAGGATCTTCGCCGTAGCCAACCGCAGCGCCGCGCACCGCGCCGGTGGGGCGGCGGCGGGTTTCGATGCCGAGGCGCTTGATTTTCTGGTTCAGGGTAGACAGTGGAATCTGAAAGCGCTCGGCAGCTTCCGTCTGGTTCCAGTTCGTGCGCTCGAGCATGTCGACGATGATGCGGCGTTCGACTTCTTCGAGGATCTCGAAGAGTGAAGGCGCCGGAACGGACCCGCGAGAACCGACTTCGCCCGGAAGCGGCGGCAGGAACTCCGCGAGCTGCAAACGGACACCTTTGACGATTTCGCGCGTGCGCACACTTTCAGGAAGCAAATCCACGTCCACCGACTCGTGCGTGGAGAGCACAACGGAGCGCTCGACGACGTTCTCGAGTTCGCGGACATTGCCCGGCCAATCGTAGTCCATCAAGAGCTTCATCGCGGCGTGCGTAAAGCCTCGCGGCGGCTTGTTGTTTTCGCGGCAGAACTGGTCGAGAAAACGCTCGACGAGCAGAGGAATATCTTCCTTGCGCTCGCGGAGAGGGGGCAATTGCAGCGAAATGACGTTGAGGCGGTGATACAAATCCTCGCGGAACCGGCCTTCGCGGACGAGGTTCATCAAATCTTCGTTGGAAGCGGCAAGGATGCGGACGTCGACTTTAATGGTGTCGGTGCCGCCGAGGCGCATGAACTCGCGTTCTTGAATGACGCGCAGGAGCTTGGCTTGCGTCTCGGCACTGATCGTGGAGATCTCGTCGAAGAAGATCGTCCCCTGGTCAGCGACTTCGAAAAGGCCCTTCTTCGATGAAACCGCGCTGGTGAAGGCGCCTTTCACATGGCCGAAAAGCTGTGATTCCAGCAAATCGACGGGGATGGACCCAGTGTTGATGGGAATGAAAGCCTTCTCCGCGCGCGGGGATGCGGAGTGGATTGCCTTGGCGATGAGTTCCTTGCCGGTGCCGCTCTCGCCGTTGATCAGCACGGTGGAGCGGGAAGGAGCGACCTGCGCGACGAGGTCGAAGACGGCGAGCATCTTCTCGCTCTTGCCAATGATGCTCGGGAAGTTATAGCGCTGCTTCAGGGCGCGCTTGAGCTGGACGTTTTCTTCGCGCAGGCGGCGGCCCTCGATCGCGAGCGAGACTTGGGCAATCAGTTCTTCATTCGACCACGGCTTCGTGATGTAGTCCTGAGCGCCGCTTTTGAACGCGGCCCGGGCCATCTCGATCGAGCCGTATGCCGTGATCAAGATGACCGAGACGTAGGGATCGCGGCGGTGAATGTCGCGAAGGAGCTCGATACCGTTGCGGTCTGGCAGGCTTACGTCGAGAAGGATAAGGTCGAAGGGACGCTCTTCAATCTTCTGCAAGCCAGACTCGCCGGTTTCGGCAAGGGTGACTTCAAAATCCTCGGAAGTGAGGAGCGCTTCGAGGCCTTCGCGGATTTCAGCTTCGTCGTCTACAACTAAGATCGATCCTCTAGGCATGGACTGCTTTCCTGGCTACGGGAAATTCGAGCCGGAACGAAGTGCCTTTGCCCGGCGTCGAGCGCACGTCAACTTTCCCGGCGTGCTCTTTGATAATACCGTAGCTCACCGACAGACCAAGCCCGGTGCCCCTGCCGGAAGTCTTGGTTGTAAAGAATGGGTCGAAAATGCGTTTGAGATGCTCGGTTGCGATTCCTGTTCCGGTGTCAGTGACTTCAACTTCCACGGAGCCATTGTGCGCCGCGGTGCGGACTTCGAGCATGCCGCCGGTCGGCATAGCGTCGCGCGCGTTCATGAAGAGGTTCAGGAACACCTGCTGCAAACGCGTAGTCGAGCCGAGGACGAGCGGCAGCTGGTGCGTGTAGTTCTTGATGACGTTCACTTGCGCCGTGCGGAAAGGATGCTGAACCAGAGTGAGAGTTTCCTCAAGAACGGAGTTCAGATCGACCGCACTGAATTCAGGAGTTCCGGTGCGCGAGAAGTTCAAAAGATTGTTCACAATCTCGCTGGCGCGGAATGTCTGCTTGACGATGCGCTCAATGGTTTTCTGGCGCGGGTCGTCCGCGGGAATTTGCTTCGCGAGCATCTGAATGTAATTCGAAATGACGGCCAGCGGTGTATTCACTTCGTGAGCCACGCCCGCCGCGAGCAGTCCCAAAGAAGTGAGTTTTTCGGTCTGCACCATTTGCTCTTCGAGACGCATGCGCTGCGTGATGTCGTCGACCAAAATCAGCCGGCCGAGGCGCCCGCCATTTTTGCCCACAAGAGGCGCAATCGAGACGTTGACGACGAGGCGGCGTCCCGCTTGCGCGTTCAAATGATATTTGTAGATACCCGAAACGTGAGCGCCGGACGCGTGCGAAGCGATTTCGGCCAAAAGGTCCGGAGGGAGAACCTCACCGAGAGTGCGGCCGATGGCGTCGCGCCGCGGGATTTCAAGAAGGATTTCGAGTTGAGGATTCCAGGATTCGACGCGGTCCTCGAGATCCACAGTGACCACTCCGATTTTCAGGGATTCGACGATATTCTCGCTGAAGTCCTTCAGGCGCTCGATCTGGAAGGCTTTTTGCTCGAGCGACTGATAGAGGCGCGCATTCTCGATCGCAATTGCGACGTAACCCGCAATGGTGGAAAGGAGCTCGATGTCCTCGCTTGAGAGGTAATCACCGTCGACCGTCTTGCCGAGGCCCAGAACGGCAACCGTTCGATCGCGAAAACGACAGGCAATGAAGTAATTCAGGTCAAGCTGTTCGAGGGTGTGGCGGACTGAATCCGTTTCCTGAGCGGCCGAGTGCGCGGACTCGAAGAAGAGACAACCGCGCGCGAGCGCTGGACGATTGGGATCGAGGAAACTCAAATCCAGATTGTCCCCGCAGTCGAAGCCCGTCGAACGCGACAGAAGAAACCGGCCAGTGCCTTCGGGATCCTCGAGAAACACAGCCAGGCGATCAACCAGAAGAGTCTGGGAGATTCGGTCCAGGGCGGAGCCCAGGAGCGGCTCGAGACGGACTTCGTTCGTCAGCGCGCGGCCGAACTCGATAAGTGTCCGCCGATAGTTGAGGCGGTCGCGATAGAACATGCGATCCAGATGGGCCTGAGCCCAGTCGCGAAGGGGCTGGAATAGGAACGCAGCCACAATGATAGCGATCACCGCACCGGCGGGCCCGGTGGGCCATGCAGTATGGAAGAGCTCGCCGATCAGAGCCACCGCGGCGAAGTAGGCCGCGGCGATGGCAGCCATAGCGAACGTATGAGCGAGGCCGCGCTTGAAGATGATGTCAACGTCCATCAAGCGGTAACGGATGACGGCGTACCCGTAACACAACGGGATCAGAGCCAACGAGCAGGTGGATGCCTTCATCCAGGAATGCATCTGCGCTCCCGAGACAAAGGGAAAGACGTAGAGCAACAGGAACGGGAGAATTCCCGCCAAGGTCCCGCCTGCAACCCATTTCAACTGCTGCCGCAGCAGCCCGCTAGACGTGCGCGAATAACTCGCGAAGAGAATTGCAGCAGCTAGAAGAAAGTAGAGACAGAGATAGAGGAACTCGATTTGATCCAGGAACTGCTCGCTGCCGAGCGACGGAACGAAACCTGAGTAACCGTTTGCGACGAAGATATGAAGGGCCAGCAGCGCCGCGGGAACGCTGTAAAGCACGGCAAGCTTAGGCCAAAGAGCACGGCGACGCTCGGGAAAAACGAGTGCGAAATGGACAAGTAAAGCGGGCTGCAAAAGCAGGGCAATCGCATTGCCCCAGTAAATCGTCCAATCGAAGGAATTCAGCTTCCCACTGTAGTGAAAGCTATAGAGAACGAACGAGACCAGGCAGAAAACATAAAAGTGAACCGCGCGGGGCGCGCTCCAGCGGCGCATAAAGATGAAAAGTCCGATGAAGAGATAGAGAAGCGCCGTGAACCTGAGGTAATTCGCGATCGACGAAGGGTTCTGCAGCGGAGCTGTAATGAGGGGAACGAGGATTTGTTGGCCTTGGCGACGAATGCCGTAGGAAACTTCGGCCCAGGGCCCGAGACGCCAGAGTATTCGCGTCACGTCGGTGGAGCGACTGATCTTTACGCCGCGAACGGACTCGACTAAATCGCCCTGCTTGATTCCCGCCTTTGCGGCCGGCGAATCGGCGGCAATGCGCCAAGCCGTCACGCCCTGGGGCGTGTCCATCCAACTGACGCCGTCGTCGGTGGCGGTGACGCGGGAGCTCTGCTGATAGTTAAGGACGGCGAAGACGATGGCAGCCAGCGTGAGGAACGCTAGAATGACTGCCCCGAGGCGCATCCGAAGACCGTCGTTCATCGAGCTACACCCGCACCCTTCTATTTCCGTATGCTAGCACGTCTGTTTCCAGCAAACAGTATTTTATACACATAGTTATCTGCAGCATTTTTATAGACTTACAGAGAGAGTGGCCAGATTCATCGGGTCGTCTCCCGTTTGTGGAAACCATGTTCCCAATTCCAGTAGGGACAGGAAATAACTAGAATTGCAGGCTTAAGCCACCCCTGAAGAACCGATAAGAGGGGACCAGGACTACCCTGCCGTCATTCGTTGCCAAAGGAATGTAGCCTTGCGCGAGCAGGTTTCCTACGTTGGCCATGAGCTCCATGTGGCACTGAAAGAGGCTCGGGAGGGGTTGCCGGACTTCCATGTTGAGGTAAGGATCGACATGGTAGATCGACTCGCCGTACGCGTCCACGCGAGATGCACTAGGGCCATCGATCCACTTGTACCCAGCGCTCAACCGTGTGCCAAAGCGGGGAACTTGCGCGGTGATCCGGCCCGCCAGGCTATGACGATATTGGGTGGAGAGTTCGTTCCGCAGAATCATCGCACCGGAATCTTCGTTCGGGGCCAAAGCGCCGGCGTATGCGTAGACGAGGGTCGCATTCAAGTCATCAGCAAACCGTTGCCTGTATGCAACGCGAACCCCGGTTGAGCCCGAGTTTCCGCCGTCGTAGGCGAATGCGTCGGAGAAATAGTCCTGAAGGAAATCGGGACTGCCGCTGTTGCCCCGTCCGATCAGCGCAGTGTGGCTTGACCGGTCGTGAAAGACGGCCGCACTGACATCTGAGTCCTTGCTCAACGCATGGTCGACCGCAAATTCCTCGTGCCAGCCATTTTCGAGCACCGGCCGCCCATCACGGATCATCAGAATCGGGAAATCGTCGAGCGAATCGAGAGCAGATTGGAGAGCACTCTGCGATCCAGATTCCTGAGGCGAGTGCGCTGCGACGATCATCGAGGCGAGCCAAGTAGGTGTAAGGTGGACGGCCACTTCGCCGTGGGGTCGCAACGCCTGGGTGGTGCCGATGAACCCGGCCGCAAGGAATTCGGCGCCATATCGAACGCTTACTTTGTCGCCGAGAGCGAATTGATCGGAATCCGATACTCGCAGACCCCGGAAGATCGGGCCCATGGGGCCCAGCTGTGATTGCCGAGCCTCGAGAACCAAGGTTGGCCCCGCACCGGCCTCGCCTGAGGGTAGCCACTCGGCGGCGAACCCGCCGGCGGGGACCGCGTTGCTGTAGCTGAACTGGCCGGCCATCAAAAGACGCGCCGTGGCCCCCACGCCCATATCGTACACAACCGCTGTTCCCGGAGAATCGGCAACCGCCCCGATTGATCCGGGATGGTCGGAGCCGGAAGTGAGCTGCATTTGTACGTGATCTGCGCGTTTTTGCACCGCGGCCTCGACGCCACTCATCTGAGCATCCGAAGTTAGCGGACCGTCGGTCCAGCGAAGCACCGATCGATTGCCGGGCGAAGTACGCAGAACCCATGTCCAATCATCGGGCGCAATCTTTTGGTCAGGTTGGCGGCGCAATTGTTCGAATGACGCAAAGACCGAGCCGAGAACTACCTGGACGAGAGTGGTGCGCTGGTCGCTCACTTGGATGTGCTGTTCCATTGCGGGCAGGAAACCAGCCAAGGTGACCTTCAGCGTATAGGCGCCGACGGGAAGAATGGCGGTGGAAAATCGCCCGCGGTCATTCGTGAGAAGATCAAGCGGCGTCGGGCTGAGGAGTTGCTCGGAAGAAATCAGGACAGTTGCGCCCATCTGAGGTGTGCCGGCAGAATCGACCACGAGACCGGAGATTTTGCCCGCGGTGGGAGCAGCCGTCGCCGGAAGTGCGATGAAGCACGCCAGCCACGCGAGGACAAGGGCGCGAATCAGTTTCGAATTCAAACTGCTTTACCTCCCCTGGGGAGTTGCCTGAGCCTGAGCCACCACAGGCGCGGGGGCCTTGACCGTGAAGTCGGCAACGGGAGTGATCGTTTGTTTTGCTAGATTGTCGGTAACGGCAATCTCAAGCTTATATTTGCCCGGAGCGAGAGACCCGAGGGTGATTCTATCCTCGAGGGTCATTTCTTCTCCGTGCTCCGGTAGCTTGTCCTGCGGAATCGCGAACTTTAGCACAGGGTCAGTGACTTTGTCCTTTAGAACCCGAAACTCTACAGAAGCGTCGGCCTTGTGCGTCTTGTCGTCGACTTTCAGGTTGTAGACCTGAAGGAAGACGCCCATCGAGTCATTGGAGGCGAAGGCCGAGTCCAGCTTGGGGCGCACTTTCATGTCTCCCAGGACGAACTGACCGAGGCCGATGTCCTTTGAGGAGACGCGGTGGATGTCATCGGCGAGAATAAGCGAACTCGAACTGAGCTGATCATCCTGGAATCGCGGGACCGCGAGCCGCGTATTGACGACGCCAACGTTGTTGCTGTTCACGTCCTTGATAACGATATCCAAGCGATAGAGGCCCGGACTGAGTGGAACTGCCTTCTGATAAATCTGGGAACTCGTCAACCTCTGCTGGAGCAAAGCAGCGGGAATTCCGTCACTCAGCGTGTCCTCGAAAGTCTGAACGATTCGCCCCGTCAGAGTGGTGATTCGAGCGAAGAGGTTCAACGTAGCGGTATCGACGCCGCCCTTCTCAATGAACATCAACTGGCGCGTGGGAATCTGCACGGTGATTGGCACTTGAACGACATCTGAGGTCAGGCGCAGGAAATCGAATCGGTAGTCGAATTTCACCTGATCGCGAACCAGACGGGAAGTGACGACAGCTTCCAGATCCTTGAATTTTACGGGAGGCGCTTGTTGGATCTTGGCGTACAGCTCCAGTCGAGCGAATTCGTTGTAACTCTCGGGTTGTCCGCCAATGCCCGACTGCGCCATGTGGGTACCGTCGGTGTTTTGGAAGCGCTGCGTCTTGCTGGCCTGGCCCATGGCTTCCGCGGTTGTCAGACCAGCGCCGGGGACAAAGGTTAGAGCATCCTTTTCGCTCGGGTCCATCGTCAGGTGGTACTCGCCGGTCATGGTGGGGTCAACGAATTCGATGATCACGTTCTCGCCGATACCCTCCAGGTAGCGATAGCGCCAGTCTTCAAAGGGATAGGTCGAGGTTTCGCCGCCGCCTTCCTCAGGGGGGCGCTCGTAAGTGCCGCCGCTCGGGTGCGAGTCCGTTTCGTCCGCGGGACCCCACATGATGTAGATGCGACCCCGGTCCGTCTTCCAGCCTGGGACGCCAGAAGCGTAGTGTTCGTTAGCGTAAGCGATGCGGCGGTAATGCTCTTCTTTAAAGGTGTTCTCGGGGGAATCGGGATCAGGATTGCGGCGCGCCCAGAAAGCCTCGATGAACTGCTCGCGCTCTTCATTGGTGGAAAAATGAAGGAAAGCGCTGCGCTCTTCCGGAGTGATGATATAGACGACGTCTTCGTTCAGCCACTTCTTATATTGCGAATCCAGTTCCTTGAAGAGATCCTTTTCCTTCTGTTTTCTTTCCTTGGCGGCTTTCTTGACGTCTTGCGGGGATTGTTGCTGATCCTGCTGGGTCTGCTTTTCCTGTTGCGCGGCTCGGGCGCCGACCAAGGGGGCGAATGCCAGCGCCTCTGCTAGAACGATGGATACGAACACCTTAGCTGAGCGGCCCATATTTCGCACCTTTGCCCGGATGGGTGAAAATCTTAACCTGTCCTCCAGGACAGGTCAACACAAGCTTTCCTTCCAGGCCACATCGGCAACTAGGAATCAGTTTTGCTGCGAAGAGGTTGCCTGGAAGATTGGATCTTCACGATCGAGGGCGGTCTGAGCCAAATTGGGACACGGCCAGATAGGTCGTTCGAAGGCTTTGATTTCGAGTCGAATGGACTTAGAATGGTGCTCCACCGCCAGCAAAGGGGGCGTGAGCGTGTGCCCCGCGGAAGAGCAACGGTTATACCTGTCTTTCTCCGCAGCCATGCGTCTAAAGCGAGAAACATTCCAGGCCCTCCGGGCGTATGTACAAGGTGGATGGAGAAATCTGTAACCGCAACATCTTGATAATCGGAAGAAAAGGGTTGATGAGATGAAGACGTGGCAGAAAGTCGGCATTGGGTCGGGGGTTGTGGTCGTCCTTGGGAGCCTTGTGTTGTTCAGCGTCTACCAAGTGAACAAGGGCGTTGAGACAGTGCAGTCGGGGCAGGTGGCCCGGCAAGATCTGACGTCGGTAGTGACGGCGTCGGGCGAGATACGGCCAAGAACTACACGAACGTGCTGGGCGAAGGTATCGGTAAGATTACGGACATTGTCGTGAAGGAAGGCGACCACGTGAAGAAGGGCGACGTGCTGCTGCGTCTGGAGAGCATTCAGCCGGGAGCGGACGTGGAGGCTCAGTCCGATAACGTCCAGGGTTCGGAAGCGGGCATGAAGGCTGCGTCGGCAAACTACGACGCGGCGATGGCGACACTCTCACAAAGGCAGGCCGATCTCGAGAAAGCGAAACTTGACTGGGCGCGCTCGCAGTCATTGTACAAGGAAGAGCTGATCGCGAAGTCGGATTACGATGCGGCCCATGCGAGCTATGACAGCGCCGTCGCGGCGCTTGGTGCTGCGAGCGCTCAAGTGGAACAAACGCGGGCGGCACGGGAACAGGCGCGCTTGCTTTCGGAACAAGCTCGAGCGGTGCTGACCCATCAACAGGACGTTCTTCGCAAGACTACGTATCGGGCGCCCATCGATGGGATCGTAAGCTATATCGCCGTGCGCGTCGGGGAAAACGTCGTGCCAGGGATTCAGAACGCCGAGGGCAGTTTTCTGATGACGATCTCCGACATGAGTGTGGTGACGGCCGAGGTGAAAGTGGACGAAACCGACATCACCAACGTGCGTCCCGGAGACCCAGCGGATGTAACCATCGATGCGGTGCCGGGCAAAACGTTTAAAGGGCACGTCAGCCAGGTGGGCGAGCTCGCCATTCTGCGCTCGTCCGGCCAAGCCGCCACCACGCAGACAACGGCGAACACACAGGAAGCGCGCGATTTCAAGGTTGTCGTGACGCTCGACACGCCGATGGAGTTGCTCCGGCCGGGCCTTTCGTCCACGGCTAAAATTCAGACTGCGCAAAAGAAAGCTGTGCTGACGATTCCGATTCAGGCGCTTGCCGTTCGCTCGCAAGAAGATCTGGATGCGGCAAAGCAGCCGAAAGGCAACGTGACGCTGGCGGCGTCGAAACCGGCTGGCAACGCGCAGAAGACAGATATTCAAGGCGTTTTCGTAATCCGGGCCAATAAGGCTGAGTTTGTACCCGTCCAAACCGGGATCACCGGAATCACTGACATTGAAATCACCAGCGGCTTGAAAGAGGGCGATCAGATCGTTACAGGCAGCTACAAGGTGCTGCGAACTCTCCGCCCTGGCACCAGCGTCAAGGTCGACAATTCGGCGCCGAAGCACGAAGAATCGACGAGCTAGGCGCGGTTCTCGCCAGACGTACCCGTCCACAGTTATAGCGATGCGGGCGTATACGACCGCACCCGAAGTTGTGCAAAATGAGTCGAGATTCAGTTAGGGAGCCGAGTCCCATGGCAGTGGAAGAAGTCGTCGTCCAAGCCTATCGAGAAGACCTGGTCACATCGGGGATCGTCATCCAGACGGAGGACCTCTGGAAGACGTACGAAATGGGGACGGAGCAGTTGCACGCGCTACGCGGCGTGAGCATCGAAATCCGCAAAGGCGAGTATGTCGCGATCATGGGGCCCTCGGGTTCGGGGAAATCCACCCTGATGAATCTGATTGGCTGCCTCGACACACCGACAAAGGGCAGCTATTGGCTTGCAGGGCGCCTCGTCAGCCAGCTAGATGACGACGAGCTCGCTTACATCCGCAACAAGGAAATCGGGTTCGTGTTTCAGACGTTCAATCTCCTGCCGCGCGCCACCGCGCTGCACAACGTCGAGCTCCCCATGATTTACAACGGGACGCCGGCGGAAGAACGGATGGGACGCGCGAAGAGCGCTCTTGCGCAAGTGGATTTAGCGGAGCGTATGATGCACAAGCCGAACGAACTCTCCGGCGGGCAGCGCCAGCGTGTGGCGATTGCTCGCGCGCTTGTGAACAATCCTTCGATCCTGCTCGCGGACGAACCCACCGGCAACCTCGATTCACAAACGGGCGAGGAAATCATGGCGCTGTTTGCGCGCCTGCACCAGAAGGGCAACACCATCATCCTCGTGACCCACGAGGCGGACATCGCCGCGCACGCGCACCGCGTGATTCGTCTTCGCGACGGCAAAGTGGAAAGAGACGAACGCACGCGCTAGGGCGCGTTGCGGGCATTCAGGCGCGGGGCACTTCGCTCATCAGTTCGATTACATTCCGGTCCGGATCGCGAAATGCCGCGAGCCAAAGGTCGTGCTTTTCGAGCCTGGCGACCATTGCGGGCTTGGCTTCAAGAGTGATTCCGCGTTGCGTCAGCGTGTCGGCGGCTTTCTGGATATCATCCACACGAAAAAACAGGATCGGGTGAAAGGTCTCTCCGCTTGGCTCCGCGAGGCCAAGCATCAGTCGGATTCCCGCACAATCGAAGAACACCATATTGGGAACGCGAAACAAGAATTTCATTCCGAGCATATCCCTGTAAAATCTGACAGCGCGATCCAAGTCGGTCACCGTTGCGCCGATTTGCCCAATTTGAGCCAGGCCGAAATTTGAGTCTACCGGTGTCATGGCTTCACGCTCCTGTGGTTGGTCTGAAGGGAAATACTGGCACGGCGGTGCCGCCAAAGCTTCTCAAGTCTTGCTAATTCTGCACCGAGCCACCGTTGGCCGCGAAGAAATATTCGCTGAAATGAGCCCACACCATTAGACTGGGCCGAACTCAAAGTCTTCGAGACGTAACCAATTACCGGAGGATGCTGATGCGCAAAAAGGATTGGATCTTAGTAGACACATTCGCTGCGATTCTTTGCCTGGCGGCTCCGGCTTTCGGTCAGGCGCACGATGCCAAGCCGCAAACGGGTGCGAACATGCAGCAGGCACCCTCGCCAACGAGCCCGGGACCCGAGCAGGCGTTCCTGGCGAAGCGGACGGGCGATTACGCGCGCGTGATTAAGTTCGTGGGGCAAGACGGAGAGTGGTCCGGAACATCGAAGATTTCGGTGATTCTTGGCGGGCGGTTCATTCTGGAGGAAAACCACGACGTCGTTATGGGTCGTCCGGTGGAGGGCGCACGACTCTGGGGCTACAACAACGTGACCAAGCAATACGAAGCCGCGTGGTTGTACACGATGTCTACCGCGATCACCAAGCTGACCGGCACCAGCGACGACGCCGGGAAGACCGTCGAGTATACGAGCACGTCCGACGAACCGCGCCTTCACGCTCGAGTCCGACAGATTGATGACGACCATTTCGTCATCACGCTTTCGACCGCCGGTCCCGATGGTAAGGATTCTCCGTTTCAGGAGACGACTTATACGCGGAAGAAGTAACTCCGATATGCGAGGAGGTCCCGATGACGTTTGCCGAAATGGGCAAAGGGAATTGGCGGACTGGTCGCTCCACATCAATTAGCGCGAAAAGAAATTGCGAGCGAGAAAAAGCACGTTGGCGGGCCGTTCAGCGAGCCTGCGCATGAACCAGGGAAACCAATGCGTACCGTAACAGATAAAGACAGCGCTGCGATAACCTTCTCGCGCGAGGCGCAACTGTTCGGCGGTTTGAATGCCGTATAGCATCTGAAACTCGAATTCATCCTTCGCGATTTCTTGCGCAGCCGTCCATTCCGTAATGCGCTTGATCAACCTCCGATCGTGAGTGCCAAGCGCCGCGCGCACGGCGGCCCGTCGAGAATCCGGACCCAACAGTATCTGCGCCAGTTGAAAATAGTTCTCATCCGCGTCGGCTTTCTTCGCGAACGCGATTTCAGGCGGCTCGTTGTACGCGCCCTTTACCAGCCGGACAGAGCAACTCTCCGAGATCAGCCGCTCGATGTCGCGCTCCGTGCGAAACAGATAGGCTTGCACGCAGACGCCAACGTTGCGATGCGTCCTGCGGGCCTGCACGCAGAAATCGAGCGTGACGTCCACGTAGGGACTCTGTTCCATGTCCACCCAAAGCGTTCTGTCGGGCGGCACTCGGGCTGCGATGCGTCCGAAGTTCGCCAGGGAAAAATCCAAATCGAGATCAAGGCCCAACTGAGTCAACTTAATCGAGAGTTCGCTGGCCAGACCAAGCTCGCGGATTCGCGCCAGCACGTCCAAGTAGTGCTGCGTTACGCCTTCGGCTTCGGCGCGGTCCGCGACGTTTTCTCCGAGGTGGCTCAGGATGGTGCCCAGGCCGCCTTGCTCGAGCCGTTGAGCGGCTGCGAGCGCATCCTCCGCATTTTCTCCCGGCATGAAACGCTCGACCGTGCGGCGCGTGAACCCGTAGCGTGGAGCGCGCTCGCGCAGCCACGAGCTTTGCGATGCTTTCAGGAGTACGCTGCGCATCAGGCTCATGGGCGGGTCGCCAAGCTATTGCGTCGAGGTTAGCGTCTTGATGAAGCGGTAGTAGAAGTCGACGCCTTCGTAGAATGAAGCGATCGGCAGCCTTTCGTCACGGCCGTGCGAGCGGTCGTCGTTGATATCGATGAAGACGCCCGGAACGCCGTACGTCGGAATTCCGGCTGCCCGCGAAATCGCGCCGTCGCTTGCGCCCGCATCCATCACGGGAATCACCGGTACACCCGGCCACATCTGATCCACTACTTTTTGAAGGTCTCCCATCACATCGGGCCGCAGCGGCGACGGAGGGTTGGCCCTGGGCCCCAATCCCGAGCTGTCCACTTGAGTGACGCTGATTTCCGGTTGCGCGAGAATTTTAATCAGTTGCTCGCGAATTTCACTCGGCGGATGGCCCGGCAGAATCCGGCAATTAACGTTCGCGCGCGCAAAACCGGGCAGCGCATTGTTTGCGTGGCCGGCGTCGAGCCGCGTTGCCACGCATGTCGTCCGCATGCGCGAATTGAAAAAGGGCGTCTTCGAGAGCCGCGCTATAGCAGCTTCGTCAGGCGGAGTCTGCACGATTGCCTTCATGTCCGCCCCCTCTTGACCGCCGACGATGTCCGCTTCTTTTGCGAAATACGCCCGCGTCACCTCGTTGAGCTCGAAAGGAAACTGATAATGCTCGAGCCGGGTCAGCCCTTCCGCGAGCTGGTAAATCGCGTTGTCCGGAACGGGAAGCGAGCTGTGCCCGCCTTTGTTGTGAACCTCGAGCGTAAAGTCCGTGTAGAGTTTTTCGCTTGCCTGAATGCCAACCAGCAGGCGTTTTCCCTGGTCCATTTCAAAATCGCCTGCATCGGGATTGAGAATGTATTCCGCGTCGATCAGGTCGCGATGATTCTTCAGCAGCCAGTCGACTCCGTTTGACGCGCCACCTTCCTCGTCGGCGGTCAAGGCAAGGATGATGTCACGATCCGGTTTGTAGCCCTCGCGCTTCAGCCGAATGAACGTGGTGACCAGAATCGCGTCACCTTCCTTGATGTCTTCCGTGCCGCGGCCGTAGAAGTAGCCGTCTTTTTCGATGAACTTGAACGGATCGAGTGACCAATCTTCGCGCCGCGCTTCGACCACATCGGTGTGGCAGATCAGCAGCAGCGGCTTGTGCGCTCCCGTCCCATGCAACCGCGCGACCATATTGCTTTTGCGTGGGTTGGGGCCGAGTACCTGGACGTCGCTGGCAGGAAATCCCGCGTCGAGCAGACGCTGTGCCATCGCTTGCGCGGCTATGGTGGTGCTGCCGACGGAATCCGTCGTATTGATTTCGATGAGCTGTTTGAAGATGTCGTGCGAGAGTTGTTTGTTCGCGTCGTCAACTTGCGCGCGCAGCGTCCCTGCCAAACCCAAGCCGAGCAAAGCCGAGATGACGATCGAATTCCGAAGTCTCATTCAGTCTCCCAAAGAGCGTGCCATTGTAGCTCAGTTCAGAAGGGAGGCGGGCCGAACGGCTTTTCAGCGGGTGGCTCGAGGATGAAAATCGCGTAGCGGTAGAGCGCCAGCTTCGTCGACAGGCTGACCGGACGCGGTCCGACGATGTCGCCAAACGCTTCGTGAACCTCATGCGATTTGTCTTCCGGCAGCAAGCCGAGAAGCTCGCCGAAGCGGTTCTTGGCCTTGCCGAATTGGTCGTTTTCCTCCGGCGTGAGCTGAGGATTTGGGTCCTTTTCCTGGTAGCCGCGATAGAAATCGTACCGGAATTGTTTCTCGTAGAGATTTATGTAGGCGGCCCTCGCTGCATCAGGAGAAGGCTGCACTTCGGCGATGGCTTTCGCCGTGAAAGCTTTAACGTCGCTCTCGAATCCGAGGAAATCTGTGCGCGCTTTTTTCTGCGGACCCGCGCCTTTCTTTGCAAGAGTGGCCGCCAGACTGTCCGTTCGCACGTCGTAACACTTGCCGTAAACGGCAATCGCGCGCGAGGCAGTTTCCGGCCCGTTTTTCTCAGTGAATTGGGCCACCCAGTCGACGGAGGTCGTCTGCAGAATTTGCGGGCACGTCATTCCAAACCGGTCCGCTCGGTCGGAAGTAGCCGCGGACGCTGCTTTCTGCGACGGTTTTGTCTGCGCCGGAGAAGCGCACGCGAAGAAAAGCGAAGCTACGATTGCTGCGATGGTTTTCATGGACGAATGCTACGTCATGGAGAGTTACTTGGCGCCGGAAACTTGACGAGAAGATCGGCGCGCTCTTTCAAGGTCGTGGTTCCCGCCGGCAGAATCAGCAGGCCGCGCCCGAAGCAACTTTTCAGGCGCACCACCTGTGCGCTTTGCCACTGCGCACCGGTGGGACGGATTTGAATCGCTCCTCCTGTGCTCTGTTTGAGCAGCGCCGCGAATCGAGGCTGATCCTTCTTGTCGCGCTGGTGGAAGATCACGAGCACGACTCCCGGGTCCTTATTGACGTGAACTTCCAGAATCCTGCACGCGACGACGCTAGAGCCTGCCGCGGGTGTCGCGGGAGCCTGCTGGCCCTGGCGGGGATCCGCAAGTGCGGAGATTGACGCCGAAGCAACGCACAGAGCCAGAACACGAACCATTAGAGACATTCGTTGGAGTCGCATTTTGTGACCTCGTTGAAATTTGGGCCCGAGTCCCCCCTGCGGTCCAATTTTGTCAGATTTTCAGTGAGGAATCTCGCCCAGAAGTTAGCGAGCTTTGGCTCGGCGTTTCGCGCGCGGCGATCGCAGAAGGGCGCGTTCCATCAGGACGTCGAGCAATCGCGCGAGCCGCTTCTGACGCACGGCTGGCGACTTGGCTTTGTCGAACCAAAGGAGCGTCTGCCGGCGCGTGCCGGGCCCCATTCGCTGAAAAGCTTTGCGCGCCTTGGGGCGAGTCTTCAGCGCTTCAAGGATTTCGTCCGGCACGGGCAGCGCCCGAGATTCACGATCGACGCGGAGGTCCACGCCGACAAGGTCGCCCACGTCGGCGCGCGCGGCTTTGCGCAACGTCGTATTGAACTGCAGTCGATAACGGCCGCCCCCGGCCGGAGTTAGGGTTGTGCGCGCGCTGCGGCCGTTAGAAATCGCCACCACCGGGATGTGTTTCTTCTTGCCCGAATCCCTTTCGAGCGCGCGCCCGACATCCTCGGGCACGTCGACGTACCGCAACATCCAGATCTTGTAGATTCTCGCCTGAAACGGATGGCGTTGCGAAATCGACATGCTCAGTACAACCATCTTCTTAGAGGTGGCATGTTCGCGACGGGTTTGCTGTAATCGGGTGCGTACGAAACGCACTGGACTTGAACGTTGTACCACTGTGATCGACAGAAGTCGTCGGCACTGCGCGAATCGTTTGGATATCGGATAACCAGGAGATCCCTCCCTTTCCACTCAAGCTGTACCAACCGGGGATCGTGTTCAATTGCGAACACGGTGTGGTGTAAACGCTCTGAGGGAGTGAGGAGCGTGTACCACCCGCGCCGCCATATCTGGACGGAACTATGAAACGAATCGGTGGCGCCGCAATCTTCTTCGCTGACGCTGGCCACCCAAGACCCGTCTGGCGCTTGAACCGCAGGAAAGTCATAACGTCCGCACATCACACCGCGAAGAAGAAACAGCAGCACTAGCACAGGAGAAACCAAGGCGAGAACGATAGCTCCAATCCTGGTAACGACTTTCCACAGCCTTTTCCATCGTCGACTGAAGCGCCATAAGCCGACGGCACTCGCCAGAAGAATTCCAGCGACGAGCAAGAGCGTCATACACAAGCAGCATAGCCGAATTAGCGCGGCCGAAAAACAAAAAGGCCGTCCCGATTACTCGAGACGGCCTTTGAAATTTAATCCTGGCGGTGACCTACGTTCCCGCGCAGTTGCCCGCGCAGTATCATCGGCCCTGCGAGGCTTAACTTCCGTGTTCGGGATGGGAACGGGTGTGACCCTCGCGGTAAGACCACCAGAAACTTGAAATCGAAACTCGCCTCGCGAAAATCGAAAGGGAGTTTCGATGAGCAACTGAAGGAAGTAAGCGAACCGCAAATCTCCACAAGTAGCACGATGTGAAAAGAGCCTTTCCTACGTCCACGCTGCCCATTGGGTCCGAAAAAGCCGGACTCTCAGGGTAACGCTACGCGTTAGGAAAGTTTTATGGTTAAGCCGAACGGCCGATTAGTACGGGTCAGCTACACGCATTGCTGCGCTTCCACCTCCCGCCTATCAAAGTCGTAGTCTTCGACTGGCCTTCTTATCCGCCCGCAGGCGGATTGGGAAACCTTATCTCGAGGCGAGCTTCTCGCTTAGATGCTTTCAGCGATTATCTCTTCCCGACTTCGCTACCGAGCGATGCCACGGGCGTGACAACTCGATCACAAGAGGTCGGTCCATCCCGGTCCTCTCGTACTAGGGACAGCTCCTCTCAAGTTTCCTGCGCCCACACCAGATAGGGACCGAACTGTCTCGCGACGTTCTGAACCCAGCTCACGTACCGCTTTAATAGGCGAA
>Ga0073928_10002573_pt1 | contig 30777 bp, 31 predicted proteins | sample PaiPotPPA55metaG_FD_76969 | JGI IMG/M metagenome (GOLD analysis project Ga0073928, IMG submission 76969) | Iron sulfur acid spring bacterial and archeal communities from Banff, Canada, to study Microbial Dark Matter (Phase II) - Paint Pots PPA... ...
GAAACCCGTCTGCGCCGCCAAAGTTTGCTGTCGCATCCGCCTTTTCACCTCGACTTACACCCTACCCGCTCCCCCTGTGGATCGGGGAGTTCTTCAGAGGTTCCCTAGAGAGGCTTCAGGTTTTCTCCTTAGGGCCGCCGTAAGGGTCTTACTCCCCAGGAGATAGGACGATCCCATCAACATTGGCCCCCTCATTGCACCTCTGATCGTGTGGCGGATGGAAAGCCATAAACGCTCGTTCGTCATTTCAAACCCTACAGACTGGTTTATTTTCAGGAGGTACATATCCATTATGAAACACGAAAATCATGTTGCCCATTACGGCTTCATCTTGCTGACGTGTGGTGCTCTTGTCTTCGGGCTGACACCAACGCGCGCGCAGTCGCAGAATCGGGCGCAGAATATGGCGCTGCAAACACAAGACCGTGACGATGCGACTCGACGACAACTGGCCAGCTCCGACAATTTTCTGGACAGTCACCCAGAGGTTGCCGAACAGTTGCGTAAGGATCCGTCACTGGTGAATAAGCAGGAGTTTGTTTCGGCCCACCCCGCACTTAAGGAATATCTGCAGCAGCATCCTGAAATCCAGAAGGAGATGAGTGAGAATCCGAATGCGTTCATGCATCAGGAGGATCGCTTTGACCGGCGCGAAGACCGGGGGCGTGATAACGATGTGACGCGGCGTGAACTGGCGAACATGGACCGCTTCATGGACAGCCATCCCGAAATCGCGGAACAGTTGCGCAAAGACCCGTCACTGGTCGATAACCGGCAGTTTGTGCAGAACCACCCAGAGCTGCAGCAGTTCCTGGCGGACCATCCGGGAGTGCGTGAGGAGTACAAGGAAAATCCGAATGCGTTCATGCATCAGGAGGAGCGCTTTGACCGGCGCGAAGACCAGGGGCGCGATGACGATGTGACGCGGCGTGAACTGGCGAACATGGACCGCTTCATGGACAGCCATCCCGAAATCGCGGAACAGTTGCGCAAAGACCCGTCACCGGTCGATAACCGGCAGTTTGTGCAGAACCACCCAGAGCTGCAGCAGTTCCTGGCGGACCATCCGGGAGTGCGTGAGGAGTACAAGGAAAATCCGAATGCGTTCATGCACCAGGAGGATCGCTTTGACCAACGCCAGGACTCCGCCATGCGCGGGGACCACGATCTCAACCGGGGAGGACTCTCCACCTTCAACGAGTTTCTGGAGAACCACAACGATATCGCGGCTGAACTTTCTAAGAATCCATCTCTAGCTAACAACGAGGAATATGTGGAGAACCATCCTGCACTGCAAGACTATCTAAAGGCGCATCCACAGGTGCATGAAGAACTGAGCGAGAATCCGCAGACATTTCTGCAGTCAACGCAACAGTTCAGCACGCATAGCGCGGCTAAGGCGGGCAGTGAATCCAAGCCCAAGTAGGCTTTGGCAGATTCGTGAGAGAAAGGCTCGCTTACCGCTTTCTCTCACGGCTTTATCAGCCGATGAGATCCAACTGAAATGTCGACAGCTTTTATGACGGAGGTTGTATGGACCGCAATGTGCCGCTAATTATTACGCTCGCTCTACTTGTTGCACTCCCTGGATTCGCTGGCGACAGGAAGAAACATGCCGACCGTGCCATGATCGAGAAAATGGATGCTGTCCCCTGTGGTGCCCACGAGCGTGGCCTGACCGGGTTGGGGAGCCTCTGGGCATCAGTAGGCGTGACGCACGTGAATTCGGACGAAAAACTGTGTCCTCAGTATCTGCTTCGCACCGACGACATGGAGTATCAGGTGCGACCGGTTGGTCAAAAGCATCCCGTCCTGCTTCCGGTCGGCCAGGAGGGCGAATTCAAAGTCATTAAGGATGAGATAGACATGCGTATCCCGGACGGCGACCGCAAGATGCGGCACTACCAGGTGGTGGCGATAAAACCGATTGACCACTCAGAAACGCCGTCATCTGCAAATTCAAGGTATGATGCGCCGCGCAAGGACTATGCAGACAAGTCGTTGGCTGAGAAGAACTACGCGGACAAGAGTGTCCCGAAGCCGCCAGATACTCATCCTCAATAGGAATTGCAGCGGAAAGGCGGTCGGACGACAGAAAGACCAAGAAAAGCTGAACCCGCCGGCTTCACCCGGCGGGAACTGTAATGCCTGTTCAAAAAAGGCATTACTTTGCCAAGAACCTGTACTGCTCCGCCGTCAGCGGCACAACGCTCAGACGTCCTTGCCGCACCAGGGGAGAATCGGCAAACAGTTTGTGGGCTTTGATTTCGGCCAGCGTAACCGGCTGGGGCAGCGGCTTGCTGGCTTTGATTTTTACTTCTGGATTCCTGGGATCGGCTGCGTCCACTGAAACTACGGTCGCACTTCCTACGGCGCTCTTCTCGTCTCCCGTGTGATAGATGATTAATTGGTCCCCGGTCTTCATGCCGCGCAAGTTCTTGAGCGCTACGGGATTTGTTACTCCATCCCAAATCGTGGTGCCTTCGCGCTGGAGATCGGCGAACGAATAAACCGTAGGCTCGGTTTTGAGGAGATAGGGCATGAGCAAGATTCTACTCGTCCGCGTCTAGTCCTGCTCATCGTCTCCAATTGGCTGTCCTGGCGGGATGGCCATATCGCTTGCCGGAGTAAACTTCTCCGGATCTTTCTCGAATGCGGTAATGCGCGCGATGGCTTCGGCCCGTAGCGCTTTTTCTTCAGGAGATGGAGCCGCTGTCGCCGACATCCAGGATCGCAGGTTCAGCGCCTCCGATCGAGCCACAGCGCGAGCTTCTGGCGAAGCAGAATGGTTCGCAGCCAGTGCAAGCAGATGTTCCAGCGCTGAGGTTTCGGTAATGCGCTGCATCTCTCCGGGCAAACTGGTGGCTCGTGGTGCCTTCCATGTAGCTTGCAGAACCGCGCCAATGACTTGAGTCAGGCCAGGATTGGCCGCACTCCGCGCGTGATAGTCCACCAGCCGCGAGGCGCGGTCCGGGTCGAGGAGCAGCCTGAAGGTGAGAGCAGCCGCGGACTCGGCTGCGCCCCCGGGATCGAAGGTGAGGCCGGTGTGTCCGGCGAACGATTCGTTTGTCCTGGGATAGCCTGGAGGACGAGGCGGCAGAATAGAAAGCAAAGATTCGGGGATAGCCAGGGTCTGGGGTGCGATTGTTTTGAGTACAGCGTTAAGAGCTTTTTGCTGGTCCGCCGCATCGACGATCTTGGTTACCAGTTGCCCATCGCTGCGAAGTGCGTAACGGTAGTCCAAGCCGCCAATCTCTTTCGCTGCGGCCTCCGTTTGGTAGCGATGCAGCAAATAAAGAGGAACGAGCGTGTCTTCCAGCTGCGCCATCGGCGTATGAGACGGAATCGCATTCTCGCCGAAGCGCGCCAATGCTGCGGACCGAATCTTGAGGATGCGTTCGAGTTCTGCGGCCGGGTCGGGGCCGTTATCCCAGAGATGAGAGTGGGGATGAGCACTACCCAACGGTCTTGAATCCTGGTCGGTAACGAAATACAGGCCCTCGGCCTGGGCCTTGCCTAAAATATTATCCAGGGCTGCGTGTTCATCAGTGCCAGGCTGAAACTGCGAATAGCCGTATTGGATCGAGACTTTATCCCATGCGCCGATCCCGGTCGCGTAGGCACGCGAGAAATCAGGACGGCCGCCGGCATCCAGCGTGATCCAGGGATGCGGATAGTCCATCACCGAGCTGCCCGGCGCAATGGAACTGGCGGCGAAGTTGTGCGCCAGCCCCAATGTGTGACCGACCTCATGCGCAGCGAGTTGCCGAAGCCGAGCCAATGCCAACTGCTGCATCTCTGTTGACCCGGCTTTGCCTTTTTCATAGGGCGACAGCAGGGCTTCTGCGATCATATAATCCTGCCGGGCGCGCAGCGAGCCGAGAGTGACTCGGCCTTGAATAATTTCTCCTGTACGAGGATCGGAAACGGTAAGCCCGAACGACCAGCCGCGGGTCGAGCGATGCACCCACTGGATGACGTTGTAGCGAACATCCATGGGATCGGCGCCGTCCGGCAGCACTTCAACCCGAAAGGCATTCTTGAATCCGGCAGCCTCGAAAGCTTGGTTCCACCACCTTGCACCCTCGACCAGCGCACCGCGAATCGGCTCCGGCGCGCCCGAGTCCACGTAATAAACGATAGGTTTCACGGGCTCGCTGACTGCTGCGTCGGGATCCTTCTTAATCAGCCGGTGCCGTTGAATCAGGCGAACATCGAGGGGCGTGCCTAGGGGCGCGGCATAGTCCCGGTAGCTGGAATCGAAGAAGCCGGAGCGAGGATCGAAAGAGCGCGATTGAAACCCTTCGTCTGGAAGCTGGATGAAAGAGTAATGTTCGCGCAGCGTGACGAAATGGGCGTCGGGAGCAACCGTGGCTACAAGCGAGTTCTCCGCCGGGTGTTCGGCGGAGAAAGTCAGGATCGATTCAAACTCGGTGTTGAGGGGAAAATTCTTGGTGTTTTCCAGCGCGAGCGCGCTGCGGTCTTTGTCCAGCTTGTAGGTCCCCTGTTTGCTCGCCGCAAGCTGCTCGGCCACGCCGAAAGCGTCACCCTGAACGAAATCGGTCAGATCGATCAGGGTCGCGCCATCTTCTTCCGCTTCGATTTTGAAGCCAGCGAGAACGGACTCCGCAAAAGACTGCCGGATGGCAAGGGTCTCCATGGGGTTCGCCGCCGACGATCGGTATTGCAGATTAGGCGCAACCAGTAGCACGCGCGGACCGACGCGCGTGAAGTGCACAATCCGTTCGTTGCCGACGCGACCGCGGTCTAATCCAATGTCATTCGAGCCCAGGCCGTAAGGCAGCGAGACGACCAACAAGAAATCCTGATCGAACTTGCGCACGGTGAGGAAGAGGTGTCCACTCTTTGCGTCCCACGCTGTTGGGAATAAGCCATCGACTGCTTTCATTCCGCCGACGCGATCGCGGATTGTTTTAGTCGATTCCGGAACGTCGGCCGCGACGAGAAAGGTTGAGAGCATCATCCAGAGCGAAACCAGGAACAGCTTGGACTGTGTTGGCATTTTTGTTGCCTCCGGGCTGGAACGATCTAACTTCGTGCCAAGATAACGCAGCTAAATCCAGCTATTGCGGTTTGGCATTTGGATCGGGAGGCGGTGTCTTATCGTCTTTCTTTTCGTCCTTGTTCTCTCCCGGGTGGTCCTGGTAAATCGAGTACTGGCCCTGCGGACGTTTCAGCTTGACGGTAAACTCCATCTTGGCTTGGCTTATGTCATAGTCTTCGCCGAACGTCTGGAAGCCGGGGGCGAGCACTTGCACCCGCAGCCTGCCATAGGGAACTCCATCAAAACTGGTCTTGCCGTCGGCATCGGTTTTTAGTTCAAGGTCGCCCCTGCCCTGTTTGCCGTGCGAGTTCACTGGATGCATGATCACAGCGGCGCTGCGCACTGGCTTGCCATTGTCTTCCTTCAGAATCAAGAAATACAGGGTAGCGGTAGGTTCTACATCGGGTTCGCGCTGCGCGACAACTTCGCCGAGAAATGCAAACGTCGACAGGATGGACGCCATCATCCAGATGAGAGTTTTCTTCTTTGCGGGTTTCATATCCGGACATTCTAGCGATTCGCGAACTCGCGGGAAAGGATGAAGTAAGGATGAAGTAAGGGCGGACGCGAGTTAAGGTCTTGCAGCGGACCGGCTCTTGTGCTCGACTCCAGCACGCGGAGCTAGCTGCACTAGGTCGCTGGCGACGCGAGCGGTATTGTGACGAGCAACGTCGCCCTCGTCCAGGTAATCGCCCAGGACAGGAATAACGCCGAGCGTTTCTATTGCATCGAGATCGGCAACGATCTGGCACGCCCCTTCAAGCGCGTACTTAGCCTTGAGTCCATCGGAAAGCGGGGCGCGGTTGATCAGAGCATAGTCGAAGATCTGTTGGCGGGCGTGGCGATTGAGAGCGCGAATGTGATCGCCGGCTGTCAGGCCAAGACTCTCGTTCGCTTGCGTCATCAGGTTGCAGATGTAAACCTTGGTGGCCGGCGAATTGACGATAGCATCTGATATTCCGTTCACCAGCAGGTTGGGGATGAGGCTGGTGAACAGAGATCCAGGACCGATGCTGATGATGTCGGCGCGGGCGATTGCATCGAGCGTCTGGGGCAGCGGTTCGACATTGGGCGGAACGAGAGAGAGTTCCTGGATGCGGACTTTGCTGGCCGTAATCTTGGTTTCTCCGCGCACGCGTGTGCCGTCCTCCATTCGAGCCTCCAGTTCGATATTGGAGGTGGTGGCGGGATGAATGTGGCCGCGCGTGACCAGGATTTCTGAGGAAAGGCGCACCGCTTCGGAGAAATCATTTGTGATGTCGGTCAGCGCGGCGAGAAATAGATTGCCGAAGCTGTGACCTTCGAGGCCGGAGCCCTTCGCGAAGCGGTGGCGGAAAAGCTGGGAGAGAAGAGCCTCATCTTCGCTGAGCGCGACGATACAGTTGCGGATATCGCCGGGAGGAAGCATGTTGAGTTCCTTGCGCAGGCGTCCGCTGGAGCCGCCGTCGTCGCTCACGGTGACAACGGCGCAGAGATCGCCAACGATTGGAGAACCAGGAGGCGCTGCTGCCAGCTCCGCGGGTGTGAGAGCGAAGCGCTTGAGTCCTTTGAGCAGCGTGGAAAGGCCGGTGCCGCCGCCAATGGCGACAACGCGCAAGCCACGCTCACGCACCGTCTTCTCCGAGGTCAAAAGATCGGCGACTCTGCTTTCCATCCGAGAATCTCGCGCCATTGTTTAAAAACGGCTCGATCTAAAACGATTCGTCTTCCCGGAAGGAGCTTTCCGGCGAAGCAAGCTCAGCAGCGGGATCCGGGTACAACAACTCGGTGAAGCGAGGGTCTTCGGCCAAATTGTGAAAATCGGAGTCGTTGCGTGCCTGGTAACGCAGGCTGGCATTCAGGCGCAAAGCTTCATCGAGATGCTTGAGAGAGTCTTCTACGTGACCCGTAAGACAATCGAGCGCGGCCAACCCATAGACGACGAAGTCCGTCTTCGGCGCCTGCTTTAACAATTTCTCGATGTGCTCGCGCGCCGTCACGTAGTCGCCGACGTTCATGAGAGAGACCGCGTAGTCGTAGTGCTCTTCGACGCTCTTGAACTGCGTGCTGGTGGAGCGCTCCAAATGCTGGTTACAGATGCTGAGATGGATGGCAGCCCGGTCTGTCAGCTCCTTGCTTGGACCCGCCAGCACTTTTTGAAACAGTGGTTTCGCCTTCTCAAACTTATGCTCCTGTAGGGCGCGCAGCCCGGTTTCGTAGTTCTGCAGGGCCTGGGCGACGCGCGGATCCTCCGCGACCGCAGCTTTCTTGGGTGTAGCCTTCTGAGCCATGTGAAGAATTTTTCCTGTGCTCGTCGTAATGGGGACTCCTTAGCTCTTGAAACTTGCAGAGCCGACACACAAGTATCACTCAAATGGCGGGTATAGAGCAATTCGGCTACTGGTACCACGTAACTAGTTGCAAATTCCGAACCAAAACGCATCGCGAGTCCGGGGGGCTTTCCGGTGCCGGTGCCTGGGGTTCGGTCCTAATTGATGGTGGCGGCGGATTGCAGATCGATCAGCTTCCAATCGCCCTTGATGATGCCGGCACGAATCTGGGCTGCGGTTTTGCCCTTCTGGTGCTGCTGATAAGAGTAGTACAGTTCTTTCAGGCAGGTGGCGCAGCGTGCGCCATGCGTGTTTTCGAAGCAGCTATGCAGACTATTGTGACCCATGCGGTCGCAATAGCAATAGCAGGGCTGCTGGTGAAGAACGGTCGGAATTTTCGCCGCCAAATCGTAAGCATGGCTCTGATAGGGATATTGTGCATCGGCTCCCCACAATTCGCTCTTGCTCATAATGTCGGGCAGTTTCGTGCCCTTCGGTGGGGGACCTGCATTGTAGGCGGGAATGCCTCCTTCGTCCTCCTGAGCCGGAAATTGCGCGGACAGGGTCAGCGTCACTGATAGAAGAAAAATGAGAGTAAGGGCGCGATAGGCGTATTGGCTGCGAAGCAGGCGTGTCGTCATAGGATCCCCTGGACGGCTTCATTTTAACCTGCTTTCGATGTGCCTGATAGAGGGGGAAGTTAGCAGGGATCCGAGAACGAACGGCAATGCAACTCCGTGCTGAGTGAATATTATCTGTATACAATAGGGAATCGGATGCCCGACACACCCATAGCGGAGACGGGTAACGGACAAATTCCCGTGCCTTCGCGGAAGGAACCACCAGAGTCCCCGCTGCGCCTGGGTTCATCTCTAGGGGTCTGGCTGCGCGATCTGATCGTTTCCCTCGCAATCTCGGCCTTCATTATCGTTTTCATTTACCAGCCGGTTAAAGTGGAGGGCACCAGTATGATGCCCTCGCTGGAAGACCAGGAGCGAATCTTTGTCAATAAGTTTGTCTACCGCCTGGAGCCGATTTCTCGGGGAGACATTGTGGTGTTTCGTTATCCGCGCGATCCGTCGAAGAGCTATATCAAGCGCGTGATCGGCGTGGCAGGGGACCGCGTCCGCATCGACACGGGCCAAGTTTATGTAAATGGCGAGGCACTGGATGAGGATTACGTTCCGCCCGCCTATACCGACTCTCGTTCCTATCCTGAGATGGTGGTGCCGCCGAATTGCTACCTTGTATTGGGAGATCACCGGTCGATGTCGAATGACAGCCGCGATTTTGGGCCGGTGAATCAAAGCTATATTTACGGAAAGGCTGTCTTCGGTTACTGGCCCATGGATAAGCTGGGCAGAGTACGCTAGATCAGCAATTGGCGCTTCTACCCATCCTGTTGTTCGCGTAAGCTTCCCTCAGTGAGCCGCCGACGCGGCCAATGTGGCCTATGTGTTCGGTGCTTGGCCTACAGAACAATCCCTGATAAAATCTCTAAAATCCACTCCCCGGAGCGAGAATGCAGGCTATCCTTGCGCTGGAAGACGGGCGAGTCTTCCGAGGCAAAGGCTACGGCGCCAAAGGCGAATGCTACGGCGAAGTCGTTTTTAATACTTCCCTCACCGGCTACCAGGAAATTTTCACCGATCCTTCTTACTCGGGGCAGATTGTTGTCCTGACCAATCCTCAGATCGGCAACTACGGAACCAATCAAGAAGACAACGAAGCGACACGTCCCTGGATCGAAGGGTTGATCGTGCGCGAGTTCTCGAAAGTGAGTTCGAACTGGCGATCCCAGCAGGTAGCCGAGGAATATCTCGAACAGTTTAAGGTGCCAGTACTGTCGGATATCGACACGCGGGCGCTGGTGCGCCATCTGCGCGATCACGGCGTGATGCGTGGCGTGGTGTCGACCATCGAGAGCGATGCGGAGAAGTTGGTCGCCAAGGCGAACTCGATTCCGAAGATGGATGGTACCGATCTTGCAAAAGAAGTGAGCACGAAGCGGCCGTATGTGTGGGAAGTTGGGGAGCGTTCGCATGAGCCGGTGGCGGTCGTCGGAGTAAAAGATGAACCCGCGCGTTTTCATGTTGTTGCTTATGATTTTGGTATTAAGCATAACATTCTACGAAAGTTACGCGGTGAAGGTTGTCGGGTGACTGTGGTCCCGGCACAGACGTTGGCGGAAGATGTATTGGCTTTGAAGCCCAATGGAGTGTTCCTGTCCAATGGACCTGGCGATCCGGAACCGTGTTCGTACGCTGTGGACAGCATTCGGCGGCTCATGGGACGCCAGCCGATCTTTGGAATCTGTTTGGGACATCAACTCGTCGGCATCGCGCTCGGTGGAAAAACTTTCAAGTTGAAGTTTGGACATCACGGCGGCAACCATCCGGTGAAGCAGTTGGCTACGGGAAAGATCGAGATCACGGCGCACAACCATAATTTCGCGGTCGATCCCGATTCGCTGCCAGAGAGTGAAGTCGAACTCACGCACATTGACTTGAACGATTCGACCCTGGAAGGGCTGCGGCACCGAAATTTGCCGCTGTTCAGTGTGCAGTATCATCCCGAAGCCGCGCCGGGGCCGCATGACTCGCATTATCTGTTCAAGGAGTTCACCAAGATGATGGAGGATTGGAAAGGGTGAAGAGGTTGCTGCTTGCGCTTTTCTTGCTGACCACATGGCTCGCAGCAAATGGCCAGATGATTGGGAACTGCCCGCAGATTAAGCCTCGCCGAGCTCAGGCTGTGCCTCGGCCTCGCGGCGTTCTCGTGGATCAGAATCTGGCGGTCATTCCAAAGGCCGAGGTAATCCTAGAGAGGCCAAACAAGGGGAAGTTCGACGAAATCGCGTCACTTGAAACCGACCAACCGGGGAAGATCGCATCGTAAATGCCCAAACGCACTGACATCTCGAAAATTCTGATCCTCGGCTCCGGCCCCATCGTCATCGGACAGTCGGCGGAGTTTGATTATTCCGGCACGCAGGCTTGCAAGGCGCTCAAGTCTGAGGGCTACGAAGTGGTGCTGGCCAACTCCAATCCAGCGACCATCATGACCGATCCGGAGATTGCCGACCGCACTTATATTGAGCCGCTTACGCTCGAATATCTGGAAGCGATTATCCGCATCGAGCGGGAACTGACGCCGGGCGCGGGTTTCGCCGTGCTGCCTACCGTCGGCGGGCAGACTGCGCTCAATCTTGCGATTGAACTTTCCGACGGCGGGGTGCTTGAAAAGTACAACGTGATCCTGATTGGCGCGAAGGTCGAGGCCATCAAGAAGGCGGAGGACCGGCTCTTCTTTAAAGATGCGATGCAGAAGATCGGACTCGATGTGCCCAAGTCGGCGCTGGTGAATAGCACGAAAGATGGCCTCGAGTTCGCCGGCAAGATCGGATTCCCAGTCATTGTGCGGCCGTCGTTCACATTGGGCGGCACCGGCGGCGGCATCGCCTTCAACCGCGAAGAGCTGGTCGAGGTGCTTACCCGCGGCTTGGATATGTCTCCCGTACACGAGGCACTGATTGAAGAGTCGGTGCTGGGATGGAAGGAATTCGAGCTTGAGGTGATGCGGGACACCAAGGACAACGTGATCATCATCTGCTCGATCGAGAACTTCGATCCCATGGGCGTTCACACCGGCGATTCCATTACGGTTGCACCTGCGCAGACGCTGACCGACCGCGAATACCAGGCGATGCGCGATGCGTCGATCGCGGTGATCCGCGAAATCGGCGTGGATACGGGCGGATCCAACATTCAGTTTGGAATCAATCCTGAGACGGGGCGCATGGTGGTGATCGAGATGAACCCCCGCGTCTCTCGCTCGTCGGCGCTGGCTTCGAAGGCCACAGGGTTTCCGATTGCAAAGATTGCCGCTAAACTCGCCGTGGGTTATACGCTGGATGAAATCCCGAACGACATCACGCGCAAAACTCCGGCGTGCTTTGAGCCGACGCTCGACTACGTCGTAGTGAAAATTCCGAAGTGGCAGTTCGAAAAATTTCCCGGGGCCGATGAGAGCCTTGGCGTGCAGATGAAGTCAGTGGGTGAAGTGATGGCGATTGGCCGCACCTTCAAAGAAGCGCTGATGAAGGGCGTGCGCTCACTCGACACCGGAAAGCGGGTTGGCGGTTGGAAGATTGAGCCGAAAATCTTGACGCAACGGCTGGTAACGCCGCATCCCGAGCGGCTGGCTTACGTGCAGTACGCTCTGCGGCAGGGGCACACGGTGAAGCAGGTCGCGAAGATGACCTCGATGGATCCATGGTTCCTGTATCAGCTCAAGGAAATTAACGACATGCAATTGGAGTTGGAGAAGCATCCCATGGAGTCGATTCCGACCGTGGTGCTGCGCGAATGCAAACGCATGGGCTTCTCCGACGGACGACTGGCGAGCGCGTGGCGGCTGGAAGGTCAGGAAAAAGTGCGGCATCTGCGCAAGAAGCATGGTGTTTTGCCGGTTTACAAGCGAGTCGACACGTGCGCGGCGGAATTCGAGAGTTTTACTCCTTATCTTTACTCGACCTACGAAGACGAAGATGAAGCCGCGCCGACGGATAAAAAGAAAATCATCATTTTGGGCAGCGGGCCCAACCGCATCGGGCAGGGAATTGAATTTGATTATTGCTGTTGCCACGCGTCGTTTGCGCTGCATGAAGACGGCTACGAGACGATCATGATCAATTGCAATCCAGAAACCGTCTCGACCGACTACGACACCAGCGACCGGCTCTACTTCGAGCCTCTGACATTTGAAGATGTATGGGCGATTTACCAGCACGAAACCTCGAAGGGCGCGCCGTGCGGCGTGATCGTACAGTTTGGCGGCCAGACGCCACTGAACCTGGCCTTGCCGCTCAAAGCGGCGGGCGTGAACATCATCGGTACGTCACCCGAGTCGATCGATTTGGCTGAGGATCGCAAGCACTTCAACAAGTTGCTCGAAGAGCTACAAATTCCGCAGGCTGCAGGCATGATGGCAACCTCGCTTGAGGAGGCGATTGAAGGGGCGAAGCGTGTTGGCTATCCCGTGGTAGTGCGTCCTTCCTATGTGCTGGGCGGGCGAGCCATGGTGATCGCCTACGATGAAGAGTCGGTAGTGCGATACATGAAAGAGGCGGTCGAATATTCACACGATCGTCCGGTGCTCATAGATCACTTTCTCGAAGATGCGATCGAAGTGGATGTAGATGCCCTCTCTGACGGCGAAGACGTGGTAATCGGCGGAATCATGCAGCACATCGAAGAGGCCGGCATCCATTCGGGCGACTCATCGTGCGTGCTGCCGGCAGTGGATATTCCCCAGCCGCTCATGGATCGCATGCGTGATTACACTTTCAAGCTGGCTCGGGCGCTGAAGGTTGTGGGGCTGATGAATATTCAATTTGCGATTCCGCGCGGGAATGGCAGCGGATCGGGGAATGGCGCGGAGGGCGGAAAAGTATATGTGCTCGAAGTCAACCCTCGGGCTTCACGCACGGTTCCGTATGTTTCCAAGGCCACGGGCGTCCCGCTGGCCAAGATCGCGGCGCGCCTGATGACGGGGCGAAAACTGCGCGAATTTCTGCCGGAGAATATCGACCGCCGCACCGATCTCGACACCGGAAGGTGCTACTACGTGAAATCCCCGGTATTTCCGTGGAACAAGTTTCCCGGCGTCGATACGGTGCTGGGGCCGGAGATGAAGTCAACCGGCGAAGTAATGGGCGTGGGCGACAGCTTCGGCGAGGCTTTCGGAAAGGCGCAACTGGCGGCGGGCCAGAAACTGCCCACGCAGGGAACAGTCTTCATCAGCGTGACCGACCATGACAAACGCTACGTCGCGGAACTGGCGCGCAAATTTGTGCACATGGGATTCAAGCTGGTTGCGACTTCCGGCACGGCTGACGTAATCGAATCCGCTGGGATGAAAGTCGAACGGGTATACAAAGTGAAAGAAGGTCGTCCCAACGTGGTGGATTTCATCAAAGGCCAGCGCATTCAACTTATCGTTAACACACCCACTGGTTTGGAACCGTGGTTCGACGAGAAGGCGATCCGGCGCGCCGCCGTGACGGCGCGCATCCCTACCATTACTACACTTTCTGCGGCGCGGGCGGCTGCGGAAGGGATCGCGGCCCTGCAGCGCGGGGAAGTGAAGATTCGGGCGCTGCAGCAGTTGCACGCGGAGCGCGGAGCGTTGCGGCCTTAGAGATTTTTTTGCGAGGTGCTTTTTGTGGCGAAGAACGCGGATCTAATCCGCCGCTGGTTCGAAGAGGTCTGGAACCAGGGCCGCGGCGAGACCATTCATAAGATGTGCGCCGAAGACGCGATCGGATATGGCCAAGCTTAACATGGTGCCGATATTCAGGGCCCGGAACATTTCGAGCAATTTTGGCGAACCTTCCGCGGAACATTCTCAGGAATCAAAATCGAGATTCACGACACCATTGAAGAAGATGACAAAGTGGTCGCCCGGTGGACCATGACGATGACTCACACCGGACCCTTTCTCGGACTCCAGCCTACCAACAAAAAGGTCAGCGTAAACGGCATGAGCATACAGAGGTTCAAGAATGGACAAATGGTCGCTGGATGGGACAACTGGGATCAGTTGGGTTTAATGGTGCAACTGGGCGCCGTGCCCGAGCCGAAATTCCTGTGAAAAGGCAAACGAGAAGCCATCCCGCTGCTAAGCCCGCTGAAGAAGTGATACGCTGGACTGGCGATGCTCCTTCACGGCATTTTTCCGCCCATTACCACGCCGTTTTATCCCGACGGCAACGTCTACTTCAAGAAGCTTGAGAGCAATGTTGAGCGGTACTCTCGCTCGCCTTGCGCTGGCATTGTCGTACTTGGTTCGACCGGAGAAGCCATTCTCCTTTCCGATCAGGAACGGCAGGATGTGCTGAAGGCCGCGCGGGAAGCAGCTACGCCAAACAAAGTCCTGATTGCGGGCACAGGGATCGAGTCGGCGACCGAGACGCTGCGTCTCACCGAGTACGCCGCTAAGCTCGGGTACGACATTGCCATGGTGCGCACGCCGCACTATTACAAGAAGCAGATGCTGCCGGCAAACATGCTTGCGTTTTACCGCACCGTGGCCGACCGTTCGCCGCTGCCGGTGATTATTTATAACTTTCCCCAAGCCACTGGTTACGACATTTCCGCCGAGTTGGTAATCGAACTGGCGGAGCATCCGAACCTGATCGGGATCAAAGAATCGAGCGGAGATGTGGAAAAGGTGCGCAAGATGGTGAAAGACACAAGGCACATAAAGCGCATCGCCACAGTGACCGAGACCTTTGAGGCGGTGACGCCGCGCATGCTTGCCGGTGCGGCGGCTGCTTCAAGCGAAAACGGTGGGGAATTGGTTTCGGTTGCGGTACTGGCGGGTTCGGGATCCTCATCTTTATCCCCGCCGAAGCCTTCGTCGGCGGCCGTCACGGTCGTCGGCAATATGAAGACCCGGCAGAAAGAAACTGGATTCCAGGTGCTGGTGGGCGCCGCCAACAAGTTGCATCCCTCACTCGATGCCGGAGCGGTGGGAGCGATTCTTGCTTTCGCCTGTCTGGCTCCAACTTCGTGTTACGAGATATACGCCGCGTGGAAAGAAGGCGATGCTGAGTTGGCACGGCTGAAACAGCAACGTATCTCTCGAGCGGCGGAGCGAGTTGTGGGAGATCTCGGGATTCCCGGCGTGAAGTATGCCATGGATTACAACGGCTACTTTGGCGGTCCGGCACGCCTGCCACTGCTGCCGCTCACCGGCGAGGCGAAGGGCGAGATCGAGCGACTGCTGGCGGAGGTGAGGAACTAAGCGAAGTTTCCGGATAGGAAACTGTTTGATCCATTCCTTGCCAACTTTTCCAGGGCTCTCGAGGAAGTAATCCAATGCTTGTGATCAGGATCGCTTTGTCGTATACTGGATTCGAACGAACGTTCGAGTTAGCACAGAGCTTTGGAATTAATGGCGAGTGTTTCAACCGTAGCGCGGGTTCCTTCTCGACGGCATGGTGCCGCACCTGCGCCGGCCACACGTTTTGACCGTCGCTTGGCGGAGATCCTGACCCACGCCACGAAAGTCTTCTGCGAGAAGGGATACGAAGGCGCATCGATGCGCGACCTTTCGCGCGCCAGCAGCATGTCGCTGGCCGGACTGTATTACTACTTTGAATCCAAAGAGCGGCTCCTGTTCTTGATCCAGAAACACACGTTTTCGACCATCGTGGAGCGGTTGAAGGCGCGGCTGGAAGGTGTGAGCGATCCGGAAAAACAAATCCGCGTTTTTCTTCTCAATCACGTCGAGTATTTTCTGGCCAATCCAACCAGCATGAAGGTTTTGTCGCACGAGGCTGATGTGCTAAAGAATGGGTTTGCTTCGGAAGTGGCTGCGATCAAGCGGGAATACTACCGGATCTGCGTCGGTTTGCTCGACGACTTGAAACGCAGCCGGGGACTGGAATTTTCCACGCGCATCGCGGTTCTCAGCCTGTTCGGTATGATGAATTGGATCTACACTTGGCATAACCCGCGAGCCGATGCGGACGCTGCACAAATCGCCCGCGAGATGGGCGACATTTTTCTGCGTGGCGTCATGAACGGGGCTAAAGCCCGCAAATAAGAGGGCCGAGATCGAGAAGCTACGAAATGTTTTTTTGACGTTCTGAGGATAAAACGAAGAGAACTGACCTGAAGATTACGAGGATAAGGAGTTATCGACATGGCGACAACAATGCAACCGACGACCGGCGAAACCACTAAGCAGCTTGTGAACTACCGCAGGGAAAGCGGGGTGGCGGTGATCGAGATGTGCGATCCCCCGGCCAATACCTATACCTACGAAATGAACCGGCAGTTCGACGATGCAATCCTGCGCGCGCGCATGGACAACGACGCATACGTGATCATGCTGACGGGAGCCGGCGACAAATTCTTCTCGGCTGGAGCAAACATCAAGATGCTCTCGAGCGTCGATCCTACCTTCAAATATTATTTCTGCCTGCACGCCAACGAAATGCTGCTGCGCCTGGAGCACACGCCGAAGCTGGTGATTGCGGCGATCAATGGCCACTGTGTGGGCGGTGGACTGGAGATCGCGATGGCTGCCGACATTCGCATCGCGCGAAAAGACGCTGGCAAGATCGGTCTGCCTGAGGTGAACTTGGGTGTGCTGCCGGGAACCGGCGGCACCCAGCGGCTCTCGCGGCTGGTCGGAAAGAGTAAAGCCATCGAACTGATGGTGACGGGCAACACCTTCTCGTTTGAGGAAGCGCAGGAGCTTGGCATCATCAACGACATTTATGAGCGCGATGGCTTCATGGAAAACATGATGGAGTACGCCAAACAGTTCTGTCCTCCGAACAAGGCTGCCAAAGCGGTGGGACGGATCAAGCGCGCGGTGCAGACGGGATGGGAGATTCCCATGGAGTCGGCGCTGGCAGTGGAGCGCGAGAATCAGCAACTGCTCTTCCAGAGCGAAGATGCGAAAGAGGGTCTGGCGGCGTATGTCGAGAAGCGCCCGGCAGAGTTCAAGGCGAAATAACGGGCGAGAGAATCAGATATCGAGGTGTTTATGCCGGGAAAAATAGCAAAAATCGGGACCTTCAGCGATTGGGAAGGCATGTTCAACGATTGGCGCAAAGACATTGGCGTCAACACCAAGGACATCGAAGCTTTCCACTTCGACACGCTTTATGGCGCGATCGACACGGAGGAGATCGAATTCGGCTCGTACAAAGGTCGGCGGAAATGGGAGAATCTGCGTCAGATTCCGACGCAGCAAATGCGCGATGCGCTGATGAACATGATCGTTTATCAGGGCGACACCGAATTCGCCAGCGTAGAGCAGCAGCGAAATCTCCTGGAAAATGCGCCCACCGACTGGGATCGGCGCGCCATCACGCGCGTCATGATCGAGGAAATGCGTCACGGTTGGCAGATGTGCGCGCTGCTCGTCGATCATTTCGGCTATTCGGGCAAGGTTGAGGCGCAGAAGATGCTGGAGCGTCGGGCTTTTGAGAACAAGCGCCTGCTGGGCGCCTTCAACGTTGACGTCGACAACTGGATGGACTTCTTCACCTACACCGATTTCGTGGATCGTGACGGCAAATTCCAGCTGCAGATGCTGAAATATTCTGCTTTCGCGCCGTTAGGTCGTTCGATGTCGTACATGCTCCGCGAAGAAGCGTTTCACATGGGCACGGGCAATGACGGTCTGCGCCGAATCGTGGAAGCAGGCGTGATTCCAGGCTGGTTAATTCAGAAGTATCTGAATAAATGGATCTCGAGTTCGTACGATCTATTCGGCACCGACCATTCCTCTTCTGCGCACTGGGCCTACGTTTGGGGTGTTAAGGGACGTTACGATGAGCCTAAGAACGATCACGCTCCCGATCTCGATGATCTGAACGATTACAACCGAAATCTTTATCGCGACGAAGTGGCGGGATTGATTGAGCGGTTTAATGGTGCATTGAAAGCGGGACAACCTAAGCTGTACGCTCCACACATTAAATTCAATCGCGAAATCGGGCGCTGGGCGGGCCAGAAATTCCATGCCCAGACGGGCGAAGCGCTCGACGACCGTTCCTACGAAGAACACATGAAGGAATACATGCCCGGCCCAGCTGACAGGAAGTTGCTGCTGGACATCATCGGAACCGAGAAGAAATGGATTGCTGAGAAAACCGGCGCGCGCGATCCGCTGGCCAGCATCGGCGAAGTCCGGAAGTCGGCGATTAATCTCTAGTGGGGGCCTCTATCGCGAAAGCGCTCCGCAGGGACGCGGAGAGATCACGATGACGACTGTGTTGGAATCGAAGCATGCTCGCCTTACAGTTGAGGTCAGCGTTCCCGTCTCGCGGATTGTATTGCGCCACGCGCCGCTGAACATTATCGATATTCCGATGATGGAGGAGTTGGTACAGGCGCTGGCAGAAGTCGAGGCGCATCCAAATATTTCTACAGTGCTGCTGAGCGGTGAAGGTAAGGCTTTTTCGGCTGGCGTGGATGTGGCGGACCACACCCCCGACAAAGTGCAAGAGATGTTGGTCAAGTTCCACGCGGTGGTTCGAGCTTTGATCGCGACCAGGAAGGTTACGATTGCCGCGGTGCACGGACATTGCCTTGGCGGTGCCGCGGAGCTGGCAATGGTTTGCGACATCGTTTACACCTCCATGTCGGCAAAGTGGGGATTTCCAGAGATCAAGCTCGGCTGCTTTCCCCCGGTGGCCTGCACGGCGCTGGCTGCGTTGGTAGGGCAGAAGCGTGCGGCGGAATTGATTCTGACTGGACGGACGGTTAGCGGCGTCGAAGCGGCGGAAATGGGGCTGGCGAATCGTGCCGTTGCCGACGGAGAGTTGGAGTCCGCCGTTGATCGAACAGTGCAGGAACTGGTCGAGCTGAGTCCTGGGGCATTGGCTGTCACAAAAAAAGCCGTGTATGCGTGGGATGCGATGCACTTCGACAAGGGCCTGGCGCGGGCCGAGAAAATTTATGTGGAAGAGTTGATGAAGACGGCGGACGCGCACGAAGGGCTCCGTGCCTTCATGGAGAAGCGCGAACCGAAGTGGCTCGGGAAGTAGCCCGCAACATAAGCAATCATGGACTACGAGATCACACCTGAAGAAGTGAAGAGAAAGTTCGACCTGGGCGATAAATTCACTCTGCTTGACGTTCGCGAGTCATGGGAGTTTGAAACGGCGCACATGACAGGCGCGACGCTGGTGCCGATGGGAGATATCCCGTCCAGGGCGCATCAGGAACTGGATCCCGAAGATCACATCGTGGTGGTGTGCCATCATGGTGTGCGCTCCATGAACGTGACCGCGTGGCTCCGCCAACAGGGATTCGAGAAGGCACAATCCATGCGCGGCGGCATCGACGCGTGGTCGAGGCAGGTGGATGGGACCGTGCCAACGTACTGAATGCGACTGTTGGTTACTGCTTTCGGGCGTTCGGCTGCAGCCAACAATTGAGCCACTCAATGATCACCGACTGTCACGTTCATATCTCGCCGATGGAGATGTTCAAGCCGCAGGCGCTGGAACTCATGAAAAAGAAGCGTGCGAACTTCGAGCAGATCGCCGAGTTCTGCCGTTCGCCGAAGGCGTTTCTAGAATATCTTGATGCTTGCGGTATCGACCGTGCGGTGCTCATCAATTATGTGGCGCCGGAGGTGATTGGTTTCACTGACGGTGTAAATCAATTCATTGCGGATTACGTCAAGGAAGATCCGAAGCGGTTGCTCTCTTGCGGCAGCTTGCATCCTCGGCATACTACGAATGTTCTGGCCGATATGGAGCAGATTCTGCGGCTGGGAATCCGCATGATCAAGATCCATCCTCCGCACCAGCTTTTATTTCCGAACGACTACCTGAATGGCGTTACGGAACTGGAGATCATTTACCGCGCTGCGGAGGCCAACGGCGTTCCAGTGATGTTTCACACGGGAACCTCCATCTTTCCCGGAGCACGCAACAAGTACGGCGATCCGATGTATGTGGACGATGTCGCCATCGATTTTCCCAACCTGAAAATTCTGCTGGCGCACGGTGGGCGCCCGCTCTGGATGCAGACAGCATTTTTTCTTATCCGCCGCCATTCGAATGTTTATCTCGATATCAGCGGCATCCCGCCCAAGACTTTGCTGCAATACTTTCCGCGAATTCCAGAGATTGCCCACAAGACTCTGTTTGGCACGGATTGGCCAGGTCCCGGGGTGCCAGACATCAAGAAGAATCTGGACGAGTTCCGTGCGCTGCCACTAGAAAGGGCTGTCCAACAGCAGATTCTGAGCAAAACAGCGCTCAGCCTCTGGCCCGCTTAGCGGGTGCCCAGCCCGTATGGAACCCGAGGGCTTTTTGGCGTATAAAAGAAAGTTGCAATCCCCGCGGCACGGTCTCGCGCGGCTCCCGCAACTGCAATCAATCCGATTTGAGTGAGATATTTATGCCCACCGATACCAGCACCCTCGGTCCCAAAGGTCTGGAAGGCATCGTAGCCACGGTTTCCAGTATTTGTTATATCGATGGCGAGAGAGGCGTTCTTGCCTATCGTGGCATTGACATTCACGAACTGGCCGAGCATTCCACTTTTGAAGAGACCTGCTACTTGCTATGGTTTGGACGCTTGCCGAGTCGAAGCGAGTTGAAAAATCTGCAGCAACGTTTGGCACAGGAGCGGCACCTCGATCCCGCCATCATGCAGTTGTTGGGCAACGCGCCCAAGGGCGCGCTGCCGATGGATGTGTTGCGTACGGCGGTTTCGGCGTTGGCTTTTTACGATGCGGACGAGAAGAACAATGATCATGACGCCAATGTTCGCAAAGCCATCCGGCTCACTTCGCAGATCGCGATGATCGTTGCTGCCTATAACCGGATACGCAAAGGCAAGCCGGTGGTCGAGGCCGACCATTCTTTATCGCACTCTGCCAATTTCTTGCTGCAGTTGAATGGGAGCAAACCTTCTTCCACGGCAGAGCGAGCGCTCGATATTGCCTTGATTCTGCATGCCGATCACGAACTGAACGCATCCACATTTGCGGCCCGCGTAACCGCTGCTACTCTGTCGGACATGCATTCGGCGGTCACATCGGCTCTCGGAGCGCTCAAAGGGCCGCTGCATGGCGGAGCCAATGAGGCCGTTTTCCGCATCCTGGAAGAGATTGACCGCAAGAAATCGGATCCGGTCGATCACGTCCGCGACCTGTTGGCACAGAAGAAAAAAGTTCCGGGCTTCGGCCATCGCGTGTATCACACCGAGGATCCACGGGCCACGCACTTGCGTACGATGTCGCGCGATCTCGGCCGTTCCAGCGGGCAGCCGCAGTGGTATGAGATGTCGGAAAAGATCGAAGAATTCGTGAAGGCAGAGAAAAAGCTGAATGCCAACGTGGACTTTTACTCTGCCTCGACTTATCACGTGCTGGGGATCGACGAGGATTTATTTACGCCCGTGTTTGCCGTTTCTCGCATCAGTGGCTGGGCGGCGCACGTCATCGAACAACTGGACGACAATCGGTTGATTCGTCCAAGGGCGGAATATGTGGGGCCGGAGTATCCCAATCGCTACGTGACGACCGAAAATCGCTGATCGCTGAGTCGTGCAACTCTAACCGCACGCATTGAAAAGCTAAGAGCTCGCGGGCCGCCTGTACAACCATTCTGCGCACTTTCTCGAACCCAAAGCAGGTAGAATAAGAACGATATGCGCCGCATTTACCTCGACAACAACGCCACCACGCCGGTGCTGCCGGAAGTGTTCGAAGCGATGCGTCCGTATTTTAATCAGCGTTTCGGCAATGCTTCGTCGATCCATCATCACGGGCAGGAAACCCGGGCTGCCGTGGAGCGTGCGCGGGATTCCGTGGCTTCGTTGCTGGGCTGCCGGGTGGCGGAGATCGTATTCACCAGCGGAGGGACGGAAGGCGATAATCTCGCCCTTGCGGGACTGACTCGTTCCGGAGACCATGTCATCATTTCAACCGTCGAGCATCACGCGGTGCTGCAGGCTTGCAAGCATCTGGAGGAGGCGGGTTGCGAAGTGACACAAGTTCCGGTGGATGGTCTTGGACTGGTGGACCCAGACGATGTGCGGCTGGCATTGCGTACCAATACCAAGTTGGTTTCGATCATGATGGCGAACAACGAAACCGGAGTGCTGCAGCCAGTCGAAGAAATTGGAAGAATTGCCGCTGAGGCTGAGGTCTGTTTCCATACTGACGCGGTGCAGGCCGCGGGTAAGGTTTCGATCGATGTAGAGCAGATCGGCTGCGATGCGCTAACAATTTCCGGACACAAGATGCACGCGCCACAGGGGGTGGGCGCGCTGTACGTACGTAAGGGAACCCGCCTTCAGCCCCTATTTTATGGCGGACGGCATGAACGATCGCGCCGCGCCGGGACGGAAAACGTTCCCGGAATCGTGGCTCTCGGTCGCGCTGCGGAACTGGCGATGCAGAGCTTCGACCAAGGTGACGACACGACAATGGCTGCGGTGCGTGATCGCCTGCAACAGGGAATTCTCGCGCAAGTCGGGGACGCGAGTGTGAACGGTGACGGTGCACGGCGAGTGCCAAATACATCGAACATTTATTTCGAAGATATCGATGGTGAGGCGATGGTCATCGCACTCGATCTGAAGGGCCTTGCCGTTTCTACTGGTGCGGCGTGTTCCTCGGGCGCGATTGAGCCATCGCACGTGCTCAGCGCGATGGGCCTGACGGTTGACAGGGCACGAGCCAGCATCCGCTTCAGTATTGGAAAACAGAATACTGCCGACGATATCGACATAACTCTTGCGCTGGTGCCGGAAACCGTTGCGCGACTGCGAGAGTTGTCGCCAGTGCATAGGAAGCAAACTGTAAGCTCATAGCATGTCAGATCCTTGTATCTCTGAACCTCGAAGCATTGCAGTAGCAATGTCGGGCGGTGTGGATTCATCCACCGTCGCGGCCATGCTGCGCGCCGAGGGGCACAACATCGTCGGCCTGACCATGCAGCTCTGGAATCAGCGGCGGCTGGCGGGATACGAGGGAATGCCGGAGAAGGTGACGGGACGTTGTTGCTCGCTTGACGACGTCTACGACGCGCGGCGCGTGGCCGAGCATATCGGCATTCCTTACTACGTAGTGAATCACGAAGATCGATTTGAGCGCGATGTGGTGCGCCCGTTCGTCGCGGAATATCTCTCGGGGCGTACGCCAATCCCTTGCAGCCTTTGCAACAATCACTTGAAGTTCGACCAACTTCTGGTCGTTGCCCGGCAGATTGGCGCCGATTGCGTTGCCACCGGGCACTATGCTCGCGTCGAGTATAACGATGATCGCGGACGTTGGCTGCTCAAGCGTCCCGCGGATCGCAGCAAGGACCAGACCTATTTTCTTTTCGGCCTTACTCAGGAGCAACTCAGCTGCACGCTCTTTCCTCTTGGCGAAATGACAAAGCCCGAGGTTCGCGAATTGGCCCGCAAGCACGGCTTGTCACTCGCTGAGAAGCCGGACTCGCAGGAGATCTGCTTTGTACCCGGCGGAGACTACAAGCGCTTCATCGACGCGTATCTCGCCGCAAATGGCGAGGCCTTGCCCGATACTGCAGGCGAGTTGGTGACCGCGAGCGGGCAAGTCATCGGCGAGCACCGCGGAATACACAACTTTACCGTGGGCCAGCGCAAGGGATTGGGTGTGGCGACCGGATCGCCGCTCTATGTAATCCAGATCAATGGAGCCGATAAACAGGTTGTGGTCGGCGGCGACGAGCATCTTTATTCGCGGACGCTACGCGCCCGGCGCGTGAACCTTGTGTCTGTCGACGAACTGCGCGACCCCATGCGCATATCCGTGAAGATTCGCCATCGTCACGAAGCCGCTTCTGCGGTGCTGGAGCAGATTGGAGATGACGAGATTCTTGTCACCTTCGATCAGCCGCAACGCGCCATCACTCCCGGCCAAGCCGCAGTCTTCTACGATGACGATATTGTCGTCGGAGGTGGCTGGATCGCGTAGGCAAGGAGCATCATTCGCGTCATTTTGCACGCAAGCAATTGAGGAATGATATGCCAGCGGTCTTCAACTTCTGCTCGAGCTTTGCGGTGCAATCGCAGTTGCCGCACGCCCAAGGTTCGCTTCCATTCTCGTCACGGCATTTTCGACGGTCGTGCGCATCCTGCACACGCACGAGATCAAAATATTGTTCCCAATAGGGGCGCTCTTCTTGCAACGGGGTCGGGCAGTAGCAGATTTCCACCCAACGCACAGTCTGGTCGGCGCACAACCTGGCGTCCTGCATGTTTCGCAGGTATTCACCTTCAGCGACGGAGCCCAGGCCGAGGGTCTCTCTCTCAACTGCCTGCAATAGATCGCCTTCGCGACCGGGCTTAACATGGGCTCGAACCAGATATCGCATGTTCCGTCTTTGCGTTGCTATTTTAGTCCCGCCTGAGCGAGCATTTCGAGGAACTGACCGCGAGTGCGCATGTCGATGGACTGCGTCACCAGCTTGCCACTGCGGTCGAAGACGAAACTCTTGGGGAGTCCTTCGATCAGGAATGTCTGATTCACCTTCCGGCTCGGATCAAGCAAGACAGGATATGTAAAGCTTCGCGCCGCCAGGAACTTATTCACTTTGACCGCGCTTTCGTCAGAAATGGCCAGCACCACCAAGCCCTGGTTTTTGAATTGGAGATAAAGGGACTCCAAGTCAGGCATTTCTTTCCGGCACGGCGGGCACCAGGTTGCCCAAAAATTCACCAGAACGACCTTGCCCCCAAGACTCTTCAGATTCCAACTCTTGCCCTGCAAATCGGTAAGGGTAAAATCGGCTTGCTGGCGCTTGGCATCGTCGGCATCGAGCTTGGCCATCGCGGCGGAGAATTGAGGAGCATCGACCTTAACCTGCATGTGTTCGTAACGTACCAGAGAGGCTAGCTCAACATAGAGCGAGTCCGGTTCGCCGTTTTTCCCAGGTTGCGGCTGTTCCTGCAACGCCATTGCTAATGTATTGGCAACCTCCTGCAAAGTGTCGTGGCCAAAATCGCCCTCAGTCGAGAGCGTTGCCAAGCCACCTGCCAGCATTAGTTTGTTCGGCGTCGCCGGAAGCTGCCGAATCTGGAGGGCCAGTTGTTTCGTGGTATGAGCGCGATCGTCATCGGGAAGCCTGCGAAGGTGATGCAATTGCTCGACGATCGTTTTCTCCTGATCGCTATACGCAACAGATTGGTTGTCGGCCGCAGCGGAGGAGGAGGCTTTCGGCGCAAATGCGCTCGCCACGAAGAAACCTGCAATAGCAAGAAAGAATGCGAGGAAGTGAAATCGGAAGGAGCTGCGAAACATGAAAACCAGCTTACATCATGTGAAAAAATCGTCCAAGAGAAAGTCGGCGGTGGGGCCTAGCGATCAGATAAACATCTCGTCCTGAGGGAGGGGCCTTCGGTCGCGGCTACGGCCGTTCTTGCCGCGGTTGCCTAGCAGTACTTCAAGCCCAACGGTTACACCCTTAATCACACCTGAAACATGACGAACGGGAGAGGTTACCGTCCTCTGCACAATCTCCGAGGTTTCCTCCACTCGATCGAGCGTCCGGGTGAGCATGTCGTCGGCGCGGATGACCTGCAAGCGCGCCCGATCCACCACGTCATTCACTGCGGCATCGACACGTTGAATTTCGTCGCGCACGACCGCGCTGGTTGCCATCAGATTGTCGGCGATTACTTCCACTTTAGGCCGGATTTCGGCCAGCAATGATTGGGTCGCTTCAAGCGTGGGAAGAGCTTTGGATTTGACTTCCTCAGCCAGCGCCTCCATCCGGGTGCTGGTCTTGCGCATGGCGAGATACATAGCCGCAAGCAGGCCGGCTTGCAGCACCACTGCCGCTCCCGTCAGGGCGATGAATAGTGGCGTGAGATTTTCCATAAGAGCGCTCCCATTACTCCCGCTGAGTCAGGGGGCTGAGTGACGAACCAAAGATGCTACACGTTCTTGGGTGCTCCTGATGCGGCCTCGGTCGTTGCCTCTTGATACGCCTGACGTCCAGCCTCGTAGGCGGCGCGAAATTGATCCTTTTGCTGATTTACCGCATCGCGACCGCGACCCACCCAATCTGTCGCCTGCTCGCGGGCATCACGCGCTCGCGTCTTCACGTAATCACGTCCTTCTTCGGCTCGAGCGCGCAGTGCTTCTCGGGTTTCGCTTCCCGCACGAGGTGCGTACAAAACCCCTGCCAACGCACCGACCCCCAGCCCTGCGAGGAACCACACAAAGCTGCTGCCATCGCGATCCGACATATCGAATACCTCCCTACCAAACTAACTATAAGTGCAGACAAATCGATGGTAGCACCCGCATGATGGAAATACAATTACAGCAAAACCCGCAAAGCATACGGTGAAAAGCCGCAATGGCGAAGGCGGCTGGCTTGCGAAAAGGGGGACAGCGGATGTGCACGATCGCGATGGAATCGTCTATTACGAATTCACTCAATTCTGCTTCTGGGTGGGAGGAGTCGCCGGTGTTGGCGCCGGCGCCGCCGGCTGCGTCTTGACGGGCGCCGATTTCACGCCCTGCAAAACGGACCTGGGTCCGCCCTGCCTGATCGCATGAATGGAGAGAGTCACCGACGTCAGCATGAACAGGACAGCCGAAAGGGTTGTCGCTTTGGATAGCGCCGTTGCTGCGCCTCGAGGGCCAAATGCCGCCTGGCTCCCCTGACCGCCAAAAGCCGCCGAGATGTCTCCGGCCTTGCCGCTCTGCAGCAGAACAACCACAATGAGAAAGAAACAAACGATTACGTGGATGACGTAGACAAGGTTGATCAGCATGGAATCGAGAGGTCCTGAATGGTTCAGATTGAGTGCATTGGTGCGGAAGGGGGGATTTGAACCCTCCATCACGTTGACAACACGTAACTTATTGATTTTGCATTCGGCCTAAAGGCCCAAATGCCCCACAATCCCGCTTCCATTGTACGTTTATTGTACGGCGAACGCCATGGGGAAGAGAAAACCGCGCGCTGTTTTATCTGGCGGCGCCTCCTCTATTATGAGAGGCCAGCGATTCGACACCTACGTGAGTCCCCTGAATTCCTCGCGTATGAGAAACCGCCGCTAAAACGTTTGAAGGCGACGAAATGTCTTTTTTCCAACAACAGTCTGACATCCACCCCTGCCAGCGGTCAAGGGCCATCGCAACGACTCTTCGAGAATGCCGAGAACGCTGGGTGTGCTCCCCAGAAGCCCGTCCATGGATAGCTTCCGGGTGTCCGACCCCTCGGGAATTGGCCCTGTCCTTACCGTTGCCGTCCCCGTCCAAGCTGTCCAATTCCGGCCCCTCGGGGACAATTCACGGTAGTGGCCGTCGTAAGTTATTTGAGACTCTCCACGTAGGCGATCAACGCCTTCAAATCATCCGGCGGAAGGTCGACCGCTGGCATGCCGCCAGCGTTCATTTTCGCGGTGGGATGTTTGAAAAGTTCGGCCAGTTGTTCCGCCGAGAATTTTGCTTTTATGCCAACAAGCGCTGGAGCAGCGGCCGTACCCACTCCGCCGTCACCATGGCAGGCATTACAAGAATGCCCTTCGAAGACGGTTTTCCCTTTCGCGGCTAGTGGGTCCGCGAGCGTCACATTTGCCGCAGCAAGGGATGCGGCAGAAAGCTCTGGCTCGAATGGCTTTCTTGCGTACTCGTCTTCTTCGGCCCTCTGCTTTGCCAGTTGCTGGGCCACTCCAGAGTCATGTCGATCCAAATACTGGCTGCGCAGACCGAGGCTCACGAGCGAGAATACCACGATTGCGTACGCTCCCATCGCGATGGGCCTCTTCCACGGACGGCGTTCGACGCTGCGATCCAGAAAAGGAAGCGCAAGGATGGCCAGGACGAGCAGCGTTGGAATTACAAGCACGCCGACGATCGCGGCCGACCCATGCCAGTATTTCAGCCACTGAAATATGGGCAAGTAATACCACTCGGGCCGCGGTACGTACTGCGCATCCGCTGGGTTGGCTGGCGGCCCCAGTTGCATCGGGACGAAAAAGCAAACCAAGCCGAGTCCCGCAATCAGCAGCGCCGTGAGCGACAGATCCATCAATACCTGGCGGGGATAGAAGAGTTCCGGCTGCTGTTTTGGCTGGTAAGGATCTTCGTTGACCGGTCCGGCTGCTCCGGCTTTGCGGAATAGAAAAATGTGGGCGGCTACAAGCGCGAAAATGCATGCGGGAACAAGAAAAATATGGGCGACGAAAAAGCGTGAGATGGTAAGCGTGCCCATTTCCGTGCCACCGCGGATCAGGCGCTTCATGTACTCACCAATCCCGGGAACTTCGCTGATGGCGTTGGTTCCTACAGCGGTGGCAAAATAGGCTCTCTGATCCCACGGGAGCAGGTAACCGGTGAACGCCATGGCTAGGATCAGACCGAAGAGCACGCATCCAGAGAACCAGAGAAGTTCGCGCCGTCCTTTGTAAGATCCGTAGATGTAGGTTTGCGACAAGTGCAGGAACAAAACGATGACCATTCCGCTGGCGCCGTAAGCGTGGAGGCTGCGGAGAAAAGATCCAGCCGTGACTGCCTTCGTTATGTAGGCGACCGTTGTGTGCGCGTGATCGGCCGAGGGAACGTAGTACAACGCGAGAAATACGCCGGTGATCACTTGCGAAATAAAAATGAAGAGCAGCCCGGAACCAAATATGTACGCGAAACGAGCGCCACCAGGAATAGGTTCATCGAGAGCGCTGCGCAGCAAATCATCCAGGCCAGTGCGGCGGTTCAGCCATCCCCATAGTCCCGACTCGCGTCGCGGAGGGGGGCCACTTTCGCCCTGATTCCCGAATGCATTCCCTTTCAACCGATGACTTCCTTGTCGGAGACGAGTTGCCGGAAATATTGGAACCGCACCAGCAGTTGGCCGTCCTGAACCGATGTTTCCAGCGCATCCATCCCCCGCAACGAGGGCCCGCTGACTCGGGTTCCGTCAGCGGCGTAAATGGCGCCGTGGCACGGGCAGACAAACTGGTTCTTTTCCTTGTTCCAGGGGACTGTACAACCCAGATGAGGACAGATGGAGGTGAGAACGAGAAGCTGGCCCTGACTGTCCTTGGTCACATAGATTGCTTTTTCCGATACCGCTTTACGCCAGCCATCCACTTGTTCAATTTGAATGGAGCGTATCACGGGTTCGGTCAGGGGCGAAAACTCGCTGAGTTCTCCCACCGGTGAACTCTTAAGTTCCGTGGTGCGGCGTATCAACGGGAATAGCGCAAAACGAATGAGCGGCACCGAAAGCAATGCACCGACAAAGAATGAGCCGAGCCCCAGTAACACCCCGAGAAACGAGCGCCTGCCTTCAACAGACGGTCTGGATGGTGAAAGTTGGGTGTCCTGGGTTCTGAATCCACCTTTGAACATGCAATCCCTCAATCCCTCCGAGTCAGGCCTTCACCACCTTCAAAGCCATTAGCCCCACAAGGTGTTATTTTTTGGGCAGGCTTCGGATGTAAACCACCAGCTTCTGTATGACGTCGGGCTTGATCTTCGCACCAAACGCCGGCATTTTTCCTCTGCCTTTGGTGATTACTTCAATAAGCGCCGCGTCGCTTTGATTCCGAACTTCGTCCGATCGCAGATCCTTCGCATGGAATGCCTTGCCGGGCCCGGTATCGCCGCTGCCATCGGCGCCGTGGCACAAGTCGCAGTTCGCTTTGTAAAGTTTGGCGGGATCGGATTGGGCCTGCGCTACACCCGGCACAGCCAGGCAACACAGAAGGCTTGCCACGATGAAGCGCAGAATAAGCTGCTGTCGCATGTTCTCTCCAATTATTTGGCCCGGCGGTCGTACAGGATCTCTTTGCTTAGCTCCCCACCGGTTCGATGTTGCACTTCTTTCAGGCCAGAAGTCTACAGTATTGCGAAGTGATTGTGGAAGGGACGGGAGCCGAACCTGCGCTCTCCTGCGTGACAGAGGGGTGTTCTAGCCAGTTGCCCCCCGCTTCTTGCCAGCCATTGCCCCTTGGGTTCTTGCTGTTCCCTGTAATTCCTTTCAAAATGCCCTTCCGATCGAGTGACAGGCTGAGCAGAAACATCGTTCAATCGCACATGGACCCGACACAGAGCGGGAAAAGCAGGTCCCAGGGAATGCACGGTGTGCGGGGTGGCGCGAGCCGTTAGTTTCCTGCCCCTGCCGGCACGGGCTGCTCGTGGCGCATCTCCGCCGGAGCCGCGGCCTCCTCTGGTTTATGCTGCGCCAGATGCTCGTACAACCGATAGCGAATCTCAGCATCGTGCTGCGCCTCTTGCCACAGTCGTTTGGCGTCTTCAGGTTTACTCTTGAGCAGCATCTTGAAGCGCATCTGTTGCTGCAGAAAATCCCGGACTTTGCGCGTGGGAGTGCGGGAGTCAAGGGTCTGTGGATTTTCACCAGTAAGGGTGTGTTCCGGATTGTAGCGATAGAGCAGCCACTGACCCGAGTCGACTGCGACTTTCTGGTCCGACATTGCCGTCGTCATGTTGATGGCGTGCGCGATGCAGTGGGAATAAGCAATGATGAGGCTGGGGCCGTCGTAGGCTTCCGCTTCAAGGAACGCCTTGAGCGTGTGTTCGTCCTTTGCGCCCATGGCAACGCTTGCCACATAGACATTGCCGTAGCTCATCGCCATTAGTCCCAGGTCCTTTTTCGGACTCGGTTTACCGCCAGCCGCAAACTTGGCAACAGCCCCGCGCGGCGTGGACTTGGAGGCCTGGCCGCCGGTGTTGGAATAAACCTCAGTGTCGAGCACCAACAGGTTCACATTGCGTCCGCTGGCCAGTACGTGGTCCAGACCTCCGTAACCGATGTCGTAGGCCCAACCGTCGCCGCCGACGATCCAAACACTCTTCTTCACCAGCATGTCCGCGAGAACGAGCAGTTGTTTGGCTTCAGGGGAGTTC
>Ga0073928_10002575_pt1 | contig 30755 bp, 20 predicted proteins | sample PaiPotPPA55metaG_FD_76969 | JGI IMG/M metagenome (GOLD analysis project Ga0073928, IMG submission 76969) | Iron sulfur acid spring bacterial and archeal communities from Banff, Canada, to study Microbial Dark Matter (Phase II) - Paint Pots PPA... ...
CCGGGGCGAATTACGCGTGGGCGCAGAAGCGCGCGCGGGACCGCAAGAAACGACGTGTACGGCGTAACGAACTTGTACTTCCGTGATAGGCGGATGATCTCGTCGATGGTGGCCTGGTCCTCGCCTTCGCGCTCGACGTTTTGCAGCAACGCGTCCACGCGAGCACGCGCCCAGAGCCGCGGCAGCTGCGGATGATCAAGCGACTCGCCAGGGAAGGCTGTGTTGCCGGAAATTTGCAGAGGTATCCCGTCGCGCAAGCCTTGCACAGAGAAGCCGACGTTCTGTTGTGGCTTTTCGTACTGGCCGACCCATGAAGCGACGGACCCGGAAAACGCCGCGTCCTGCAACGGATAGATGCTCTCGGCAGCGGCTGCAGGGTCAATGGTGAGTTGCAGCCGTCCGATCGGGCTGCGACCAATCTTCGACAAGAAGGAGTTCAGCTTGAACTCCATGGGTTCGGTCGAAAGCACCTGCTCAAGCACGCCGTCCTGGTGCGCGAGCATGCGAAACAGCGGCAGGTTGGCATCGTCGCCGACAGCAAGAATGTAAGTGCGCGGACGCTGTGTCGCTGGAAACTGCTTCCACGCCGAGGCATACCACGCCGCCAACTTGCTGTTCAGAATCGGGCCGCGAGTTGCTCCGCCATCACTGAGGATCACCAGATAGGAATTGCTTGCGTCTGGAGAAGCAGCCTGCTGCAATCCGGCCTGCAATGCCTGTTGCACATCAGTTCCTCCGCGAAGGCGACTTGCGCGAACAGTGTCAATCGCGTGTTGGACGTTCCCGGAGGCAGCGGCGCTGAGCGGCAGAACTTGCGTGCCAGAGTTAAACAGCACCAGGCTGAAGCGATCAGTCGGTCTCAAGTTGCGGAGCAGGGTTTCGAGTGCCTGATAGCAGCGCTCGAGCTTCTCCCACTGCATGGAAAGAGACGTGTCGAAAAGCACAATGACGGTCTTCGATGGAGCGCTACTCGAAGAGTTGACCGGTGAGCTCTGCTTTGCGCCGAGCCCTAGCAGCGCTTCGGCTTCGAAAAACCCCGGCTCGTTGGTGCGGCGTACCGGAGCCGTTTCCGTGGGAGAAGGCTGCTCGCTCACGGGATTTCGATAAGTCAGAACCTGCAGCTTGTCGGTCGCGGATGGGTCGAGATCGAACGTAGCGACAAAGTCCTCAGTCAGGTTCACGTTCTCAGCTTCGAAGTCGCCTTCGACTACGTGCGCAGAATTCTGAGCAATTCGCAACGGGAAGGTTGTTGCTGGCGCTTGGAATTTGCGAATGGCGTGCGCGGAATACAACTCGAAATGAATTCGCAAATGACGGGCCGCCTGGGCCTGGTACGCATCTGGATGAAGCGGAATCGCAAAATACGATTTCAGGTTCTCGACTGGAATGGACTCGTGATACTCGATTTCCAGTCGCTTCGTGCCGTATGCCAGAATCGGCACAATGCGCGCGCTGAACACAGATGTGCGCTTGGCTTCTTCCGCGCCGCGTTCGCCCATTTGCAGCAGGCCAGGATCAACGGCTTGCTGCTTGAGTTGCGTGTAGATATCTTCCGCGCGCTTGCGCTCGAGAATGACGGCCGGAAGGCGCGTCGGCCCGTCCCAGGTTGCGAAATCGGAAATGGTCGCATGGCTGGGCAGCGCAAAGATGTAATTGCCTTCCTCAATGTGCGGCGTGTGATTCGCAAAAATCTGCTTGATGAACACGCGGGCATCGCCATTGTCGATGCGGATGTTGATCTCCATTTCTTCCAGCGAAAGCACGCTCGCATCGGGCTCCTGCTTGTCGCGCGGAAGCAGGATGCCGGCGTCGGCGACCAGCAGCGGGCTGATCGCCAGCGTAAGAACGAAAACGAGAATGACGTTTTTCATAAGTGCAACATTCGCTCTGGTATGCGGACCAGGCCGTTGTCAGTTCCGATGTAGATGTAGCCGTTGGCGGAAGCAAGCGCCGTCACGTTCAAGGATGGCAGCCCTTGCTCAATCACCGACCAGCGGCCCGAAGTTCGGTCATACAAATACAGTCCTTTGCCCAAACTGCCGGCCAAAACAAAACCTGGGGTCACGAGCATTGCGTTCGGGTTCACTTCAAAATTGCCGGTGCCGACGTCGAACGTATGAAAATGTCCGGAGCGGTCGAGGCCCAGCACGCCGGCGCCGTAAGTACCAACCATCCACTCGGACCCCACGGAAACAACAGCGGTGATCCAGTTGTGCTTCAGGTTGGAATTCGCGGTCGTGTAGTTTGCCGCCACGTTCCCCTTGTCTAGGATCGAGATTCCGCCGAGCGTGCCCGCCATGAGTTGATCGCCAGACGCTGCCAGCGCATACACGTGGTTATTGACCAATCCTTGGAACGCATACATGCTGCGCGCGCCGGTCGAGTCAAGGAAGGTAAGACCGGCAGATGTTGCCAGCGCAACGCCATCGCCGTAAGCCACGACGTCGGCGACGTTCTCAGCAATGAGTCCGTCGGCGCGGGTCAAAATCTGCTGCGGCTTGCCGGATTGGTCGAATCGGACCAGGCCATTGGCGGTTGCCACGTCGACACCGCCGGTCCTGGTATTCGGGAAGATTCGATTAATACAGAACAGGTGCTCATCTTCCATATGCGTCGCATGACTTGCGTCGGGCGCGATGACGTCGAGACCGCGATCGAAGTACCCGATCCAGAGATGGCCGGCGCCGTCCGCGGCAAGCGCAGAAACATTGCGGTCGGTCAACATTGCCGCCCTCGGCTGGAGCACGTGTTGCCATCCGAATGCATGCGGCTTCAGGCGATAAAGCCCGCCGCGAGTTACGGCGAAGATCGAATCTTCCGAGGCAAAAATCTGCTGCACTTCCGTGAGTTCCGCACCAGCGTTGGCGGCCACACTCGTTGGCCGCTTGGCCACCGGGATGGAAATCACTCCCTGATCTTCGGAACCGACGTAAAGTTGGTTCGCGGTACCGAGCAAGGCAGTCGCCAGCACTCCGGGCGCCAGGACGCGGGCAAACTGTCCCTTGCTGAAAACAGCGACGCCGAGTGGCGTGCCCACATATGTTGTCTCGCGGAGCGTGGCAAGAGAAGTCACCTGGCTGTCGGGAAGCCCCTGCTCTTCCTTGAACGACTCAGTTTGGCCACCGGTGAAATGCAGAACGCCGCGATCCAGAGTCCCGACCCAGAGATCCGACTCATTGCCCGCCAGAGCAGTGACGTAGCAGTCGCTCAGGGTCGAGTGAAGTAGGGTAATTTGCCTGCCGTCGTAAACCAGAACGCCACGTTTTTTGGTTCCAATTAAGAGGTGGCCGGCTGGGGTCGCGAGGAGCGCCGTGATTGCGCGAGCGTCGGCGGCCTGAGGATAAATCTGGCGGAACGAGCGGCCATCAAACGCGAGGACTCCGTCGGCAGAGGTCGCGATCACCAGTTCCGGCTGTTTCGAATCGGCCAACACCGCCGGAGTGATTGCCACCAGAGCCGACCTCGGAAGCTCACCGCCAACCACGTACGACCGCACAAACTGGCCTGAGGGCTCGTACACCTGAAGGCCGGAGGGCCCGGCTATATAAAGGTTGTTCTCAAATCGTGCGACCTGGCTGAATACGGCCGGAGAACTGACCGGCTCGAAGCCGCTGTTGACCGTCGGCGCGAGGGGCCGAGCTACAAAACGAATTTCACGTTCGGCTTGGAGCCCTTTCTGCGCTGACCTCAGTACGTTCGACGCATGCCAGAACGCGAGGCCCACGACCGCAGCAAGCATGAGCAGTCCCGCCAGGCTCAGCTGGACCGTGAACGCTTTTGATTTTCGCATCATCGATTTTCCGGGAAGGTGAACTATAAACCGCCAAGTCACCACTGGGAATAAAAAGCAAGGTGCACTCCAAAGCTCCGGCTTCAATTACCAGAATGGTTTGGGAGCAACCGGCGACAGTGCGTTCATGTGTCATTCGCCACACCGTTGCAACCTTGACACGTACAACGAATGTGTTTTCGAAAAGGAATTCGCCACCGCAAGCGGGCAGATCCGCGCCTAGAACCGGGTGCTCCACCCGGATATAGCTGGCACGAATTCGCAATGTCGGACGCGCTCGGAAACTCAACCTCTGGATCTCATCGACGGTCAATCACCAAAGGTCCACGGAACTCCGCGATTTCGGATCTTCTTGTTAAACAGAGACGAGAGACGTTCTCCGGTAAAGTATTGATTTGGCGTCCCCGACGGGATTTGAACCCGTGTTACCGCCGTGAAAGCTCGACAACTTGTAACTGATTGAAACTGAAGGCACTGACAGCCCATTTTAGCGTCGTAAGGAACACTCAGGAACTCTTATTGGACCCTAATTGGACCCAGATTTATATTGCCGCCGCCGCGGGGCAACACTCTCCATACTGGCTGGTTTGCCCGTCAACATCCGTGATCACTCGCCCCGCCGGTTTAAGAGGCTTGGGCCTCTGGCACTTTGTCGTCGAATTCCGCATGTTTAAAGTCGACAATTACAAAACCTGAAACCGGTCCGCAAACGGGACATTGTGCGGAGTACTCCCGTGTGGCCCTAACAGCTCGACGTCTAAGGTGGCTTGCTTACAATTCGGACAGCGGATGTTCACATCCATGGCTGGAAGGCTCCTCGGACGATTGTACCTGCTGTTGGCCAGCAGCGCGCACGCTAGCGGTGGCGGGGGATTTCGTGTTGATCAAGAAGACTCTTTCAGTCCGTCAGTTTTCTTCCGAAGGAAAGTGTGTTTTGAACCGCTTCTACTTCTTAGGCCGCATGATGCGCAAGACAGGATGCCCATCCACGTCTTGTAAAGGAAAATAGACGAGATGCGTCTCCGGATCAACACTGACGGTGTGGGCGTGTGGCGTGGAAAATCCACCCACTGGTACAAGGGTCTTCCCGCTTAACCGGAACACTTTCACTTGTCCAGACTCAGCAGACACATACAGGAGCTTGAGTCCGGGATCAAATGCCAGCACGTCGGGGTCTTCTCCAACCGCGTATGTGGCCAGGACTTTCATTGTTGTCAGATCGACCAAAGCTAGCATTGCGTTTTCCTCGCCCGCGACGAATGCGAGTCTCCCGGCGATGTCTAGAGCAACGCCGTGCGGATTCGCAATCCCGTTCAATGGATAGCGGCCAATAATTTGCGCCGTTTCCGGATCAATCGCGACCAGCTCATTTTTCCCATGCACCGCAACCAGGATGTGTCCGGAGCCGGGATCATAGACGGTGTTGCCCGCGCCGCCTTCGAGCGGAATGTTGGCAATCAGCGAATTGGTGGTGGTGTCGATAACCGCGTCAGCGTTGCCGTGTTCATCTGAAACAAACACCCGCTTCGGCCCTGGAGCGTAAGCGATGCCATCCGGGTACTTGACCGGTCCCACGCGAGCGATGGTTTTCAGCGTCTTCATGTCCACGACTGCCACCTGGTGGTCGCCAGTTGCGGACGCATAGACTCGACCTAACTCGGGAACAGCCCAAACCCCGTGAACGCTGGGGAAGCCGTCGAGGTTCGCCACGACTTCGCGTTTGCGAACGTCGAACACAACAAACTGGTCCGCGTTCATGTGCGAGAGGTAAAGCCGTCCCTGGGATTGGTCTAGGCTCTGGTAATCAAAGCGTAGTGCGGGACCGGGCATGGGGATGTCCGCCACCTTCTCCAGCGGCGGGCTAGTTGGATCTTCAGCCACTGAAAGCAAGCAAATTGCGGCGCTCAGACAAACAGTAAGCGCCGACGCCAGCAAATAGGTTCTGCGATAGGTCGCGCTGTGCATAGGTCACCTCCACATATGACAACCGGTCCGGGAGTAAGCATCGCCACCGCCACCGCATCCACAAACTGATGGTCAGTCAGCCAATGATGGCCTTGCACCACTCCGCCATAGAGAAAGGGCACAACTGCGAGCCCGCTTCCGAACACGAACATTCCAGCCTTGGCGAAGTAGACAAAAATCTGCCACAGAGTGCTGTTTGCGCCAAATACCGCAAATGTCCCAGGCGCAAAGATCAGCGACACCGTACTTCTGGCTGGCGAGCGGTTGGGAAAAACCTTCGCCAATAAGTTCACGACCCCACCTAGCAGAAACAGCGAAATAATTTCCCGCGATGTCCATGCTGTTGAGACCGCCAGAACCGTGAATATTCCCCACAACAACTTCGCTTTCCATCCCGGCAAGCACGCCCAGTATAGTTGGTCGGCTGTGGCGTTCAGAGGATTGCATCAAACCTGTGAAGCCACGGATATGTCCGCCTTTCACACACGGTGCAACACTAAACCGGCGATACCTGCACCCACGATAAGAATTGGCTCGGGAATTTTCCAGCGAAAGAGTACGGCAAGACTGACAGCACAGATTAGAACTGTAGGCAGATCGAGACCGAGCGTCGGGCAAGAACCACGACCGCGCCCGCAATTGCGCCGGTTGCCGCCGCAGTGACACCTCGCACAAAAGCATTGAGCTGAGGGTTCCCGGCGTTTGTACGAGGGCGCAAGAAAAACAACTATCAAGTAAACAGGCAGGAATATCCCCAATGCCGCCGCCACCGCTCCCGCAACACCGGCGACTAGGTATCCGATAAAAGCAACCGTGATGTGCCGGTGGAGGTAGCAGAGGGTTCTTCCGGGCAGCCACAAAGGGGATTGGTTATAACTTTCCAGTTTTACCGCAAACGAAACCTGACATACGCTTCACCGCTCCTTCCACCAGTCTGGCTCCAATCTAAGCATTAGGTGGCTCCGCTTCCTTTGTTCCACTACGCCTCTTCCGGGTGGACGCCGCTTGGCCGCGACTCAGACCCTTTTCTCTTTTCTCTCCTTGCGACCGATTCCCTTCCCGGTACCCGTCGACTCTTCGCGCGCGGCCGGGACATTTCCTCGAGAACCTTCGAGTCTTCCAGAGAAGGCCAGGTTCCGCCTCTCGCCACGGTATCTTGTCCTAGATTTAATACTCCAGGCAAGCGATTGTTCAATAGAAACATCCGGGACTTTTGACATCCGGGACTTTTGACTTGACAGCCTCCGCGGGAAAGATTATTGTCTCTGCGACCCTGCAATAAAACAATCGATTGTCTACGAATGATAATGACAGCGGCTACAAAGGGCGGCGGACATTTTAAGGATGTTGGTAGTGACGCTCATGCGGCCTTTTTCTTCGACCTCAAACAGCTCCGAACGATTCGACGCTCACAATTGTCAGTTAAGCATTTCATCTTCTGCCATACAGGACGGTGGACTTGTTCCCAAAAACTCGCCGCGAATTCCTGCAGTTTTCTGCTTCCACGGCTGCCGTCGCCACGCTGGCAAGGAGTTCCTCCTTATGGGGTGACGCTCTCGCGTCTCCCCGTCCAGTAAAGGCCTGGCTCACTTCGGACACGCAGAAGTTTGCTCCCATCGAAGGCCCTCAATGGATTCCTCTTGCGAGTAAGGAAAAAGAAAGCGTTCAGATCGATCCTACAAGCTGGTGTCAGGAAATTCTTGGCTTTGGCGGGGCATTTACGGACGCCTCTTGTTACCTCTTCTATCAACTGAACGCGCAAGACCGTAAGGCTCTCTTCGATGAACTCTTTGGACCCAAGGGACTGCGATTTTCGATGGGACGCACCTGTATCGGGTCGAGTGACTACACCACCAGTATTTACAGTTTCGACGAAAGTTCCGAGCCAGATCCGGAGCTGAAGCATTTCAGCATCGAGCATGATCGCTCCTATATTCTGCCCTCGTTGCGTATGGCGCGTGAGATCAATCCAGATATGTTTCTCTTTTCGGCCCCCTGGAGCCCGCCCGCGTGGATGAAGCCCAATCGGTCGATGTTGGGTGGATCAATGGAGAAAACGTACTTTGATTCTTATGCACAATACTTTGTGCGATTTCTCCAAAGCTACGCCGCCGAAGGAGTCAGGATTAACGCGACTACGATTCAGAATGAGATAGATACGAACCAGGTCAGCCGCATGCCGGCATGCCTGTGGGCACAGGAAGACGCAGAGAATTTCGTGGCGAACTACTTAGGCCCCGCCCTGGTGCGCGCTGCTCTCGACACCAAGATCTGGATACTCGATCACAACTATGATCTGTGGGGCCGAGTGCTTGATGAACTCAGTAACCCAGAGGTCAACCGATATGTGGACAGCGTCGCATGGCATGCGTACAGCGGTACCGTCGACGCCATGACGCGTGTACACGACGCCTTTCCCAATAAGCATGCGCAATGGACCGAAGGCGGCGCGGTCATTACCAGCCCAGACTTCCAGACAGATTGGAGTAAATGGGCGGCGACCTTCGCCGGCGTGTTGAAGAATTGGGGATGCTCGATTGTGGGGTGGAACCTTGCACTGGACGAAGAAGGGAAACCCAACATGGGACCTGGCCAGTCGGGTGGCATCGTGACGATTCACAGCAAGACCCAGGAGATCACGCGGTGCGGCCAATACTGGGCTTTCGCCCACTATTCGAGGTTCATACAGCGTGGCGCGCGTGTCCTGGCATCGCATGGGGAATTAGCCAACATTAGTCACGTGGCAGTTGAGAATCCAGATGGCAGCTACGTGTTGGTGCTGGCCAACCAAAGTGGTCTGGAAGGGTTGGTGCCCTGTAGCATAGGAGCTTACGAACTGCAGGTAAGGTTACCGCAAAACTCCGTGGCCACCCTGCGATGGTGAATTTGCGAGTGTACTGCATTAAGTCCACAGCTTGGCGCCGTAGCGATTTTGGCAGTTGCTGATTTGACGTAGGGCGAGCCAGGATAAAATTTGATGAAAAATCCTCCCGCGCAGAAGGATCCCAATCACCGGTCAGTGCCTTTCTCTAAAGGAAGACGCTCTTTGGTCGGCGGCTTGGCAACCCTGGGAGCAGGGATGGCCGGTTCGGTCATTTTACCCAAAGCCGCGACCGCGCAACCTGCAGCAGGGGCGTCACCGACTGCCGGATTAGCAACGGGTGGTTGCGGACGCAGTGTGGTTATTGCTTCCAACGCTGCAACTGTCGCAGAAACTACTGCAGGAAAGATTCGCGGATTCAAGCGGAACGGTATTTACATTTTCAAGGGCGTACCTTACGGGGCATCGACTGCTGGCGCGAACCGCTTCATGCCGCCCGCCAAGCCAGAACCGTGGCCTGGGATTCGCAACACGCTGCAATATGGCCGCGTCTGTCCAAGCCAGGACTCTGCTCACTTCGATACTGACGGGAAGAACCTGGCGAACTCCGACGAAGATGCATTCGTGCTGCATCGCGGTGCGTTCGCCACGGTTCCCGGCGAGGACTGCCTGCGCCTCAATCTTTGGACTCCGGAGATCAACTCCTCTCATAAACGCCCGGTGATGGTCTACATGCACGGCGGAGGATTTGCCAATGGCAGCGGGCACGACCTTCTCTCCTATGATGGCGAAAGTCTCGCTCGCAATCATGATGTTGTCGTGGTGACTCACAATCATCGGCTGAACGTCTATGGCTATCTCAATCTTGAACACTTGAAAGGAGAAAGATATACCAGCGCCGCTAATGTGGGAATGCTCGACCTGGTGGCCGTCTTAGAATGGGTTCGCGACAACATTAAAATCTTCGGCGGCGATCCTGACAGCATAACAATTTTTGGCCAATCTGGCGGCGGTGGAAAGGTTTTAGCTCTAATGGCGATGCCAGCGGCCAAAGGCCTGTTTCATCGGGCCATTGTTCAGAGCGGCCCTTTTCTGAAGTCCCTCTCCCCTGAATATTCCATGCGGCTGGCTGACTTCGTGATGACAGAGCTGGGTTTGTCCAAATCCCAAGTGGACCAACTTCAGGAGATCCCGGTGGATCGTTTGTCGGGGGCGGCTGCGGAGGCGATGAAGAAAATGCCACCGCACAAATCTTCGCTTCGCGAAGTATATGGAGAGCGTGATTGGGGGCCAACCGTAGACGGCCGTATTCTTCCTCGCCACCCATTCGATCCGGGGGCTCCAGAAATATCCGCGAATGTTCCACTGCTAACAGGCACAAATCTCCACGAGTTTGTAAGCGGGCTTGATCGTCCCGATGCCAATGCAATGGGAGTGGAGGAACTTAACCGGTTGGTTGGTGCAGAATTTGGAGACCGCAGCAAGGCGATCATCGACGCCTACCGGCGCGATTACGCTAAAGCGACTCCGTTTGGCCTGTATGCCATTATTGCTACCGCTCGTGTTCGGCGTCCCGCCTTCGAGCAGGCCATCAGGAAGGCTGCTCTGGGCGCTGCGCCTTCCTATTCCTATGTCTATTCCTGGCGGACTCCTGTATTAGATAACCGCCCCGGTCCATTCCATGCGTGTGAAATTGCGTTCACATTCGACAACGCCGAAATCTGTGATCATTACAGCGGGGGCACTCCGGAGGCATTTAGTTTGTCGAAGCAGATCAGCACCGCGTGGACGAGCTTTGCGCGCAGCGGAAATCCCAATCACGGCGGCCTGCCGCATTGGCCCACATACACAGCTGAACACCGGGCAACCATGTACTTCGACACGCCCTGCGAAGTACGCAACGACGCGGAGGGAGAAGGATTGCGGCTGATGGCACAGTCTTGAACTCGCAATGCACGTATTGCGTCAGGAAGCATTCGAGAATTGATGCTTATATATGAGGAGAGGACCGTATGATCGAAACTATCGAAAGAATGGTGAGCGATTTGGAACGTGGCCGGTTAAGTCGCCGTCAATTTGCTGTTTCCCTTGCTGCGTTGGCCGCCAGTACATCTCTGGCGCCGGTGGCGCTTGCAACCCCTGCGCCGACGGGTTTCCGGGCGGTTAGCATCAACCATGTCACCGTGCGGGTTCCCGACCTCCACCGCACGTCGCAGTTTTACCAGGAGTTCTTTGGGATGCCGCTTAAGCAGCAGTCGGCGACGATCCATATCCTGGGAGTGGGAGAGAGCTCCTTTTTTGGCATTGAGCAAGACGAAAGCAAGAACGCTGCGCTCAGTCACTACGACTTCGGAATGGCCAACTTCAACGCTGATGAGGTTCGCGCAAAGTTAACCGAGCGTGGCTTGAAATTCGATAGCTCCTCCAACGAGTCTTTCAAGTTCTTTGATCCGGACGGATTCCATGTACAAGTAAATGCGCCTGATTACGTAGGCCACGTTCGCTAGCGCTTCTATGCAACGCGCCCCGGGGAGCGCCGGGAGCCGTCCAGCCGTTGGACAAGGAGATGCCAGGAAATGGATCGCCGAGAATTTCTGGAATCTGCGGCTTCGTGTCTGGGCGCGCTTTTTCCATTATTGCTATCAAGCAAAATAATTGTGCTTGACTGCCCCCGCAAAAAAGGCTATCGTCGCGCCGTGTCCTTGAGGCAATCGATTGTCTAATTGGTCCCCACTATGACGAGCCGGGCGTCGACAAGCGCAGTCAGGATGGATCAGGATTTCGCCCCAGTCGGCGGCCAAAACTCCCCGCTTATTTTCCGCCGAGTCGTGAGAGGAGGGTCAATTGTCCACAATTGCTCGTGATGTCTTCTCGCCGCGGGGCGTGTATTCCCCTACCATCACCGCGTTTGAGCGGGACGAAAGCGTCAGCCTCAGCGGAACTCGTGCATTTGTAAGGTTCCTGCTTTCTCAGGGCGTCGATGGTCTGGTTCCCTTAGGTAGTTCGGGAGAGCCCCTCGCGCTTACGATGGCCGAACGTAAGGTGGTGCTGGATGCGGTGACAGCTGAAGCGGGCGACAAAGTTCCAATCATGGCCGGGATAGTTGAGTACAGCACCAAGGCTGCAATTGAGTTGGGTCAGCATGCAAAATCCGCCGGGTGCAAGGGGCTGATGGTAATGCCGCCCTATGGCTTCCGGCCGCCGAAGCGCGATGTTTTCGATCATTTGCGGAGAGTGCGAGAGGCGGTGGGGCTTCCGGTGATGCTCTACAACGTCCCTGGCACGAGTGGGATCGACCTTATGCCTGAAGAGGTTCAACAGCTGGCAGAAGAGGGTGTAGTGCAATCCGTGAAGTGGTCAACCGCTGAAGTCGGCAGGATCCGCGACACCAAGTTTTTTTGCGGTCCGTCGTTTCCTGTATTTGTGGGTAACGATTTGATCGCTTTTGAAGGGCTGGCGGTTGGCGCGGACGGATGGATCAGCTGTTTGCCCATGATCGTACCCAGTCGAGCCGTGAAGCTATACAGGTTATTGGCAGTGGAAAAAAACTTAAGTGGAGCGCGCGAGCTTTTTTATCCGTTGGTTCCTCTAATAAGACTCGTATTTCGAGCTGTCTCATTGCCCAATAACGATCCGCATTGGCTTGCCGTGACCCGGGAGTCGGCTCTCTTGCGCGGGATCCCGGTGGGACAGAGCCGACGGCCCCTTTCTCGTATTTCTCGAGAGCATGCGGAGCAGTTGAAGGAGTTACTTGTGGCTTTGGGTGAGATCGAAGGCGTCACGGTGGAGGGTGCGGCAAAGGGTTCGGAGACAGCATCGGATCCGCATCTGCAAGGGGCAGGCAGAGGATAGGTAACGCGGCAGTTTATCGCAGAAACAGAAATGAAACGCGCTTGGCATACCTTATCATCGCGTAGGTCTTAGAGTTCGGCTGAGATTTTCGATATGGATTTAGGAAACCGCACAATCCTTATTACGGGAGCTGCTCAGGGTTTAGGTTTGGGAATCGCCCGCCGCCTGGCTGGAGCCGGAGCCCGAACGGTCTTGGTGGATTGTGATCCTGTGGTCAAGGACCACCTGGCGGACCCCGTGTTCGCCAAGTCGGCGATTGCCTTGGTCAGAGACTTGGCGGAGCCCGATGCTCCACGCGACCTGATTCGTGAGGCACTAGAAAAAGTGGATTCACTGAATGGCCTGATCAACTGTGCGGCTTGGAGTTTACACAAGGCACTTGCAGAAACGACTATCCAGGAGTTCGATCGTCTTGTCGCGATCAATCAGCGCGCGCCATTCTTTCTCAGCCAGGAATTTGCCAGGGCCATTTGCGACGCCGCTCCCGACCCCTGCATTGTGAATATCGCTTCTGTGAATGCGAGCGTCGGGAATGCGAATTTGACCGGATATGCGTCCACCAAAGGGGCGCTGGTCGCCATGGGCCGCGCCATGGCCGTGGAGTTGGCCGCTCGCATACGAGTCGTCACTATCTCCCCCGGTGCGGTTCTCACCACGAATACCGAGAATCTAATCGCCGCAGGTCAGATTGTCGTTCCAGCCCTCTTGGAGCGTTTTCTGGTAAAGAGGTTCATCACTGTGGAAGAGATAGCAGACTTGGTCGCCTTTTTGTTCGGTCCGTCAGCGATCTCGATTACTGGCTGCAATTGGGTCGTTGATGGCGGGCTTACCGCGCAGTGAACGTTACGGGTTTCTGGCTCGAGTGGCTCGGCTCACGTCGGCGAAATAATCGCGTGAAACGGTGACGGTCGCCGCTCTCTGGCAACTCGAATATCTGGGGGACGGACAAATGTCTTTTTCCCTCGGCTTAGTCGACTGGGTCATTTGTCTCATCGTCTTAAGTTCGAGCATCCTTCTCGGCCTGTTTCTCGCTGTCCGCAAGAAGTCGTCCGCGGACAGCTCTCGCTTTTTTCTGGCCGACCGCAGTCTTTCCTGGCCGCTCGTGGGTGCCTCCCTGTTCGCCACCAACATTGGGGCGGAACACCTGGTGGGGCTTTCGGGCGACGCCTATCGCTACGGACTGTCGGCGGGTACGGTCGAGCTCACCACCTGTTGGACCCTTGGCTTTGCCGTCGTGTTTCTGTTTCCGTTCTACATTCGCAATAAGGTATTCACGACGCCCGAGTTTCTCGAGACGCGCTATCACCCCGCAGCCCGAGTTCTGTTCTCCGGCCTGATGCTGGCCATTTCCATCACCACCAAGATGGCCTTCCATCTTTACGCTGGCGCGCTGGTATTGCGCGGACTGGTTGGCTGGGACGTGATGACGGTGGTGTGGATCATGGGAACGGTGGCCGCGTGCGTAACGATTATCGGGGGCTTTACCGCAGTCGCATACACCGATTCCATTCAGACCGGAATCATCATTGTCGGCTGCGCGCTCATGTTGTTCACCGGGCTCCACCGGGTCGGAGGATGGCACGAACTCGCCCGCAGGGTCCCGCAGGCAGTGCATATGGCGAAACCGTACAGCGACCCGAACTACCCGTTCTGGGGCGTTCTGCTCACCGCAGTGTACGGGGGCACATTCTACTGGGGTGTCGACCAGGTGAACGTGCAGCGCGTGCTGGGCGCAAAGAACATCGACCATGCCCGGTGGGGAGCGATGTTTACGGTTCTCCTGAAGCTCGCGCCGGTATTCATCTTCGCCCTGCCGGGCGTCATTGCCCTGGCGCTGTTTCCTGGGCGTGATAGCAAGACTACGTTTGTAACTTTGCTCAACGAACTGCTTCCCGTGGGAATACGCGGGCTGCTCCTCGCGGCCCTGCTTGCATCGCTCATTGGTTCGACCTTGTCAGTGATGAATTCGGTTTCCACGCTGGCGGTGCGTGATTTTTTTCTTCACTTCCGCCCGGGAACCGGTGAGCGAGCGCAGGTCAGGATAGGACGGTTTGCCATCGTTGCGGCGACGCTGCTCGGCGTTATGGCGGCTTACGCCGTCTACAAAACGCCCGATGGGCTCTATAAGTATCTACAGGCGGTCAGTCTCTACCTCGAATTGCCGGTGGCTCCGGCAATCGTGTTCGGCATTCTGAGCAAACGGGTGACGGCAGCGGGCGCGCTGGCTTCGGTTATCGTCGGGTCCATATTCAGCGCCGTATTTGTGACGGACCAGTTGATCGGACCTGCCGCGGGCAGCAGGCTTTTTCCCTTGCTCCATGCCAATCCCCTGACCCTCAATTACACCTATCGCGGGCTGTGGGGATCGATTGCCTGTACGATCACGCTCTTTGCCGTGTCCGCGTTCACCAAGAAAACCGATCCGGCGAAGCTGGAGCGGCTGACGATCAGTTGGAAAGGCCAGGCGGAACGCTTTCGCGGGATATTCGACTGGCGCTTGCAGCTTGCGGTCCTGACTGCAATCACATTTGTGCTGTATTGGCTCCTTTGGTAGGAGTCGTGGATTCACGAGTAGGGCGCGGCCATCGCAAGCCGATGATTTCCTCACCTCGGAGGTAGCTTCCGGGCCTCGAGCCGGGCGAAGGAAACGGGCAAAGGAAAACGGAGAAAGAACAATGAGTAACCTGCGCAGTCGCTCCTGGTATGGAAGAAACGATCGCGACGGATTCTCGCACCGAAGCTGGATGAAGAACCAAGGTTGGCCCCACGATGTATTCAGCCGGCCGGTCATTGGCATCTGCAACACCTGGTCTGAGTTGAATCCCTGCAATGCGCATTTCCGCGAACTCGCGGAATGGGTGAAGCGGGGGGTGTGGGAGTCCGGTGGTTTCCCTTTGGAATTTCCCGTGATGTCGCTGGCTGAATCGCAACTGCGACCCACCGCGATGCTTTTCCGCAATCTCGCCAGCATGGACGTTGAAGAGTCGATCCGGGGGAATCCCATCGACGGAGTAGTCCTGCTGATGGGCTGCGATAAGACGACCCCTTCCCTGCTGATGGGAGCGGCTTCGTGCGACCTGCCGACGATCGGCCTCTCCGGTGGCCCCATGTTGAACGGCAAATTCCGCGGCGCGGAACTCGGCTCCGGCACGGGTGTGTTCAAGATGATCGAAAGGCTGGGCGCCGGCACGATGCCGCTCAGCGAGTTTTTCGAAGCTGAAAGCTGCATGAACCGGTCCAAAGGGCACTGCATGACCATGGGAACGGCCTCGACCATGGCGAGCATGGTGGAAGCTCTGGGCATGAGCCTCCCCGGAAACGCCGCCATCCCCGCGGTGGATGCGCGGCGCAACACGCTCGCTCAACTGACGGGAAGGCGAATCGTCCAGATGGTGCAGGAAGACTTTCGTATTTCCAAGATACTCACGCGCAAAGCGATGGAAAATGCCATCTTCAATAATGCGGCCATCGGAGGGTCCACCAACGCCGTTATTCACCTGATCGCAATCGCCCGGCGGATGGGCGTTCCCCTTGAGCTTGACGATTGGGATCGGCTGGGATCGGAACTGCCTTGCCTGCTTGATCTGCAGCCGTCGGGAAAACATCTGATGGAAGATTTCTACTACGCGGGCGGGCTTCCCGTGATACTTCGGGAGTTGGGTGAAGCCGGTGTGCTGCATCGTGAGGCATTGACCGCGAATGGAAAGACCATTTGGGAGAATGTCGCGAATGCGGAGTGCTGGAACCGGGAAGTGATCCGCCCCTTTGCCGACCCGTTCAAAGCTCGCGCCGGCATCGCGGTGTTGCGAGGCAATCTAGCGCCGAATGGAGCTGTGATCAAGCCTTCGGCGGCTGGCCCGCACTTGCTCAAGCACCGTGGGCGGGCCGTGGTTTTTGAAAACGTCGAAGAACTCCACGCTCAAGTCAACGATGACAGCCTGGACATCGATGAAAATTGCGTGATGGTCCTCAAGAACTGTGGTCCTCGCGGCTACCCCGGCATGGCGGAAGTTGGGAATATGCCGATACCAGCCAAACTACTGCGCCGGGGCATTACGGACATGGTCCGCGTTTCCGATGCCCGCATGAGTGGCACAGCCTATGGAACGGTGGTGCTTCACGTGTCGCCGGAAGCAACTGCGGGAGGACCGTTAGCGTTGGTGCAGTCTGGCGACAGGATTACGCTCGACGTGCCGGGCCGGCTGATTCAGCTGGACGTGGACGACGCAACCCTGAGCCAACGCCGCGCCAAATGGACGGCGCCACCCGGTCCGGAACGCGGTTGGGCAAAACTGTATTTCGACCATGTGCTTCAGGCACATGAGGGATGTGACCTCGACTTCCTGGTGGGAGGCAGCGGCGCGCCCATTCCACGAGATTCCCATTAAGTGATGAGAGGACGCGGTGGATGTGGTTCGTGAAGCACAACGTTGGGTCGTGGTTGCTGTCGAGACAGCAGTCTATTGCTTCTCTTCGGGGTGATTTTGAAGACCGAGTCGGCTCGCCGGACTCGCGCAGTAGTTGTCCCACTTACTACTTTGTGAGGAGAAATGTCATGAGTGAGCTTAATTACAATCGTCGCGAGTTTCTTGCTTTGACAAGCCTCGCACTTGCTGTCCCCGCAATTTCTACCGTTTCATTTTCAGAAACGCCAGCTCTCGCCCGATGCCTGGTGTATGACGACCAGGGCCAGCCCTTGCCAGCGGCGGGGTTCGAGCGCTTTCACCTGTGCGACCAGCTGATGCGGCCTTTCACGACGCCGATCGAAGCATCGTCGGGGGAAGTGCGGTTCACGCCGCCCGCGGATCGGCCTTTCCGAATCGCGATGCCCCTGGTGGTGCCCGGTTTCGGCCAGGTGTTCGTTTACGCGGATGACAGCGGACCGGGGTACACACCGCGTTCCCTGGCGCGTGCCACACCGCTCCTATTGAATTATGCCTTCGCCCGCGACCGCATGGCCACAGTACGGAGTCTGGTCACAGAGTGTGGGCAGCTCGGCGCTACCATTACGCCCGAAACCCAGCGCCGCATCGCCTCCGCCCAAGCCGCCCTGGACCGCGCTACGGCGGCGGCCGCTGACCGGAGCGCGCAGGCCCGGGCTTCAATGGAGTCCCTGCGAGACTCGCTGTACGCAGGCGAGATGCTGGTGATTGCCCGCGCCCAGCACGCCATCGCCCGCCAGCCGGCGCGGCCCGGCTTCCTGTTCGGCTGCAACGGCTTCGGACTGGCTGGTGGTTATCCTGAGGCCCTCAACCTCTTTCAGGCGTTGTTCAACTACACCACGATTCCGATCTACGAGGGTTGGGTGGAAAAGGAGAAGGGGCATCCAGATTACACATTATTTGAGGCCGCTCTCAATACCCTCGTCGGAACTACCATCCTGCCCAAAGGCCATCCTGGAATTTGGTTGGAGCCGGAGAATACTCCGAAATGGCTGCAGAACATTTCCTATGACGAGACGAAAAAGTACTGCCTGGCGCATGTGCGCGAGGCGATTTCGCGCTACCGTCACCGGGTTCATATCTGGGACATCGTCAACGAGGCGCACGTGCAGCCAGAGACAGAACGCGGTATGGCTGGTTTCACGCGCGAGCAGAACGTGGACCTCACCGTCGCCGCTCTACAGACAGCCCACGATGCCGACCCGACCTGCTTCCGCTGCATCAACAACACCGGCACCTGGGCCGACTATTACATGAGCCGCAACCCTGGGCCGTGGCAACAAAGCCCATACGATTACCTTGCCATGTTGCGCGATGCCAAGGCCGAATACGAAGTGATCGGCCTGCAGTACTACCACTCCGGCCGCGACCTTCTGGAGTGGGAACGCGATCTCGAGAGTTTCAACCATTTTGGCAAGCCTATCCACATTACCGAGATGGGGTTCCCGTCCTCGCTTGCTCCGTATCCGGGTCAAGAGAAATATGCGTATTGGGGAGGCGGAATCGGCGGCGAGGCCATGCAGTGGCACGGCGACTTCACCGAAACCATTCAAGCAGACTATGTCGAGTCAGCCTACACCCTTGCGTACAGTAAGCCCTATGTGGAAGCGATCACCTATTGGGACTTTACCGGCATTGGCCACGACGGCTTTATCCGCGGCGACGGTACGCCCAGAGAGAGCTACCATCGGCTGAAAGATCTGATAGCCAAATGGAGAAGTTAGAAACTGAATAGGCGACCAAATGGGAATCACAGGCCGCGAGCTTGTTCCAACTGGTCCCGGTAAGTCGGCGTCCAGCGGTTTGAGTACCGGCCAAGCGGGTGCCAGTACAAGTTAGCGCTTTTCTAAATACAGAATGCGGTTATACGAAACTTTCCACGGAGAGAGCTCATGCATACGACAAATCGTCGCGACTTTCTGAAGCTGGCTGCATCGGCAAGCGTGGCCGTTGCTGCCAGTGATGCGAAATCACTGTACGCCGAATCCCAGGGTGTTCCGGGGGCTGTCCGGGCCTGGAGGACCACATCTTCTGAAAAATTCCAGCCGCTCCAATCGCCACCCCAATGGGAGATCGGGAAAGACGTCTCTCCGCTCGCGATCTATCTTGAACCCGACACGCGCTATCAGGAGATCCTGGGATTTGGCGGGGCTTTCACCGACGCTTCCTGCTATCTTCTGCATCAAATGGCGCCCGACGCCCGCCACGCGCTGTTATCGGATCTTTATGGGCCCTCGGGACTAAGGCTGTCCGTGGGGCGGACCTGCATCGGAACCAGTGACTTTTCGACAAAGATGTACAGTTACGACGACAGACCGGAGCCGGATCCAGAATTGAAGCATTTCAGCATTGAGCAGGACCAGGCTTGGATTCTTCCCACCCTGCGCGAAGCTCAACAGATCAACCCCGATCTCTACCTCTTCTCGTGCGTATGGAGTCCTCCGGGATGGATGAAGTCGGGCGGATCGATGCTGGGCGGCTGCTTTCAAGAACGTTGGTTCGCTACGCACGCCCAATACTTCGTCAAGTTTCTTCAGGCTTACGCTGCCGCTGGGGTAAAGGTCCGCGCTGTTACCGTCAATAACGAAGTGGACACCGACCAGGACGGACATTTTCCTGCCACGATTTGGGCGCAGGGACATGAAATGGTGTTCGTGGCGTTTCACTTAGGACCTGCTTTTGAAAAAGCGGCTCTGGATACCAAAATATGGATTCTGGATCATAACTACGATCTCTGGGGTCGCGCTGCGGATGAGCTGAGCAAGCCCGAGGTCTCGAAGTATGTAGATGGGGTGGCCTGGCACTCCTACGCGGGAAGTCCGGACGCCATGACCCGCGTGCACGATATGTTTCCCGACAAACACATGTATTTCACCGAGGGCGGGCCTCCGGGAAACTTTTTTGGGCCGGCAGGACAAGAGCCGCAACGTCGTGAGCAACCGTACGGAGCAGACTGGGCCAGATGGTCGAAGTCTTTCACAGACATGCTTCGCAACTGGTCCCGGTGTATTTGCGTCTGGAATCTGCTTCTGGATGAAAACGGAAAGCCTGACATCACAATTCCGACGCGACCCAACCGGCGGGGAGGGCTTGTCTCCATCGATTCCAAATCGCAACAGCTCAGCTACAGCGGGAATTACTATGCGTTTGCTCACTATTCGAAGCTCATACAAAGAGGGGCGCGGATTTTTGCATCTGGGGGAGATCTGCCAGGTATCGATCATGTTGCCGCCAGGAACACGGATCGCAGCAATGTGCTGGTGGTTACCAACAGCAACAGCGCTGAACAGCAGGTGCAGTGCACGCTCGGAACTCGCGCGCTGAAGCTGGTGCTTCCTCCGGACTCGATCACCTCGCTGGTTTGGTAATCGAGGGGTGTCGCTTTACGAGGATGAGGCAACTGGGAAAAACCGTCAGATGTGGGGGAGGCACTGCGTGTGATCTTTGCAGCGCCAGGACTTTGTGTTGGGCGCTAATTGGGTCGCGCGCCAAACTTGAAAACCGTGACCGTGTCATACCGCTGCCCCAGCTTCAACTCTGTCGAGGGGAAACTGGGGTGATTGGGCGAATCCGGAAAGTGTTCCGTCTCCAGGCAAAAAGCAGATCGAGAACCATACGTCTTCCCCTGCTTCCCTGGAACTGTTCCTTCCATATGATTCGCAGTATAGAACTGCACTCCCGGCTCCGTAGTGGACACTTCCAGGGTTCTTCCGCTCGCCGGATCGTACGCCACGGCGGCCACGGAGATCTTTCCGCTTTGGTTGTCCAACACCCAATTCTGATCGTATCCCTTTGCCAGGCGCAGTTGTTCGTTGTCCTCATTATTAATGCGCTCTCCGATCACGTGCGGTGTGCGGAAATCGAAGGGAGTGCCTTCCACGGGCGCAATTTCTCCTGTGGGAATCAACGTGGAATCCGCCGGAGTGTAATGGGAAGCGCTGATCTGCATCACCTGCTTCAAAATGTCTCCATTACCCTGACCTGCGAGATTGAAATAGGAGTGGTTGGTGAGGTTGACAACGGTTGGTTTGTCGGTGGTGGCGGCATATTCGATCCGCAGGGCATTCCCAACCAGGGCGTAACGAACAGTGACCGCCAGGTTCCCTGGGAATCCCTGGTCGCCATCCCCACTCAAATGGGTCAACTCTACTCCATTCTCAATGGACTTCGCTTGCCAGACAACTTTGTCAAAGCCCTTGCCGCCGTGCAGGGTATTATGGCCGTCATTGGTGGGAAGCGAGTAGGTCGTGCCCTCGAGCGTAAAGCGGCCTCCGGCGATCCGGTTTGCGTAGCGTCCGACGAGCGCGCCAAAGAACGTGCCTTTCGTGACGTAAAGATCGAGAGAATCGAATCCCAGCACAATGTCATCCATCTTTCCGCCACGGTCGGGAGTGCGTAGGGAGACCAGGATGCCTCCGTAGGTCATGATTCTGGCCTGGATGGAGTCATCGCTGAGGGTGTAGATCTCGACTGCAGTTCCGTCAGGCATGGTGCCGAACGGTTCTTTGGTAACGGTTGTCTTCGCTGCCGAGTTCATGGCCCATAAGGCGAAGACCAGAAAACAAACTGCCTTGGAAACTGCGCCGCTTGCGAACATTTCATGTCCTTTCATGGTGAGCGAATTCTCCTGCCACCGAACATACTCCTTTAGTCTATGAACCGAACACGCGAAATCGGTTCTCGGCTTGGCCACTGACTGTAGTCCGAATTGCGTAAAGTCCGCCCGCCAATCGGTCGCTTGCTGGCGCTCCGGCTGACGCTGTGGTGGCGTACAGAGTTTTTCGGTCGGGGCCGCCGAAAATGCAGGTGGTGATGTTCTGCACTGGCATTTCGACCACACGGTCAATCTGGCCGTTCGGCGCGACGCGGACAATGCACCCGCCGGAATAGCGGCTGTTCCAGAGATAGCCTTCGGCATCGACCGTCGAACCGTCCGGTCGACCACGCACGAAGTCCTGAAAAAAAGGCCTCTCATTTCCGATATTGCGTGTGGCCGGATCGTAATCATACGCCCAAATCGTGTTCGCCAGCGTGTCGGCGAAATAAAGACGGAGAGCATCGGGACTCCAGGCCAGGGTATTGGAAATGCCAATCTCCGTCTTGTGCACGCTTACTCCAGAATCTGGGTCGAGACGAAAGAGGACACCGTGTCTGCCGTCAATCGGACAAGCAGAGCCATCCGGATTCACGTTGTTTTGCATCGACCCGATCCACAGCGAACCGCTGGGGTCGGCCCGTGCCTCGTTGAGGCGAACCTTCGGCCATCCCTCGAGCTGAAACATTGGCTTGCGCCGAACATCGGAGGCAGGCTCCCACAGAATCACTTGCGAGGCCAGCACCACTGCGAGTACGTCGTCCCGATCTGTCAACGTAAGAGCCGTCACAGGCTCTTTAAAGAACCATGTCCGGACGCACTCATCGGCCAGGGTGAAGCGATGAATCAGAAAGCGATTGATGTCCGTCCAATACACAGCGGCATGTCCCTGGTGCCAAACCGCCCCTTCCCCACATCGGTCACCGGTAGGGGCAACGCAAACGGGTTGCGAGATCATCAAACCCTCGTCCGCCGACCGGGCGCCATCGATCAGCCAGTTTAAGTTCGCTCCTGCGTCATCCGTCCGTTCACCATGCGCCAAATTCCCAACGGATTTGCGTCCCGCAATTCCTCCGGCAAAGCTTCGTCGGGAAATCCTTGATAGCAGATCAGGCGGGCGAATCGAACAATCGCCTGAGTTCCCACCGACGTGGACCGCCCATCTGAGGTAGCGGGAAAAGGTCCTCCATGCACCATCGCGTCGCAGACCGCAACGCCGGTCGGAAACGCGTTGACCACCAGCCTGCCAACTTTGTTCTCAAGAAGCGCGATCAGCGCCGCAAAGTCGAAGAGATCCTGCTGCGTGCCATGAATCGTCGCGGTCAGATGGCCATCGAGAGCGGCGGCAATCTCCAGAATCTGATTGCGGGTGGAATGATGCACGAGGAGTGTCGTCGGGCCGAAAATTTCGCCGTCGAGTTCCGAGCCGAGAAACGACGCTGCGTCGGTTTCAAAGAGCGCGGAGCCAGCGGAAAACCCCGTGGCGCTCGGTCCCGGCGGGGCCTCGGCAACAAGTTTTACTCTCGGGTCACTCTTGCGGCTGGCGATCGCAGAACCGTAGGAAGAGCCAATGATCGAGGTCAGCAAATGAAACGGCGCCGTAGCCGCGACCAGTTGCCGCAGGCTTTCCGTGAAGTCAGCTGCGGCGTTGCCTTGCGGCAGGAAGACTATCCCCGGTTTGGTGCAGAACTGCCCGGCTCCCACGGTGAAAGAAGCGTGCAGTCCGGCCGCAATGATTGCCCCCCGCTCGCGCAACGCACCCGGCAGGATAAAAACCGGATTCGTGCTGCTCATTTCCGCATAGAACGGAATTGGGTGGGGGCGCGCCGCAGCCACGTCCATCAAAATTTTCCCCGCCCGGCGCGATCCGGTGAAGCCTCCAGCTCTTAGTAGCGGATGTTTGATCAACGCCGTGCCAATCTCCACACCGGAGTCGAAAAGGAGGGAGAAAACGCCGTTGGGCAGCCCGCATTCCCGGACCGCCTCTTGCACCGCGCGCCCCACAAGCTCGCTCGTGCCGGGGTGTGCCGCATGTGCCTTCACGATGACCGTGTTTCCCGCAGCCAGCGCCGAAGCAGTATCCCCGCCGGCCACCGAGAATGCCAAAGGGAAGTTGCTGGCGCCGAATATCGCCGCCGGCCCCAGCGGACGCAGCATGGAGCGGACATCCGGCCGAGGAGTAGGTTTGCGGTCCGGATCAGCGCGGTCAATGTGCGCCTGGACCCACGAGCTTTCTTCCGCGACCTGTGCAAACAAGCGAAGTTGATCGCAGGTTCGCGCCGTCTCGCCTTGCAAACGCGCCTGGGGCAGGGCGGTTTCCCAGCCGGCGCGTTCGATCAATTCGTCCGCGATGGACTCGATCTTCTCGGCGATTTTGCGCAGGAACTCGCCGCGCTTTCGCCCAGGAGTGTGGCTGTAAGCAGCAAAGCCGTCTGCTGCCAGGCGAACCGCGACTTCCACTTCTTGTGCAGTCGCCGGGAGAAAGCCGGGCTGCAATGCTTGGCCATTGCGGGGATCGGTGGCATAGAACGGCTGTCCGCCACCCGTGCCCGCGTGAAAACCGATCATCGAACGACCCGAAAGTTTGACCATGAGGGTGATTGCCTATTCCGAATCGTAACCTCCGCATCTTCTCCCGGGCACGCTGCGACCGCGCAACTTGCCGCGCGTCGCGGCGCGTAAGGCGATCGCTTCTCCTCTACTTCCAAGTCAGGGTAAGCACAGAGGCTTCCGGTAAGACAACGTCGGCCTCCATACCCGCCTGTTGCAGGTGAATACTTCTCTCCGCGCCAGTGTTCGTTAACACCGCAGCGTGGCTGCCATCTGGATGAGTGAAGGCCACGTGAGAGACCTTCTCGATTTGTCCCTGGGAATCGAAGCGCCGTGCACCCCGCCGCGCCGCCCGCGCAAAATGTGCCAGTGCCCAGTACTGGCCGGTGCGAATGATTTCGTGAGTCTTCGAGTCGATACTGAGAACGCCACCTGCTGAAAAAGGTCCAATGTTGGGCCAACCTTTCTCATCCAGGGCCATATTCCAACTGGTAACGCAACGGGCCCAGTTGCGGAACATACCCGCGAACTGTTCTGCCCAGGTCGCCCAGTTGGTCATATATGCCGGATCCTTGTAATCGGGGCTGCATTCGGTCACGTAGGCATGCTTGTTGGGGTAGGACTCATGCACCTGGCTCATGGCGGCATCCTTGCCGCCGTACACGTGCCAGGCGATACCGTCAACGTACTTATTGACGTCAGGATCCTGCAGTTCGCAAATAGCGCGTCCCCAGAGGTTCCAGTTGTGGTCCAGGATCCAGATCTTGGTGTCAAGATGGTTCCTCTCCAACTCCGGCCCGAGATGTTTTCCCACAAACTCGATCTCATGTTCCTGGGCCCAGAGGCAGGCTGGCATCCTTCCGTCCTGATCGGTGTCCACTTCGTTCTGCGGCGTCACCGCGTCTATCGTCACGCCGTCGGCGGCATAAGCCTGCAAGTACTTGGCAAGATACTTCGCGTAAACCCCCAGGTAGTGCTTGCGCATGCTTCCACCCAGCATCGATCCGTTCGATTTCATCCATCCCGGGGGACTCCACGGAGCTGCGAACATATATAGCTCCGGATTCATCTGGCGAGCCAAGCGCAAGGTGGGCAGAACGTAGGCACGCTCGTGGTCAATCGAAAAGCGCAGCAGGTCAGGATCAACGTCGCCGTCATCGTAACTGTAGGCCACAGTCGCGTAGTCGCTCGAACCGATACAAGTCCGGCAAACCCCGAAACCAACCTGGGAAGGATGATAGAGCTCGCGAAACAAGTGCTCGCGGACCTGTGGCGTCAACTGGTTGAACATGTAACAGGCAGCCTCGGTGAGCGCCGCGCCGACCCCTAAAACCTCCTGATAGGTCTTGCTGGGATCGAGCCGGACGGAGTCGCCAGATACGCCAGATTGCGACTGCCATTTGATCGACGCCTGAGGCGCGAATCTCGCGGTACCCGCAGTCAAGCGGACATCGATTTCACCGTTGGGTGCAACGGGCGAGCCAAATACGTAACTGCTTTGGCTCAAAGCCGCCACACCGGCAGCGCTCATTCTTAGGAAATCACGACGCGATTGAGACATGGGCAAACCTCCTCGTTATCGAACGGTGCCAAAGTTCAGAAGCAGACAGACGGATTGTGCCGTGGGTCCCACGCCAGGCGGACGTTGAAGGCGACGCTGCTTGGTTTCAAGATGGGACTAACCACTCTTGGGCTTGAAGTCCAGGTAGGCGAAGTTCATGTGCCCGTTCGTCAGCACGTGCAGCGTCAGCACCTGTACTCCCTTCCGCAGTTTGACCTGGATGAGACCTTTCATGAGACCCCAGTGGTGCATTTGTCGCCATGCGATCGGGTCAGCGGCGTTGTAGGTGGGCTGGACAGTGACAGGCCTTGTGAGCTTCTTTCCATTCACCTCAAACGATATATCGCCCCCACCACTGGAGGTATAGAGGAGGTCTGCGGTATAGACGCCGGTCCGTTGCACGTCCACCGTCATGTTGAACCACTCGCCCGCCACTACCCATCCAACATAGAGCATGTTCTCGGGCGGTTGCACTAAGTTGTAGGGATTATTGTCGATCGCGTCGTGAACTTTTGTGTAAGAAGTGTCAACCCCTTCGTCCACGCGGAACTGATTTAGATAAGTCCCATCCGCCGGGTTCAACCCGCCACTGCCGTTGTTCTTCGCGTCCGAGTCGTGGTATGCGATTCCTTCCCCGCCCAGATCGTAATAGGCGCACATCACTTGCCCCGGAATAGGTTGGGGACCGCCCTTTTACCCGGGGCAACCGCGGTCACGCAAAGGGCGGCGAGCACAAAGAACAGTTGACGCCATCGCAGTCGCCGTTCTGTGACAAAGCGTGTGGTCATCGGTTTAGCCTCACTATTTCTTTGGTCCCCTGAAGTAAACGAGTGGATCACCCATGGGGTAGTGTCACTGGATCCAGTTTCGCCGCCAAATCCACGTATTGAGTGCCGATCTCGGATATGGTGTGATCAATTCGGGTACGCACTTTCGAGACAGGCGATATTGTATATAACATTTCCGGGCCGGTGGCAATCGGTATTTGAGGGTCGTAACCAGCCAAACAAACGATTGTTTAAGTACGTAAAGAATCCCGAGCCGCGAGAGTCCGCAGAAGGTCGAGTGTTTCTCAAAAAGAAGGGTAGTTATGCGGGAAGCTGCGAGCGGGGACTTCGGTCATCGGGAACCTAGCGGGGAAGTTTGTCCGTCTTACCGTGCTCACGTTCATGGTTGGATCGCTCGAGTGGATTCGCGAACCACCAGTTCTGGCTCCACGACAATCTGTTTCCGGAACCTCTCGCTTCCATGAATCCGGTTCAGGACGCATTGCGCCGCCATTCTTCCCATGTTGGCCAGCGGTTGGCGAATGGTGGTAAGCCGCGGGTTATTGAATGCCGCCGCGTTGATGTCGTCGAAACCAATAACCGATACATCAGCGGGCACCTTCATCCCAGAATCCTGCAACGCACGTATGGCCCCTATGGCCGACATGTCATTGAAGGCGACCACGGCGGTGAATTGCTGCCTATTAGCAAGCAGATGTTGGATAACGGGGTAGCCCAATTCGGGGGAGCTAACGTCGCGATCAAGTTGCACGGTCAGTTCTGATCTGATCGCGATGCCTAGTTCACGAGCTACCATAACGATGCTGCGCCAGCGTTCATCGGAATCCGAACTGAACGGTTGGCCGCGCATGAACGCAATGCGTCGATGTCCCAAAGAATGCAGATGGGTCAGGGCAAGTTCCGCCGCAAAGCGGTGGTCGAGCACTACGTTAGTGACGCCGTCGATAGGACGGTGTCCGGCGACCGCTACCACCGGGACCGGGAACGAATGCTCCAGCAGAGTATCAATGGCAATGAGTGCTTCCGCGCCTCGGCCGAGAAGCATTTGGCTGTATTCTTCGACCAGATTTCTCCGATGTCTATGATGTGCAGTGAAGTAGAAATATCCCGCATCCATTAGATGATCGCCAATGCCGCTCATCACCTGGGTGTGATAGCCGTCGCCCAGCTCAGGCACCAATATTCCGATACTCAGGGTACGGCGATTGCGCAGGGAGCGAGCCAGAAGACTCGGCCGGTAATTCAGCTCTTTGGCTGCGGCTTTAATGCGGTCACGTGTGGCCTGAGGAATCGTCCGGCCCGGAACATCGTTGAGAACCACAGAGACTGTCGCAGGATTCAGTCCGAGATGTTCGGCCAACTTCTTCAGACTAGTAGATCCAGATGCTACCCGACGTTTTGCTGTCATGTACCGGTCCTTCCTCCCGTGCTATTGATGGGGAAGTTGGCTGGTCTTACCAGGCTGGTTCCCTTGTTTGATCGCTTGAGTAGATTCGCGTACCACCAGCTCTGGCTCCACAATAATCTGTTTCCGGAACTTCTCTTTTCCGTGAATCCGGTTCAAGACGTATTGCGCCGCCATCCTTCCCATGTTGGCCAGCGGTTGGCGGATGGTGGTAAGCCGTGGGTTACTGAATGCCGCGGCAGTGATATCGTCGAATCCAGTCACCGATACATCAGCGGGCACCTGCATCCCGGAATCCTGCAACGCACGTATCGCCCCGATAGCCGACATGTCATTGAAGGCGACCACCGCGGTGAAATGCTCCCGATTGGAAAGCAGATGTTGGATAACCGGGTAGCCCAATTCAGGGGAGCTGACGTCGCGGTCAAGTTGCACAGTGAGTTCCGGTCTGATTGCGATGCCTACTTCACCCGCCACCTGAACGATGCAACGCCAGCGTTCACTAGCGTCCTCGCTAAACGACTGGCCGCGAACGAAGGCAATGCGTCGATGGCCCAACCCGTGCAGATGCATGAGAACCAATTCCGCCGCAAAACGGTGGTCCAGTATCAGGTTCGTGATGCCAGCGATAGAACGGTGTCCACCTACGGCCACAACCGGAACCGGAAAGGAATGCTCCAACGGCGTATCAATGGCAATCAGAGCTTCCGTGCCCCGGCTCAGCAGCTTTCGGCCATACTCCTCGACCAGATGTTTCCTGCGTCGATGAAGCGCGGTGAAATAAAAATACCCCGCTTCCGTCAGATGATCGCCGATGCCACCCACTAGTTGGTTGTGATAACCCTCGCTCAGATCTGGCACCAAGATTCCTATACTCAGCGTGTGCCGATTGCGAAGTGAGCGTGCCAGCAGATTCGGCTGGTAGTTCAGTTTCTTGGCTGCGGCCTTGACGCGGTCGCGCGTGGCCTGAGGGATGGCCCGGCCTGGAACTTCGTTGAGAACAACGGAGACCGTCGCAGGATTCAGCCCGAGATGTTCGGCCAACTTCTTCAGACTTGTAGATCCAGATGCTCGCCGTTTTTCTGTCATATAGCGGTCTCCTTCCTCCCGTGCCATCGATTGTTCCTGGCACCGAGTCTCGAGTCTAAACATGCAATTGTCTAACAGCAAACTCCAGAACTTGTGACTTGACATCCGACCTCCGAAAGCCTATCGTCTTTTGCGTCATCGTATAGAGACAATCGGTTGTCTAAATGGGTCAACGAGAGCAGTCACCGGGCAGCGGCATTTTGCCGGGGCTACTTATAGAGACGGGACGTGATCTGTCGCTTCGAGGGCCTTTCCAAACCTCGCGCTGGCATCGGCGCTCCAGGAACAGTTTTGCGCCGAACGGTACCAAGGAGTCGTCGATTTCTTCCAAGGCCGACTTCGAAGTGATGGCTGCGACGCAGGGCCAGGAGGATTTGAAAATCATTCACTCGACCGAAATGGAGCATGGGAGATGAGCGACGGGCGCAAGCACCAACGAACGGATCGGCCGCAGCCTGAATTGCTGAGACCGATGAGCCGCCGTGGCTTGCTGCAAAGCACCGCGGCGCTGCTGGGAACTGCTGCCGTTTCCGGGCCGCTGGGAACGGCGGTCGCCCAGGCTGCCCCGACAAAGGAAAATGCCGGGAGGGCCACGCCAGCCACCAAGCCCACGATAGGCGCATCCGATGAGGTTGCGATTGCCGAAACCGCGACGGGGAAGGTCCGCGGCTATATCAGAAACGGAATCTACACCTACAAGGGCATCCCCTACGGCGAGACCACGGCAGAAAGTGGGCGCTTTCAACCTCCGCAAAAAGCGAAGCCATGGACCGGGGTTCGCAGCTCCATGCAGTACGGCCGAGTGTGTCCGCAAGGTCCACGCGGGACCTGGAACGAGGACGAAGAATCCTGGATTTTCTTATACGACGACGGGGTCCAGGGTGAGGACTGCCTGCGCGTGAACCTCTGGACGCCGGGAATCAATGACCACAAGAAGCGGCCGGTGATGGTTTGGCTGCACGGCGGTGGCTTCGTGTCCGGCTCCAGCCAGGAACATCGTGCCTATGACGGAGAAAGATTGAGCCGCCGTGGTGACGTGGTCGTAGTTTCGCTCAATCACCGCCTGGGCCCTCTGGGGTTTTTGAATCTGGCGCCCTACGGCGAGAAGTACGCAAGTACCGCCCACCTGGGAATGCTCGACATTATCTTGGCCCTGGAGTGGGTGCGCGAGAACATCGCCAATTTCGGAGGCGATCCCGGCAACGTCACCATCTTCGGCCAGTCCGGCGGCGGCGGCAAGGTAGGAACGCTGATGGCGATGCCAGCAGCGCAAGGCCTCTTTCACCGCGCCATCGTGCAAAGCGGATCGTTTCTGCGGGCTGTCACGCAGGAGAGATCGGCGATCTTGACCCAGGCTGTGCTCGACGAACTCAATCTGAACCCATCCCAACTTGATCAGCTGCAAGACATACCCGTGCAGAAGCTGATTGCGGCAGGCGACGCGGCCCTGCTGAAGACCCATCCTCACGCTCCGCTGGTCTGGAGCGGCGTCGCCGATATGCTGGGCTGGGGGCCGGTGGTGGATGGCAAGTTTTTGCCCCAGCATTCCTTCGATCCCACTGCGCCCGCCCTCTCTGCTCAGGTCCCGATGATGATCGGCACGACGCTCAATGAATTCACGACGTCCCTCAATCATCCTGAAAACGAAGCGATGACAGGAGCGGAAGTAAGTAAGCGGCTGGGAGATATGTATGGCGACAACCCGGAGCACATCATCGAAGTATTCCGCTCCTCACACCCAGGCACGAAGCCGTTTGACCTTCTCTCTCTGGCCATGACATCGCAGGTCCGTCAAGGCGCGGTGATTCAAGCTGGGCTCAAAGCCGCACAAGGCACGCCGGCGTATCTCTATTGGTTCACCTGGAAAACACCAGTCCTGAACGGCAGACCGCGCTCGA
>Ga0073928_10002577_pt1 | contig 30737 bp, 31 predicted proteins | sample PaiPotPPA55metaG_FD_76969 | JGI IMG/M metagenome (GOLD analysis project Ga0073928, IMG submission 76969) | Iron sulfur acid spring bacterial and archeal communities from Banff, Canada, to study Microbial Dark Matter (Phase II) - Paint Pots PPA... ...
CTTCTTCCTATAACGACGTGAGTGACACGCTTAGCACTTCTGGTGCCGCGCCCGATGCTGCTTTGCTCGGCGAATGGCTGCCTGTATGTAATAGCGCCGATGTGCCCGCCGGGCAGCCGCGCGGGTTTGTCGTGGCGGGTGAACGGCTGGTGGTCTGGCGCAACGCGTCGGAGACTGGCGATAACGCAGGCGCTTCCGACACGTCTGCCGATGTCCACGTCTGGCGCGATGTCTGTGCGCATCGCGGGGCGCAATTATCGTTGGGCACGGTCACGGACGGTTTGCTGGCGTGTCCTTATCACGGCTGGCGCTACGATTCCGACGGCCAGTGCATCCACATTCCCGCCAATCCATCGATACGTCGCGCGAAGCGCGCGTGCGCGCGGACGTATCGTGTGGAGGAGAAATACGGCGTGGTGTGGACGTGTCGGGGCGAACCTTCGCGGCCGCTCGATTTCTTTCCTGAGTACGACACACTCGGCTCGCGCAGGATCAATCTCGCGGCACAAACGGTGCGCTCATCGGCACCGCGCGTGGTGGAAAATTTCCTCGATATGGCGCACTTCCCGTTCGTGCACGCCGGCATTCTCGGCGATGCATCGCATGCGGAAGTGCAGGATTACGAAGTAATTGAAACGGATGACGGGCTGGAGGCCAGGCAGTGCCGTTTCTGGCAGCCGGCTGGGTTGCCGGGACAGGAAGGTGCGGATATCGAGTATGTGTATCGCGTGAAACGGCCGCTGGTGGCGAGTTTGTCGAAGGTGGCGCAGCGCGGTGAAGGCGCGTTGCATTTGTTGCTGGTGGCGTCACCCGTGAGCGAAACGGAAACGCGTGCGTGGCTCGTGTCAGTGTTCGAGGATGAACTCATGCACTCTGATCAGGAGCTGTACGACTTCAATATGCGAATATTGATGCAGGACACGCCGATCGTGGAGTCGCAATGGCCCAAGCGCCTGCCGCTCGATCCGAATGCTGAATTGCATCAGGTGTGTGATCGGCTGTCAGTGGAGTATCGGAGGTATTTGATGGGGCGGGGCTTTGGGTATGGAACGGTTGGGGTGCAGTGAGTCGGCCGAAACCCATAAAACGACTAATGCGTTGTGACTACTTGGGTGCGGCAGTCGTGGGCGTCTTCCCTCTCGTACAGCCAACGATTCAGCCGCGCTTCAATTTCATTCCCGTGACCACGAGGAGGCGTTCCGCGGCAGCGGACGCGAACCTTCGGTTCGCCGCCTATCCTTCCTCCCCATCAATGGGCAGGATTGCCGGCTTACTTGTTCAACATAGCCACCGTTGAAATCGACCACGTTCTCGGCCGCCACCAGAAAGCTCGCCAGGGTCGCCGGCGGCAGGATGGGGGATTCACTCTGATATTCGAGCAGCACAACATCGGCGCTGGCAGCAAGATAGCGAGCCTCGACGCCCTGACGGTTGAATCATCCGCCCCTCGCGGCCGCGCCCGCACCGCTTTCCGGTTGATACGCCCATTGGGGCGTGATGGCCCTGAAAAAGGTGTCCTCAGGCCCGATATGCGTCAGGATCATCCGGTCGAACCGCTCGCGATCGAAAGCAGATACGAAATCACCGCTTCCGTTTTACCCGCCGACACCAGTTGCTCAGCCGTACGGTGCTGGAATTCAGGGATCGGCGTATTTTTATACCAATACATCGCCTGAGCCTGATCCGGGTTGATCTCCATCGCGGCCGACAACACCCGGAGCGTGTCGCGCATGAACTGTTGCAATTTCACGTTCGCGGGGGCCGCCGATACCGTGGCGCGATGGACGTGGGCGAGCTCGGCCAGGTCTTGCTGGCGCAAATGAAAAGCCGCGGCAAACCGTTCCGGCGCGATAAGCGGCCGGTCTGCTGCCTGCAGGCCCCGGGCGAATTGCTGAAAATCAAGGACAGCCGACATAGAACCTCCGTCGATTTATTGCTGATTCTACGTCGTTTTTCTGTCGATTTCAAGATGATGCCACGATCGTCCAGAGTCGCACTGAATCGGCACCCAGGTATCTGACCTTGCCCATTCCGGTCGATGCGTTCAAGAACACCGGCGCCGGCTGGCAATCACGCATGAATGACGCCTTGCGCGAGTGGGCGAAATCACATGGCATGTTTCGCGGCCGGAAGCACGCATAAAACGATCGTTTTCTTTACCGTTTGGATTGGGGCGTCTGGCGCTTTTTTTGCCCACATTGGTAAAGAAACCCATAAATTTAATAGTCCCTAGCAAGCGTGCGTCAGTTGCGCGAAGCAATACCCGGCGAAATCTACGGCGTCGGCCTGATCGACGCCGATTACATCGGTTTCATAGTCTGGGCTATTGCACAGCAAGTGCAGCGCGCCCCCTTACATGCGCTGCACCCGCCTCACTTGAAGGCCCTCATCGACGCGCACGATAATCAAGGAACTCGGCGGATGGGAGACTTTGGAGGTGCAGCGCTACGCCCATCTGTGGGCGGACCACTTGGGCCAGGGGGCGCAGTCGATGACAGAGATACCCGCTAAGCCACAACTGGCGGCGGTCTAGGCGCTGCCTGGGTGCAATTTAGCTGCAATCGGAAGGTGGCGGGACCGGGCGACATCGTCGGAACCCTTGCCAATATGGGTGCCCGGCTGGGATCGAATTAAATCGGCGACAGCACCGTCAAATAAGGCAGTCAACGGGCAACTGGATCGTTGCAGGTACAACTTGGGGTACGATAAATTTATCACTCGATATCTGTAGCGGGAAACGCACCAGGGATCCTCCCTACTCGTCCATGGGCACAGATCCGAATCTAGGTTCCTCGGGCATGCTACCCAACTGATCAAATGCAAAATGGCATCGAGGGATGTCTTGATATGGCCGACTATTACCGTGCCGATAATCGCGCTTCTCGCGGACGAAATCACGTCCTTAAATTCTGAAAAATGCGTCTCAGGCCGACACCGTGAGCCGGAAATGACTTGCTTGGCAAACGTCGGTCAACGACACATGGCCGTTCCTGTGAGTGGTCGGACGTGACGCGCCGTCCACGCCTACGCTGCGCCATTCCGATATCAACCTGCATCAGTTTCGCCTATGCACGGTGGCTGGACGATACGAGCGCGGGTATGCTGGCGGCATCTCTTTCGATCCTGCCGTCCGGCATCCTCGCTTGGCGGTTGCATCGCCTTGTGATGCTCCGGTCCACGCGCCTCGACGACCGCCCCCGTGCCCATCTCCCAGAAGGACCGAGAACATGACGCTACATCTTCACACCCAGCGCTGTGGGCGCGACGAGGCATTCGTGGCCGCAATGCGCGAGAACGCTGAGAAGCTATGCGCTGCCCCAGGGGCCGGGGGCCCGCTTGGGTGCACGCTCGCCACACCACATCAACGATTCGCGCGACTGACGTTCGGTGCCGTAGCGTTAGCGATCATGTGCCATGCGCAATGGGCGACAGCGGCATCAAGTTCTTCGTCCGCAAATGCCAGAAGTCTCCCCGCAGCCGGGACGACCTGGTGCTATAGCGTCGGCTCCGGGCCCGTCGCTCCGATGACGCTCAAGGGTCTAAAATCTGGCGTCGCGAATTACGAAGTCGGGGGCGGAAATGCGCCCCTGAATATCGAGGAAAAGATTGACACGTACACGCCCATCAACTCCAGTCGCCATGGAGAACGAAAACTGCTCACATTCCCTCTCGCCAAGGGCAAGCGATGGTCGGACGATTTCGACGAGATCGCCACTGCGCGACTCGGCCCGGACACGTCGTGGCAATACCACTACCATGCCGTCGCCCTGAGTCAGGTGATCGGGACGGAAAAGAGGCAGATAGGCGCGGGCACCTTTGATACGTTTGTGATCGAGCGGACAACAACGTGGACCAAGCGTAATCCCCGCTCTTCAAGCAAGATGCTGCGCGCCCAGCATTGTGAAGACGCGTCATGCACGGTTTCCGGATTCAGCAAGGAGGTATTCTGGTATGCACCCTCGATCGGACGGGCGGTGCTGCGCGCGTACTCGCAAAGTGGCGATTCCAATTATGTCTGGAATCGCACCCCTGATGACATGCTGAAAGACGCTGGCGCACTCGTGACGGAACTGGTCGGCTATGGCAGCGATGAAACATGCACGGCGCTCCACCCAACATTGCTGGCAAGAACGCCATCAAGTCCGTGGTACGGCTTTCCGCTTCGGATGAACGATACATGGGAGTTCCTGATGACGCGAGACATGACACGGGAATAAGCCCAGTCGACTTTGTCGAGATAGACGCACGTGTACGCTTATCCGGTAGCGCCCAAGCCTGATCTCGAACGTCTATGAGGCGATCTGCGCGGGCGGCGGAGGTCAGCCTCGAAACAATTGAATTTGCGCTCATTCCCCCGGTTGAGGCTCTTGAGCAATTGGAGACGCTGTGACGAGGCAAATCAGCATGACGACATGCAAGGAGTTGGTTGCAGCGTTCCAAGCGGTATAGCAGCGCGACGTTCAATGACCGAATCCGATTCTCGACGCGTTCGTCGCGCTGAATACTGTGCTTACAGTTAGCAGCCTCTTGCTTTGCAAGCCAACTTTCAATGCCGCCGCAATACGGTGCGCATCTCGCGTATATCACCAGCCTCAGGCTTGCCGTCGTACACCTTGGCAGCCTCGGTTGCGGCGCCGATTCGGTCCGGGTCGGCTGCCATATCCTTCTCGATCTTTCGCATGATGAGCTTGTGTATCGATAAGGCCGCCTCGCCGCGTCGCATGCCGACGTCGCGCATGAGGTCATAAGCGCGGCGCAACGAATCGTCGTTCTTGATGGACGACTCTCGCCGCTTCGTCCTGTCCCGCTGCGATAGCCCGGGCGCGTACAGATTGCGATGGAATGCTTCGAGGTTGCCCTCTTTCTGCCCGGCAAATTCGTCGACGTGATAATCCACAATGGCATACGCATGTTTCGCGGCGAGCTCGGCACGGCTCTGCTTGGCATTGGTCGATTTTTTCTCGTCGATATGCTCCCCTGTCAGCAGCCTGCGGAACAAGACCTGATTGGCTTCCTGCTTCGCGTTGTCCTTCATCGCGGCTTGTGCGCCGTTGATCGCCTCTTGCGGCACGGACTTCGGATAAGCGACGTTTTTCATGTCCATGCGTTTTGACAGGAAGCGTTGATCGATCTCGCGCTCCTTGTCGTCACGCATGCGCTGCTTGAGGCCACGCACGCCTTTCGCTCCATCGAGCGCGTTGGCAAACCCCATTCCCAGGCCGGCGCTTTTTGCGCCGATCGCCACCGCGCTCGCGGGCGCGGCTGCTACACCGAGCGTGCCGCCGAGTATCGCGCCCGCCGATGCAAAACCCACTACGTTGCGCGTCACTTCATAGGTGGCGCGGTTCTGCCGCTTGCCTGCCACCTCGTCCTTGATGAACGCGGTGAGGAACACGTTTTTTGCGTGCGCACTAGCCTCCTTGTGCTCGGGCTCTTCGCTCGCGGCAAGCTTGGCGACCTTCTCCATGTCGTAGACAAACTTGCCCTTGTTGTCCTTGGTGAGGATCAGCGTGGCGAGCTGCGGGTCCTTCTTGAACTTCTCGATGTCCTTCACAAGCATGCTTTCGAGTTGCGTGCCGTAGCGCTTGCCCTTTTGTATCGATGCCAGAAGTGCGTGACCGTTGATGCCGCCAAGCAGCGCGTCGTGGACTGCGCCCACGCCGACGCCCGTGCCCAGAAGCGCGGCCGATGTATTGCCATGCATGCCCGCCGCTGCAGCGTTGAACAGGTTCCCGAACGGCCGGATGCCAAGCGATTCAATTGCCGTGAAGCCGGGCTTGTTGCGATCGTAGGGCTGGCCGATGTTGAGCTTGCGCGGCGGCAGGACGAACTTGGGATCGGGCGTCTCCTTGAGCTTTGATGCATCCGTGACGGCTTTCTCCGTGTCTTTTGCCCAGTCCGCGGTTTCGGTCTTGAAATTCAGTTCGCTGAGCTGATACGACTCGGTCTTGCCCTTGGCCTTGTCGGCCGATTTGGCGCCCGGGGCCGGAGTGCGCCATTTGCCGATAGCGGCGAGCTTCGTGAGCGGCGAGGAAGACGGCGCGGTGGCAGAAGAAGACGGCGCCGCGACCGGCTTTGCCGGGGTATCGGTTTTCAACGCAGGCTTCTTGATGTTTGCTTCGGGCGCGGCTTCGCGGATTGCTTCGTAATGGCCGTGCTGGTCCCACACCACGCCCTGATGCGTCGGCGGTTTCGAATTCGACCCCTGTGCGCGCAATGTGCCGAGCTGGGTCATCGGATGGCTTTCCTCGTAACCCGCCTGCACCACGCCGACCGACATATCGACGCCAAACTTCTTGTTCACGATCGATACCAGATCGCGCCCATGGCCGCCAGCCTGCATGTCGAGCAGCAACATCTGCCCTTTTTCCTGCGGATGGGTCTTGTCGAAGCTTGCGCGGATTTCATCTGCGGCCTGATGGCGTTGCGGCGCACTCAGCCTGGGTGCGGCGATGTCGAGCAGCGAATAGATCGCGCAATTGTTGTTGCTGCCGCTGTTGCGTACGACTTCGAGACCGAGTCCATGCAGATGCGCTTCAAAGCGGCGATTGTGCGCCGCCGCCGCTGCATATTGCGCGTCGCGCTGGGCGGCAGGCACATCCGCCACCATAGAGCCTGAGGCCGGATTTGAATGGCCGCTGTTCTTGGCGTCGTGGGAATCCTTGCTCGTGCTCGCAAGGTGCGTAGATGCGGCCTCGTGCGCGGCATCGAAGCCGAGCTTGCTGAATGCCTGGCCCGAAGCATGCTGCGCGCCGGCGCCCGCGGAGTGCCCGGTAAGCTTCTGCTTCGCCTTGTGCGCGAACGAGTTCAACGGCAGGCGCGATGAAGGCATTGCCGTCGCTGCGGCCTTCTTCAGCGCGTTGTCTTTTTCGACGTTGTCCGTTTTATTGGTGGTTGTCCCGGACTGCGTGTGGGTCGAACGAATGCCGAATTTTTCAAACATGACGGACTCCGTTGCGGCTCAATGTGGATCAAGCCTGGGGTTCTTTGTCTGTCGCGATTTCGCGATCCAGCAGTTGCCGCATGGCGGTGCGCACCCAGGGATCGGCGCTGTCCGCATGAGCCAGCGCGTACCCGTGCCACAGCGGATCGCCAAGCATGCGCAAGCAGAGTGCCTTGAGTTCCGGGCACTGCTCGTCAGGCAAGCCAACTACCAGTTGCCACGCCTCATGCGGCCTGCCGCGCTGCAGCGCGATCATCACCGGGAATGCGAGCACGTCGCGGCTTGGCGGACAGCACGCGTGCAGTTGCGCCAGCGCATCCTCGGCGTCGTCGAGTCTTCCCGCGCGGATATGCGTGACGACGCTTTGCGCCAGCGCCGTCGCGTTTTCCTGACTCTGTGCCGTCTCGTGTGTCATACGCGCGGCCCGCTCAAGCGCTCGCGCCCGCCGATGACAACGCGTGCACCGCGGCCACGCCGCCGTCCATCAACGTGGTCGCCGCGAGTCCTTCGGGTGTCAGGGTCGCGGCGCCGCCCGCGACCTGCGCCGCGCTTCCAGCGATCTGTTCGACGCTGTGCACGGCGGCCTCCGGGTTGAGCGTCAATAGCGCCTTGCCGAGCGACCCGGCCCCTTCGGCCATATGAACCGCCCCGCCGACTACGTCCTTTGCTGCATTGCCAATGTCGTGAAACAAGTTGCTGATTAGGTTCATCGCAAACTCCTCGTGGTCGATATCATCAAGCTACCCGTACGTCCGGCGCCGCGGGCACGATGAGCGAGCGCCCGCCGCCCAGGGGCCACCCCGGGGCGGCCACCGGCGCGGCGAGACGCAAGACGGCGCCCACCCGGCGGCTCGCAATCAGAAATCGTTTTTCTGATCCAGATCGCCGGCGCTCACCGTCACTTGTGACGACGAGAACGACACATTGCCGCCATCGCCTTTTTCACCGTGGACCCCTGTGAGGGCGCCTGCGAGACCGCCCTTGCCGCCTGTCTCCAGACGCTGGATCTCCTTCGTCGCGCCTGAGTTGAGCGACACCGAGCCGTCCTTGTTGATCTGGCCGACCGAGTCGCCGCTGCCGTTATAAAGCGTGCCGTTCGAGTCGGCTTGCAGGTGCAGCGCCTCGCCGCCGGCGGCGGTGTTGAGCTTGACATCATGCAGGCCTTGTCCCTGTCCGCTGCCTGCACCGCCCGCGCCGCCTGCCGCTGCGGCTCCGCCCGTGCCGCCGCCGAAGTTGCCGCCCTGACCACCGCCGCTTTGCTGCGAGTCGCCCTGCTGGAGCGCCTGCAAGTCTTGCAGCAACTGCTGGATGCCGCCGAGCGAGCCGAGATCGCCCTGGCCACCGCCGCCACTCTGGGCGCCCGGCGCGCCCTGGGTTCCGGCTCCGCTCGCGCCGCCGCTGCCGCCCGAGCCCTGTCCGCCCGTCAGAAGTTGCTCGATGTCCTTCAACACTTTTGCGATGGCGCTGTTGTCGCCACCGCCCGTACCACTGCTTTCCGGTGAAAAGCCCGCCGAGATGCCACTCGATGGATTGAGGAAACCTGCCGAAATCGCGTTACTCATGCTGTGTGCTCCCGCTGAGGAAAATGGATCGAATGAGGAACGGGCGACGCGGGGCGAGCGCGTGTCGGTTCATCGCACAGACTAGGGGGAAGCGAAGGCAATCCACGGTGCAGGCGCGAAGCAAAGTCGCACGAGCCGAACCGGCGGGCGATGTCCGGAGTGCCGCCAGGCACCGCGCGAAGTTCGCCAGTACGTTCAGCGCTTCGCTCCATGCGGGCGGCGCGGCGTGTGCATCGCTGACAATCCCGGCATACGGCGACTCGGCCAGAAAGGCGAACCGGGTTGTTGCAATCTGCCCAGCCGGTGCGATGCCCATCCTGTCTTCGGAGCTAACCATGTCGAACTCTTCTGGCGTATCGGACGTCCTCTTGACGATGTTTTCCTGGGGCGTGCGTTGCGGTGCCCGCGCGGAACTCGAGGACATGCTGCAGGCCGTTCGTGTCCTGCACCCGCATGGCGCGACCAGCGACGTGTGCGAAGCGCGCATGGAGATTGGAGCGGGCGACTGGCTCGCGGCCTCGCAGCTCCTGCGTCAGGCGGACGCGCGCGGCGACGGCAATCCAGTCGTATGGGCGTTGCAGAGCTGGTGCCTGTATTCACTCGACGATATTGAATGGCAACGCCTTGCGCATGCCGTGCTCGACAGCGGCAACGAGACGGCGACAGCCATCGTCGCGCGCTTTTTGCCGCAGCAGGCGCAGGCGGATTATCGCGGCGACAACACCCGTGAGCGTGTGGCGCAAGCGCTCGGCGTGGCCGCGCTGTGAGCAAGACGCGTGCGCTCGCAGCCGCCGTATTGCTCGCGAGTCTCGCGGCGTGTGCCACGCAGGCGCCGCCGGCCGTTGATGCAAGCCGCATCCCCGCCAGCCTGCAAGCGGGTCCCGGGCAACAACTCGACGAAGTGCTGACCGCGCGCGGACAGTCGGTCTATGAATGCCGCCGCGATGGCGCCGTCCAGCTCTGGTTCCCCGAGGGCGAACTGGCGACGCTGGTCGACACGGCGCGCCGCAGCGTCGGCACCGTCACGCCGGGCGGTTATTTTGTCGCGTACGACGACAGCCACGTCGCGACGCGCCGCGACGCCGTCTCGCAAATGACGGCGGGCACGCTGGTATGGGCGCGGCTGGCAGCGAAAAACCCTCCCGGCCGCAGCGCCACGGCTCGCATGACACAGGGCCGCTTCGCGCGTACGTCGGTCATCGCGCGTATCGATACAACCGGTGGACTGCCGCCCGACGCCCTGTGCGAGCGCGAAGGCGGCGCGCTGTTCGTGCCTTTCAGCGCCACCTATCTCTTCTACAGCGCCGCCGCGCAGCCCTCTCCACGGTCCGGTCATCCTGACGGCGCGCTGACGAAAAGCTCACACGATTCTCAACTAAAGTAAGCACGCCTATTACAACGCGTAATATAAACGGTGTTGCACGCGAGGAACCTTGCAGGAAAAGGCTTTCCCGCTGATTTAATGCGAGAAACTGATCATCCGATGATCATTTGCCCATTATTTGGTCAATCACGAAAGTGTGAATCGTCTGCTAATTTCAGCCAGCTGGCGTCTAACTTTCCCTTTCCAGGCCTTTCGCAAACTTCCGTGGACGTCCGCGCGTGAGGAAGGCGGCGCTCATTTAACAAATTGTTACGTACCTAGCGGACCTCTCCTCTTACCTTTCGACGGCCGGGTGCACGCCTGTCATTCCGACCCGGTGAGTGAGCAATGGATGGCTTATCTTCACGAGAGGGACCATTGAAAATTGCACTATTCACCAACGACTCAGGGATGGTCCGGCTGGTTCAATCGGCCCTGGCCGCCGAAGGCGTCGAGTGCGCTCAATACGGCGAGGAAATACAGCTGGCTCGCGCGCTGCATCGGGAGGACTTCAGCGCCATCGTCTTCGATGCTACCGCCGGGCTCGATGCCTCGCACCCGGTACTGGCGCGGCGTGCCTGCTTCGGCGACCGGCGCGCGCCGCTGGTGGCGATCGGCAACTTCTACGCACACGAAGAGATGCACGCGGCGTTGAGCGCGGGCGCGGATGACATCGTTCTGATGCCGGTGGATCCTCGCGAGTTGCGGCTGCGGGTTCTGCTCGCCGTGCGGCGCTTCGCCTCGCATGCGGACGTCCAGGGCGGCGCTCCGCTGGACGATGCCGAGCTCGAAACCGGGGTGTATCGGTTCAGGCGGCGCGACGGCAGCGTGCATGTCGATGGGCGCGCCGTGCGCCTCACGGCACGCGAGTTCGCGATCGCATGGGTGCTGTTCTCGCAGCAGGGCAGCTATGTGACGCGTCGTGCCATCGCGGCAGCGGTGTGGGGAAGCTCGGAAGAGATCGCCGGACGCACGCTCGAGCAGCACGTCTACAAGCTGCGCAAGAAGCTCGGCCTGGACGGCGCACGGGGCATCGTGTTGCGCACGATGTACGCGCATGGCTATCGCATAGAACACGTGCGGGAACATCCCGCGCCGCGACAGCCTGAAGCGGAACTTGCGCACGACAAACGCCCCGGGAAAATCGGCACGATCAAGGTGCACACGAGCAGCAGCGAAGCCGCGCGCAACGCCCAGCCGTGGCCATCGGAAAGCGAAAGCTGGGGCTTCCTGCGCGGCTGCTCGTAGGGCAGGCATTCAGCGTGAGGCGTTCGGCGTGAGAGACACGCATCGAATCAATATTCGATGACCCGGGGCGAGAGCAGTACCAGCCGCTCCATATGGCTGTGCTGGTTCTCGCGGTACCGGAACAGGCCGCCCAGCACGGGGATCTTCGATAGGACGGGCACGCCGCTCTCCCCGTTCGACGCGCTGTCCACCCGGTATCCCGCGATCAGCAGACTTTCGCCCTGCGTCACCACCGCTTCGGTATTGATGGTGCTTGTCGTGATCACCGGTATGTTGTCGACCTGCTCGGCCGTCGTCTGCCCGTCCTCCACGTGGACCTGGAGTTTGATCTGGGTCCGGCCGTCTTCATTGACGACCATTGGCAGCACGCGCAGCGAAGTGCCGGTCGAAATTGCATAGAGATCGCCCGAGGTGTAGCCCTGCACGCGCACGTAGAACTGCTTTTTGTTGTCCATCACGGCTTCCACGTTGTCGAGCGTGGCGACTTTCGGACTTGCGTCGACGCGAGCGAGGTTGTTGTCCTCCAGCGCGTTGACACGCGCCATCAGGTAGCGCCCCGCATCGCCGAGCACGGCGGTGAGCGAGAGACCCGCGGGCGTCGTGTTGACGATGGTGTTGCCGCTCGAATCCGTGCCGCTGAATACGGGGTTGAGCTGGCCGTTGGCGTAGGTGTTCGCGGCTGTCGATCCGGTTCCCGTCTGCAGGTCGACATGGCTGTTGTGCGCACGCCAGTCCACGCCGAGCTGCTTTAGCGCGGAATCGTCGATTTCGATGATATGCGCCTCGATCTCGATGAGTCTGCGCCGTACATCGAGCTGATCGATCAACGACTCGTATTGTCCGATGCGCTGCGGAAGATCGCGGATCAGCACCGAATTGGTCCGCGGGTCTGCCTTGATGACGGGCAGCATGGTCGCGCCCGCCGGCACCGCGCCGGTGCCGCCTGCGTCGTTCCATGCGCCCTGACTCGCACGCGCCGGCGCGCCGCCGCGCCCTTGCGCCGCCGAAGGCGTCGCGACGCCGTTGTTCATGAAGGGCGGCAGCGGTGGATAGAGCGTCGAGGTATCGCCACCCGCGTAGGGCGAGCCGCCGCTCGCGCCGCCGGATGCGTCGGTCATCGGCGACAGACGTTCCATGCCGGGCGTCACGTTCTGGGCGCCGCCGTCCGTATTGTCGCCGCCGCCGTCACGGCCCGGGTGGTACATCGCCGCCAGCACGCGCGCGACGCCCGGCACCGTTACCGTCTTGCCATCGATCACTACGTTATGGTCATCCGCCCAGCCGTGCTTCAGCGGATAGACGCGCACTTGCGTGCCCACGCGCCGGTTTGCGTTCTGGTCGAGCCGCGAGGCAAGATCGACAACCAGCGCGACGTATTGCTTGGGCCCGGTGACCAGCGCCGCGCCCGATGACGGGTCGTACACAACTGGAAAGCGCGGTGTGTCGAGTCCCATCTGGGTGAGCGTCGAGCGCAGTTCGCGCGTACCGGCGAAGTCGAGATGGATCATCTCGCGTGTCATGTCATTTGCGCTGCTGATCGAGAGCACGCTGCCGTCGTAGAACCAGACAAAGCCGAAAGTCGCGGAGAGCGTATCGAGGAAGCGTTGCGGCGCCATGTCGAAGCGACCTGATACCGCGCCCTGCACATCGCCCGCAACCGATGCCGCGATGCCCTGGCTCGCAGCGAAATCGCGCAGCACATCTTTCAGGTCCTTGCCATCCACCGCGATATGCACGGCGGAGGTGCGGAACGGCACTTTCATTGCAAGGGCAGGCTGGCTCGCGTCCACGGCGGCGAGCACAAGGCACAGGCAGAGCTTGAGGCACGCGAGAAGGCCTGCCCCGAATGGGTGTCGACGCGAAGTGTCTGTCATGGATTCCTGTCGATTCAATTGATGAAGGGACGATGCCCGCATGCGGCGCGCATCGGGCAATCAGCGCTTGAGCGTGTCCGATGGCGCTTCGTTGAACTGGCGGCGATAGCCGTTGACGAGCGTGGAGCGGTTCTGCACGCCCCAGCGATTCGCCGCGGTGATGACGCTGTGCTCGCCGTTCACCGCATCACGCTGCAGTTCCACGCGGATACGTTCCATGCGCTTCTGGCGGATGATCTCAGTGGGCGTTGAGCCGAGGCTGTTCTTGAACGCACTTTGCAAGGCACGCTCGGTGACGCCCACTTCGGCCGCTACTTCACGCACCGACAGATCGCTGCGCTCCAGGTTATCCATCAGATAGCGATACGCGCGCCGGTATTTCGCCGGCAGACGCGCGCCTACATCGTCGAGTTGCGGTGGCGCACGGCGTGCGCGATGGGCAAGCGGCGCAAGCATTGGCCCGGCTTCGCGAAGGCACTGCATCGCGGCCAGCGCATAGCGCCGGTACAGTTGCGCCGACTCCTCCTCGCGCCCCTGTGCAGCACGCGTTTTCGCCATGCAATACAGATATTCCAGATGCCGATGATCCTGTGCGGTGCGCAACTCCGACGTCACCGGCGCAAGCATGGCCTCGGCCAGTTGCGGCAGTCCGCCCGCCAGCGCCGCAAGCGCGATCTCCAGGCGCACCGCATGCTGATAGGCAAGAAGGCCGTTAGCGATGGCCCAGTTCAAATGCGCCACTGCCGCATCCGCTGCGCCGGGTTGTCGCGCCGCAAGACGCCGCAGTACCTCAAGATGATCGATGCGCGCACGCAGCAATGGCGAGCGCACGCGCGACGGATCTCCGGCAGGCAGCGACGCGGCATTCGCGTTCACCCCCGAACGCCAGTACACGTGATCAGCGAGTGGCGCAGCAGTACGCAGGTCGTGCTGACACGCGAGATCATGGCGCAGCGTGTCGATGAGTTCGCGCCAGACTTCTTCGCCTTCATGCGTGCCGTCGAGCGAGCACTCCAGTTCGTCGAGCATTTCTCCCGCCTCGCGATGCTGCCCGATCTCCAGCAGCACGCATAACGCGCCAAACCTTCCTTCCATCGACTGACGCTGATCGAGTCTTTCGTCATCCACAAGACGCATGAAGCACGACATCGCGGTGCCGAAGCGCTGGCGGAAGTAAGCCTGCCATCCCGCGTTGCGGCAGGACGCCGCGCGCAGGTCGAGGCGCGACGTGCGCATCAGCTTCTGCGCCTCACGGTACGAATCCTCTGCGTCCACGTCGATGCCGAGCATGGTCTGCAAGTCGGCCTGCAGCTGCATGCAGCCGGATGCATCGGCGCCGCTGCTTTCGCATTGTTCTGCGCAACGATGCATGTGCGCGACCGCATCGGCCACGCGGCCATCGCGCAGCATGTCCAGTTGACCGCGCGGCGCGCCGGCGCAGGAGAGCGTGGAGACAAGCGGAAAGTACAGGCTCGAAAACATTTTGGACTCCGGTTCGTTGACTGGGTCGCATCCGCGATGCATGCCGAACCGCACTTGCAAGGCAATGCCTGAAAGGCGCCCTTGTGCGACGGAGTCAATGTAGCCGGACAGGCCACGCGAGAATCTCAACAAAGCTGAGCGTTCGCGGCGATTTGAAGATTGTTGAATAAGCGCAGGAAGAAACGACCGGATCCGCTGTTACTGCGCGGGCTTGCCGTGTACGGTCGCCACCGATCGCATCTGCGAGGCGAAGAGCCGCAGATCGAGCTGATCGCGCACTTCATTGACGAAGATACCCGCGAACAATGCGAGCAGCAGCACCGCGACCGCCCCCTTGATAGGCTGGCTGAGCGCGCCAAGCTCCAGCTTTTGCGCCGATTTCGCCGCAACGTTGACGCCCAGGTCGATCATCACCATGACAAACAGGAGCGGCGCGGCGAGCTTTGCGATCATCTGCATCATCGTGTCGGTCTGGCGCAGCACGAACACTTCGAGAAAGTGGGTATCGAGCGGCACTGACGAAGCGACTGGCCACCATCGATACGATTCATACAGCGCTTCAAGCATGAACTGCATGCCGCCAAGCGTCCAGAACGCAACAATGGCGAGCTGGCTCATGAGCGTGCCCGAAGGCGTCGATTTCTCGGAGCGCATCGGGTTGGTGATCTGCGCGTTGTTGTATCCGGTGAGGCTGTCGAGATAGGTGCCAGTACTCTCCGCAACCCAGAACACGGTCGATGCAGCGAAGCCCATCACCGTGCCGATCAGCGTTTCTCTCAGACCAGTGATGAGCAAGGCGGTACCGGTCAGCGACTGCGCGAAGCTTGCCGGCTGCGCCATGGCGATATAGATGCTGAACATCAGCGCGACACCGTTGCGCACGGGGCCCTGCAACGTGCCGTCCGCGGTTGGCGGAAACAACGTCATGATGACGAAGAGGCGAATCGAGCAGACGCCCAGGACCATCAGGTCCTGGACGAGCAGCGGGCCATACAGCAGAAACATGTCGTTCATGCTTTGGATCGCCGGGCGAGCACGAGTTCTTCGGCGGCTTCGTCTTCGGCCTCGAGCGCAGCCTGTTCCAGGAGGTTCTCCAATTCGTGCACGCGCTTTCTGCATACGTCGATGCGACCACGGTTCAGCGCAATCTCGCGGCGTGCGGCCGACATCTCGTCGTCCTTCGCCGCGACGAGCACGCGCTGCGCATCGAGCGCGGCCTCTGCTTCCTGCCTTTGGGTGTCGATGATATCGACGTAGCGGCGGCAGCCGTCGAAAGCATCGAGCGAGAATGGCTCTTCGCCGGTCATCATGCGCGTTATACGGGCCCTGTGATCGAGCGCGAGCGCTTCCAGTTCCAGGAGCCGCAGCGCCATATCATCGGCCTGCGCCTGCAGGGCCAAGCGCTCGCTGCGGCGCGCCTCCAGGGCCGTGCGCAACTCCGGCTCCAGGCGCTCGCGGCGGGCGCTCGCACGCGCGAGCGCCGCGACCCGGCGACGCACCGTACTCATGGTGCGTGCGGCGCCTGCACGAGTTCGGCCAGCCGCTCGGCGGTCTCAGCAGGGTCCGCGTAGGAATCGGTCGGCTGGCACAGGAAGGCGAGGATTGCATCGATCTTGGCGATGGCTTCATCGGCATGGGGATTGGAGCCCGCCTGATATTCACCGACTTGCAGCAACATCTCGACATCGCGATGTTGTGCGAGCAGCTCGCGCAGCCGCGTCGAGGCGGCGAGATATTCGCGCGTGACCACTTGCGGCATGACGCGCGACAGGCTGCCCAGCACATCGATTGCCGGATAGCGGTTCTTCGCCGCGACTTCACGCGACAGGATCAGGTGGCCGTCGAGCACGCCGCGCACTTCTTCCGCGATCGGATCGCTACCGCTTTCGTCCTCGGCAAGCACGGTGTAGAGCGCGGTGATCGATCCGGTCTCGCCCATGCCCGCCCTTTCGAGCAGGCGCGGCAATTCCGCGAATACAGACGGCGGAAAACCGCGCCGCGCCGGCGGCTCGCCTGCCGCAAGACCGATCTCGCGGCCCGCGCGTGCAAAGCGCGTGAGCGAGTCCATCATCAGCAGCACGCGCTTGCCTTCATCGCGGAAATGCTCGGCGATCGCAGTGGCCACATACGCTGCCTTCGCGCGTTCGATGGACGAGCGGTCTGACGTCGCGCACACCACTACCGACCGCGCCATGCCCTGCGGCCCCAGTATGAGCTCGACGAACTCACGCACTTCGCGCCCGCGTTCGCCGATCAGCGCGATCACGTTCACGTCGCATTGCGCGCCGCGCGCGAGCATGCCAAGCAGCGTGCTCTTGCCAACGCCCGCGGGCGCGAAGATTCCGATGCGCTGTCCTTCAGCAAAGGTCGTCAACGCGTCGATGGCGCGCACGCCGGTCGGCATAGGATCCTCGATCATGCGGCGTGTCATGGGGCTCGGCGGGTCGGCCAGGATCGCCCGCGTGCAGCTGTCGTCAATGTCGAGAGGCCCTGCACCGTCTATGGGCTCGCCAAGGCTGTCAATCACACGTCCGAGCAGCGCGTCGCCGACCTTGATGCTCATCGGCCGTCCGAGTCCGATCACGCGCGTCGCGCGCGAGACGTTCGTGAGCCGCGCAAACGGCGAAACCAGCGCATAGTCGCGCGTGAAGCCGATCACCTCGCCGTGCTGCAGCAGCGTGCCATCGGGGGTGCGCAGCTCGCACAGTTCACCGAGTTGCAAATCCAGGCCGCCCACCTTGATCAGCGTGCCGATCACCTCGACAATCTTGCCGCTCTGACGCACGCGCGCGCTCGAAAGCAGTTCGCGCTCGATGGCGTCGCTCAGGTTGCCGAGCGGCGTTTCTGTTTCATCGGTGAAATTCAAGGTCCGCCTCCTGCGCCGACGTCTTGAGCGCCCGCGAAATCGCCGCGCGCATGGTGCGCAATTGCGTGGTCACGCTTGCATCGATAAAACCCAGATCCGATTCGCACAGGCAACTGCCGCGCGCGAGGCGTTGGTCCGGCGACACCGTCAGCGGCAGCGGACGGCCAAGCTCGCGCCAGCGTGCGGCGAAGGCATCGAAGGCTGTGCGTGCTTCGTCCAGATCGTCGGGATGCACGGCAACGCGCAAGTACGTCGAGCCTTCGACGATCCCATCCACCGCGCTCAGCGCACGTTCGAAAAGCGCACTGGCACGCTCGGCGCGCACAATCTGCTCGACCGCCACGGCAACGATCTCCGCCATGCGGGCGCGCATCTGTTCCTGCAAGGCACGCGCCTCGCCGCCCGCGCTCGCGACGCTGGCGAACCACTCGGCAACGCCCTTCGCCATGCCTTCTTCGAAGCCGCGTTCGGCGGCGGTTTCGTGAACGCGCCGGGCGTCGGCAATCAACGCTTCAGCTTTCGCCTGAGCCTCGGCCACGATCCGCGCGCCCTCCTCGTGCGCAGCCGCAAGCGCCGCTTGCGCGTGCTGCGCGGCGTGTTCGTATGCTGCTTCGAGTTCGACCAGCGCACCAAAAGTCTCACGCGGCACGATGTCGTCGTGCACCCCAAAGCGCACCTGCCCTGCCTCCGGCAACGCGGCCTGGCGCCGCTGGCTCAGCCAAATAACCATGCCCACTCCGGGAACAATTCTGGAAGCGCTTTAATGAGCGCATGCGTGCCGTCTGGGTCCATTTCGGGCGGTGCGCGCTCGGCCCAATGCCGTGCGCCCGGCTGCGCACGCGGCAGCGCAAGCGTCAGCAGCGCACACGGCGACCGAGCGCCGTTCGAATGATTCGAGTCGTGCGTGTCGCGTTTGATCAGCGCATGTCCTTCGAGCGCGAGCGCGGTATCGTCCAGTGTGTCAAGCGGCGGGATCGCCAGGCGCGCGATGTCGGGCGCGCTTTCCGACTGCATCTGCGTGAGACGGTTAAGCGGCACGCCCGCCCATTGCAGCACGCGCTGGCGCGTAGTCTTGTCGACGATGCGGCGAATCTCGCCGCTCCGAAAACGCAACGCGCGCAGGCGCAGCACCTGCAGGCCGATGTCGGGCGGCATGGCATCGAGGCGCGCGACGTGGACCTGAGCGAGTGCATCGAGCTCCGGCAACGGCAGGCGCGCGCTGTCGAGCAACGCAAGTGACGACGCTTCGAGCAGATCACCCGGCACGGCGCCGGCCAGCGCAGCCGCCGCATTTTCGTCGATGCCCAGCGCCTTCGCGATCCACGACGCATGCGCCCAATGCAACGCGCTGCGTGCGTTGCGCTCCCACGCAAGCAACGCCAGGGCCGTGCGTTGCGATGGCGAATCGTGCATCGCGCGGATCAGGCCGACGAGCCGCGCTTTTTGCGCAGCGACGCGAAGTCCGCAAAACGGCCACCCATCACTTCGACCGCAGGCTTGATGCGCTGCTGCACTGCATGCCGGCGCGTCAGCAGCGCAACGCCCGCCGAGATGGCGAGCAGCAAGGCGATACCGCCCGCCGCTATCCACGGCCACGAATAATGCGTGACCCGCACGGCGTCGGCTATCTCAACGGGCTCGGCGGGCACTGCGGTGACGCTCACCTGATCGTACGAGAGCCCTTCAACGCTGTGCACAACCAGATTCTTGATCTGCGGCGTGAGGGCACCGATATCGGATTCCTGCCGGTACTTGATGAACACCGACGCCGAAGAAGGCTTGACCTGCTGCGCAAGCGGATCGTTGTTCGGCAGCACGATCTGCACGCGCGCGTAGAGCACGCCGTCAATATTGGACAGCGTGGCGGACAGCTCCTGCGCCAGACCATAGATAAAACGGACCCGCTCCTCCGTTGGCGTGGACACAAGGCCGTCCTTCTTGAAGAGACTGCCCAGATCGTCGAAGCGGCTACGCGGCAAGCCTCGCTGCCCGAGAACCTGCATCGCGCGGACCATGTCGTCACCCTCCACTTCGAGCGTGAAGGTCTTGCCGCCGTCCGGACTGGTCTTGTCCGCGCGCACACCGCGTTCGAGCAAGGCCACGGTCATCTCGTTGACATCCTGCTCGCTGAGTTTCGCGTACAGCTCCTTCTTGCAGGCCGAAAGCAGCGCACAGCCCGCGAGAACCAGCACGAGCGCGGCGCGGCGTACAGATGCGGAGCGCGCCATAGTCACTGGTTCTTCATCAAGGTTTCCGCGGACGACTTCGAAGACGACACCACGCTCATCTTCGCCTGGAAGTCGAACTGCACCTGGTACATTTCCATCGCCGCCTGCGCGGATTCCGCGATCACCTGCTTCACATCCATGTCGCCCGCCTGTTGCGAAAACTCTGCAATGTGATGCATTGCGTTCTGCGCGGCGGCGTCGTGCGACGCAACCATCTGCGTGAACACGGAGGCGTCTCCCCCCATCGCCTGTGCTGACGGCGCGGTAAGGTGTGGCTGCTCCATGAGCGCCTGGAACTTCTGCGCCGCGCCTTCGTTCACCGCGTCGTTGCCCTGGCTCAGACCATGCAGTGCTGCGCCGACCAGGTCGTTTCCGATCGAATTGCTCATGCTTCTTTCTCCTTCGTCAGGCGCGCAAGTAACCAAACGATGAATCGGGCACTGCGAACGAACGGGCGGATGAACCTGCCTGCACCGCTTGCGCCTCGCGCGCTTCCTCAGCGAGCGACTGGCACGACTCGGGCAGAACGAATTCTCCGCCGCGATAATCATGCATCGCGTGTTGCAAATCCTCGCGTGCCTCGAGCGCGCGCACCAGCGCGAGCGTTTCGCGATTCGGGCTGGATTCGAGCGCGTTATGCGCCCACTGCCGCCAGCCGGGTTCACCGCGCGAGGCGAGGCAGTAGGCCATCATGGCCTTGGCGTAAGCAAAGTCGGGGGCGAGATCGATCACCGCGCGCAGCGCGTGCGCGGCGTCGTCCCAGCGGCCGTGCACCATGTGCAGCACGCCGTCGAGCATGCCGATCTCGACCACGTTCGGACGAAATACCCGCAGCGCATCGAGCACCAGCTCGACGTCGAGCGTATCGCTGGCGGCCTTCGGAAAATGCGCGAACAGCGCGGCCGAGGCCGTTTCGATCAGCCCGCAGACCACGTCGTGGGTGCATTGAAGATAGCCGGGAAGCGTGCTCGCTGAAGGCGAAGCGGACTGGCTCGGGAGCATGACGGTTGACCTCCATTGAATGAGTTGCCGTTGCTGGCGACACGCTCCAACCTTAACAACGCGCACCTGCACGCACTGGATGCGGTGCGAAGCGCTCCGTAGGCAAACGAAGCGCGCGCCCTATCTTCGCGCGAACGGCTGGCGCTTCGTGCTACCGCGCAGGAACCACGCGGCACGCTCCTATGATCAAGACTTTCCTTCGGACCGGTAAGCGCGATGAGCGACGAAAAGACCGAGCAGCCCACCGAGAAGAAGCTGCGCGACGCCCGTCGCGACGGCGAAGTCTCGAAGAGCACGGATCTCGTCGATGGCGTGCTGCTCGCGGCCGGCGTGATCGCGTTGATTGCATGCGGGGATGCCATTGCCGATGCCACGCGTTCCTCGCTTGAAATCGCGCTGCGTTTCGTCTCGGGCGATCACGACCTGGTCACGCTTGCGCTCGCGCTGCAGCAAATCAGCGCGCGTCTGGTGGGCGCGATCATTGTGCCCGTCGCGGTCGCCATGCTTGCCGCCTGTCTCGCGCTCATGCCGCAAGTCGGCTTTCAGGTATCGATGAAGCCGGTTTCATTCAACCTGAACGCCGTCAGCCCCATGTCGGGCTTCAAGAAGATTTTCTCGGTGCGCGCGCTTATCGATCTCGCAAAGATGCTGATCAAGGGCGCCACCGTCGCGCTGGTGATGTGGCAAACCATCAAGGGCCTGTTGCCAATGGTGGTTGGCTCGCTCTATCAGCCGTTACCTGAACTCGCACGCTTGTTCTCGGGCATGGTGCTCAAGCTGTTCGGCGTGGCGGCGGTCGTGTTCGTGATCCTGGCCGCAGCGGATCTGAAGCTCCAGAAGTGGCTGTTCATTCGCAGCAAGAAAATGAGCAAGGACGAGGTCAAGCGCGAACACAAGGAAGACGAGGGCGACCCGGTCATCAAGGGCGAGCGCAAGCGTCTCGCGCGCGAGCTGGCAACGAGCGCGCCGCGTGCTCGCGTGGGTGCAGCCAGCGTGATGGTCGTGAACCCGACGCACTATGCGGTCGCCATCCGCTACGCACCCGGCGAAAACCCGCTGCCGGTGGTCATTGCCAAGGGTTACGACCAGGAAGCCGCCGCGCTGCGCCGCGAGGCGCGCTTAGCCGACGTGCCTATTGTCGGGAATCCGCCCGTCGCGCGCGCGCTTTACCGCGTCGAGCTGGGCGCGCCGATCCCGGAAGAACTGTTCGAGACAGTCGCCGCCATTCTGCGCTGGGTTGATTCACTGGGCGCGGGCGCGGCTGCGGCCGAGCGCACGACATAACCGAGGTCATGATGCAAAAGACGCTGAAACTACCGGCAGGCGGCGAAATCGCGCTGCTTGCGCTGATCGTCGTGATGATCGCGCTCATGATCCTGCCGCTGCCGACGTTGCTGATCGACATCCTGCTCAGCCTGAACCTCGCCATCAGCGTGACACTGTTGATGATCACGCTCTACGTGCCGAGCATTGTGTCGCTGTCGTCGTTCCCCACCTTGCTGCTTTTCACCACGCTGTACCGGCTCTCGCTCAACATTGCGTCGACCAAGTCGATCCTGTTGCACGCGGAAGCGGGCGACATCATCGACAGTTTCGGCGAACTCGTTGTCGGCGGCAACCTGGTGGTGGGGATCGTGGTATTCACGATCATCACGGTGGTGCAGTTCATCGTGATCGCCAAAGGCTCGGAGCGCGTGGCCGAAGTCGGCGCGCGCTTCACACTCGATGCGCTGCCCGGCAAGCAGATGAGCATTGACGCCGATCTGCGCGCCAACAACCTGACGCCCGAGGAAGCGCGCCGCAAACGCGCCACGCTCGCGCTCGAAAGCGCGCTGCACGGCGGCATGGATGGCGCGATGAAATTCGTCAAGGGCGACGCCATCGCGGGACTGATCATCACTGTGGTGAACATTGTCGCGGGCCTCGCGGTGGGCGTCGCGTATCACGGCATGACGGCGGGTGAGGCGGCAAACCGGTTTTCGATTCTGTCCATTGGCGATGCGATGGTCTCGCAGATTCCCTCGCTGCTGCTCTCGATCGCAGCGGGCGTGATGATCACGCGCGTCGCCGACGAACGCGACGACAAGCATCTGTCGCTTGGCGCGGAGATCGGCCGGCAGGTGACGAGCAATCCTCGCGCGCTTGCATTTGCGTCGATGCTGCTGCTCGCGTTTGCGGCCGTACCGGGCTTTCCGTGGCCTTTGTTTATCCTGCTCTCGGCTACGCTTGCCTTTTCCGCGTACCGGCTTGGCAAGCGCAAGCCGGAGCGCCGCGCAGCCGTCATAGAACCACTCACTTCAATGCAACGCGCCGGCGCCAAAACCGGTTCCCCTGCAATCCTGCCCCAAGCGCCTGCGTTCGCCGCGCCTGTGGGCGTGCGTGTCGCCGCGGATCTGGTTGCCCGGATCAACCCGGCCGCGCTCGACCGCGCCTTCGAGACCGAGCGCGCGCTCCTGCAGGAAGAACTCGGCCTGCCCTTTCCCGGAATCACAATGTGGGTATCGGAGAGAACGGCGCCTTCCACCTGCGAATTCCTGATGCACGACGTACCGCAGCTTTCGCTGTTGCTCGAGCCCGGCAAGGTCGTGCTGCCCGATGTCGGAGCGGCAGCCACTCATACTGCCGATGCCGGCAACGCGGAGAGCGAGCGCGCCGCGCTTATCGCCCGATGCGAGGCCGGCACGCCGCTCGTCGCGAACGGTCAGGCGACTTACTGGATCGACGAGAAGGTCGTGCCCGCAAATTCGCGCGTCTGGCGAGCGGAGCAACTGATCGCGCATGCATCGGTCGCGCTGCTGCGGCAGCACGCGACGCTCTTTGTCGGCGTGCAGGAAGTGCAGTACATACTCGAACAGCTCGGTACCGACTATCCCGGTCTCGTTGCTGAAGTGCAGAAGGTGTTGCCGCCGCAGCGCATTGCGGACGTGCTCCGGCGTCTGCTTGAAGAGCAGGTGTCGATCCGCAACGCGCGCAACATCATGGAGAGCCTCATTACGTGGGGACCGAAAGAGAAGGACATGCTGATGCTCACAGAATACGTGCGCGGCGATCTCTCGCGCTTTCTTGCGCATCGCGCGGCAAATGGTGCCAAGCAATTGCCCGTCGTGCTCCTCGACATGCCCGTGGAGCAGCACATCAGGCAGGCGATCAAGCAGACGCCCACCGGCAACTATCTTGCGCTCGCACCCGATCAGGCGAAGTTCCTGGTGGACGGCATCCAGTCGTTTGCCGGCGCCGCGCCGCGTCAGGGCATTGCGCTCGTTACGTCAATGGACATTCGCCGCTACGTGCGACGCATGATTGAAGCGCAGTTGGGATGGCTCTCCGTGTACTCGTATCAGGAGCTAGGCGCGCACCTGGAGCTGCAACCGCTCGGGCGCGTCACGCTATGAACATGGCCGCGCATCCCTAGGCAATGTCGAAGATCAATCGCCCCGCGCGCATCATCGCGCCCTTGCCTGGCGAATCCGACGCGTCGTGGCAAACATCGCGCGCGAGGCGCCCCGATTATGCGGCGCTGCTGCGGAGTTCGCGTTCGCCGGCGCAAAAACGCGATGGCCACGGGCATGCGGGAAGCGCCGATGACGCCGGTGCACATGCAGAAGGCGATCAGTTTCAGCATGACGAACACGACCCCAAGCAGACAGAGCCGATAGCGGATCGCATCGGCTCCGTCTGCGCGCCTATTGTCGACGCGGTTTATCGCCAGCAGGGCGGCTTCATCGAGCTGACTGCACGCATCGCACGCGAAATAGCTGCGTTTTGCGCGAATCGCGCGATCAGCCGCGCGGGATTTTGGGAAGTGTGTCTGCCGCTCGATCCGAAAGTGCTGCCCGAGACCACGCTTTATCTCACGCTTTCGCACGAATGTCTTCAGCTTCGTTTCGACGTACAGGATGCGTCCAGCCGGCAGTTACTCTTGCAGCATGGTCGCATGCTTGGTCGCGAACTCACGGCGCTGCTGGAAGCCTGGGGTGAGCCTCGTGAAGTCGATATCGTGATCGGGTGAGACATCGAAACTACTGCTGGTCCAAACATGGCCGCCGCGTTCAATGAGACCGCATTGCTGGAAGAAGATATCGCCGTGCCGCGGGCACACATGCGCGGCGCCGGTCTGGGCGCGCTGTTGCCTCGCGTGTCAAAAGGCGAGGCACACGGCGCACGCACGCTTTGCGATACACGGCTCGAGGCGCTTGCTGCACGTATTGCAGGTGTGGCGTCGTGGACGCTTGCTGCTTTCGGCGCAGACGATGTCTATCAGGAACCCGGCCGTATCGTGCTTGCGCATGTGGCGGGAGCGCTTGCTATCGACATCGACTTGCAGCGTTATCCGGCCCTGCGCATTCTCGTGTCCGCGAGCGGCGCGCAATCCTTGCGGCAGTCGATTGCAGCCGCCCTGCTCGCACCGCTCACCGATTCGATGACAGCAGCCGGCGCCGGGTCGTGGCGCGTGTCGGAGTTTGCGCGCATCGAACCCGAAGACATCATGGCGGATGCGTTCACTGCACAACTGTCGCTGACATTTCAGGGGCGCCGGCATGATGCACGCCTGCATGCGAGCCCCGCCGTGCTTGCCATGTTCGAGCGGCGCATTGGCGAGCTGTATGCCTTCGACACGGCGCAGGGTCCATTAATCAACATTCCGGGCAGCGTCGTCATTGGCGCACGGCGCATCTCCATCGCGGCGCTCGAAGCGCTGCGCCCCGGCGACGTCATGCTGCGCACCATGTCCTCGCACACTGAAGCTGCACTGCGCGAAGGCCGCGCATTCGCGGTGCGCGCCGCCTGGGGCACGCATGGACTCACCCAATTGACCGTCAAGGCAGAGTTAAGCGACGGCTGTCTCGCCATCATCGAGGATCCCATCATGACCGACGACCTGAAGCCGCTGGACGACACAGGGCCGCAGCCCGATTTGCACGGCGACTTCATTGAAATCGGCGCGCTCGAGCTGCCGGTGCAGTTCGAACTCGACAGCGTTGCGCTGCCCCTCGCGCAACTTTCCTCACTGCGCCCAGGCTACGTGATCGAACTGGAAACGCCTGTCGCCGAAGCACAAATCCGGCTCGTCGCGCATGGGCAGACCATCGGCTATGGCGAACTGATTTCGGTCGCTGAGCATCTTGGTATCCGCATTGTCAAAATGGCGCACGGCGATGGTCCAGTTCGGTGATCTCACGGGGCTGCTGCTCGTCGTTCTGGCGATCAGCATTCTCCCGTTCGTCGCGATGGTCGTGACTTGCTACATGAAGATCGTGGTGGTGCTGGGTCTTCTGCGCAATGCCCTCGGCGTGCAGCAGGTGCCGCCGAACATGGTGCTCAACGGCATTGCCATTCTGGTGTCGGCCTATGTGCTTGCGCCAGTCGCGATCGCCGCCACCCAGAACATGCCGTCCACGCCGGTGCCGGGAGAGTCCAGTTCGCAGGCCGTGATGCAGGCTTTTAGCGCGGCGCGCGAACCGTTCCGGAAGTTCCTCGCGACCCATGCCAAGGAACGCGAGAAGCGCTTCTTCCTGCGCTCCGCTTCGCTCGTGTGGCCGAAGGAGGAAGCGAGCCAGTTGAAGGAGACTGACCTGTTCGTGCTTGCTCCGTCGTTCACGCTGAGTGAGCTGACCGACGCGTTCAAGATCGGCTTTCTGCTTTATATCGCGTTCATCGTGGTGGATCTGATCATCGCGAATGTGCTGCTCGCGATGGGGCTCAATCAGGTGCAGCCGACCAATGTGGCCATTCCCTTCAAGCTGTTGCTTTTCGTCGTCATGGATGGATGGTCAACCCTCATTCACGGTCTCGTTCTGACCTACAAATAAGCCTATGAACCTTGATGCGCTTACCGGCGCCACCGCGCAAGGCATGCTGCTGTGTCTCTACTGTTCGCTGCCGGTCGTTCTCGTCGCTGCACTCGTTGGGCTCGCGGTCTCGTTCCTGCAGGCCATCACGTCGATGCAGGATCAGACCTTGCCGCACGGCGTGAAGCTGATCGCGGTGGTCATCACCATCGTCATTGCCGGGCCGTTCGCTGCATCTGCCGTGCTGCAGTTCGCCAACCAGATGATGCGTACTGCGCTGCCGTTATGAGCCCTGCTCCGTCGAATCAGGTTGGAGCGAGATTGGAATCACTCGCGCAGATTGATCGCGTCCGCGAGGACCGCGCGCTCAACGAGGGACAAACGGACCGGCGGGCCGCACTGTATAAAGGGCGCACCGTGTTCGCCCACGCGCATCGCGCGCACGCGAAGCTGCTCGCCAACAAGCTGCGGGCGAACACGGTGCGCGCGCGCCTCGCGCAGGCGCGCAAGACACGCGCGGCCAAACGCGGCAAATTCGAAGCACAGCGCAAGCCCAGCGCACCGGTGCTCAAGCATGGCGGCGCTCAAGCAAGTGGCCTGCGTAGCCACTTGCATCGACATAATGGAATGCGGGTGACGCGCGACGGCGGACGCGGTGGCCAGGGCGGTCAGGGCAACCAGGACGGCCAGCAGGAGCCAGGCCAAGAACGACGCGATGGCCGCGAAAAGCAGCAACGCCGGGAGTTCATCAAGCGCAGTTCTGCGGCGCGCGCATCGAATGCATCGTGGCTTGGCGCCGCATTCGATCGGCAGGAGGCGAGCACGCATGCGCCAACAGATGCATGCTGCGATGCGCTTCTCGACTTGCGCGAACAGCTTGCAACGAATCCTCACGCCCGCATCGATCAACCTGTTCTGCGCATTGCGCGCGAAATCGTGACAGCACGTCTATCCGCTGCCGCGCCGGAAGCAACGCAGCTGGCAGCGGTCCTTGCACGCCTCGGCACACGCGCTGCATTGCGTTCGAACGCACTTGCCCCGCACGCGCCCGGGTCGAGCCGTCTCGCGCACTTCAACCTCCTGCTCGGGCTGCATGTCCTGATGATGCAACGCCCGTTGCGCCAATCCAGCGCGTGTCGTACCAGCAGCACGCTCGCGGCACTCGAAGCGCGCGCCGCATGAACACTTCGCCTGCGTGCGATCCGCTTCGCGTCGCCGCCGAGAGCGCGCGTGTGGCACCGCTACAGTGAATGCATCGACAGCAAGCGCTTTCGCTGCGCCCGAAGCATCGTGGGAGCGCCACACTGCAGGACACGATCCCGTCATGAAACTGCTACGCATTCTCACGGGGCATCACGCTGGCGCGCAGGTGGTGCTCACGCCCGGCACTCATCGGATCGGCACCGACGACGACGCGGACATCCATCTCACTGACTGGCGTGGCGCGGACGTGCTGCTCACGATGGACGAAAGCGGCGCGGTCTGCACCGAGCGGCTGGAGGCGGCTCCGCCGGCCGAAGGGTCTGCTGATGAATCGGCCGATACGCCCGCTCCTGAGCAACAGGCGACGCTCGATCCATGCAAGACCTGGATGATCGACTTCGTGCCGATGCAGTTTGACGACACGGTGTTGTGTGTCGGCTGGCCGGACGCTGCGTGGCCGAGCGATCTCGCGTTGCTCTCGACGCTGCTCAATGCGCCAGACGACCCCGCCGATACCGCAAGCGATACAGCACGCATGCGCCGGCGCTACACGAAGATCGCGGCGGTATGCGTGGCGATGAGCGCCGGAATCGCTGCAATAAGTTTCGCGCTGACGACCAGCGTGAGCCGCGCAGCACTTGCGCCGTCCGACGTGGTGCTTGAACAACGGCTGAGCCGGGCGCTGGCCGAGGCACGTCTGCCGGAACTGCATGTTGCACGCGAAAACGCTGGAGACAACGGCGGCACACCACGCGTGGTGGTCACGGGCATGGTGCGCTCGGCAAGCGATGATTACATCGCGCGGCAACTCTTTGATCGCATGAAGCCGGGCGCCGTCACTCGGCGCTACAGCATTGCCGAGGACACGGCGCGCGGGATCCGCGATGCCATCGGCATGGACGGCGTGCAGGTGAAGTACGACGGCAAAGGCGTGTTCACCGTGTCCGGCACCGTTGCGGACAAACAGCATGTCGAGAACGCGCTCGCCCGCGTGCGCGGTGACTTTGGCAAGAGCATCAGGCAGATTCACGTGGCGCTCGCCGAGGTCGGCAGTCCGGCATCCGAGCCGGCGAAGGGGACGTTTATTTCGTTGGTGTCATCCGGGGATGTGCAGTATGCGCAGACACCCGACGGGGTCAAGCATATCTACACCTCGCCGGATGACGCGGTTGGCGCCTCGGGCGTCGAGGCAATGCCTTCCGGCGACACCATCGCGGCGCAAGGGTCGCGATGAAACAGGAGAGAGTCATGTACGAAGCCATAGAACGCCATGCGGACGACTTCAATCATCTGCAGACGCTGCTTGCCGACCCGTCCGCTTTCGAGCGTCTGAACGCCCTGGAACGTGCGCTCAAGGAGAGCGCGCAGGCTGTGAGTGACGCGCTGGGTGGCAACGATCTCGACCGCAGCAACCGCTCGAAGATCTATCAGGGGCTGATGGCCGCAAGCCGTGTGATCGCGCAGCTGCGTGAGCAAGAAGCGGCTCGCTGAAGAACACGAGCGCCGGAGCGCGCTACAAAATTCCGCGTGTCGCGCGCGGAACCCCGTGACCCCGGGCAATCCTGCCCGGTCGCGGTCTGCAACGCGCTGTTCTACGACAAGGGCCGGGCGAGCGGTCATGTCCGAATGGCATCTCTTTCTCAACGGAACAGGAGTGCATCATGGGTACGATTACCTCGACGGCAGGCAACGTGGCCGCAAGCGGTGGCGGCGCAGCAGGCAGCGGCGTCAGCACCGACGCAATCACGAGCCAGATTGCTGCAAACGCGCAGCAAGGTCTTGAAATCGCGCAAGCGCAGTCGCAGGCAAGTGTGAAATCGGCGGCGGGCGAAGCGCTCAAGAGCGGCGCGTCAGGCCTGAAGGACGCAGCGAAGGCTTCGTAAGCAAGCGGTTCCGCAGACGGCCTGCGAGCCGTCTTCCGAGCGTTTGCATGCGCCGGCCGCGTGGCGGCCGGCTCTTTATTTTGTGGCGGTATCGATGAGCTCAGCCCTGTACGAAACGCTGATCGGCGAGCTGTGCGCGGCGGTCGGTTTGCCCGATGCGGAGCATGTGCTGGAAACACGATCGATCGAGGTCGAAGGTTTCGACGTGCGCATCGACTACTTCGACAGCGATACCGAAGCCGTCTATGTCACATTCCAGTACGGCGCCGTGAGCGCGGGTCGCGCGCTCACCGTGTTTCGCCTGATGCTCGAAGCCAACCTGCTGATCTACGCCCAGGACCAGGCGCAGCTCGGCATGGATACGGATACGGGCTGCGTCGTGCTGATCGTGCGCGCGCCCTTTGCCGACGATCTCGACGGCGAGACACTTGCCGACATGCTGTCTCACTACGCGGACCACGGGCGTTACTGGCAGCAAAACATTATTGAATCAAGCGATGAACAGTTCGAAGGCATCGCCGCGGGCGAGTTCATCTGGCTACGCGCGTAGTGATAGGGTTCCAACGTGACGCGGCGATGAACATCGCTTTGCTTTAATCATGGCGTTTTTGATCGCTGCACATAACATCAGACAATATGCGATAGTCACGGCGACCACGCTCGCCAACCAGTAGGCGCATCACACTTCGCATCCCGCGCAGTGCGTCTCCGGTTCCGATTCGCCGGCCGGCTGCATGAAACAACACGAACCTCTTACCGCCGACAACCTAGGCGTCACGCGCTTTGGCCGTTTCACGCTCGATCGCGCTTCGCGCACGCTATATAGCGCTGGCGAACCTGTGGCCCTAAGCGAACGCGTTATGGATGTGCTCATCGCGCTGATCGATGCACGCGGCCGGATCGTGCCCGCCGGCAAACTGCTGCAGCAGTCGTCGTCCATGTCTGCGGCTGTTGCCAACAACAGTGTGCTCGCGCTCGTCTCGCAATTAAGGCGAGTGCTAGGCGAAGATCGTGCGCTGATCGCGACCGTACCGCGGCGCGGCTATCGGCTGGCGACGGAATGGTATGAGATCCACGACGACACGTCATCGGCCGTCGACGATTTAGGTGCTGTCCCGCAGAGTTCCGCACTGCAGAGTCCCGCAGCGCAGGCTGACCACTCGACTCGCCTGCCTCTGATCGGTCGTGACGCCGAACTCTCCGAGCTGCTTATGCGCATACCGCAACATCGGCTGGTCACGTTAATGGGCTCGCAGGGAACGGGCAAGTCGCGCCTCGCGCATGAAGCGGCGAC
>Ga0073928_10002579_pt1 | contig 30731 bp, 29 predicted proteins | sample PaiPotPPA55metaG_FD_76969 | JGI IMG/M metagenome (GOLD analysis project Ga0073928, IMG submission 76969) | Iron sulfur acid spring bacterial and archeal communities from Banff, Canada, to study Microbial Dark Matter (Phase II) - Paint Pots PPA... ...
ACGGTCAACGACTTCAAGGCATATCTCGACGAGAAGGTCCGGGCTGCCGCCGCCTTCGACCATCTGAGCTATTGCGGCGAGGAGGATCTCCTCGGCCACTATTTACTGAACTACGACGCAGCGACGCAGCGCCATGTAATCGGCCCCAAGGAGAAGGGCCAGTTCAACGGCGTCGTGATCGGCGAGGGCGAGTGGCACGACTTCGTGCAGACCGACCTCTACAAGAACACGAAGAACGAAAATCGGATCTCTTACTTCTGGGACAAGCTGATCCAGCGAACGTGCCAGAACAGCTTGGACGGCACGCTTGGTGGCAACTCCGACATCGCGCGCGGTAAAAGCGCAATCTATGAGATGGTTAAGGAACCGCGCTTCATGCGCCGGGGACTGGCCGCGAAGATGCTCACCGCCGTCGAGCGCTTTCCCGACATCGGACCGTTCGCGCGGCAGGTGACATTCCTTCCCTCGTTCGAGCCGAATGTCGGCTATGTGCTCCTGCAACTACGCGCGCCCGACGCGTTCCGCTCCGAAGCGGACTATCGCGCGAAGCGGCAGACTCTTCTCGAGATCGCATGCGGCGCGGCGAAGAACAAGTTTCCGCACTTGGTCAAGGTCATCGGGATCGGCATTGATGCCCCCAAGTTCTCAGGCGGCATAGTCGCCGAGGATTTCATCCTGATGCCGTGCGAGACGTGGCCCGAAGAGATGCAGGCCCTCTACGAAGATCTGAACCAGGAGTGGAACTTCTTCGGCACACCTGCCCTGCGGCAGTTCCAGGACCGCGTCACGCAGTTCGTGCCGCCACCCCGCTCCGCCAAGCCGGCGAAGCCCGGCAAGGCCGGCCGCAATGACCCGTGCCCCTGCGGATCTGGGAAGAAGTCCAAGAAATGTCATGGCTAAGTGTAGAAACTAATCGATGTGAAAATTCGGTGCCGATACTATGGGAATTCCCATCTTAGAGATATTTCGTTGTGCTAGGCCGATACTGTTTTACTCGGAGCTTCCGGCATTCCCTTTTTCGATTTGTGGATCGGGCTTTCTTATCCGGTATCACGGCAGAGTCTTTGCTATCACCGCTCGCCATGTGGCCGCCAACTTCGATCTTGCACATGCGTGCGTGCAATACAACCCGGGCGTGTATGGTTTTGTACCGATGTTTGCCCGGTATGTTTTCGCCAGCGGTGATCCATCTGACACGGATCAATACGACTTGGTCATCTTCGAAGCGGACGGATCGAAGCTGGACGTCTCATTGTTCTCTAACGCCCCTCCTTACGAACTGCCGGAGTCGGAGGCACCACCGGTTTTTGATAAGACTGCCATTTTCGTGGCGCAGGGCTACCCCTCACACCTCCACAGCCTTGAATGCGAAACTGAGCTTGAAGCAATTATATCCAGCCCAATGCTGGTGGACGCTGAATACGTAGGTCCCTGTGTATCGGATCGAGTTCATGTGCTCCGAGTTCACTGCGCTAGTCAGATCGAATCCTTTGATGGAATGAGCGGAGCACCGGTTTTTCAGGTACTGCAAAACTATCCAGATTTAAGCAAGGTATGGTTTGCCGGCATGGCGCTCAGGGGAGGAGTGTCGGCCGGTGAGCTTCGGTTCCTTGAGCGCGGACGGATATCTAGTGCGCTAACGCGAATCATCAACAAGGACGTAGTACCCGCGAAAGAATAAAGAGCGCGGAAGGGCAATTCACGAGGGCATACCGGCCGTCGCACTCTGCCAGCAGTAGCCTCGCCGAACGATGGTTCCTGGCCGGTAGTGCCAGTTCAACTAAGGCCCCTGAAGCCGAAATTCGCGAAGACTGAGACGAGCTCGCCAGCGGCCGCTCCGCCCCCAAAACTCGCCAGATCAAGTCTGTCCCAGAATGTCTCGTACTGGGCGCGGCCGGCATTCAAATTTGCACGTGAAAGCTAGAGCCAGCGGCCGTAGACGGAATGGCCCTCATGCGCCCGCCCGATAGGAGCCGGGTGTCAGACCATCGCTTTAACCTTGCCAGATGTGCCAATCAGTGGGCTTTGATAATTCTGAGTCAAATCATTCGTAAAGGGCGTAGCGCATCCCATTGACGTACTACGTGACCAGCGCGCACGTGCTTGCGAGACAACTTCAGCGTCATTTGTCCAAGCTGTCAGATCGTAAAACCAAAATGAAAGTAACCGTCTTCGGGTCTTGGTTCCATAGACTGCTCATACAAAAAGGAAACACCCCTCAAACTTTCGTCGCGAGGGGCATTTCCAGGTCAGAACATGTTCGCTTACAGCGCGGCGTCCTTCAGCTTCTTCAGCGGGCGCACCTTGAGGCGCACCGAAGCAGGCTTCGCTGCAAACCATTTGTCTTCACCCGTGAACGGGTCCTTACCGAAGCGCTTCTTCTTGGCCGGCACATCCTGCGCGACCACCTTCAGCAATCCCGGCAGTGTGAACTCCTGCGCGCCCTTCTTGTGAATCGATGCGAGCACCGTTTCTTCGAGGGCCGCCAACAACGCCTTGGCCGCCTTCGGCTCCACGCCGGAGCGCTCGGCCAGGTGAATGGTCAGCGATGCCTTCGTGAACGTATCCTTGATCGGTTTCAAGGGAGCCGCCGCAACTGGGTTCTTCACTGCAGGTGCAGCTGCCTTCTTCGCGACCGGCGCAGCTTTCGTGCTGACAGTTGTCGCTTTTTTCGTAGCGGGAGCCGCGCTTTTCTTCGTAGCGGTTGTTGCCATAAATGCCTCTCTTCTAGTCAAAGGTTGACCAAAGCCTTTGCCTTTGCGCCGTCACCGACTAACGCAAAGGTACAAATTCTCAGGTTGGGCGCCAGCGTATCAACGCCGACATGAAGACGCAACGTCGGAGACCACGAATCAAGGGCTTTTTTGCATAAATGTCACGAAAACGCTGACCCGTTCCTCGCTTCGTGGAAACGAGTCCAGTAGAACCCTTCCCCAACAGGGCTTGGAGCACGCTTAAAGACGATCAAATCAAATAACAGCCCTACTCTCGTACGGTCGCTGCTTTGCGAAAACCAGTGTCTCACCTAGCATGCAGTTCGCGTTATCGGGAGTACACAAACGGTGGCACATAGATTCAAATCGCGAAGCACCCTCACCGGCCCAACCGTCATCGTTGGTTGCATGTGCGTAACGCAAAGACCTTTCAGCGCTTTCACACTCTCGAAGCCCATGGCATAGTGCGGCCATATCCATTTAAGGAGATCACAATGCCCACCCTCGAACAGATCCAAGAAAAGATGAAAAAATTGCAGGCCCAAGCGGATACGTTGATCGCAAAAAAGGCGCAAGCGGCGGTCGACCAAATTCGAAAAATAATGCTGGCGCACGGTTTGACCACCGTAGACATCGAAGTCAAAGCAAAGGCAAAGCGCGATGCAAAACCGGCGAATGGGAGTACTCCAAACGTCAAGGCGAAGGCTGCCAAAAGTCTAAAGGGCGGTACCCCAAAGTATCAACATCCTAAGACAGGCGCCACCTGGACCGGCCACGGTCGCGCGCCGGCGTGGATTGCGGATGCCAAGAACCGCGCCAAGTTCCTAATTGCGAGTGGTACTGATGGTTTTCACGCGGCGAGCGCGAGTCCTGTGAATCCTGTGAGTAAGATCAAGACTGCGGCCAAGACAGCCTCGGTAGCTGCAAGCGCACTTGCTTCCAAGGGACAGCGCAAAGGACCGCAGCCGGCAAAATACCGCGACTCGAAGACTGGAGCAACATGGAGCGGACGTGGTCCGGCGCCCGCGTGGCTTGCAGCAGCGAAGGATCGGACGGAGTTTCTGGTTGACGGCGCCGACAGCGGTCCGACGGATGCGGGCACCGCGAAGCCTGCAGGCAAAGGAACTAACGCCAAGAAGGTAGTGGCGAAGAAAGCTGTCGCTACGAAGCCTGCTGCCACGAGGGCTGTTACCGCAAAGACTGTGGGTAGAAAGGTTGCTGTGAACGCGATGCAGAAATCGCCCAAGAAGAAGACGCCGATGGTATAGACGCGGCCAAAGAGCGCAGCGGTGACCGCCCCGTCAGCAGTTGTCGAAACCCGTGTCGACGCAACGACCTGAATGTGATTGCCCGGTTTGACCAGCGACTGCTTGCCACACCGGGCGATCGAAGGACCCGACGGGGCCGGACGCTCCCCGCCCGGAAGACCGCGAAAGAAATGAAGAAGGAAAAACGACAATAATTCGTCAGGTATCATTCTCCAGTGAGGCAACACGACTGGACAAGCTGCTTGACGTTATCCAGTCTGAACATGTCTGCTTCTACAGCACGGACTGAAAGTGCAGATCCAGAACTTTAGCTGCTGCTGTTAAGCGTCCCCGCTAACCGGGCCCAGCGCTATCATGATGTTGCTTCTGACGACGTCCCCCGCTTTTAGCGTCACTGAACCGTCTGTCGGAGTTCCCTGCGGATCAAATCGCCGGGCCGGTTCAAGCGCCAGGGCGTAAACACCCGACTGAAAAGCCCGCCAGATGCCAAACGCAGGCAGTTCCCCGCGAGAGAAGGATATTCGTGCGCGCGTGCCGCCGAGCAGCGTACCGTTGCTGACTTCAACAGTGGCGGTTGGGAGGTCCGTCGTGATCAACACATCCTGGTAGTAGTCCCTATAATCGTCCTTGGGCCGTTTGTCCTCGGCGTTAAACAATGAGCTCATGTCGCTACAGACGTCACCCGATACTTGCGTCGCCTCGTCAAGAAAAGGATATCCGAAGTTAATGTGGTAAATGATCGCGTACGGTGTCGGACGGAATCCTTGGTTCTCGACGACGTCGCTGATGTGGATGGTGTCACCATATACGCTGAGCGTAATGCGCCGTTTCAGAACAAGGTTCTCACCGAAGACCGCACTCTGCCTGACAACACCCTCAGCCCAGATGACTGGCTCGTCTGCGCTCCAGTCAATCCCGTAGCCTGAAAGCGAGGCACGCTGGCTGGAAATCCGCCCGTGCAGCGGGTGGAAAACCTGTGTGCGATGCTTATGAATATAGCGATCCCCGTCGTCCCGTCGCGCCCCGCCAATGTGGTCCAGGCCGCAGGTCACGATAAAGCCATCAAAGTTCCGGTAAAAGCCCACGCCATCCTCCGCATCTACCGAATGCGGCGGCCATGGCATGCCGTTTGCGCTGTTCCATCCGATGTTCACGCCTCGCCAGGTTGCGGCTGAGACATCGAAGCCACGATCCACGGCGATCTCGAACCCGATACCCGTGGCGTTGCGGACGAGGAGCAGTCGTTGCCCCCTGCCTGGCCCATCCTCAACCTGCAACAGACGAATGTCTGCAACACCTCGGCCGTCCACGGTACGCCGCCGTAACTCTGCACGAGACATTTCGTGAATGCAGCGGGATGCAGCCATAGCCGAATCAGTCATGGGAGGCTCCAGTAAGCACTGGATTGCCACCCACACGCTCCAGCAGCGGACGGACCTTCGCCAGAAACGCCTCGCTTCCGCACGCAAAGCGCAGCCTTTCATCCAGGCTGGTGCGGTCCCAGTCAATGGTATGTACTGCCCCGAGATTGGCGAGAATAGGCAGCGCCGCCATGACATCCCAGGTTGAATCACCCAGGGAAACGTAGCCGTCCGTCTCTCCCATCGCGACTTCGATCAGGGAAAGCGTCGCCGACCCACAGACGCGAAAACTGAAGCGCAGTTCGTCAGAGATGTAGCGCAGTACTTCTAGGCGCTCCTCCGTCAGAATGGAGGGATGCAAACCTAGTCCAGTTGAGGCCTTGGCGAGGTCGAGTGGCGGCAGGGCCCGCATCGGATTTCCATTGAGCTTTGTTCCGATACAGTTACCGCCGCTCAGCATCAAATCGCGGACGGGCGCATATATGACCCCAAACACTGGCCGGTGGTTTTCGTAGAGTCCTATTGAGATTGCCCAGTTTTGACCGCCGCGCACGAAGTTAAACGTCCCATCGATCGGATCAATCACCCAAACGCGGCCAGAGCTCCCCGTGATATCTCCACCTTCTTCGCCGAAGACGCCATCATCCGGAAACGCCTCAAGCAGCCTGACGGTCAAAAATGTCTCAACGGCCCTGTCCGCTTCGGTAACTAGGTCCAGATGACCTTTCTTCTCGACCGGCAAGTTAGACAGCGAACGGAAATGGGAAAGTGCGACCTCCCCCGCGTCTCGTGCAATTTCTTCGACCAGTGCCGCGAGCGCATGCCCCCGCGAAATCTGGGTCGCGTCATCTACTGCCATGTGTTTTCATTCCTAAATGTGCGCGACAGCTGTCACGTCTGTCGCGGATCGTTTGATTCGGCCGGGTGTCACGAACCCGTTGGCCCCAATAAGGACGTCAACGCTGTACGCGAATACCTTTTTGGGTTGTTCATGGCCCGGAAATGCAAAGGGACCGCAATCCGATCCACCGCAACCGGATTGCGTCCCGGCTTGGAGGCCGCAATTTTCCAAGGTTGTTGACGCCGAGATCTGCCCTTGCGCTGCCCAATCTAGCAAGGACCAGTTACGGCTCCACGACCTTTACTGCTGAAAGTGTCTTCGCGCGGGACAAGTCGTCCTTGAAGAAGGTAAACAAGAAGCCTGAAGCAATCGCCGCGAAGATCGCCGAGTAAATCCAAAAGTGTTCCCATTGAGGTAATGCCTGCGCGCCCTGCAACGTCACCGTCCGGTTAAAAACCGGTCCGCATATCACCGACGCGAACATCGCGCCGACGCCATTGGCAACGATAAATCTCACGCTTTGGGCCTGCGCCTTGATCTCAGGGCGGGCTTTGCGGGCAACGTAGATGTCGGCGACAGTAAAGAAAAAGTCCCAGCAGAGTCCGTGTAGCACAAGACCAACCAGAATAAATATCTTATTCGCGTCCACAGCGGCGTAGGCGAAGAACAGCATACGGACAACCCAGCATGTGGCGCCCATCATCAGAGTCGCTTTGAATCCGGTCTTCAGCAAAACGAACGACAGTAGGAACATGAAAACCACTTCACCCGCAGTCCCCACCTGGATCATCGTAGCGGCGTTATCGAAGCCTAGTGTCTGGAGGTAGACCGCGATATAAGCGCCGAACGCTGTTTTTGGAATCATCAACACAAACATGCTTAGCATCAGTATCGAGAAGTTTCGGTCCCGGAATAACACCAGTGCATCTAGGCATAGTAAGTCTCGCAAATTTAAGGCACGCCCTTTTGCTCCAGGCGGCGTACTTGGTAAGGTAAAGCAGTAAACCCCCAATGCCGAGGAAGTTGCCGACGCGATATACCATGTCACGGTGTTATCTGAGTACCCCATCTGCCCGATCAGAATACCGGCAGCTATAAACCCGAAGGTTCCAAAAACGCGAACAATCGGGAAGAATTTCTCGCCGTTGATGTGTTTGAAGCTGATGCTGTTCGCCAATACTCCGGTGGGGTTATACAACAACCCAACCAGAAAGATCGTTGATAGCGTCATAGTGGTGTTATGCGTCTCAATCAAATGCGGTACAAACAACATCACCGCTGCGTTTATCAGATGCAAGATCGCCATAATTTTCTGTGACGCAAAAAATCGGTCCGCCACCATGCCGACAAACAACGGTGACAGTATCGTCGACAGCCCGAGCAAGGCGGAGGCAGTGCCGATATTAGAAGCCATGCCATGGGTGCTTAGCACCAGGCTCATGGTCATACCCCATGCGCCCTGCATGAAGTACTGCATAAACATCATGACCATCAAGCGAGATGTTCTGTCGAAATCCATGGAGTTTGCTCGTAAATTAAGATCGCCGACCAACGCGTCACAAGCGCCGGTGATGTTGTAATCCCGGGAGACTGGCAGCAACGCCTTATGTAGCAATTCATCATAGTGCGGAATATGGGACGCCAAAAAGCGGCGACTAGCATGCGTGCTTTCCAGGTTTTTGGCATCCCGGTACGGAAAACGCCGCTTCTGTACTCATATGATCACCCATCACCGATTCGCGCCTAATGAGTGCATTCCCACCACATCGCGGATAACCACACGCCGAGTTTAGCCGTCACCCTGACGAATAACCCAACATGCTGTCGATCGGAGGCAGCACTTTTTTTAGTGCGGTGTAGTCAAAGAACATCTAACCGTCCACAGCTTACCCTCCGTTGTCGAATGCTAAGTCATCGACTGCACGTTGCCCAGCACTACAGCCTTCACGCACAGCGTCGGCTTCAGTACTGAAGCAACGGCCACGGTCACTGAAGAGGCGCACTGGGCCAAACACTGAAATCCTCTGCCCCTCTTTGAAAACCCGAACAATCGCCTCACAACCGAGCTTCACATTACTCGTGTTCGAAACGGCGAGTGTCTCTTGGACCTCCACCAAGACATTGATAACGTAGCCCCGGTAAGAATAATTGCATTGCATGTGTTCGTCTTCCAATGCCTGCTCGTTGTTACTGTGATAATGGTGGCTCAGCAACAACGTCCAACGTAGTCACTCGGTCCCTAAAATGCCGTCCCGCATACAAGCTCGCAAAGAACCCAAGGAAGCAAAAGCTCCCTTAGGTCGCATACGATACAAAATGGCGTTACTAGATTAGAACCTTGCTGTCAGCGTCACAGACACTGATCTCGGGGCACCAACCTGCAGAACCTGAAGTGTTTTGGTTGGGTCCGTGGCGAACACCGTATCTGAGTTGATGGTCGAGTAGTACTGCTTGTTAAATATATTCGCGATATTGAACGAAAGGTAGGTGTCTTTGGCGAATCCAATCTTTCCGAAGTCGTAGCCTGCAGACGCGTTGAATAGCCAAAACGACGGAACGGATTCGTCGTTCTCCATGGTCACGACGCGTCGCGACAAGAAATTCCCTTGCAAGTGGAAATCCCATTGGTTACGCGTATATTCCAATGTGCTCGATAGAATCACAGGAGCGGCACCGACGACGCGCTTTCCCGCGATTGGTACAACCGAGCCGCCCGTAGTGTAGTTCGAGTCGTAACGCGAGTCGTTATAGGAAAGCGAGTTGTCCCATTTCCAATGAGAATCCGGATGCCAGGAAAACGATGCCTCAACACCTTTACTCGTTACTGAACCGACGTTCGCGAACTGAGTATTGCAAATTGCGAACTGACCGGAGCAACTGGCGATGGCCAGCTGTCGGTCCTTGAAGCGCGTGAAGTAGCCAACCAACGTGGCGTCGTAGGTCGGGGTGTACCGACGCAGTCCCGCCTCGAAGGTATTTGACTTTTCCGGCTGCAAGTTGGCATAGTTATTCGCGGCGTTCAGGACCGACTGGGTGATGAACAGAGGGCTGCTTGGGCCAACTTCATAAGCTGCCATGTTCTCGGAATAACCCGCAAACACTTCGTCATGCGTGTCGAGCTTAAACGTGGCTCCAAGTTGAGGAAGGAAACCGTCTCGAGCCGTCAATGCACCGCTTGCGAAACCGCCAGCGAGTCCTGTCGCCGTTTGGGAAATGTCAAGACTCTTGAAACCTCCGTCGATTTTCAGGCGCCCTTGGTCCAACATCACCGAGTCGCGAAGATAAAACTCGCGGGTTAAGATGCGAGAAAACTGGCCTTTAATCGTCTCTGCTGGAGCCAAATCTGCGACATCAATATATCCGCTTGTCGGTCCAGGATTGGCATAGAGTGACTGCGTGAAGGTGGCCTTGTTGACTTCAAACCACACCCCGCCTTCGAGGTGATTGATTGCTGTGTCGTATGAAAGAGAAGCTTGCCCACCGGTACGATCAATCCCGTACTTTGAGCTTCGAATCGAATTCGGAGCGAGCGACACCGTGCCGTCACTATAAGAAAACGGGTAATATGCGTTGCCCCAACCGGAGGTATCCTGGTGGTAAAAAGTCGTTGTTAGCCCTACATTTGCCGGCAATGTGAAGGTGCCATTTGCGATTAGGAGACTATCTTGACGCGCAGTGGTGCCTAGATAATTCGCGTCTGACGCGCTCGTGACGCCGCCCGAGTACACACCGTTTGCAGCGTTTTGTGCGCGATTCCAATCCGGCGCGTAATACGACCAGTCGTAGCCGAGCCGATTTACTATGTCCTGTGATACGTAAGGAAGGCTGTCCTCCTTGTGAACGGATCTACTAAAGAAGACGCTCACCTGGTTTTCGCCGAAGTTGTAATTGACCTTGCCGTTGAACGCCTGCGACATGTCCGGGAGGTCCGTACCTTTCCACGCGTGCGTATAGTAGTTCTCGCCCGAGAAGTACGCTGACAGCCCATCATACTCACCGGTGTCTACGCGCACGTACTGCCGCATCAGGTCGTGGCTACCGAACGTGGCCGATGTGCGAAAACCGTACGTTTTGTCCGGATCACTGCTTGTGAATTGCACCGTTCCACCAAGGTTACTGGTGGAAAACGTGCCAATCGATCCCACACCCTCCGCGAGCTCGGTCCCCTTCAAGTTATCAGGGATGATCGCACGCATGATATTCAAACCTTGCATGTTTCCGCTATCCAGGGTACCCAAGGTAACGCCGTCAAGCGTGTATCCAAGATGAAGATTATCAAAGCCTCGCAGGGTGAGACGTTCGCCGTTTTCTTCTCGACCCAAAGGGTCACCACTCTGGAAATTCACTCCGGGTAGCTTCTCCAAAACACGCATTGGGTTCACTCCAGGAGTGTACGTCTTCACGTCCTCAGCCGTCACACGCTGGACTTGACGCGTCTCCCCTACTCCGATGACGGAAACCGTGGACAGCGTCTTGACTGCTGCCTGTCCTGGGGCCAGATTCGTCGTTGCCGTCGCTGCGCCCTCATTTGGCTTAGCGGACTGCCCAACATCCTTCGATGCAGGATTGCCTGCGCCCGATGAAGCCGCGCCCTGTGGAGAAGATACCGTGTTGGCTGCGGGAGCGGTATTCTCCTGCGCATTTGCATGCAGACAAGCCAACAGCACAGGCAGCGAGCACACTATTGCTCGATACGGGCTGTGTCTCGGACGCAAACGGACAGGCCGCATCTTAAACGTCTTCATTGAATTCCCCTATCCATTTATTACGGATTACTAATGTTTAGAAATCGATTATTTAAGTTGAAATCAAAAGGCTCAAGACGAAACCCACCATCGCGTTGCATCAACTGATGGGACGCTACAGATGAATCTTAGAAACTTTTTGAGCAAAGCAAAGAACGGTTCAGCGCGCCTTCTGAGCGCGGTCGACATTTCGGCAGCTGCGCGAAACGGTAACCGCTACAAGGCTCTCTATTCCTGGTCGGTCAGCACACTAAGTCGGGTTATTCCCGCTCTTTCGACGAATGCCATGACCTTCGCCACCACTCCATACGCCGTTGCCTTGTCCGCCTGAAGATTGAGAGCCAGATCCGGATTTTCCCGATGATCTTTCTCCAACTCCGCCTGTACGTCAGCGATCTGTACTTCGCGCTTGTCAATGAACACTTTTCCCTGTTCATCAACGCTCAACGTTACGGCCTTACTCTGATCGGCGGGCGATGTCGCAGCCGTCTGAGGAAGATTCACATGCACCGCATTATTGAGAAGCGGCGCCGTGATGATGAACGTAATCATCAGAACCAGCATGACGTCCACGAGGGGCGTGATGTTGATGTCGCTCACGAGGTCATCGTCTCCATCATTGGTCGAGAATGCCATCAGAGCCTCCCTGCCAAAGCAGCATGCGATTCGACAGCGCTTACGTTCTGCTTCGTTGCTGCGCCGCTTTCAACGAGGAACTGATTTCGTTGCGCAAGATTGATCAGGTCACCGGCGAACTCATCCATGTTGGAGGCACTGACCTTCATCCGCCGCGTAAAAAAGTTGTATGCAAGAACAGCCGGAACGGCGACTGCGATGCCCACACCCGTCGCAACAAGAGCCTCGCCGATTGGCCCCGCAACAACATCGATGCGAGCCGAACCGAGTTTTGCGATCGATGTGAGGGCATGGATAATGCCGAACACCGTACCGAACAGGCCAACAAATGGTGCAGTGCTACCGATGGAGGCGAGCACAATCATGCCGGTCTCAAGGAGGCGTTTTTCTTTATGAATCTGCTGACGCAGACAACGTTCAAGCAGATCCTGACGGTCCCAGCTATGCGCGAGGTCTCGGGTTGCGCGGCTTCCGATGTCGCTCATCACATCTACAGTTGCTCCCATCAACCGTGCCAACGACCCGTCCCTTCCCTTAAGCTTCGATGCAGCATTCAGATCGGGGGCCTGCCAGAATGCCTTCGAGAACTTCTTGTTATGAAAACCCAGGCGCCAATACTGAATGGTTTTGAACACGATGAGTGTCCACGTCGCCAGCGAAAAAGCGATAAGTATCGCCATTGCGCCTTGAGTGATAAAAGCGGATGACAGATTCTGCATAACGGTTACCTCAACCTCCAAGTTTAAATTCCAAGGGCACATTGACCCAACCATCAATGGCAGTTTGTCCACGTTTCGCAGGGACGAAAGCCCATTTCTTTACCGCAGCCACAGCCGATTGATCCAGCATGTCGTAGCCGCTCGACTGAATAATCTCGACCTTGTCGGGACTACCATTTGCCAGCACATGCACTTTAAGCACCGCCTGCCCCTGATATCCCAGCCGACGAGCCGCGGCCGGATAGGCCGGCGCCGGGTTCTTCAGATAGTCGGCGAAACCGTCTGGCCCGCTCAGGCCCTGGTCAGCCGCGCCGGACGCAACAGGAGCCGCGTTACTGCTCTGCGCTGGCTTGAGGGCCGCGTCGCCAAGGGCCTTGTTCGAATCGGGTGCCGGTTGTAGCGTCGGCTGCTCAGTAGGCTTAGGTGCTTGCAAGTCGTGTGATACCTGAACAGGGGGCTTCGCCGGCGCAGGCTTCACCGGACGCATCACAGCCTTTGGGACATGCCGCTCCATCGGAGGCACCTTCGGCGGCTCGCTCTTCTTCTCCGGAACCGGCGGCGGAGGCACAGGCCTGGATAGGGTCACGACAACCGGGGCAAGCTTCGGCAACTCCGGACGACTGGCCCCACCTTCAAGCATCTTCGCGGCAAGCAAGTGCAATAGCGCGACTACCACGATGCAACCCAGCATTGCCGCGCGTTGCTTCTTGACGATGTGCTTGTCGTGCGCCTCCAGCTTCAACGCGCCGCTTAGCCCATCTGGATTTCCGCGTTCACCGCCCCACAGATACGGATCGGACCTGGCCACTTGCGGGCGTCGGGAGAGCCGTCTGCTGCGACCAAATGTTTGGTTTGAATCCATGCCTTCTTAACGGTTGGTGACGAGGTTTCAAGCGAATGAAGCAATTTTACTACTCAGCTTGTGTAATAAATGTGACTGCAAGCCGTTTCTTTGTCTTGTTGTCAAGCCAGTCTCTTACGTCGACGGTCGAGAGGATTGCCGGTGCAAAGTCGCTCAAGGAAAAGACCAAAATCGTCGTATGGACGGCAACACGCAGGACAGTATCAAGTACAGACCAAGCACATTCCTCGCGCCGCTGCTGCCTCGAGAATCGCGCTAGGCCGAGACCTTCTGCAACTCGGTGCCACTCCCGCAATGCACCGGCAGGAATTTTCTCTTGCAAATGTATTAAGTAATACTTAACTATTCGTGTAAGCACGACGACTGATGGGCAAGTCGGTAACCTCGCAGTTTTAACGAGTCGAATAGGCATCTAATGTCCAGCGGTTGTGGGGGCACACCGGTGGATCAACAGTTCATATATTACTACTCCATATGAGTGTTAATTATGACAGCCTGGGATTCAAAGATGGTATCCACGCAGATCCTGTTCGAGAGATCGACCGGGTGAGCGACACAACACGAGAAGGAACATTAATGAGGATGTGACGCCCACAGATAAGAGCGCTGCAGCTAAGGCGATAGCCGCCGAGCGGATGCGAGAAGGCCTTCAGAGGCGAAAGCCGGATATCGTCGAGGTACGACATCACGCCAGCTTATGCATCGTGCCAAACTGACTGAAGGACTTGAGGGGAAAGGATCCGTTGGGTAACCTCGGGCTACCGCCAACAATGTAATGCAGCACGTGCTGGCTGCCCAGTTATTCGATCACCGTCGCCGTTCTCTTGAACAAACCGGATACCCAATCGGTAGCGATGTTATCCGGTCAGATGCCGATCTTGAGCCCGGCCTGCTCCGGTAGGCTCGATGTATCGGGCAGGAGGAAACGCCATGGGCCACCGGCCCGAGAGCCGGAGCGAGCCATCCGCCAAGCGAATGACCGCCGTCCGATCCATCGGCGGCCCACCTCCGTCGCCGCACCCATTGGGTCGTTCTGGGGAAACCCTCAAAAGTGACCTGGACTATCATGAACAATTCGCGACACCCGAGCACGCAAAGCGCACAGGCAGTGTAGTGAAGAAGTTCTGCAACCGGCAACGCACGCCAGCCCGTTTTGACTATCTGTCACCCGTCGCGTTTACGCAGCGCTACATCTGAATCAGGTCGCTGCTTAACCCGTTTGCCTCCACGGCTTCAACCGTTCCGAGCTTTCCCGAGGACTTGCGGACGAAGAGATTCGTATCGCGGATTCGAGCGCGGGGTGAAGAAGTATTGCATTAAGAGCGCAGCAGTCTTTCTGCTGTGCATCGCTGCGCGCGCTTAGAAGAAGTAATGCTTCAGGGGCGTGAGGGCGGCGCCAAGCGCTGGGGCGTCTCCATTTGTCTCACTCAGCACAAGTTTGGGTCGGCGGGGGGGTTGGTTGTATCGCACTATTTCGTCCCAGAAGGTCGTGCGGTCAATCAAGGTCTGAGCAAGTGGTCGGGCTATCTGCCCTCCGAAGACGATCGCCTCCGGATCAAGAATTCCTGACACTGCGTTGACAATGCGGTCCAGCGCTGGAAGAACTCGTGTTATCCATTGTTCAACGCCTGGCCACTCAGGGTTGAAACGCTGTTGCAAATCTTCCAGCGAGTCGACCGAAATTCCGTTCTTGGCCAACTCGTCAACGAGAAACTCCAATGCAGGCCTTGTCCATCGTTCCTCCTTCGGGTGCATCGTGATGGCGCCGGCGTTACCGTTCGACCCGAAATAGGGTTTCCCATCAATGATGACGCCACTGCTGAAACCAAAATTAAAAGAAAGATAGACAAAGTTTCGCGCCCACAGGCCGACGCCACTCAAGTTCTCGCCGATCGCTGCTGTAATCACATTGCTTTCCAGCCACACGGGGAACTGGAAACTCTCTTCAAGCAATGGTTTCAGGTCGATCAGTGCCCAGTCTCTTAACGGTAATGCGGCGTTAAACTGGCGCTTGTCGGCGACGAAAAAACCGGCGACAGCAAACCCCACGCCGACGACGCGTTCTCGTGGGACACCGTTTCGAACAAGGATGCGTCGAATCGCTTCGTTCAGGGCGATAAGCGACGAAGTGCGGTTTGTCTGAGGTGCGCGGATGATTACTTCTTCTAGCACGTTACAACCGAGATCCGCCAGGCTCACAACAGCCGAGTCCGGATTTATCGAGATGCCGATGGCATACGCGGCATCCCGAACCAATTCGATCCGCGGACTGGGCTGACCTCGGCCGTTCCTGACAACTTCTCCAACCTCCAGCAAACCTCGCTCAATCAACTGCTCAATCAAACGATGAACAGACTGCTGCGCCAGATCCATGCGGGTTGAAAGGGCGGCTCGAGTCATGGCGCCTGGTCGGCGGAGAACATCCATGATCAAGCGCTCGTTGTCCGTGAGGCAATGAGCCTGATAGGCGGCGGGTGGAGACACGTTATAGTTTTGAGCGATCTTTGTACACGTATGATCAGGGAACTCATTCGGTATCGAGTGAGCAATACAATGCAGCCAAGTGAAGTATAGCAGCCTTAAACGAAGACATACTTCAGCGAAACTGAGCCAACGACAGAGAAAAATTCCAAGAAAACATATTTACACAGCATCATATGCGACATTTAAATCACCGTACGATCAAAAACGGCATATTGAATAGTTCTCAAGTCACAAATATTACACATTGCGAGTAGCTAACGGCTTACCGATTCGCGTCGACCCACAATCGACCGTCGTCCAAGGTTCAAACGCATTGCAACAAGAATCTCCCCGATGAACTCGCCGTCGCTCCCGAGATTCCGAAACGCCATAAATCGAAGACCACCATCGGGCGCGCGTAAGACTCGGCCAGAAAATGGCGAACCGATTTCCTCGCCTGCCAAATATTCATCCTCTATCAACCGCGACCGACCGAGCGAATGATCCGCAACCAGATAGTGCGTTCCGGTTATCCAAAAATATACAGCGTGCACAATCATTCCGTCGCCCCGAGGACCTGTGCTCTATTGGACTCATCAAAGGGTCCCAAAATCGCCGATGTGACCGATAAACGGAAGTCTAATGAACGCCTAACACCTACCTGCGACAACCGAGCCGATCGTGCGTACTCTTGACAACTGCGCGTTAGCATCAGGTGCCAAGGGCTTCGTTCCTGATGTCGACAACTAACGCCACGTCGTCACTGAGTATCTGATCCATCCAGCCCTCGCGTACCCATTGAACGACCTGCGCACGTAGGTCAACGCCGTATGCCATCAGCTTCTCAAGTTTCTCCGGGCGTGGAACGTGCAAAAATGTTGCGAAGCCAGCAGCCCTTAGTTGGTGAGCTTCACCGCTTGGAAAATGCTGAATCTCGAGATTGATGGCGTCGACGTTTGCTTCACGGGCAAGAGCAGCAGGATCTATTAACCTTGAATGCGACAGGCCCACAGTGGGAACCTCAGGAATGGCTTTTTTGAGTGCCCGCAACTGAACGAAATCAAAGGAAGAAAATTGCAGAAGATCTGCGCAGTCGAGCTCATCAATTAAAGCCCGTAGTCTCATGAAAAAATCGTCATTTCTGTCATAGATTTTTAGTTCGAGCTGGTAGATGATCCCGGACTCACGCGCGATTTCGAGGGCATCCCTTAGCCGGGGAACGCGTTCCCCCGCGAACTCCTGGCTGAACCATCCGCCGGCATCGAGCCTCGAGAGCTCCGAATAACTCATACCACGGACAAGGCCATGACCATCAGTAGTGCGATCTACCGTGTCGTCGTGGATCAGGACTAGTTCGCCATCCCTTGTCATAGCGAGGTCAGTTTCGCAGGTTACGCCTTCTCCTCCGAGTTCCCGGGCCTTCCGGAAGGCGCCGAGGGTGTTCTCAGGGGCGCCAGCACTGTGGCCCCGGTGTCCCGCAACCCTTATATTCTCGGGCTTCGTCAATAGTGGGTTCATTTTTCTCCTATTCGTCTGGTGCAAACGCGCGTCAAAACGATCGCGCAAATATCGGCCGGACCTACTCGGACCAGTCGACTGAATTTCCTGAGTCTTTCATCAAGCGGGAAACCGGGTACACCGCCTGACTCCGCATCATCTCCAACATTCCTGTCTCACAAATGCCTACCAGTGCGGGCTGTTTGTCGGCTCGAGACGCCGCAACCATTTTCCGTAGCGTCTGCTCATAACATCCTGGTTCCAAACAGGTCACCCGGTACTCCGACTGTGAAGCGTCGGCGTAGAAACTCGACAGCCGCCCCAATTCGGCCTGTGTCGCTGTACCAGAAAGCGCAAGCATGCGTCGAGGGTTAAAGGAGGATCAATCCCAAGACGACCAAAACGCGCAGATTGGGAAATGCCGGCGGTCGTGAGTGACGACGTTTCATCCAGACACTATACTACTCACTATGTGTGTTAATTATGACCGACTCCCGCGTCTGAGCATTTGAGTCGTAGCTTGAACTGGGGGCTACCGAAGAAACCATCTGTCGAATGAAGCACCGGTAAAGCGTTCATGGCAGCCGTCACGCGGCTTGCATGAACGCTGATTCACTCGCGGCGGCATCACATCAGCCGGCGTGGCACAGAACAACTCACAGGCTGCGGGCGCAGACAAGATTCACGCCCCGCTTAAGGACCGACACGTGAAGCGCAACAAGAATTCGGCTCTCAGTAACGATCCGCTCTGGTACAAAGACGCGATCATTTATCAGATCCATGTCAAATCGTTTTTCGACGCAAACAATGACGGCATCGGCGACTTTCCGGGCCTGCTCGCCAAGCTGGACTACATTGCCGAGCTGGGCGTGGACTGCATCTGGCTGTTGCCGTTCTATCCGTCGCCCCGTCGCGACGACGGCTACGACATTGCCGATTACCGCAACGTGCATCCGGACTACGGCACTCTTGCCGACGTCCGCCGCTTCATTCAGGAAGCACACGCGCGCGGCATTCGCGTCGTGACCGAACTGGTGATCAACCACACATCCGACCAACATCCGTGGTTCCAGCGCGCACGCCTCGCGAAGCCGGGTTCGAATCACCGGAACTACTACGTCTGGTCCGATACCGACAAGAAGTATGAAGACACGCGGATCATTTTTATCGACTCGGAGCCGTCCAACTGGACGCATGATCCGGTCGCGGGACAGTATTACTGGCACCGCTTCTTCAACCATCAGCCGGACCTGAACTTCGATAACCCCGCCGTGCTGAAGGAAGTGCTGTCGATCATGCGCTTCTGGCTAGACATGGGTATCGATGGATTGCGGCTGGATGCGGTGCCGTACCTGGTCGAGCGCGAAGGCACGAACAACGAAAACCTGCCGGAGACGCACGCGATCCTGAAGACGATCCGCGCGACCATCGACAAGGAATATCCGAACCGCATGTTGCTGGCCGAAGCGAACCAGTGGCCGGAAGACGTGAAGGAATATTTCGGCGATGAAGACGAGTGCCACATGGCATTCCACTTCCCGCTGATGCCGCGCATCTACATGTCGATTGCGAGCGAGGACCGCTTCCCGATCACGGACATCATGCGCCAGACGCCGGATCTCGCGCCGACCAACCAGTGGGCCATTTTCCTGCGCAACCACGACGAACTCACGCTCGAAATGGTGACGGACTCCGAGCGCGATTACCTGTGGAACACGTATGCGAACGATCGTCGCGCGCGCCTGAACCTCGGCATTCGCCGCCGTCTCGCGCCGCTGATGGAACGCGATCGCCGCCGCATCGAACTGATCAATTCGCTGCTGCTGTCCATGCCCGGCACGCCCGTGATCTATTACGGAGATGAACTCGGCATGGGCGATAACATCCACCTGGGCGATCGCGATGGCGTGCGCACGCCGATGCAATGGTCATCGGACAGGAATGGCGGCTTCTCGCGTGCAGATCCAGCACAGCTTGTGTTGCCGACGGTCATGGGCGCACTGTATGGCTACGACGCCGTGAACGTGGAGTCGCAGAGCCGCGATCCGCACTCGCTGCTCAACTGGACCCGCAAGATGCTCGCCGTGCGGCGCGCGAAGCACGCGTTCGGCCGCGGCACGATCCGTTTCCTGCGCCCAAGCAATCGCAAGATCCTTGCGTATATCCGCGAGATAGAAGGCGAACCGCCGATCCTGTGCGTGGCGAATCTTTCGCGCGCACCGCAAGCGGTCGAACTGGATCTGTCCGAATACGCCGGTTCCGTGCCGCTCGAAATGACGGCCGATTCCGCCTTTCCGCCGATCGGACAACTGACGTACCTGCTGACGTTCCCGCCGTATGGGTTCCTGTGGTTCCAGCTTTGCCCGGACAACCAGCGTCCGGCATGGAGCCAGGCGCCGTCGGAACAATTGCCGGAATTTGTGACGATGGTCATCCGCGCCGGCCAGACCAGCCCGACGCCCGAAAACGTCCGCCTGCTCGAATCGGAAGTGCTACCTTCGTACTTGAGCAAGCGGTGCTGGTTTGCATCGAAGGATCAGAAGCTGAATGGCGTGCGACTCGCTGCGCTGACCACGATTCCCGAAGCGGGCTTCGCTTTCACCGAGATCGAAGCGAACGTCGGTGACCACACCGAGCGCTATGTGCTGCCGCTCGCGATTGCGTGGGGCACGGAAACCACGTCGCCGCTATACATGCAGCTCGCGCTCGCCCGCATCCGCCAGGGCCGCAACATGGCTCACCTAACAGATGCGTTCGCGGTGCCGGCGTTCACGTACGGCGTGTTGCGCAAGCTGAAAGAACGCGCGATGGTGCCCACGGTGCAAAAGAGCGAGATCCAGTTTATTCCTACGGAACGTCTCGATGCGCTCGATTTCAACCTGAAGCCGGGCGAACCGCAGCCGGAAATCCGCTGGCTCGCAGCCGAGCAGAACAACAGTTCGCTAGTCATCGCCGATCAGGTCGTGCTGAAACTCGTGCGGCGCGTGGTGGGCGGGATCTATCCGGAAGCGGAAATGAGCCGCTATCTGACAAAGCTCGGTTACGCAAACATCGGACCACTGTTCGGCGAAGTCGTACGGGTCGATCCACAAGGAGTGCCGCATACGCTGTGCATCTTGCAGGGCTTTATCGACAATCAGGGCAATGCGTGGAATTACGCACTCGACTACCTGCGCCGCACCGTCGATGAACTCGCGGTCGTGGTCAACGCCGGCGATCACACGCCGGATCGCGACAAGGAAACGCAGGGTATCGACGGGTATCGCAATATCGCGAGGATCATTGGACGCCGGCTGGGCGAGTTGCATGTCGCGCTCGCATCGCCGACCGACGACGAAGCTTTTTCGCCCGAGCACGCCAGCAAAACGGACGTGCTTGCGTGGAATGGCGGCACGCATCAGTTGCTCGTGACCGCGCTCGATATTCTCGCGGCCAAGCTCAACGAGTTTGCCGAGCACGACGCCGCGTTGGCGCAAAGCCTGCTCGACCGTCGCGACCTGCTACTCGCAGCAGTGCAAAAACTGGTGCCTGAAAACGCGAATGCGTTGCGCATCCGGATTCATGGCGACTTCCATCTGGGTCAGGTGCTGATGGCCCAGGGCGATGCGTTCCTGATCGATTTCGAAGGCCAACCGGCGCGCACGGTGGACGAACGCCGTAACAAATCGAGTCCGCTGCGCGACGTGGCCGGTTTATTACGTTCGCTTTCCTACGCGAGCGCAGCGGCGCAGCCGACGACGGAAAACGCCGCGGCAGCGGCGTCGGATCGCAAGCGCGCGCTGTTCGAGCGTCTGCGTGCGCATGGCGAGGAAGGCTTCCTCAATGAGTATCGCGCGGCGGTAGCAGCTTCCCCACAACCGATTGCCGGTGATAAAGCCACCTTCACCGCCCTCCTCGACCTGTTCTTGATCGAGAAGACCGCGTATGAAATTCGCTACGAAGCGGCGAACCGTCCGACCTGGGTCGGCTTTCCGTTACGCGGCCTCGCATCGCTTGCGAGCCGCCTGCTTGGCGACACCGGCGCGCAACTCGCACCCGGTGCGCGTCCTGCAGACCCTGCACAAAACGACAGATCAAATGGAACAGACAATGAGTAATCGCCTGGACGAACGTTCGCTGACCGAAGGTCTTCATTCGCTGGACATCGACGCGCTGGTTGAAGCCCGTCATCCCAACCCGTTCTCGAAACTCGGGTTGCACCAGACCGAGTCCTGCTATGTGGTGCGCGTGCTGCTGCCAGGCGCATCGGGCGTGCAGATGCTCGCCCGCGACAGCAGTCAGCCGCTCGGGGAGCTGACGCAGGTGCATCCGACCATCGTGCTTGAGAAGTTGTTTCGATACTTCCAATTCCGTGCAATCGTGCCTGTGACGTCCACGCAATTCGATTTGAGATCACGGGGACTTACCTTGCTGAGTCAGCACAATTGATGATGCAACCGCACGCTGCGACAGATTCGCCGGCAAACTGCCGGCCGGACCGTCTTCCTGCTGTCGTTGTTATCACAGCCTGGGCATTCGTCCTCGCGACGCGGTTCGCCAGCGGAGGAAAGGTCGGCAAAAATCAGGTCAATTGCAAGTGAGAATGGTGTCATGAAAATACGAATGGCGCGACCTCAGCGGGATCCAAAACCTCTTACCCGCAAATAGATTGCCCATCGACGACATTTCGATGGCGCTCGTCGAACGATTTCTGGTCGCGGAAGGGTCGAGCGGATCGATCATCGGCATTGGCGGCCTTGAATCGCTGGGCTCTGCCGTGTTGCTGAGATCACCTGTCGTGGCGCCCGCGCAGGCGAAGTAGGCTCTCGGATCGGCATTGCGCAAGATGGCAAAAGGAACAGCGCACTGTGACCGATTTGCCATCGAACTGCTACATCATTGCGTCTATCGACAGACATGCCGTTCTGGAAAACTATGTGCAGTTCCCATCGCACACGGAGTATTCCAATGTCATCCCTGCTTCCCATGCTTTATCTCAGTCCCGAAGATGTAGTAGAAATCGTTCAGCGCGTCGGCCTATCCCAATGCATTTCCGGTGTCGCCGAGCGTATAGAGCGTGATTTCCTCCGTTGGCCGCAGTTCGACAAAAGCGCGCGCATTGCTTGCCACTCACGTAACGGTGTTATCGAACTGATGCCAATAGCTGACGATCGCGAATTCGCTTTCAAGTACGTCAACGGTCATCCCAAAAACACCAACATCGGCCTACCTACCGTGATGGCGTTTGGCGTTCTCGCGGACGTTGACACCGGCACGCCACGCCTGCTGTCCGAATTGACGCTTACAACCGCGATTCGTACGGCCGCTATGTCCGCAGTTGCAGCTCGTTTGCTGGCACGCCCTGAACGTCGAACAATGGCTCTCATAGGGAACGGCGCTCAGAGCGAATTTCAGGCAATTGCTTTCCGCGACCTTCTTGGCATCCGAACAATCCGTGTCTACGACGTAGACCATGCCGCAACGGCTAAGCTGTTTGCCAATCTCGTTGAGCAGCAGTTGGAGGTAATCATCTGCAACAGCGCTAAAGAAGCAGTACAAGGGGCGGACATCGTTACGACCGTTACCGCGGACAAGGTCAATGCAACCATTGTTACTCCGGATATGATTGCTGCCGGTATGCACGTCAACGCGGTCGGAGGCGATTGCCCTGGCAAGACCGAACTAGATGCGGGCGTGCTCGAAGGCGCCGCCGTTTTCGTGGAGTACGAACCGCAGACACGCATCGAAGGTGATATACAGCAGATGAGTCCGGACTTTCCGGTGACGGAACTATGGCGCGTGCTGTCGGGTGAGGCAGCGGGAAGAACCAACGCGTCGCAGGTGACAGTGTTCGATTCGGTCGGCTTCGCACTCGAAGACTACTCGGCGTTGAGCTTTATCCGCGATATGGCACACGAGCACCACATCGGCAAGCCTATCGAGTTGATTCCGGCCTTGCGAGATCCCAAGAATCTCTTCGGAGCACTTCAAGTACAACGCGACTGCCAAAAACAGACGGAATTCGCATAGGAGAACCGAGATGGCCGCCCGACATAGACCAGTTGACCGGGCAAGCGGCGACAGGTAAATCAGTACCGGCAGGTGGGGTGGCGATCAATTCAGTAGGGAAAAAGTTCTGAGCATGATTCTCGTGCCGCCCGGCCTGCGTATTCGACGTATTCGACCGACTTCCAAACGTGACAGGCAACTGGATGTCATACGATCCGCAAGCCGTTCGAATCCACGACGAAATACTTGATTGCTATCGGAAGGTTTTCAGCAGGATACTAGTCTCTGTGTGCCTAATGCCTTTTATCAGCCTCACGCGTTCGAGAACCTTTGACAGTTCTGCCGGAGAGGTAGCACGCAACTCTGCCAACAAGTCCCAGCGTCCGTTCGTGTCGTGAAGGGCTACCGCTGCGGGTTCCCCGAGTAAGCTCGCGATCACCTCACGTGTTCGGTTACCGTCAACCTGTACTGCCATCCACGCTCGAAAGTCGTTGGGGTCCGAGTCCGGGCGCAGCTTCACCGTGTATCCCACGATAATTTGCTCGTCCTCCAATTTTCGCAAACGAGCGGTGACGGTTCCGCGCGCAATGTCGAGTTTCGCAGCGAGCGTCGCCACACTGATGCGCGCATCCGCACGCAATAGCGCAATCAATCTGGTATCGATGTCGTCCATGATTTTCAGAGTTGAACCGAAGGTCAAGTGAATTGCGTTCTCTACCAATCATCCGCTATCTAGTTCAAGATGCGCGAGGACACGTGTACGTACAGATTGGATTACGCGACCCGACAGTCACAACGTGTGCATCGAAGGGGCGCTCAATCGGTGACTAAAGCCGTTGTCGAATTCGCCAAAGGCTCATCAGTTCTCCATTCCAGTCAATCTCTGCTTGGGCTGCCTAGGTAAGCACCCGGCGGTGATCAAATTCAAGTGCCGGTCCTCTCGACGCCATGACCGCAGCATAGCCTTAACGGGTCGAGCTGGATGGCAGCATGTTAGGTCGTCACCAAATTGTGAGACTCACTTGAGACTACCGGAGAGGAACTGCTTGAGCCGTTCACTTCGTGGGGAGCTTAGCACCTCTTCTGGCGCGCCTTCTTCTTCGGTACGTCCTTGATGCAGGAACACCACATGGTTCGATACGTTGCGCGCAAACCCCATTTCATGCGTGACCACTATCATGGTGCGCCCTTCTTCAGCGAGCTTCTGCATCACTTTTAGCACTTCGCCCACCAGCTCTGGGTCGAGCGCAGACGTAGGCTCATCGAACAGCATGACGTCTGGATTCATCGCCAACGCGCGGGCAATGGCCACGCGCTGCTGCTGACCGCCCGACAGGTGAGACGGGTACTGTTTTTCCAGCCGAGGCGCGAGCCCGACCTTCTCTAGATAGACGCGAGCGCGCTCCTCTGCTTCGCGTCGCGTCAGGCCGAGCACATGAATCGGCGCTTCAATGATGTTTTCGAGCACATTCATGTGCGCCCAAAGATTGAAGTGCTGAAACACCATAGCAAGCTTGGCACGGATGCGCTGCAACTGCTTGTGATCTGCACCACTAAGATTTCCGACTTTGTCTGCCTTCGTTTTGACTTCCTCGCCGTCAACACTGATTCGGCCGCCGTTTGGCCGCTCAAGAAGATTGATGCAACGCAAAAAGGTGCTCTTGCCTGAGCCGCTCGCTCCAATAATGCTGATAACGTCACCCTTGTTGGCATTAAGAGATACCCCCTTCAATACCTCGTTGTCACCGTACCGCTTATAAATGTCGTGCACCGCGAGCTTGCAAGCTTCGGTCTGAGTCGTATGGAGCAACATGCTGTACCTTTAGCAAAGCGAATCAATCTTCGTATGACGTGAACATTAGCGCGAGTCAATGGCGCGGCAGAAAACTCAGCGCGACCGCACAGCGAGGTAACCGAGCCAGTGCTGCTCGGCGCGTCGGAATATTGCTACTAACGCGAATGAGACAGCCAAGTATATTAATGCCGCCAAGCCGAAAGCGTCGAAGGACTGATAGGTAGCAGAGTTCGCGTCTCGCGCAACTTTCAAGATGTCTGGCACCGTTGCCGTGAATGCGACGGAGGTAGCGTGCAGCATCAGTATCACTTCGTTACTGTAAAGAGGTAGTGCCCGCCGTAGGGCCGACGGTATGACAATCCGGCGATACATAGTGAACCAGCTCATGCCATAAGCGCGTGCAGCTTCCGCTTCCCCGAACGATGTTGATCGCATCGCACCCGCAAATATCTCGGTCGTGTACGCGCAGGTGTTCAGGGCGAACGCGAGAACGGCACAACGGAATCCGCTGCGGAAAAAGGCGTCGAGTAACTGATGCGAGCGCACGAAATCAAGGCTGTACATGCCGGTGTAAATAAGCAGCAGTTGCACATACAAAGGGGTGCCACGAAAAACGTACGTATAAAAACGTACCGGAAAGCTAATCCAGCGCCTCTTCGATATGCGTGCTACCGCGAGCGGGACGGAGGCTACAAACCCTATCCCTACGGACGCTACGAGGAGCCACAGCGTGACTGCGAGGCCAGAGATGCGTTGCCCGTCCCAATATAGAAACGCGCGCCAAAATTGAGCAATGATGTCGGTCATGGTGTCAAAGTTCCGCGTGGCGCACGCCTATCGAATATCGCCTTTCAAGCCAAAACAAGACTAGATTTGATACGGTGGTAATCGCTAAATAGATCAATCCCGCGAGCAGGATGAAGAAAAACATTTTGAAGGTGCTCTTTCCGGCATCTTGAGCGGCTTTGACCACGTCGGCGAGGCCGATTATTGAAACTAAAGCAGTGGCTTTAACCAGTACCTGCCAGTTGTTTCCGACGCCAGGCAAGGCAAAACGCATCATTTGCGGAAACAAGATACGTGTGAAAACACGCGTGCTGCTCATGCCGTAAGCAATGCCCGCTTCCAGTTGTCCTCGCGGCACCGCGAGAAATGCACCGCGAAAGGTCTCCGTGAAGTACGCGCCGTAGATGAAGCCTAGCGTCAGGACCCCTGCTGAAAACGGGTCAATATCAAATTGTCGAAGACCCAACGCGTCGGTAAGATTGTTGACGCCGATCTGAATGCTATAGAAAAGGAGCAGCATCAGAACAAGGTCAGGCACTGAGCGAATTAAGGTCGTGTAGCCAAGCCCGATGGCCCGGATAGAGCGGTTGAGCGAAAGTTTCGCCGCCGCGCCTGCGAGACCGAGCAACACAGCAATCGCTAGCGACAGCACCGACAGTTCAATCGTTCGGATAGTGCCGGCCAGCAGCAACGGGCCAAATCCGTAAAGGGACACGCGCGTCTCCATGCTTGTTAAAAGACTTTTTTGACAGATCGGAAAACGAATCTTGAAACTCAAACCGTGTCACATAGCGCTGAGTTGTACTAAGGTGATGCCCAACGCGCGTGCTGGATGAGAGATCTAGAAAGTAACAAAATTGCGGTAGCTACTTGTAAGTCTGAGAATCCGAGTTCAGAAAAAAGGAGGCAAAGAAGTGTCCGCATGCGCAGCGCTTTAGCGCAACAGAGCGGCAAGTCGGGACAGCTTTTATGATCGCCCGCCTATGATCAGCGTCGCAGTTTTTATAGGCTCGCTGCCATTCCCAACAGGTCCGAATCCGCCCGGCTCAGACCCATCGGATCACCGCTTGTCACTCATGTCCCGCGCTACCCGCAGTCTGCGTGTTGCTTTCCCGACAGATGTGGCCGGGGAAGCGACGCTTTTCTGCTTGCCAACTCTTTACTGCCTATCCGCCGTAGATGTCGAAGGTGAAATATTTCTTCGCAATCTTGTCGTATGTTCCGTCACTACGGATGCTATCGATCGCATCATTAATCGCATCCAGCAAAGCCTTGTCACCCTTCCTAATACCAAGAGCCACGCCAGGGCCGAAGATTGCGACGTCACGAATAGTCGGTCCCTTGGCAAACCCGAAATCTCTTCCCTGAGGTGTCTTAAGGAATTCGACTTCTGCTTGCGGCGCGAATGCCATTGCTGCATCGATCCGACCGGCCGCGAGGTCGCTCCAGATCTGCCCCTGAGTGGGGTACGAAGTCACATCAACGCCGTTTGTGGCCCAGTACTTACGTGCATAAGTTTCCTGGGTGCTGCCTTGAAGTACCCCCACTCGCTTACCTTTTAGCACTTCGGGTACTGCAACTAGCGGAGACCCGCCCTTTACAACCAACGCTTCGATAGGAGCGTAAAGTTTGTTGGAGAAGTCAATCACCTTGGAGCGTTGCTCGTTCTTTGACATCGACGAATTGATCGCGTCAAATTTCCGTGCCTGCAGGGCAGGAATCATTCCGTCAAACGAGTTTTCGACCCACGTGCATTTCGCGTTGAGCTTGGCGCAGATCGCGTTGCCCAGGTCGATGTCGAAACCGACCAGTTCGCCGCTTGGCGTTTTTGATTCGAACGGCGGGTACGAACTGTCCACGCCAAACTTGATTTCTTTAATGTCGCCTGCGGATGCGGCCAACGGCACGCAAGACATGCAAAGCGCAAGCAGGAATGTCTTCATGTTCATTCTATTGCTCCAGATGTGACTGCCGAGGCGGCCGGCCAAAATAGTGGACTTCGCCGGAATCGTCCCCTGCTCCACAAACCCTGTGGAAAGCGGGGAATCGAGATAAATGAGAAGAGGAGCACTGCCTACAACTCACGTTTTCCCTACGTCTGGAAACCATCACAGCTCGCTCCTCGACGCTGCAAGCGAATCATGCGGGGGCGCGTTCAATCTCGTCCAATGCGAATAAATTGAGGGGCTATGCGGAATTGATATAGGGTGCGCGCCGCACCAACGCGGCGCATTACGGCGGTGCGCGATCAACAACTCGGCATTGACAGAGGAGAAGGATGCTACGAAGTTGAAGCTCGTGCTGCGGCCGCGCGCAGTGCTCATAAGTGCGAGGCAGACGCTCTCCGCTAAGCTCCTTCGAAGAAAAGCCCGCACGCCTTCCTTGACAACCTAGACATTGGGAAAAACGAGGTCTCTTGGCCGCTGGCCAGCGCAACACAGATTCCTGAACCGGCGAATGCGGCGACCTGGCAAGACTACTTTCGCCAAGCTGTCATTTCACGTTCGAACTGATCACGCAGCAACGTTGCGAACTCCTCTGCCAGTTGCGAAACCGCGCCGTGCGGAGGATATAGAAGGTAATTCGGATAGGTGATCGAGGGACTAAACGGCAGCACTTTCACCCCTTGGCCCACAACGTCCGTAGCGACAAGCGGATGGGCCAAGGTTACCCCCAAGCCCAGCTTCACCATCTCGCAGCATGTGGCGCTGTACTGAGCCTCCAAGGAGAGCACTCTTTCCACTCCTTCCTGCTCAAACAAACGGTCAGTGTCCTCTCTAGATCCATCGCCATGGACAAGTGAGATGTACTGTTCGCCTTGCAGGTCACTTGCCTTAATTTTGCTACGTTTCGCCAGACGATGAGCTTTCGGCACAATGCAGACGACCTCAACGTCTGGCAATGCGAAGACTTGGCAAGTGGCGGCAGCCGACACGAACGCGACGATACCGACGTCGCAAAACTGTGATGACACCCACTGCTCGACCGTATTCGACGTGTTTGTATGCACCGAGACGGTCACATCTGGCCGAGAGCGCTTGAATTGCTGCACCACTCGGGGAAGAAAACTCAGTCCTATGCCCGGGATGGACGCGATGCGCAGGCGGCCGCTACCAAGGTTGCGGATACTGTCTGCCGCATACGTTAGGCTTTTCAGGCCGACAAAGGCTCGCTCGACTTCGCGAAAAAGCGCTTTAGCTTCGGGCTTCGGAATGAGTCGGCCGCCTGTACGTTCAAACAGAACTAGCCGCGTGTCGCTCTCTAGCTGAGCAACGAGCCGGCTTACGTTTGATTGAGAGGTATGCAGCTCGAGCGCGGCCGCAGTGGTTGAGCCAGCTTGCATCACCGCGCGGAACGCCTCTATTTGACGCATTTTCATATCTTGCCCTATCTGATTTCTGCATAGACTCACATTGTATTGATATTTGACGGCATAGCGAGCCTCGCTCATCATCCCCTGCATATCGCCTTCGCCCACCTTTAGAACGCGTTCGCCGATTCGTTACTCTGGGTACTCGGCTTTTGCTGGACGCTGATATACCAAGCATTTGTGAAGAGCACGCGTAGCTCGATACCTAACTTCGACGACAAACATTTCATGCACCGAGAACATCTAGACTGCGCGAGACGAAGTCACAAATCATCTTGCAAACATATCGGTGAGTCGCTTTCAGGCGGCAAGGTCAAGATATGACGACAAATAGCCTGACAAGCACCTCGGACGTCATCGTTATCGGCGGTGGCTTAGTCGGCTCCGCCGTTGCCTATGGGATGGCCCGAGATGGCGCTCAAGTGCTTCTGGTCGACGAAGGCGACGATGCATTCGGCGCGTCGGTGGGTAACTTTGGTCTCGTTTGGGTTCAGGGCAAGGGCCTCGGGCAACCGAGCTACGCACAATGGACACGTGGTTCAGCGTCGCTGTGGCCGTTGTTCGCCGATGCTCTACGCGACGAAACCGGCGTGGACGCGCAACTGCTCCAGCCGGGTGGATTCGAACTGTGCTTTTCCGACGAGGAGCTCGAAGAGCGCAAGACTCAACTCTCACAGCTAGCAGAACAGTGCTACGGTGCGTATCCCTTTGAAATGTTAGACGCTGCAGACCTCAAAGCTCGCATACCGGAAATTGGGTCAGCCGTTGTTGGTGCGAGCTACTCCCCCATGGACGGGCACGTCAATCCACTCAAACTCCTGCTCGCGCTGCGTAAAGCCCTCAGCAATCGCGGTGGGCGACTCGTCAATAGCGAACGAGTGGAGCGAATAGACGCGCAACGCAACGGGTTTATTGTGCACGGGCAACGTCGACGTTGGACAGCCGCCCGCGTCGTTCTAGCTGCGGGGCTAGGCAACCGAAACCTCGCACCGGCAGTTGGCCTCCAGGCGCCCGTCGTACCTGTACGAGGGCAGGTCCTAATCAGCGAGCGAGTCGCACCGTTCCTGCATTACCCGACCGTCACAGTTCGGCAAACGAACGAGGGGACGGTTCAATTAGGTGACTCGCTAGAGGACGTCGGATTCGATAACGGCGTCACTGCCGATGTCCTGTCGGAAATCGCGGCCCGAGGGGTTGCAGCCTTTCCGTTGCTTAGAAACGTTCGACTGGTGAGGGCGTGGGGTGCGCTGCGGGTCATGGCCCCCGACGGTTTCCCAATTTACCAACAATCCGCTACCTGTCCGGGCGCGTTCAATGTCAGTTGCCACAGCGGCGTCACACTTGCCGCGGCTCATGCGTTACGGCTGGCTGGTTGGCTCAACGGAGGTGAGATGGTCCCAGGTATAGATGCGTTCTCCGCCGACCGGTTCCTCAAACCTTATAAAACCTTTGCCCATGTCGACTGAACCGCTCTTCATGCAGTTGGAACCCGTTGAGGGTACAACGGTCTGCATTACCTTCAACGAAGCTCGGTATGAGGCGCCGGCTGGAGCCAATGTCGCTGCAGCGCTTCTCACCGCAGGTGTCCGGCGCTTCCGCGGTACGCCGGTGAACGGGAGTCCACGTGCACCGTATTGCATGATGGGCGTTTGCTTCGAATGTCTCGTAGAGATTGACGGAACTCCG
>Ga0073928_10002580_pt1 | contig 30731 bp, 28 predicted proteins | sample PaiPotPPA55metaG_FD_76969 | JGI IMG/M metagenome (GOLD analysis project Ga0073928, IMG submission 76969) | Iron sulfur acid spring bacterial and archeal communities from Banff, Canada, to study Microbial Dark Matter (Phase II) - Paint Pots PPA... ...
AGCGTGACCGCCGGAAACGCAGCGCATAGCAGCGCGTAAATCAATATCGGAATGTATTGGTTCGGCATCTCCGAATTAAGTCGCTCATCCTAGCACACCCGCGAACCCACGGCTAATCCCATCCGGAGGAATGCAGTCACTTAGTTTTCGATAATCCGGCAATACGTCCAAGCAGCGGTGGCTTTCCTGAGCGGCCGATACGCCAACGATGCTGGCGCGAACCGAAGTGACGACAATACCTGAGTCCTCTGTTTCCTCGTTCGGTGGCACAACTCCTTCACCTGTCAGCGCGATGAAATGACACTTGGTTCCGGCAATAACCAGAGTATATGATCCCCCGACTAGCGCAGGGGCGCTTGGCTCCCGTCGGCCCGGCGAGGCTGATACCGATGGGAATACGGACAAACGCGAATGCTAAAAATAAACGTAATCGGTGACGCTCGCCCGCGCTCCCTAAGATGGCGCTGGAATCCGCTCGCACGGATCGCTGAATCCGTTCAGCAGATACGCTGGACGCGAACTCGCGCCGTTCCTGCCGCCGCTACGCCAACTCAATTGGCGTTTCCGAGTGAACGAAGACCGAGTCTCCACATGTTGGCGGATCTGGCGTTGCCCGATGATGCCGGCGATAAACTCGGCTTCAAGTCGTTCGCCAACGCCATTGCCGGAATTATTGACAGCCCGAGGACCGCTACGCCCCTCGTCATGGCGATCAACGCCCCGTGGGGCGCGGGTAAAACGACGTTGGGTCAAATGATCAAGCGGCGACTTGAGACCAAGTCCGCTGCGGACAGCTTCGCTCCGCATGTTACTTGCTGGTTCGGCGCATGGATGCACGATGACGCTCCGGCTCTGCACACGGCTCTAGCTGCGGAGGTAGCCAAGGTGGCAAGTCGCTCGCGCAGACTATGGCGGCGGATTGCGAACCCTTTACCGTCCATCCTCTCCACCGCCGGCGAAAAGAAATTCCGGAAGGGACTCAAGTACTCGGCGGCCTTCGCTGTGATTGTTCTGTTCTGCGTCGTTGTCTTGTTGCGCAACGGTCATGGACTTGCCGCGGCCGCCAGGCTCAACCCCGGGATCCTGAGGATTTTAAACGTCCTTATCGGGAGTCCGTATCTCGTCGTCCTGATCGCGCTGGCACTGATCGTTCTCTTCGAAATCCTGGCGACCACATTGCGCGCTGCCAAATCAGTGGGAGATTTTGCGAAGGACCCCCGGTCAGCTGCCAAGACTGCGTCCATGCAAGAAGTCCGCAGCCAGCTTGGAAGCCTAATCAAGCAGGCCACGCCAAGAGGCAGCAAATTCGTTATTTTTATCGACGACCTTGACCGATGCCGCCCGCCGCGCTCCGTCGAAGTACTGGAATCCATCAATCAACTGCTCGACCATCCTAGCGTCGTTGTAGTGCTCATGGGTGACATGCAGGTGATCGCGGAGTGTGCCGACGTGAAGTTCAGGGACCTGGCGAAATCGGAAACCCTTACAAGCCAATCATCAACGAACCAGCCGTCCAAGAACTTTTCGACGTACGGCGCAAGCTTTCTCCAGAAGATCATCCAATTGCAGATCGATCTGCCCAGCTACTCCGCGAGAAAGATTCGCCAGATGGTCGGCGATCTTGCAAAAGAAGTGCCCAAGGAGCATGCAAGGACCTGGCTTGATACGGTGTGGCAGGGTGCGGGGACCGGCACTCGACGCGTTTTTTCGAGACTGCGCACGTCGCGCCATTGGGCGAGCTGGGCGTTCTATCTGCTCGTCGCGCTGGTAATCGTCTGGAGCATCTGGAAAGTGGCCACCGCACCGCCGGAGTATCCCGTCGGGATGATATTCACTCGCATGATCACGATCATCATTGGTTTGTTCCTCGTGAGATGGCTCGCGCGAATTCTGGTTCGGATGCGTGAGTCGGGGCGCCGCAAACAAATCGACCAGCAGATCAGGGCGAGGACCACAGCGGGAGAACGTGACTTCTCCAGGGTCGAAGCATACGTCAGAGGCGAGAATTCAGCGTGGCGCAATGACCCGGAGATGGAGGGGCTTGTTACGGAACGGCTCCAGCGTTATTTGGAAGACGAGTCAGAGCTTCAGCTTGAGGCCGAAGATGAGTTGATGCAATATCTGGAGCCAATGCCGCGCCACGCCAAGCGGCTGTTAAATCGGCTGCGCCTGCTGCTTTTTATCGCTCACGAGCGAAGAATGTTTGGCGGGAAACCAGAACTCTCTTCCAGACACATCGGTAAATGGGCGGTTTTGGGCGAACGCTGGCCGGATCTCTTGCAAGCCGTGTGCATGAATCCCGACATCATGAAACCGCTGGAAGATCCTGAAACCCACGACGCCGTGGTTAAGGAACAAGCGCACCTTTACGAAAACGACGAAGCACTTCGGCGGTTTTGTTTTGCGCGCGGCGGACTTAAGCTCTGGCCTGTTGTTAGGAGAATGGTGGAATTCGTTCCCGCGACAGATCGAAGAGTAAAACCGCCAGCGTCCTGAAATCTGGACGAGTCCGCTCTTCAGTAGATCTCCGGTAGTCCGACTTATCGAGAGCTAGCGACCTATTCGAGCAGCGGCGCCCTTCCGGGGCAGCGAGTAGACGAAGGCGTGGTCGCCCAGCACGCAATTCACGCGCCGGCTGATGTGGCTCGGGTAATCGATTTCGGCAGTTTGAAGCCGGCGGCGCCATCGCAGCCGCACCGCCACTCCGGGGCTGCTTTCCTACTCGCCCAGGTGGGGGCTCACGCAGCGTCAAAGTTTTCCGGGCGTTTGGCGAAGCTGAAACTTGCTCCGGCGCATGCCGGGATTTTGAGGATCCTCGATTGGACTCCGGCGATCACGCAGCAAGCGCTCGCCATAACCCTCGGTATGGTCCCGAGCCGTTTGGTAGCGCTGCTTGACGACCTTGAGGCGCGAGGACTCACCGAACGGCGGGAGAATCCCGGCGATCGTCGCAGTTACGCGCTGCATCTCACGGAAAAAGGACGCTCGACGCTGGGAATGATCGGGCGCGTCTCTCATGAACACCAAGAGGCGATCCTCGCGGCGCTCTCCGACGATGAGAGAGGACAACTCGCCGGCTTTTTGCAGCGCATCGCGGACCAGCAGGGCCTCACCCGCGGCGTGCATCCTGGCTACGCCCGCTTGCGCGGTTCAGGCGCACGCGAGACCTGATGCGGAGAAATCACTGCGCCGGTTTTGTCAATGGAGACTGTGGGCCGGACGCGATGCAGCCTGCCGAGGCAACGCTTCGCAGTTACGTGTGGCCGGCGCCGTGGAGCACGGCGACGGCATGCGGAAGAAGGTCGGCGATGGCGTCGAGCGATTCGACCGCGCCGGTTGGACTGCCTGGAAGATTTACGATGATTGCGTTGCGGCGAATCGCGGCGGCGGCGCGGGAAAGCAGCGCGCGCGGCGTTTTCTTCCGCCCCTCCGCGCGCATGTGCTCCGCGAATCCTGGAATGAGGCGCTCGGCAATCGCGAGAGTCGCTTCCGGCGTCACGTCGCGCGGCCCAACGCCCGTTCCGCCGGTCGTGAAGATTAAATCCGCGCCATCGGACTCGGCAACTTTTTTCAAGTGCGCTTCGATCGCGGCGCGATCGTCGGCGAGAACCGCCGTCGAGACAACTTCCCAGCCGAGTCCCTTGCATCGTGCGGCGACGGCCGGACCCGAGCGATCTTCGTACGTTCCGGCGGCTACTGAATCGCTGATCGTTAGGATGGAAACGCGCATGGCGGGAATTTTCGGGATCAGCCTTCGGTCACGGCGGCGTCTTCGCCGTCGCGCTGCGCTTCATCGATCAACCGCAGCCCTTCCATCAGAAGACCCGTCGTTGTTCGCGAGATCGTCGTACGTTTCGAGCCGGCATTAAAATCAATTTCAAATTGCCCTTCCGGCCAGCGGACCGCTTCAAATACCGCAGGCTCGCCTTCGAGGGAGCCGAGCTTCGCATCCGTGCACTGTCCCGACGTGAAAAACAATTCTGCGGTTTCCTCGCCCCTGCGAATCGTCAATTGGCAGGATTTCTGGCCCATTTCGAGCGACTGCATCAAATCCATGATGCTCATCTCTTCGAGCCGGCCCTGCACCACTCCCGGACGCACCGCGCGCTTCTGAAGTTTTTCAAGTTGCAGCCGGTCGACCACTTTCTTGGCGCGCCGCACGAGGTCTTTCAAAAAGAACGGCTTGGGAATGAATTCTTCGACGCCTTCCACCAGCGGGCGCAGTTTTTCTTCGATGTCGCTGCGACTGGCCAAGAAAATAAATGGGATTAGCCTTGTTTGCTGGCGCGCGCGCAATTTTTCGTAAAGCTGCCGGCCATCGAGCCCCGGCATGCGGTAATCGCATACCACCAGGTCCGGCGGATCATCCACAATTTTCAAAAGCGCGTCAGCGCCGTCGGCCGCGGCCCGCGCGTCGCAATGCGGCGTCAAACCATTCATCACGAGGTCGAGGATCAGCGCGTTATCGTCGACCACCAGCACTTTGACTTCTTTACCGTGCGTCATTTCTGGCCACGCTTCCCTGCGCGCACGTACGTCCCGCTCCGCCCGCCGGATTTTTTCTCGAGATACAATTCCGTGACTTCCATCCCGCGTTCGAGCGCCTTGCACATATCGTAGATCGTCAACGCCGCGACGGCGGCCGCAACGAGCGCTTCCATCTCGACGCCAGTGGGTCCCGTGGCCGTCGCTTCCGAGGTAATCTCGATTCCATTCTGGCACAGCTTCGCGCTGACATCCACGTGCGTCAACGCAATGGGATGACAAAGTGGAATCAGCTCCGATGTCCGCTTCGCCGCTGTAATTCCCGCAATCCGCGCGATCTCGAGCGGGTTGCCTTTGGGCGATTTCAGTCTCCTCAGGCTAGCAACTGTCGCGCTCTTCATGCGCACGAACGCGTGAGCCACGGCCCGGCGCGACGTCGCCGCTTTCGCGGTCACGTCCACCATCCGCACCCGGCCTTTCGTGTCGTAATGGGATAGCTTCGGCATCATCGTGCGCTCTAAAATATCCCTCGGCGCGGCAGCACGTCCACCCATTCGCCCGCTGCAAGCTTCAATTTCGCTTCATGCACCACAAGAAAACAGTTTCCGCGAACCACGGATCCGATGTCGCCAGAACCTTCCCAGGAAAGTACCTCAACGGCCGGTTCGCCGTCCGGCCAGCTTACGCGGGCCGGAAGAAAATGCGCCATCGACGCTTTCTCGTCAACGGCCCGCGTCAGTTTCGCTTTGAAAACTGAAAGCGGCTGCGGCTCGCATCCGCTCAATATGTCGATCGCCGGCACGGCGAGCAGTTCGAATGTCACCATCGTGGAAACGGGATTTCCCGGCAACCCGAAGACCGGCTTCCCGCGGCACCAGCCGAAAACGGCAGGCTTTCCCGGACGTATCGCAATCGCGTCGAAGAAAAATTCCGCGCCCAGCTCGCGCAGCACCTGTTCGACGAAATCGTACTTCCCCACCGACACTCCGCCGCTCAACACCAAAATGTCCGCTTCGAGCCCGCGCTCGATTCTCCGCCGCAACTCGCCCGCTTCGTCCGGAGCGTTGCCGAGGATCACGGGTTCCGCGCCAGCGAGCGACGCCTGCGCGGCCAGCGAAACGCTATTGCTATTCCGAATCTGAAAAGGCCCCGGCGCTTGCTCGACGGCAATCACTTCATCGCCCGTCGAAAGAATTGCCACGTGCGGCCGCCGATACGCAATCAACTTCGATCGCCCCACTTGCGCAGCCATCGCGAGTTCCGCGTAACCCAGCCTCGCACTTCGCGCCACGACGATCTCGCGCGCGCGAATCTCCTTTCCGGCCGGCACAAAGTTCTGCCCCGCCCGCGCGGCACGCTCGAACATCAGCGAGTCTCCTTCGGCGCGTGTATGCTCCAGCATTACGACGGCGTCGGCGCCGCGGGGCACGGCGGCGCCGGTCATGATCGACACGCATTGGCCCGCAGCGATTGCGCCCTCGAACGCCACGCCCGCGCGGCTTTCGCCGATCACGTTCAGCTTCGCGCCCGATTGCGCGACATCCGCCGCGCGCACCGCGAATCCGTCGCGCGTCGCGCGGTCGAATGGCGGATAGTTGCGATCCGCGGAAATGTCCTCCGCCAGAACGCGACCGAGAGAACGCGCAGGATCGTTGGCAGGAAAAGGGGAAAATTGAATGGACTCGGTAGATGGAGTCGCGGAGCGGTCGCGAACGACTTCAATTATTTTCGCGCGCGCCGCTTCGTAGGAAAGCATGGCACGTTGCCTATAGCCAGGACGCGAGCTTCGTGTCTCGCGGGACGATGGTGGCATCGCGTTCGGGTCCGGTGGAAATCATTCCGATCTCGACCTGTAGCTGTTCGGAGATAAAATTAAGGTAGTCGCGGGCAGGCGATGGTAGAGCTTTGACCTCGCGAATCCCCGGCGTGGGCTTCTGCCAGCCTTTCAGCGTCACGTATTGCGGTTCCACTTCCGCCAGCGCCTCGGTTTCGCACGGAATGGTGTCGAGCAACTGGGCCTTGTATTTGTATCCGGTGCAGACTTTGATTTCTGCCTGCGAATCGAATACGTCGAGTTTCGTCACCACGAGCGAATCGATTCCACTGAGCAGTTTCGCGTAGCGCAGCACGACCAGATCGAGCCAGCCACAGCGCCTTGGGCGGCCAGTGACGGCGCCGAATTCGTTGCCGCGCTTGCGCAAATCCTCGGCGTCGAGATCGGGCATCTCGGTGGGAAAAGGTCCGCTGCCAACGCGCGTCGTGTAGGCTTTAGTGACGCCCACAACACCTGTGAGCCGCGTCGGCGCGATGCCAAGGCCTGCGGCGACGCCGCCGGAAGTGGCGTTCGAGGAAGTGACGTAGGGATACGTGCCGTGGTCGATGTCGAGCATGGTTCCCTGCGCGCCTTCGAACAACATAGTTTCGCCATTATCGAGCGCGTTGTTCAACAGCACGGTGGTGTCGGCTACCAGGCCGCGGATATGTGCCGCAAGTTCGAGATATTGATCGAGCAGTCCCGCGATTTCAAGCGAGTGACCGTACGAAGCGCGGCTGATCGCATCTTTCTCAGCAATGACGCGCTCGAGCTTTTCACGAAAACGGTCCGCGTCCAGAAGATCGCACACGCGAATTCCGCGTCGCGCCATTTTGTCCTCGTATGCAGGTCCGATGCCGCGCGAAGTGGTGCCGATGGCCGCGGCGCCGCGCGCAGATTCCGCGGCTTTGTCCATTTCGCGATGATACGGAAAAATCAAGTGCGCGCGGCTGCTTAGAAAAAGCCGTCCGCGAACTTCGATGCCAGCCTTCTTGAGGTTCTCGAGTTCGTTCACCAGCGCGGCAGGATCTACGACGGTTCCCGGCCCTATGACGGCTTTCTTTCCCGGGCGCAGAATGCCGCTCGGAATCAGCTGGAGTACGAAGCGGCGGCCGTCGAAAATAACGGTGTGCCCGGCGTTGTGTCCACCGGCGTAGCGCGCGACGTAATCGAAGGACGAGGCGAGGTAATCGACAACCTTGCCTTTGCCTTCGTCGCCCCACTGCGCGCCGACGACTGCCACCGCCTTGGTTTTAATGTTTTCCGTCACGTTCGGTTACTCCGTCCTAGTCCTTCGCGCGCGATTTCCCGCCGCTTTGTGCTGCGACTCTGTCCCGCCAAAATGCCCTGCCGATTCGCCGGTCCACTGGTTGGGCCACAAAACGCCGTAAGAAAATCTGGCGAGAGACGATACGGGCGGGAGCGATGCGGCCTTCGGAATCCTACGCTTCGCCTGGGACAAAACGCAAGCGCGGAGCGGCAAAATAGCAAAAATCAAATCGGCTGATTTCCCCCGATTGGAGTCACGCGCTGTCGTTTGTTTGCATGGAGTTACGTCGAATTCTAATCGGCAGCAGAGCCGATTGGAAATGGCGCGCGGATCCTTCGCGGAACAGCGGCGGGCTCGCGTCGTGCCGGAGAAAAGCGAATCTGCTATGTGCGGTTTTTTCGCTATTAGAAACCTGGCGCGCGTTGATTTTTCTAGGTTTAAGTTCGTCTCTAATCGCGGAATTTCGCTATTAGAAATGCGCCGGCCGGGCGTTCGCTGCGGCTCGACGCAGCTCGAGTCGCGCACTTGCGAGTGACTGCCGACCAACTCGCGAGACGCCAGCGCTACTATTGCCTGACTCGCCTCCTCTAAACCTCTAGGTCCTTCACAGATCATAAGTGCGTCGCGTCCTCTGCGGACGCGGTCTCCTGTGTGCAACGCGCCGGCTTGTGTGGGGACACACGGCGACGCTGGCCCCGTTTTTCGGGGCACAAAAATAAGTATTAGGTTATTTTATGATTTTCTACTTTTAGCACATTTAACCGGGGATTTCAAGGAAATTGTTGGAGAAAAATTCGGGCAGCGGTGGAACGCGGAGGACGGAATGGAATCGGTGGCGGAATCCCGGTGGGCCGAAAGGCTTCGGAACCACAGATGAACGCAGATAAAACCTAAACTGGGAGTCGCAAAAAAACAACGGCGCGCTTGGCCAACAGGGTTGCGTGGGGGCGACGTTGAGATCCTTCGGCCATCCTGGCCGGATGCCTTCAGGATGACAGCGCACAAGGTAAACGAAGAGGCGGCGCGACGCCGGGGTTACGAAAGGCAGGCGCGGCTTGCAGGCGGTTGAAATTTGCGGAATCGCGGCAGCGGGCGCAGGTCGCCATGGCGACCGCCCCACGAAGAAAAGTCAAAGGAGCGGGCGAGACACGTTCGGCCAGCTCAGTGCAGGCGCCGGCGCTACGAAAAAAAGTTTCAGAAGCCAGGCGGGCGGGCGGCGGCGACGCCTAGGCTGCGCTCCAGCGCCAGGCCGGCGCTGGCGACGGTGCCTTCGTCGAAGAGGCGGCCGATCAGCGTTACGCCGTGGGGGACGCGGCGCGGCGGGTTGAAAGTCGGTAGCGGATTTTTGGGGTCGGGAGCCCAGTCGCTGCGTGCGCGCGACACTTCAACAAACCCTGCGCGTAGAGTGAGCGACGGGTGGCCGGTGAAATTGGTGATGGTGAGCATTTCGTCGCGCAGCGATGGAACGAGGAGCAAGTCCACCTGCGAGAAAAGTCGCGCCATTTCTTCGGCTACTTTGCGGCGGAAGCGGTCCGCTTGGACTAAATCCACGGCTGAAAGAAACCGCGCTTCGCGGAAAATGTTGGGCCACGCGTCGGGGACTTGTGCTTTGAGCTGATTCAGACCACCGCTCAGGGTTAGTTCCTCGAAGGAAGCGGCGCCTTCGGCGAAGAGAATCAGGTTGAGGCAGTCGTAGGGCCAGTCGGGAATTGAAACTTCCACGGGAACCATGCCGAGTTGTTTGATGGTTGCAAGCGCATCGCGCTCGACGTGCGTGGCCGAGCGATCGTTCATCCACGCGGGGAAATAGCCTACACGGAGGCCTGTGATGGATTCGGCAGCGTCGAAATCGAAAGTGGAGGGCAGGCTGGAGACGTCGCGAGGGTCCGGGCCGGAAATGGCATGGAGGACTAACATGGTGTCCTCGACGGTGCGCGCCATCGTTCCGAGTTTGTCGAGCGACCAGCAAAGCGTCATCGCGCCCGTTCTGGCCACGCGGCCATACGTGGGGCGAAGTCCAGTTACGCCGCAACGCATGGAAGGAGCGACGATGCTGCCGCCCGTTTCGCTGCCGATAGAAAACCCTACGAGTCCAGCAGCGGTGGCTGAGCCGGGTCCCGCGCTCGAGCCGGACGCACCTTCCTCGGGCAGCCAGGGATTCATCGTCTGGCCGCCGAACCAAATATCGTTGAGGGCGAGCGCGCCGAGGCTGAGTTTGGCGACGAGAACTGCGCCCGCTTCATGGAGACGGCGCACGACGACGGCGTCTTCCTTCGGAATGCGATTGCGAAAAGGCTCCGCTCCATAGGTGGTGGGAATGCCGGCGGTGTCGAGAAGATCCTTTCCGCCCCAGGGAATGCCGTGGAGCGGGCCGCGGTATTCGCCGGAGGCGATTTCTTGATCAGCTTTTTTGGCTTGCACGAGCGCTAATTCGCGCGTGATGGTGATGGCGCAGCGCAATTGGGGATTGAAGTGGTCGAGGCGATCGAGATAAATGCGGGTAAGGCGCTCGGAGCTGAGTTTTTTCTGTTCGATCCAGCGCGAAAGCTGAGTGACCGGCGCGAAGGCGATGTCTTCGTCCTTTTCGGGGAGTGGGCCGGGATCGGCGGCGCTGCGATTGAAGCGGTCGCTATTCGGGATGGCTTTCAGTCCTGGGAGCAGCGGATTCCAGCGAGAGGCGGGCGCAATCGTGGCGTCGAGAGGAACTTTGCGCGGGCCGGTGCGGCGCTCGTACAGCGAAGCCATTGTGGTGCGCCAGGTGTCCGCCGCCATCGTGCGCTCGGCAGGAGCTAAATCGAACTGAACGAGCTTTTCGGCCTCGGCGAATGTGGAAACGGACACCTGCGGACCCACCGGGGGCGCGGTGCCGAAAGTGCCGGGCGAACCGGGCGGCGGCTCGAGCTGTTGCGCCGGAGTTTGCGTGGGCTGCTGTTCTGGCAAGCGACCCGCGAGCGCCACTCCAAGCAGACCGGCTGAAGTATCGGCGAGAAATTCCCTGCGCGTTTTCGACATCGGTATCCTCCGGGCGACGGCATCCCGCGAACAGAAGTGCAGTTGAAGCCAAAATGAGAGTGACGATAGCTGCGGCGGGAAGCGAGCGGCAGCCCATCATCGCGAACGCTGCGCGCAAGCATACCGCAATGCGAGCGAGGGCTGCAAAGAAGAACGGAGTTCCTACCGGCGGAAGCAGTTGCGGGCGTGATCGTTGACCATGCCCGTGGCCTGCATGAAGGCGTAGCAAATCGTCGAGCCGACGAAGCGGAAACCTCGGCGCTTTAAATCCTTGCTCATGGCGTCGGATTCGGGCGTGCTGGCGGGAGCTTTTTCGTTGGCTCGCCTGCTGCTTTTCCTGGGCCGCCCGCCGACGAATTGCCAGATGTAACGGTCGAAGGTGGTGAATTCTTTCTGCACCGCGAGGAACAACTTCGCGTTCGAAATGGTCGAGGCAATTTTCAGGCGGTTGCGCACGATTCCGGGATTCGCGAGCAGCTCCCGCACCTTGCGCTTGTCGTACTTCGCAATTTTCGCGGCATGGAAACCGTCGAAGGCCTTGCGATAATGTTCGCGCTTGTTGAGGATAATTTCCCAGCTGAGGCCGGCCTGCGCGCCTTCGAGAATCAGAAATTCAAACAGGCGGCGGTCGTCGTGGAGCGGGACGCCCCACTCTTTGTCGTGATACTCCGCCATGAGCGGACTCTGGGCCCAGTGGCAGCGCGTTTTGCCGGATCTTTCTTTCGGCGTCATCGTCTAAAGGCGAGCAGCATATCAGAATGCGAGGAAGGTCAAGTGGATGCTCGAATTTATGCCGGCCGGGGATTATTTACGGGTTCGCCGCGCGCGGCAGCGTTGAGGCAGCCGGGACATAGACAATTTGAAAACTTGGCGCCGAGTTCGGCGCGCGCATGGGCTGAAAGCGGCACCTGCTCGCACCAGCACTCGGCATCGGATGCCGAGCAAGCAAACTGTTGGCCGCAGGCTTCGCAGGTTTTCTGCTTGGAATCGGAGGCGCCGTACAATGTCACGCCGCAACCCTCATAATCGGAGAAGGAATCGCGCCTAGGAAATGTGGCGCAGGACGACTTTCTCGATTTGCTCTTTCGGCACCGCGCCGACGATCTGGTCGGCTACTTGTCCGCCCTTGAAAACGAGAAGCGTGGGGATGCCGCGGATGTTGAATTTTCCGGCGGCGTTGATATTTTCATCGACGTTGAGCTTCACGACTTTCAGCTTGCCCGCGTGCTCGCGCGCAATTTGTTCCACGGTCGGCGTGAGCTGGTGGCAAGGACGGCACCAATCGGCCCAGAAATCCACCATCACCGGCTGCGTCTTGCTAGCGTCAATTACTTCCACTTGAAAATTCGCGTCGCTGACTGCTTGAAGAGTGCTTTCTGCCATGTTTTGTCCTTGTCGCGAATCCGGCTGAATCCGGAATTTCGCGCTATCGTTTAGATGTTCCAACCGCCCGGGGGATTCGAGACCTTCTAGCAGCCTCATATAGCGTGACATATGACAACGCCGAAGTCTTCCAAGAAAAATCCTTGGCCATACCGTTCGCTTGCAGCGCCCGCCATACTTTCGCGTCGCGATAGGCCTGAAGCGCCGCGCGCACGGAATCGAGCATGGCGGGGCCGTCGTAGGATTCAAACTTGAAGCCGGTGCCCTGCTGCGATTTTGGGTCGAAATTTTGTATGGTGTCGTCCAACCCGCCGGTCGCGCGCACTACCGGAACCGTGCCGTAGCGCAAACTGTAAATCTGATTCAAGCCGCACGGCTCGTAGCGCGAGGGCATCAAAAAAATGTCGGCGCCGGCTTCGATCTTATGGGCGAGCGCGTTATCGTATCCGATTTTCACGCCGACGCGCGCGGGAAATTTCTCCGCGAGCTGTTTGAAGAGATTTTCGTACTCGGGAGCGCCTGCGCCCAAGGCGACTATTGCGACGTTTTCCTTCATCAGATCGTCCGCTTGGAGCGCGATCAGGTCAAATCCCTTTTGATCCACGAAGCGTGAGACGATGCCGATGAGCGGCCGATCCATGTTTTCCGCGGGCAGGCGAAATAGCTCGAGGAGATTTTTCTTGCAGGCTTTTTTTCCGTCGAGATTATGCGCCGAATAATTTTGAGCGATGAAGGTGTCGGATTCCGGGCTCCATGTGCCGTAATCGACGCCGTTTAGGATGCCGACGAGGCGGTCCGCACGGCTGCGGATGACGCCCTCGAGACCGGAACCGTATTCCGCCGTTTGAATTTCCTTCGCGTAACGGCGGCTTACCGTCGTGAGGTAATCGGCGAACAATAGCCCGCCCTTAAGGTAACTCACGTTTCCGTAAAATTCGAGCGCGTCAACTGTGAGCAGGCTTTGCGGCAAGCCCGCTGCGCGCAGCGACGCTGCGGGAAACAGTCCTTGATAGCCGAGGTTGTGAATCGTAAACACCACGGGGAGCGAGCGGACCACGGGATCGTTCGCATGCTGCGTGCGAAGCAGAACGGGCACCAGGGCCGATTGCCAGTCGTGGCAATGAATCACGTCCGGCAGCCAAATGCGCTTGGTGAATTCAATGGCGGCACGGGAAAACTCGGCGAAGCGTTCGGCGTTGTCGGGATAGTCGCCGTTCTTGTCGCCATAAAGCTGCTCGCGATCGAACAACGGCGGATCGCTCACAAAGAAATAACGCACTCCCGCGATGGACTTCCCTTCGCCAATCGCGGGAAAGTGCAACGTGTCGCCCAATGAGACCGTCAGGCTTGAAACGAGCGTTGAAGTGATTTTATTTCCGTGATACTGCGGAAGGAGGACCGCAACCTCGTGGCCCATTTCGACCAGGGTCTTCGGCAGCGCTTCTACCACGTCGGCAAGGCCGCCGGTCTTCGAGTACGGCAGTCCTTCCGACGATACGAACAGGATTTTCATCTTCCCTCAGGCGAACCAAAAACGGTAGCGGAACGCCGCGCCTGCGTCAAGGCCATCTCCCGCGCGCGCTTTCCACGGGGAATTGCTACACTTCGCGCCGCAATGACCCGTCAGCGAACTGGACAACGGCTCGGACAACATTTTCTAGGCAATCCCGATTGGCGAAAGCGAATCTTCGAAACTCTTCCGCGCGACACGGGGGAAACGTGGGTTGAAATCGGAGCGGGCCACGGGGAAATGACGGAGTTGCTCGCGGCGGACGGCCGCCGAGTGATCGCGATCGAAACCGATCCGCCGCTGGCCGCCGGTCTGCATAAACGAGCGCTTGATTGGCCGAGCGTGGAAATTGTCGAGGGCGATGTCCTGGCCCTTGATGTGGGAAAAATTCCCGGGGGACCATTCCGCGTCTACGGGAATTTGCCCTACTACATTACCTCACCCATACTGCAGCGCCTGTTCGAATGCGCCGATCAGATTTCGTCGATCCATATCGTGATTCAGCTTGAAGTTGCTGCACGCATCGCGGCGCGGCCGGGCTGCCGCGATTACGGCTACTTGTCAACACTCTGCCAATTTTATGCGCACCCAGAAATCGTGTTTCGCATCCCTCCCGGAGCGTTTCGGCCTCCGCCGCGCGTCACGTCCGCGTTGGTGGAGATGACGATGCCCGGGGAGCGCGCTTCCCTGGGCATCGCGGATGAGAAGCTGTTTCTCGAATTCCTGGGCACTTGCTTCGGGCAGAAGCGCAAAACGCTGCGCAACAATCTCCGCGCACTCGCTTCCGATGAACGCATTCACGCCGCGCTTGACGCCAGCGACCTGCGTCGCGACGCGCGCGCTGAGCAGTTGTCGCTCGCGCAATTCGCAGCGATATTCAAACTATTGCTGTAAGCGGTCAAACGTACGGCTACAGGTCAGGCGGAGGCGGCGGAATCAATCACGCTGCGAAGCCGGTCCGGAAAATCGGTCATGACGCCGTCGATGCCAGCGGCCATCAGGTTTCGCATCTCTTCGGGGTCATTCACCGTCCAAGCAGCTACATGCACATCAGAACGGTGAGCTTCGTCCACAAGTTCTCGAGTCACGATTGTCGAACGCAGACATAGCTGCCGGGCGCCCACGTCGATCGCCGCCTTCACCATGCCGACATTCTTCTCTTCTACGAGCAGACCCGTCATGATCGTTGCGTCCAGCCGCCGCAAACTTGCGAGGGTCGAAGGGTCGAACGAAATCACCACGGTGCGCGCGGCATCTTGCGGATCGCGCAGCGCACCAACGAGCGCGTGGTGCATTCCCCAGGCAGCTTCGTATTTCAGCTCCAGATAAATCACGATGTCGTGCCGCCGCGCGAACGCGAGAATTTCCTCGATCGTGGGGATCCGTTCACCCATATATTTGCGGTCGTACCAGAGGCCTGCTTCGAGGTCGCGCAACTGAGTCAGAGTGTGCTCGCGCACGGGCCCGGTCCCATTTGTTGTGCGCTCAAGCGTGAGGTCGTGAATCGCGACGAAGTGAGCGTCGCGCGTTAGATGGAGATCGGTTTCGACGAAGCCGGCGCCAAGCTCAACGGCGCGCTCAAAGGCCGCGAGAGTGTTTTCCGGTGCGTGGCCAGACGCGCCGCGATGTGCGATTACCCAAGGAACTCGCATTTCGTTCGTTATCCTATCAGATAAGCGACGCCTGCCTCGCCTGCCCGTACGCCAAGTTGCCAAAACGTGTCGCCATAAATTGACGGCATGCCGCGCGCAGGCAGTGCAACTTACTTCACAAACGGGACACGGTGTTGCCAGCTTTCGCCACGTTTAATTCGCAAACTAGTGGTACGGCCTTAAGTTCCAAACTTCTTCCTTTCAGCTCACCGATATCTCAATTCCCTGCTTCATTTTAGAAGGATGAGAACGGAGTCTCTCCTATTCGCCTTTGGTCGCCCGATTGCCAGCTTCATAGCGCTGTTCAGGGGCGTCGGCTTGATTGAACGCGTGCTCGAACCCGGCTTTCATCTGAATCCAACAATCCATGGCGACGGGGAAACTTTGATCGGGGGAGTACTAGCACCTATGGCCGGCGCTTCGACTCGTCGGCAAAAGGAAATGCACAGTACCGAAACGCGCCGCGCGAAACCTGCGCGCAAGTTCGCAAAGGCGAACGGGCGTTCGTCGCGCGCTCAAGCTTGACAGGCAGAGATTCGTAAAGCGTTCTTGGCACCGGCGAAGTTATCGAGTATAAGGGCGCAGAGCGAAGTATATCGGGCGTGCGCAACGGTTTGTTGGCTGAGGGAAGTACGTAGTAGCAGTAGGCGGACGCAGTTGAGCCACCTATAACGCAGGCGGCTCTGATCTTCAAGGCTGATCGGCGGGCCGCTCGTGCTTAAGGCGGGCGCTTGGGAGGGGACGTGGCGCTGTTCGTACTCGCGATCATTGGCATCGTAGTCGGCCTGACGTGGCTTGACTGGCGCGACACGGCGAAGAATTGGGTGCTGCCAGATTGGGCCAAAGGCTTCGCCCTGGCGGCAGTTGTAGCGGTAACCCTCGCGTCGTTGACTGCTTTCGCTTCCTCGTGGATACAAGAGGGTGCAAGCCAGTGGGACGGAGGGCTCAGCTCGCGACTGTTCTGGCCCGAGCTTGCTTTTCTCCTGTGCTCGATGGGAGTAATTATCAGCGCCGTCCGCAAGAAGCGCCTCCGCGTCTTAATTGTCCTCGCCGTGGTTCTTACCGCAGTTTTCTGGCTCGGCATGACGATCTCTGGTTAGTCTGATCTCCCTCCGCATCAAATCTCTCGTCGATTCTTACGCGGACTATTTCTTATCATCGCGCCGCCATCGAACACCGCCATTCACCGGTAACTAGCCGCTATTCGCCGAAAAGCCTGCGACACCCTTTCCCCTTGCCGCTATTCTCGCGTCGTGGACAGCAAACAAGTTCCAGCGGGAGAGAGCACAATGACAAACGCGAATCGGCAGTTCCCGATCGAAGCGGGGATCAACACCACACCAGGTATGGCGGCGGCAGCAACTATGCTGATTCTTCTGGGGATCGTCTTCCAACTGGGCGAGCTCGGCTACAGTCATTTCGATCCGCGTAACTACTGGCTCTTTTCCGTGTTCGCTTCGGGGATTTGGAATATGCTCGCGTTGCGGCTAGCTCCGGGCGTCCATGACATGATTCAATTCTGGCCGCTGATTCTGGTGGGAACCGGGTTGGCTGTTTTGCTTGTCAGCAGAAAGAATGGGCTGTCGCGCGGGTCGCCCGGAAGCTTCACAGGAGATCGCCATGGACGGTAACAGAAGGCCATTCAGCGCCAGCCTCGTTTTCGGAATTATCGTCCTCGTGGCGGGGCTGATTCTCCTGCTCGATCAGTTCGGGATCATTTCAGCCGATCGCGCATTTCGCTTCTGGCCCGTAATTCTCATCGTGTTCGGCTCGTTGAGCCTCTTTGGTGATTGCGGGCGCGGGCGTCGCCTGTGGGGTGGAGTGCTGATTTTGATCGGAGTCCTTCTTGAACTCGAAGAGTTCGGCGTTGCCCACGTCGGAATTCAGACGATCTGGCCCATCTTCATCATCGGAATCGGCGTGGTCTTGGTGATGCAAGCTCTGCAAAGCAGAGGCGGGGGAACGGCCGGCTGGGCGAATGCCTGGGAATGGACGAAACATCTGCGCGCAAATTCCGGAGTTGATGACGCGCGCCTGAACTACGTCGCTATTTTCGGTGGCGGAAACGCCAGATTCATCACGAAGAATTTTCAGGGCGGAGACATCGTCGCAATCTTTGGCGGCTTCGATATTGATCTAAGAGATGCTGAGATGGAAGGCACCGAAGCGGTGATTACTGCCACTTCCGTCTTCGGCGGTGGCGAAATTAAAGTTCCTTACAACTGGACCGTCGCCATGCAGGGCGTAGGCCTGTTCGGCGGTTACAGCGAAAAAACTCGTCACGACAAAGCCGATCCTGCGACACCCACGAAAACTCTGATCATCCGTGGTGTCTCGCTCTTCGGAGGCGTTTCCGTCAAGAACTGACGCGACTATGCATCCTATCCTGGGCAATCTCCGGCGTCTCGGGCTGTATCTTCTGGCCTGGTTTCCCATTGGCGGCCTCATCGCATACGTCTTGGCCACCTCCGGCGGAATCAGCACCGGGGAGGCACTGGCGCTCGCGATTCCGCTCGCGCTTCTCTTCGGGTTCATGTGCCTCTCGGCTTGGTATTCCTGCCGCGGCACGCCGCTCGACCACTCCAGTCTTACGCGTCTTGCCGCCACGCACCTGCTCGCGGCGGGCTTGATGAGCGGCTGCTGGATTTTCTTCGTAAAGGCTCTCGCGCACGAGCTTTCCGGTCTCCAGATTTACCCCGGCTTGGACGGGCGCGTATCGAAGGATTATCCGCTGCTGTTCGGAATTGCGGTTCTTCTCTATCTGCTGACGGTTGCGCTGCACTACGTGTTGCTCACGCTCCAAGAGGCGCAGGAAGCGGAAGCGCGCGTTCTCCAGGCCGGCATTCTCGCTCGCGAGGCGGAATTGAAGGCGCTGAAGGCGCAGGTGAATCCGCACTTCCTGTTCAACAGTTTGAATTCCATCAGCGCGCTTACCAGTTCTGATGCTGTAAAAGCGCGCGAGATGTGCATCCTACTCGGCGACTTCCTGCGGCGCACGCTGGGGCTCGGTGAAAAATCCGCGATTCCCCTTGCAGAAGAAATGTCGCTCATTCGCGCTTTTCTCGCCGTTGAAAAGATTCGCTTTGGCCCGCGCATCCAGATGGAAGAAAACGTCGAGAAGGAAGCAACCGACGTGCAGATTCCGCCGCTACTGCTCCAGCCGCTCGTTGAGAATGCCGTGGGCCACGGAATCGCGAATCTGGTGGAGGGCGGCTGGATTCGGCTGGACGCGCGCTGCCAGAACGGCACTCTTTCGATCGTGGTTGAAAATAGTTACGATCCGGATGCGCCGCCTCGCCGCCGAAACGGAGTTGGCCTTGTAAACGTGCGCCAGCGCCTCGCGACGCGCTACGGCAATCTCGCGACCTTCGACGTAACACACGACGCCGGCCGATTCCGCGTGGCGCTGACTCTTCCCGCCGAAAGAGAGGCCCAAAAATCGTGAGCCGCGAACCCGAAAAGCGAGGCCGCGCCGTGATTGTCGACGATGAGGCCTTGGCGCGCCAGGTGTTGCGCGAATTTCTTGGTTCGCATCCGGAGATTGAAGTTGTCGCCGAGTGCGCGAACGGCTTTGAAGCCGTGAAGTCCGTCACGGAACTGAAACCGGATCTGTTGTTTCTGGACATCCAAATGCCCAAGCTCGATGGCTTTGAGGTCCTCGAGTTGATTGACCACGACATGGCCATTGTGTTCGTCACGGCGTTCGACAATTACGCCATCAAAGCGTTCGAAGTCCACGCGGTGGACTATCTTTTGAAGCCCTATGGCGCCGACCGCTTCGAAGCGGCTCTCGGACGCGCCAAGTTGCGCATGGGCGATAAATCTAGCGGCGGTGCCGCTCCACGCGAATTCTCCGGAGCGCTTAGACCACCGCCGCACGCTGACCTAGCAGCTGCGGCGCGGCCGCCGGCGCAGTATATCCAGCGCGTTCCAGTGCGCGACGGCGCGCGGGTCTTCATCATTCCGGTCGATAAGCTCGATTATGCAGAGGCTCAGGACGACTACGTCTCGCTTTGTGCCGAAGGCAAGAAGCACCTCAAGCAGCAAACCATCTCGAGCCTTGAAGCCGCTTTAGACCCCTCGCGGTTCATGCGCATTCACCGTTCGTTTGTCGTGAATCTCGAGCGCGTCGCTAGAGTGGAACCCTACGCCAAAGACAGCCATGTCGCGGTCCTGTCGAACGGAACTCAGCTCCCCGTGAGCCGCGCCGGCTATGCCCGCCTTCGCGAGTTCCTTGACCGGTAGAAGCGCGGTAGACACCCGGTAGAAAATGTCCTCGCGCGTCGGTAGTTGTACCGATTGATTTGCTTGTCTCGCACCGGTAATCTCATGCGTACTCTCGGCGCTCGAACTTCTCTATTCTGTCCGAAAGGATCGCGTGAATTCACCGACAAATCTGCTCCCGGCGCTCCACCAATACTGGGGCTACGATTCCTTTCGCCGGCTTCAAGAATCAATTATTCAAAGCCTTCTCGACGCTCATGACACCTGCGTCGTTATGCCCACAGGCGGCGGCAAGTCATTGTGTTACCAGCTTCCCGCGGCGATAACCGCTGGCAAAACCGTAATCGTAATTTCGCCGTTAATCGCTCTGATGCAAGATCAGGTAGCGCAACTCGACCAGATGGGCATTCCCGCAGCGCTTCTGAACAGCTCTCTTTCTCAGAATGAACAATCGAAGATCATCCGCGATGCCACCGAAGGAAAATACCGCCTCCTTTATCTTTCGCCGGAGCGAGCCGCCCGCGGCGATTCATTCGATTGGCTTCAGCGTGTTCCTATCTCATTTTTCGCGATTGACGAAGCGCATTGTATTTCCGAATGGGGCCACGAGTTTCGCCCGGAATATCGCCAGTTGAGCCGCCTGCGCGATCGATTCCCGAAGCGGCCGATTGCCGCTTTCACGGCCAGCGCCACGAAACAGGTGCGTCATGACATCATCGAGCAGCTTCACCTCCGTGATCCGGACAAATACATCGCGAGCTTTTATCGGCCGAATTTACGTTATGTGGTAAGGGAGTGCGGCGCGCGCACCCAGCCTGACTTGCTCGTGAAGGCGCTCAAGAACTATGCGGGCAGCAGCGTAATTGTCTACTCGCCCACGATCAAGCGCGTGGAACTAACGGTGGCTTTTCTGGCGGAACATGGAATCGAAGCCCTCCCTTATCACGCAAAAATGGGCAACGCGGCGCGCCGGAAGAACCAGGAACGCTGGATGTCGGACGAGGTTCGCGTGCTAGTAGGAACAATCGCCTTCGGCCTGGGCATCAACAAAGCAGCCGTACGCGCCGTGATTCATCTCTCGCTGCCCAAATCGATCGAGCAGTATTATCAGGAGGCCGGTCGCGCCGGCCGTGACGGCGAATCCGCCGATTGCGTTCTGCTCTGGCAGAAGCGTGACGCGGGCCTGCTCGGCCACTTCATCGGCGAAATTGCAGATCCCGAAGAAAAGCAGCGCGCCTGGCAGCGCTACAACCAGATCCGGCACTTCGTCGAATCGAACGACTGCCGTCATCTGCAAGTCTGCACGCACTTCGGCGAAAAGCCCAAATGGAATTCATGCGACGCCTGCGACGTGTGCGGCTACGATCCCGCTTGGCTCTCCACCGGCTCGGAAACGGAAGCGTCCAAGCGGCGCCGGCCCGCAATTGCGGCACCGGCTGCCACTCCCTCACGCAATACAGAGCGCGCCAAGCAGCCGGATATCGCCGCCACTGCGAATCCTCCCGACCCAGAATTGCGCGAATACATGCGCGAATGGCGCCGCTCCGCCGCCAAGGAAAAGGATGTGCCGGCCTTCGTCGTCCTGCACGACACATCTCTCGACGAACTCTGCCGCGTTCATCCCAAATCCCTACAGGAGCTTAGCGGCGTCCACGGATTCGGCGCGCACAAGACCGAAGTATATGGCCCCGGAATCCTGGAGGCGCTTACCCGATTCCGCAGCGGCGCACGAACCGCGCAAGCCCCTATCGCCAAGTCCGCCCGCGCGTAGCGAAGCCGCCGTAGAGGGCCACAACGCGCTCGGATTCCCGTTCTAGAACTCCCGTACGTACCGCTCTTTTCGTACTCCTGTTTACACCCAGCGGCATATTGCCGGAGTACGCACTTTCGTAGTAGTGTCCCTCGGTGCCCAAAACCAAGAGGCGAGCGCCCTCCCGGCAGGGCATCAAGAGTCGAAAAAGGAGAGGTAGGCACATGGCCGCACCAGCCGAAGCAAAGTCCCCAAATCAAGCCAATGGCGAGAGCCAAGGCGCGAATGTAGACAAGATCCGCGACATCCTTTTTGGCTCCCAGATGCGCGACTACGAGAAGCGCTTCGTGCGCCTCGAAGACTCCGTCACCAAAGCGCTCGAAACCCTGCGCGACGACATGACCAAGCGCCTCGATACACTGAGCAGCTTTGTCCAGCAAGAAGTTGACTCGCTCAGTCAGCGCCTCAAGACCGAAAAGACCGAGCGCACCGAAAGCACAAAGGAAATTTCCCGCGAAATCAAAGACGCCGCGAAAGGCATCGAGAAAAAGCTCGGCCAGCTCGAAGAGCAGATGTCCGACGGCCAGGGCGAGCTTCGCGCCAAGCTTCTCGAACACTCCAAGTCGATCTCCGGCGAAATCGAAAAATTGCGCCGCGAGACTGCCGCCTCTCTCGATCGCGAGGTGGAAACTTTGCGCAACGACAAAACGGACCGCGCCGCGCTTTCCGATCTGTTCGCCGAATTTTCCCTGCGGCTGAAGAGCGACCTCGAGCTCCCGGAAAAATAGCGCACAGCCGAAGCGAATTCACCGAGGCTTCGCCGGATTCGCATGCGACCTGTCGACACAAACCCTCAACCTTCCAACATGGCCGAGCAAGCTCAACGCCGCGCCCCTCTGGGGCAACCGCAGGAAACTCCCAAAAACGATAGCCAGCAGCTCGAAGAGCTGCGCCACCTGATCGTAGCGCCCGAACAGGAAGGCATCGCCGAAATCAGCCACCGCCTCGACAATCTCGAGCGCCGCGCCGAAGACGTCAGTTCGGTGGTCGTCGAAGCGATTCAGATGCGCCGCGATCACGACGGCGGCGGCGCCCTTGCGGCTGCGCTCGGCCCCACCATCGAAGACACGTTGCGCGATTCCGTCCGCAAGCACCCCCACGTCATCGCCGACGCCCTGTTCCCTGTGATGGGGCCGGCGATCCGCAAATCCATCACCGAAACTCTGCGCTCCATGCTCGAGTCCTTCAACGAAGCGCTCGAGCACAGCCTTTCGTGGCGTGGCATCAAATGGCGGCTCGAAGCGGTCCGTACCGGCAAGTCGTTCGCCGAAATCGTTGTGATGCACAGCCTTCTCTATCAGGTCGAGGAGGTCTTCCTGATCCACCGGAAAACGGGCCTCGTCCTCAATCACCTCACGGAGCCCTCGCTTCCTGAAAGAGACGCGGACATGCTCGCCGGCATGTTGAGCGCGATCCAGCAACTCTCTCACGACAGATTCAACACGGCGGAAGGCGACGCGATCCAGAAATGGGAAATGCCGGAATTGGATGGCTGGCTGGAAGTCGGTCCCCACGCGGTGATCGCGGTGGTAATCCGAGGCCACGCTCCCGTCGACTATCGCCTCCGAATGAAGAAGGCCCTTGAAGAAATTCACGAGCGGTTCGGAGCGGCTCTGGAAAGTTTCGCAGGCGATGCCGGGCCGTTCCGTGCCGCGGAGAGTGTGCTCGCGCCATTACTCGAAAAACAAATGATGGACGAGCAGGTTCGTGTGAAGAAGAAACCATACGCGTTGATGACCGCAGCCGGCGTCGGGCTGACCGCGCTCATTGTATGGGTCGCATACATCTCCTTGCGGGTTCACCAGTGGAGTCAGTTCGAAGACGCGCTTCGCCAGCAATCGGGAATCGTCGTCACCTCTGTCACCAAGGAAGGAGGCCGCTATCAAGTTCGCGGCTTCCGCGATCCTCTCGCGCCAGACCCGAAAACTCTTTTGACGAAACTCGGATTAACTCAGGAAAACGCGGATTTCCAGCTTGTTCCCTTCTATTCGATGGACGATGAAATTGTTCTCAGGCGGATCAAGGTGCTGCTGAAGCCGCCGGCGGGCGTCACCCTCTCGATGAAGGATGGCGTACTGTCGGCCGAAGGCGCGGCCTCCCCGCAATGGATTGCGCGTCTGCGCGACCGCGCTCAGTGGATCGCGGGAGTGCGCGAACTCGATGACGCAAAACTGCAAGACGCCAACGTTCTCGCCTTGAAAGATGCAAAAAGCTCCGTCGAGTCCATCGTGTTTCTCTTCCCGGTCGGCAGCTCAACGCTCGTATCGGGCCAGGATCAGAAGTTCGCACAAGCAGAGAAGAGCATCCGCGAAATCGTCGCGCAGGCAATCGCTCTGAATGAAAACGCCCAGATCGAAGTGGTCGGCCACACCGATAAAACCGGCATCGAAACCACGAATCTGCCGCTCAGCAAGCAGCGCGCCGATCAGGTCACCCTCGCGCTCATCCGCGGCGGCGTAAAACCCTCGAGCTTCCGACCCCGCGGCGTGGGCACATTGCAGCCGGTGCGCACGGACGATAGCGATGAAGGACGCCAGCTCAATCGCAGCGTCACGTTTCAGGTCGACATCTCGCCCGCCGCGCCTTAAACTCTCCGCCGGCGCTTCCTATGATTCAGAAGAAAATCTGCATGCTTGGTTCATTCTCCGTCGGCAAGACCAGCCTCGTCCGCCGCGTCATCACCAGCGAATTCAACGAAAAATATCACACTTCGATCGGCGTCAAAGTCGACAAGAAAATCTTTCGCGTGGGGGACCAGGACGTCACCCTCGTCCTGTGGGATATCTACGGCGAAGATGCATTTCAAAAAATGCAGATGAGCTACTTGCGCGGCATGTCCGGCTATTTCATGGTCGCCGACGGCACCCGCCGCCAGACCGTCGATGTCGCGCTGGCCCTGCAACAAAAGGTCGCCGAGGCTATGGGGGCAATCCCCTTTGTTTTCCTGCTCAACAAATGCGACCTCGCCGACCAGTGGGAAGTGGATCCCGACGACGAAAAAAATATCTCCGCCAGAGGCTTGACCCCCCTGCGAACCAGCGCCAAAACAGGCGAAAATGTCGAAGAAGCTTTCGTGCGCTTGGCGCTCGCTATGCTCCCCAAGTAACGCACTCGCGATCCGCCGCTTGCGTTGTAATTCCAATCGGATTCTAATTGTCACGCCGCCCATGGAAGCAAACGCGATTTTCGAGTCGTTCCTCGCCGAGCAGGGCCTCGCCCTGTTCGAATATCTTGGGAAAGGCTCGTTCCGTCCGATTGGTTCGTTCCCCAGCTGGCTCAAACAAATCTGGGGCGAGGAAACTGCCCGCGCCAAAACCGTTGTCCTCGCCGAGCGCTCGCCCTTTCTCCAGAATTTCCTCTTGGACGCCGAACAGTTCTGGAATAACAAGTCCAGCGGCGCCGCGAATTCCGGCAATTGGATCGAACGCGGCGTGGACGGCGTCGAAACGCCGCTCGAAGCTTCCGCTTTGCGCCTCGACGGAAAGAAAATTCTGCTCATTCGCAATTTCTCGTCGGCCTTCGCGGAACAAACGCAATGGCTGCAGACCGCGCGCGATTCCGTGCTCGATCACGAACAGCTCCTGCGCGAAATTCAGAAAAAAGAAATTCTGCTTCATTGCATCATTCACGATCTTTCCCAGCCGCTCAGCGCCATGCGCGGCTGTTTCAATTGCCTCACGATCGGCGACTTGCCGCCGGACCTCAAGCCCTTCGTCGAAACCGGACAGCGCGAATCCTACCGCCAGGAGCAGATGATTCGCGGAGTCCTCGAAGCATTTTCCGGAGATCTTCCGGCGCAGAAAAAATCGCAAGCGAACGAGCCGCCGGCAACGGCCGACCTCGCCGCCTGCGCGCGGCACGCGGTCCGGAACTTCTCGGCGGCGTTTGCTGAAAAACGCGTTCGGCTCCAGCTTGATCCCAAGCTCGACGTCTCGCGACAATGGCTTTCCGTCGGAGACGCGCCGCGCATCGATCGCATTTTCGGCAATTTTCTCGAAAACGCCATGCGTTACAGCCCCCAGAACACTACCGTCACCGTGGGCGTCGAAGAGAAAGGTGCACTCCTCGCCGCGTTCGTCGACGACCAAGGTCCCGGACTCCCGACCGATCAGTCGACTGGAAAGCTTTTCGCCCTGTTCGCAAAGGGAAAAGACCGCCCAGGCAAAGCTGGCCTGGGTCTTTACTTCTGCAAGATGACGGTCGAGCGCTGGGGGGGGCGCATCGGCGCGGAAACCCGGCCGAGCGGAGGCTCGCGATTCTGGTTCTGCCTTCCGCGCGCCCCAATCAGCTCGCTAGCCAGCGCCGCGGAACCAAATCTTCCCGCGGCAAACGCGCAAGAAGAAGCAGCGCAACAAGGCGTCGCGTCCCCGGGCAAGCGACGTGTCGGCAAAGCACCGCGCAGCTTGCGAATTCTCGTCGCGGACGACACCGAAATCAATCGCGAACTCGCAATGGAGTTGCTCAAAGCGCGCGGCCATTCCACCGTGGGCGTCGCCGATGGCCGCCAGGCGCTGGCGGCCCTTGAAAATGCTCGCTTCGATGTAGTTCTCATGGACGAAGTGATGCCTGAGATGAACGGCCTCGAAGCCACGCGCGCCATTCGTCAAAAAGAATTAGCCTCGGGCCGGCATCAAGTGATCATCGGTCTGAGTGGAAATGCCACAAAGGAAGATGAAAAACGTTGCATCGAAGCGGGTGAGGACGCCTACCTCTCGAAGCCCTTCGATATGCACAAACTGTTTCAGATAATCGAGTCCTCTGCGCCCGAAACCGCCGGAGAAATAATCGTCCCGCCGCCCACAACATCTTCGGATTCCGTTGCCGCGCATCTCGCACGCAGCGCCGCCGGAAGCAAAAAACTCATGCAATCTCTCGCGATATCATTTCTGGCCGATGCTCCAAAAAGGATTGCGAATATACAAAGCGCGATTGCTCAGACGAACGCCGAGTTGCTCGCGACTACGGCTCACGCGCTGAAAGGCTCTGTCGCAATTTTCGGCGCCGCGAAGGCGGTTGCAGCGGCGCGAAATCTGGAGGCCATGGGCCGCGCTGGCAACTTGGAAGGCGCCGCTGGGGAATTTTGTACGCTTGAAAACGAACTCAGCGGTGTGAAACGCGAACTTCTCGCCATTGGCGCCAAGTCCGGAAAGAAAAGCCGGCCACCTCGCCCCGCAACGCGCAAGAAGCGCGGAAAGTAACCAGCACTCCCGCGATTAGTGCTTCACGGCCGCGTCGACCACCATATGAGTCCGATAAATACAATTTGCAGCGGGATGCGAATTGAGAGTGGCGTAGCCGGTCTTCCCAATATCTGAAGGCTTTCTTGCGCGGCCTTGATGTTGGCAGGCAGCATCGCGATAAGAAGGACGATCAGGCAAATGCCGGCAATATTCCGAAATCGCGGAATCAGCATCCCAATCGCCCCCGCAAATTCACAAATCCCCGTGAAATAGACGAGCGCCATCCGGTTCGGAAACACTTGCGGCACAATATTTTCAAGCTCGAATCTCGTCTGGTTGAAATGACCGATCCCGGTCGTGATGAACATCATCGCCAGCGCGTATCGCGTCGCCGCAACCCACGACGCCAGCGCGGCCACGCCTAGCGCCCCGGCTGCCCGGAACAAGAGAAGCGAAATCACAAGCACCGCGACGACGATCATGTCCGGAATTCTACCGCATCTCCACAGCAACCGCTCGTCACGTGGCTCAACGCTGACCAAGCCCGCGATGTTGACTAACCGAATGATGGCGCGGCGCCGTCGCTTGCCGTACGCGCGCCAGGGCGCGATACTCGAATAGATGAAGCGCGCATTTCAAGTTGTAGCGGCAGCGGCTCTTGTACTAGGGCCGGCTACGCATGCGCGCGCCGATGAACTGAAACTGAGAGACGGCACAAAGTTGGTCGGCACGATCGTTGGATTCGACGACAACTCGTTCAAAGTAAAGACAAACTACGGATTCGCAATCGTGCAGAAGGATCAAGTCGTATCCATTTCGATTTCTGACGGCGCGAAAAAGTCCGAAGCCGAAAAGAAGCCTGATCCCGCTGCGGTGAAATCGTCTTCCCCCGCGAAGTCACCAAACGCCACCGCCGCGAGCAACCCCGGACCTGAAACGAAACTAGAAGCGCCTCCGGCAGTCGCGAAAACACCCGCGGATCCCGCAACCAAATCCGCGTCGAACTCCGATCCGCCTGCACCGGCAAACTCGGCTAACGCGTCGAACGCGGTAAACGCGAAAAATTCCGCGCCTGCGCCCGCTCCTGTCGAACCGCCTGCTCCACCTCAGCCGGCGCCGATGAAAGAAGTAGTCTCCGGCAACACCTACACGAACGAGACCTACGGCTTCCACATGTACAAGCCTCCGGACTGGCAATTGATCGAAGGCGCGCGCAGTGTGGTTCCCGGCTCCATCACTGCGATGGGCACCTCGGACCAGAGGACTTACCTTGTGATCGGGCAGGAGCCCGCCGGAAAATCGCTCGCGAGCGATGTCGACGCTACCGAACATCGGCTGCACGAGGTTCTCGATAATTACCGTCCGCTTGGCGAAAAGCGCATCACGGTTTCCGGCGTATCCGCCGTCGAGCGTTTGTTCCGCGGCAGCGTGGACCAGCACGATTGGTCCGGCGTCATCGTATTCGTTCCGCGCGACGCGCGCCTCTTCACCATTTTCGGAATGACTTACGCAGACACCGATCTCGTCCAGATTCAGGAAAACGTTATCGCCCGCGCGATCTCGAGCCTCCAGTTCACCAGGCAATAGCACCTCATCGCTTTCGACTTGCAACCAACACGAAAGAAAGCGTAACTAATCTTCGTGAAACGAAACCGTGCGCTGTCGTACTTGAACAGACTGCTGTCTCGCTTAACCGCGGTTATCACGCCTAAGAAACGGACGCCTCGCTGGAAAAATTACGCCGCCGTTTTTGCGCTGCTGGGCGTTTCGGGATTCTTGCTGGTGCAACGAGGCTCATCGCAATCCTCTGCGCCGGTCGCTCCGCAGCAATCCTCGCCGGCCGCGCCAACTTTCTATCGCGACGTGTTGGCGATCCTTCAACAGCACTGCCAGACTTGCCACCGGCCCGGCGAAATTGGCCCGATGCCGCTGCTCACTTACGATGATGCACGGCGAAAAGCCCGCGCCATCGCCGATAAAGTAAGCACGAAGGAAATGCCGCCGTGGTTCGCAGATCCAGAGGTCGCCGATCCGAAGCCTGCTGATGCGAAGTCAATTGATCCGAAGCCCGGCCGCTTTTCAAACGATCCTTCGCTCTCACCGCAGGAAATCGAAACGCTGAGCTCCTGGGCAAACACCGGCGCTTTGCCGGGCGACGCTCGCGACGCTCCTCCTCCACGACAGTGGACGGCGGGCTGGAACATTCCGCAGCCGGACGCAATTCTGAAAATGCCGAAGTCCGTGCCGCTTCCAGCCGATGGCGACATCGAATACACCTATGAAATCGTGCCAACAGGATTCCCCGAAGGAAAATGGGCGCAAATGTCGGGATTCGCCCGTCGAGCCGCACGAACGTCCATCACGCGGTCGTCTACATTCGCCCTCCCGGTTCAAAATGGCTGCGCCGCGCGCCGATTGGAGCGCCGTTCACAGCATCGGACATGACCGACGAAGAATCGCGACGCGACGCCCACTGGACCGACGCCGACATACTTCTCGTCTACGCGCCAGGGAGCGCGCCGGATAATTGGCCAGCGGGCATGGCGAAGTTCATTCCCGCAGGTTCTGATCTGGTTTTCCAAATGCATTACATGGCGCACGGCGTCGAAACGAGCGACCAATCGAGCATCGGCATCGTTTTTGCGAAGCAGCCGCCGAAGCAGCGCATCCTCACCCTCCAGCTGACAAACGATCACTTTGTGATTCCTCCCGGCGCCGACGACTATCGCGTCGAAGCCCGCGGCACTTTGCCGAACGACGCGATGCTCCTCAGCTTTCTCCCTCACATGCACCTGCGCGGAAAGCGTTTCGAATACAACATCATTCAGCCGGCCGGCCGCATTGAAACGCTGCTGCGCGTGAATTGGAACTTCTACTGGCAATTGAGCTACCGCCTCGCCGAGCCGCGCGCGCTGAAGGCCGGCACCGAGCTGCAAGCCGTCGCGTGGTACGACAATTCCAAAAGTAATCCGCACAATCCAGATCCCGATGCCGCCGTCCGCTGGGGCGATCAAACCTACGATGAAATGATGGTTGGATTTTTCGACGTCGCGGTACCCGCCGATTTGGACAAATGGCGCTACTTCATTCGCGCGAACCGCACGCAATAGGCTGCGCTAAAACTTCGTGGCTTCGCTGAAGTGGAAATTGCGGATCTTCATCGCCGGCACGACCATCTCGAAAGACTCTTCTCCGGCCGCGCGCACGGCGGGGCCCAGCATCTCGACATTCGCGAGCGCTTCGATGACGCTCTGATTGAAACGGAAATTGCGGATGCCTCCGGCGAGGCGTCCGTTTTCGATGAGAAATGTGCCGTCACGCGTCATTCCCGTCAGAACCTTTTCGTACGGATCTACTTCGCGGATGTACCAGAGCCGCGTGACAAGAATTCCACGCTCCGTCGAGCGGACCATTTCGCCGACCGACTTGTCGCCGCCCGCGAAAACCAGATTCATGGGCGCTTCGCCGTATTCGTTCGGCAGCGAGAAGCCGTGGCCGGTCGGCTTCTGTTTCATTTTTTTCGCAGTGGCGCGTGAGTAGACGAGATTTTTAGGCACGCCACGATCCACGAGCAGCACTTTCTGCCTCGGCATTCCTTCGCCGTCGTATGGTTCGCCGGTTTGCAGCGGATGATAGGCATCGTCCCAGAGCGTGATGTTGTCGCCAAAAATCTTTTTGCCCATGCGGTCGTTCAGGCAGGAACGCTTGTCGAGGACGGCGGTGCCCGCGAAATCGTAAAAAAGAAAGCCGACGAGATCGAGAACGGCGGAGGGCTCGAGAATCGTTGTGTAGTGCCCCGGTGGAAGCTCTTGCGGCTTGCGCGACTCGACAGCCTTGCGGCTGGCGTTCGCGGCGCGCGCGTCGGGGTCGAGATCGCGAACGTCCGGCGAATTCGATTTCGCCCAGCCGGACGAATTTTCTTCAAGAATCGTGACCGAAAACTCCGCGTTCGTCTCTGAGTAGCGGGCAAACAATCCCTCGGAGTTCGCGAGAATCGAGTGCGATGTGCCGGTCGAAAAAATTCCCGCGGCAGTTTGTTTGTTTTTGTCCGCCATTTTGCAGACTCGCGCGACGGCGCGGGCGCGATCCTGCGGCGTCACCGCCGCTGTCGCGGGCAGAAATCGCGCGACCTTTTGATATTTCTGGCGGCGCGGCATCGGAAGCAGATCGGGATATTCCGGCTGGTTGCGCGCCAGGCGCGCGGCTGCGGCAATCACGCGGCGCAGCGACTCTTCGTCCGTTTTGTTCGTCACGGCGCGCGCGGTGCGACCGTCGACGACGGCGCGGACCGAAATAGTGAGCGTCTGCTCGGCGACGTTTTGATGAATCGTGTTGTTCGCGAAGCGGGTCAGCGCGTCGGACCCGAGGTCAATCTCGACTTCAGTTTGGTCG
>Ga0073928_10002581_pt1 | contig 30711 bp, 36 predicted proteins | sample PaiPotPPA55metaG_FD_76969 | JGI IMG/M metagenome (GOLD analysis project Ga0073928, IMG submission 76969) | Iron sulfur acid spring bacterial and archeal communities from Banff, Canada, to study Microbial Dark Matter (Phase II) - Paint Pots PPA... ...
GCCGTCGCGGTCATGGCCGAGCTCGCCGAGGATCTCGTCGGTGTGCTCGCCGGTGTCAGGGGCCGGCCGGCGGATGGTCGTGGTCTCGTCGTCGAACTGCATCGGCGCGCAGGCGAGCCGCACCGACGGCCGGGTCGGGTGCGGCGCCAGGTAGCCGTTGGCGACGACCTGCGGGTCGTCGATGACCTCGAGCGGCGACGCCAACGCCGAGAAGATCGTGTCCTCGGCCTCCAGGCGGGCCCGCAGCTCGGGCAGCGGCAGCGACCCGATTCGCTCGACGAGCGCGTCGTGGAGCTCCTCGCGATGGTCGGCGCGGCCGGCGGTGTCGGCGAAGCGGGGGTCCTCGAGCAGCGCCTCGAGCCCGAGGGCGCGACAGGCCGGGGCCCAGTGCCGGGTGTCGTCGAGCATGTTCAGCAGCAGCCACCGCCCGTCGGCGGTGCGGTAGGGGCCGACGAGCGGGTTCGAGAGCACCCGGCCGCCGCCGAGCGGCTGCGGCTCGCGTCGCAAGATCGCGGTCGCGGTGAGGTCGACGCTGAGCTGCCACATCGCGGTGTTCAGCAGCGCCACGTCGACGACCATGCCCTTCCCGGTCTTCTCACGCCGGTAGAGGGCCGCCGCGACGGCACCGGCGAGCATGGCGCCGCTCGGCGCGTCGCCCATGCCGCCTCGCTGCATGACGAGCGGCCCGTCGGGGGGCGTGAGCACGTGGCCCAGTCCGCCGCGGGCCCAGAACGACACCGCGTCGAACCCGCCGTGGTCGGCGTCGGGGCCCCGCTGACCCTGCCCGTGCCCGCGGGCGTAGACGAGGCGCGGGTTGACGGCCCAGCAGTCCTCGGGCCGGACACGCAGCTTCTCGCGCGCCGACGGGAGGAAGCTGGTGAGCAGCACGTCGGCGTCGGCGATGAGGCGGTCGAACACCGCCCGGCCCTCCTCGACCCGCAGGTCGAGGGCGATCCCGCGCTTGTTGCGGTTGTACAGCTCCCAGAGGAAGTTGACGTCGCCGGTGTCGGCCACGAAGCCGGCCGTCATCACCGCCCGCAGCGGGTCCCCGGTCGGGCGCTCGATCTTCACGACCTGCGCGCCCCAGTCGCCGAGCACCGCGCCGCAGGACGGCACGAACCCGTGCTCGGCCAGCTCCACCACCCGCACTCCGTCGAGCACGCCCATGTCGGACTCCCGTCTCGGCGTCACCGTGAGACGGCCATGCTGGCACCACCGGTAATCTTCCGGCCCGGCGATGGAGCTCGCCGTAACCGCCCGCGGCCCATACCGCCGGCTGATGGCTCCTGCTGGAACCACAGATCGCGCCGGAGGACCGTGTGCCGGTGAGCCCGCCGGATCCTGCTCGCCACCCGACTCGACGACGACCCCCGTTCGAGGCGCTGACCGCGGTCGCGGTCGGCGGCGGCGTCGGCACCCTCGCCCGCTACGAGCTGTCGGCCGCAGTGCCGTTCCACCGCGGCGGGTTCCCGTGGGCCGTCTTCACGGTCAACGTCGTCGGTGCGTTCGCGCTCGGCGTCATCGCCACGTTGGCGTCCGAGCGGGGGGTTCCGCCCCGCTGGCTGCGCCCCCTGCTGGCGGTCGGGTTCTGCGGGGGCCTGACCACCTTCTCGACCTGGATGGTGGACGCGGTCCGGCTCGGCGACGATGGGAGGGGCGGCGCGGCGGTCCTCGACGTCGGCGCGACGCTGACCGCGGGCTTCCTCGCCCTGCTCGTCGGGGTGTGGGCGGCGCGATCGTGGAGCTGGGGAAGGAGGATCGCGTGAGCATCGAGGGACCAGCCGAGCGGCTCACCGTGTTCGTGGGTGAGAGCGACCAGCACGCCCACAAGCCGCTGTACACCGAGATCGTCCACCGAGCCCACGCGGCGGGGATGGCGGGCGCGACCGTGGTCCGCGGCATCGAAGGGTTCGGGGCGTCGAACCACCTGCACACGACGAGGATCCTGCGCCTCAGCGAGGACCTCCCGGTCGTCATCGTCATCGTCGACGCGGCCGAGAAGATCGATGCCTTCCTCCCCGAGCTGGACGAGCTGATCGGCGAGGGCCTCGTCGTCCGCGAGCCGGTCGAGGTCGTCAAGTACGTGGGCCGCGGGTGATCGCGGCCGCGGTGTCGCTCGCCGGCGCGAGCGGCGCGCTCGCCCGCTACCTCGTCGACGGCTGGGTGCAGCAGCTAACCGACGCGACCCTGCCGCTCGGGACGTTCTGCATCAACGTCACCGGGTCGCTGCTCCTCGGGCTCCTCGTCGGGTGGGCGGCCGTCCACAGCGCCGACGCCGACGTCACCCTGATCGCCGGCACCGGGTTCCTCGGGGGCTACACGACGTTCTCGACCTACGCCTTCGAGACCTTCCGCCTGGTCGAGGACGGCTCGGCGGCGTTCGCGGTCCTCAACGCCGCCGGGAGCGTCGCGGCCGGGCTGGCCGCGGCCGCGCTCGGCCTGCTTGTCACCGGCGCCCTCTGACCGCAACGCCCGCGTCGCGTCGACGAGTCGCGACCTGAAACCACGGCGCCGCGTCGGCGCCCGTCTGCGACACTGAGGCATGGCCGAATCTGGGGCTGCCCTCCGCGCGCGCGGCCTCGTCAAGCAGTTCAAGCGGGTGCGCGCCGTCGACGGCGTCGACCTCGAGGTCGGCGCCGGGGAGCGCGTCGCGCTCCTCGGGCCCAACGGGGCCGGCAAGACGACCACGCTCATGATGCTGCTCGGCGTCATCACCCCCGACGCCGGGCGGGTGGAGGTCGTCGGGCGGGTGCTGCCGGGCGAGCGGAGCGCGGCGATGGAGCACGTCGGCTTCGCGGCCGGCTACCTGCCCCTGCCCGAGCGGCTCCGGGTCCGCGAGTTCCTCGCCCTGTTCGCCGACCTCTACGGGCTCGCCGACGCCCAGCAGGCCGCCGCCCGTGGCCTCGAGCGGTTCCGGGTCGAAGGGCTCGCCGACGTCATGGGCAACGAGCTGTCGTCGGGCCAGCGGACCCTCATCGGCATCGTGAAGGCGACGCTGCACCAGCCCGAACTGCTGGTGCTCGACGAGCCGACGGCCGCGCTCGACCCCGACGTCGCCCACCGGGTGCGCAGCGGCCTCGAGCGGCTCTGCGCCGAGGACGGCACCGCGCTCCTCGTGACCAGCCACAACATGCAGGAGGTCGAGCGGCTCTGTACGAGGGTGGTGTTCGTCGCCGGCGGGCGGGTGGTGGCCGACGGGTCACCGGACGACGTCGCGGCCGGGTTCGGTCGCCGCGACCTCGAGGGCGTGTTCCTCCACCTTGCCGAGCGCGGCGCGGAGCCGATCAGCGACGCCCGGGCGGTGTCGTGATGCGCGCCCAGCGGGTGCGGGCCATCGCCCGCCGGCAGAGCTTCGTGCTGCGGCGCGCCCCGCAGCGCTGGTTCGACGTGATCGTGTGGCCGGTCGTCGACGCCATCCTCTTCGGGGCGATCGGCGTCTACTTCGGGCGCCAGCACGGCACCGCGGCGGCCAGCGCCGCCTTCCTGCTGGCCGGGATCGTGCTGTTCCACGTCGTCTTCCAGGCCGAGATCAGCCTCGCGACCGGGTTCCTCGAGGAGACCTGGTCCCGGAACCTGCTGAACCTGATGGTGACGCCGCTCACCGAGCCCGAGTACGGGGCCGGCGTGGTCCTCTTCGGCCTGGTGCGACTCACCATCGGCGTCACCGTGGTCTCGGTGGTGGCGCTGGGGCTGTTCTCGTTCAACATCACGACCCTCGGCCTGGCGCTGGTGCCGCTCGTCGTGATCCTGCTCGTCGTGGGTTGGTCGGTGGCGCTGGTCGTGATCGGCCTCATCCTGCGGGCCGGGCAGGGCGCCGAGATCCTGACCTGGGGCTTCATCGCGTTCTTGCTGCCGCTGTCGGGGATCTTCTACCCGGTGAGCGCGCTGCCCGGCGTCCTGCAGCCCCTCGCGCAGGCGCTCCCGACCACCCACGTGTTCGCGGCCGGCCGGGCGGTGGTGACCGGGCACCCGCTCCCGTGGGACCAGGTCGGGCTGGCCGCGCTCGGCGCCGTGGTGGCGAGCATCGCCTCGGTGTGGTTCCTGACCCGGATGCTCGCCACCTTCCGGCGCCGCGGGTTCATCAGCCGTCACGTGTGATGGGGCGACGCCTCGAGGAGCTGCGCCGGCTCGGCGGGCGCTTCCGGGGCGTCGTCCTCTGGTCGGCGCTCACCGGCGTCCTCACCGGCCTCGCCGTCACCGGCTTCGAGCACGCGGTGGTGGAGGAGGCCCTGCCCCACGTGCTCGCGCTGCCGATCGGCGTCATCGCGGTGCTGCCGCTGGTCGGCCTCGCGGTCGCGGCGCTGCTCCTGCGCGTCGTCGCTCGCGGCGCGTCGCCCGCCACCACCGACGCGTACCTCGAGGCCTTCCACGACCAGCCGGCCGACCTCGCCGGCCGGCCCGGGTTCGTCGTGCCCGGCCTGCTGGCGGCGGTCGCCGGCGAGCTGGTGATGAGCCGGGCCTCGGTCACCGAGTATCAGGTGCCGGCCTACGACTCAGGCTCGTAGCGCGGCGTCCTCGGAGGCGTCGGCGAGGACGAGGGCCTGTTCGGCGAGCGCGTCGACCATGGCCCCCATCTCCGAGAAGCCCTCGCCGAGGGTCTTGCCGAGCCGGTACCGGGCGTTGATGCCCTCCAAGATGATCGCCAGCTTGTACATCGCGAACAGCACGTAGAAGTCGAGGTGCTGGATGTCTCGCCCCGACCGCTCGGCGTAGCGGGCCACGACCTCGTCGCGGGAGAGGAAGCCGGGGATGTCGGCGACCTCGTGGGTGGTGACCGCGGTCAGCTGCTCGCCGCCGCCCCAGTAGACGAGGAGGAGGCCGACGTCGGTGAGCGGGTCGCCGAGGGTCGACATCTCCCAGTCGAGGACGGCGACGATCCGCCCCGGGTCGTCGGCGGCCAGCATGGTGTTGTCGAGCCGGTAGTCGCCGTGGACGATCGCCGCCGGCCCGGATTCGGGGAGCGCGGCGTCGAGCCGGCGGGCCAGCTCGTCGAGGGCCGGGAGCTCGCGCGTCTTGTTGGCCTGCCACTGCTTGCCCCACCGGGCGACGTTGCGGGGGAGGAAGCCCTCCGGGCGGCCGAAGTCGCCGAGGCCGACCGCCTGGTAGTCGACCGAGTGCAGCGCCGCGAGCACGTCGACGAGGCGCTCCGAGCAGGCGCGCGCCTCGGCGGGGGTCAACGTCGCCATCTCGTCCTTCGTGCGCAGGACCCGGCCGTGGACGTTCTCCATCACGTAGAACGGCGCCCCGATCAGGTCGTCCTCGCCGTGGTAGGCGAGGACCCGGGGGACCGGCACCGGGCTGCCTTCCAGGCCGGCCAGCACCCGGTACTCGCGGCGCATGTCGTGCGCGGTCTCGACGACGTGACCGAGGGGCGGGCGGCGCAGGACCCAGTCGTGGGCGCCGTCGCTGACGACGTAGGTGAGGTTCGAGCGCCCGCCTGCGATGAGCTGGGCGTCGAGGGGCGCGCCGCTCGCGCCTTCGACGTGGTCGGCGAAGAACGGTCGGAGCGCGGCGACGTCGACGCCCTCGGGCGGCACGCCGGGCGAGGTTAGTGAGAGCGGAGCGGGAGGGGCGGCGGCGCGGCGCTCAGGCGACGCGCGACTGGCGCGGCCTGACCGGCTCGCCGTGGCCCTTCGGGTAGCGGGCGACGCGGCCCACCGGCATGTCGACTCGGAAGCCCGCCGCGGCGCGCTCCTCCTCGGACTCGCCGCCCCAGAAGCCGTACTCGCGGTTCTCGCGGGCCCAGTCGCGGCAGGGCTCGAGTGCCTCGCAGCCCCGGCAGATGGCCCGGGCCCGGGCCTCGCGCAGGACCCGGGTCTCGGGTCGCTCGCCGGCGGGGGCGAAGAAGAGGCTGGTCTGGCCGGTGCACGCCGCGTCCGCGGTCCAGGTCAGGGGGCCGGTGAAGATCAGGTTCGAAACCGTGTCGACGGCCACTGCCATCCTCGTTGCCAGAGCTAGGTGCAGTGCCGTTGGAGCCGACCGGGGGGAGATCGGCTCGCAACGGCTTCCTGCGTTCGTCATGCTGACGGACCCGGCTCAATCTGTCCAACAGTCCTTACGGATCGTTACCATCGAGTAGAGCGATGGTACGGTGGCGGCCATGGAGCTCCGTCACCTCGACACCCTGCTCGCCATCGACGAGGAGGGGTCCTTCACCGCCGCCGCCGACGCCCTCGCCACCGTCCAGTCGAACGTCTCGGAGCAGGTCCGCCAGCTGGAGGCCGAGCTCGGGGTCCAGCTCTTGACCCGGGGCCGGCGGGGGGCGGTGCCGACCGAGTGCGGGGAGCGGGTGCTCGAGCGGGCCCGGCGGGTCCGCCGCGAGCTCGAGGCGATGCGGGCCGACCTCTCGATGCTGCAGGGCCTCGAGGCCGGCGACGCCAGCTTCGGCATCGTCGGGACGGCCAGCCGCTGGATTGTGCCCCGCCTGGTGGCCGAGCTGCGCACCCGCGCCCCCGGCATCCGGCTCCGGGTGAACGAGGGCGCGTCGGAGCGGCTGGTGGCCGAGGTGCTCGGCGGCGAGCTCGCGCAGGCGATCGTCACCGAGCCGATGCAGGACCGACGCCTCGTCACCGAGCGGCTGCTCGAGGAGGAGCTCGTCGGCGTGGTGCCGGTCGACGCGCCGATCCCGGACGGCCCGGTCCTCCTCGACGCGCTCGCCACCTTCGGGCTGGTGCTGCCGCCGGTCGGGAACCCGCTGCGCACCGAGATCGAGCACGCCGCCTCCGAGCGCGGCCTCACGCTGCCCGTAACGGTCGAGGTCGAGGGCATCCGCCTCATCGCCGACCTCGTCGCGGCCGGCGCCGGCGCCTCGGTGCTGCCCGAGACCGCGGTGCCACCCGAGCTCGTCGTCCGCACGGTCCAGCTCGCCGACGTCCCGCCCCGCCGCCTCGCGCTCGTCAGCGCGCGCGACTCCGCGCTCTCGCTCGCCGACCGGGCCGTGCGCGACTGCGTGCGTGGCCTCGTCGCCGCCCGGCCCGTATCGATCCGACCCGTGCTCGACGCGGCTCCGGCCCTCGTCACCGCTCGGTAACATCCGGGCGGCGAGGGGAGCGACGTGACCTACGAGGGGGCGGAGGAGCAGGCCGGGCGGGATCGCACGGTCCAGCGCGTCGAGCCGGCGTGGCGCCCGACCGCCCGCCAGGTGATCGCCATCCTCGTCCTGGTCGTGATCCTCGTGTTCGCGCTCGTGAACCTCGAGAAGGCGAAGATCGACTTCGTCTTCGACCAGGTGACGATCCCGATCTTCTTCGTGATCGCCTTCCCGGCCCTGGCCGGATTCGTCGCCGGGCTCATCGTCCAGCGGCACCGCGACCGCGCCCGCCGCAGCTAGGCGTTCATCCCGACGACCCGGGTGCCGGCGATCGTGCGGGCTGGCTCCGTCCCGGCCAGCTCGAGCCGGTCGATGCCCAGCCGGTCCGGGCCGTCCTCGAGGAGCACCCGCCCGCCGCCCGGCCAGACCAGCTCGGTCGCGCCGTCCCCGGTCGCCGCCCGCTGACCGCCGAGCACCCCGCCGAAGAAGGCCTCGGCGTGGGCGTCGGTGCGCAGCACCACCCGCCGGAGCTCGGCTGCCTCGGCGGCCCGGGGCGGCGGCGGCCTCCACCACGTCGGGTTGCCGTGCGGCCCCTCCCGGGCCGACTGCTCGAACTCCTCGGCGAAGGGGCCGTGGTCGGACTGGGCGATCTGGACGACGGTGCCGAACGCCTCCTTCGGGACGACGAACGCCTCGAGCCAGGTCGGGTCGGCGCGGACGATGCCGGTCGGAGTCCGGCCGCTCGCCCGCACCGCGTCGAGGGCGGCGTCGAAGTCCTGCACCTTGAAGGTGAGGTGGTGGGGGCCGTCGCCGTGGCGGGCGAGGAACCGGGCCAGGAAGTCCCGGCCCTCGGTCGCCCACGGCTCGAGCAGCTCGACCGTCATGCCCCGGTGGGCGTCGCCGACCCGGAGCTGCACGGGCCGGAACCCGATCCCGTGGCCACCCCAGAGCAAGGTGGCGCCCAGCTCACCGACGAGCGCCGCGATGGCGGCGTTGGCGTCGGCCGTGCCGAGCGCCACGTGGTCGAGGTCCACCGGGCTCAGGTGGGGGCGGGCGTCGGGGCGGGCGGGCGCCGCCCGGCCCGGGTGGCGGCCCGGGCGACCACGTAGCCGATCCCGAACACGGCGAATCCGGCGAGGGCGTCGACGAAGTAGTGGTTGGCGGTGAGCACGATCGCGGTCACCGTCACCGCCGGGTACACCGCGGCCAGCACCTTCGCCCAGTTGTGCCGGAGCCGGGGCACGAGCGCGCACGCGCACCACATCGCCCACGCGCAGTGGACGCTCGGCATGGCCGCGAACTGGTTCGAGATCTTGTTCACCGCGCCCGAGTTGAACGACCAGAAGGCGGGATCCTTCGCCAGCGTGTCGACGAAGCCGTAGTTCGCGGGCAGCAGGCGGGGCGGCATGAGCGGGTAGAAGATGAACCCGATCAGCGCGATGCCGGTCGCGACGGCGAGCGTGTTCCGCCACCTTGGGTAGTCGTCCCGCCAGCGGTGGAACAGGTAGACGAGGACGCCGGCCGTCACCACGAAGTGCAGCGACCCGTAGATGTAGTTGCAGGCGATGATGAGGGGCCGGTACGAGAGCGCCCAGTGCTGGAGCGTGTGCTCGGCGTTGATGCCGACCGCCCGCTGGAACCCGATGATCTGGCGGGCGTGCAGCCGGGCGGTGGCGCTGCCGCTCTCGTTGATGTTCCGGATCGCCGAGTACACGGCGTAGTAGATGGCGATGAAGGCCACCTCGGCCCACCAGTAGAGGACGGCGCCGTTGCTGAGCACGCGCCGGCCCGGCAGCCGACGGTGCAAGCGCGCCGGCAGAGGCGGCTCGGCCGGTGCCGACACGGCCGGGAGCGCGGAGCGGGTCGTGGTCACGCCTCGCCGCCGACCGGCACCCGGTGCCGGTGCCCGATCGCGAACGCCGGCGCCCCGGGGAGGCTCGAGATCAGCATCAGCGCGTACCAGAGCAGGCCGACGCCCACCGCCTGGCCGGTCTCGGCGCCGAGGGGATGGAACAGCAGCGCCAGCAGGCCCTCGCGGATCCCGAGGCCCCCGACCGAGATCGGCAGCACCTGCACGATGGCGACCGCGGGCACGTAGGCGAGCACGGCCCCGTTCGGGATCGTGAGCAGGCCGATGGTGTGCACCGCGCAGTACACGGAGGCCACGACGACCAGCTGGTAGGCGACCGCGGCGGCCAGGACCGTCGCCGCGTCCCGCGGCGCGCGTCGCAGCCGATCAACCCCGACGTGGACGGCGCCGACGTAGCGCATCCAGTTCTCGTGGTCCTTGAACCGGCCGGCCAGGCTCGGGTGACCGGCGGCGAACAGGATCACGCCGAGGATCACCACCGTCCCGCCCGCGGCGACGAGGGCGATCCAGGCGTTCGACTCGCCGAACAGGTCGGGCCGGATGAGGAAGCCGACCAGCACCAGGAGCGGGAGGGCGACGAAGCCGGTCAGCCGTTCGATCACCACCGAGGCGAAGGCGGTGTCTCGGGCGCCCACGTCGCGAGCCACCCGGCTCACCCGCAGGACGTCGCCGCCCACGGTGGACGGCAGCACGTTGCCGACGAACTGGCCCGCGAAGTAGTGGGAGACGAGCTGGCGCAACGGCACCGTGACCTCGAAGGCCTCGAGGACCTTCTGCCACCGCCAGGCCGCCAGCACGATGCTCGCCGTCATCAGCGCGATGCCGGCCAGGAGGAAGGCGAGCGTCCCCGGGAGGCTCCGGTTGCCGGGGACGAGGTCCTCGAAGTCGATCTTGGTGACCAGCAGGACGAGGAGCCCGACGCTCACGACCAGCCGCAGTGCTCGGATCCAGCCTGCGCGGGAGCGCGAGGGAGCGGCGTCGGGGAGCGCCATCCCCGTACATTACGAGCAGGCGGCGGGCGGGCTCCGAGCGCGGTGGAGGCACGGGATGCGCATCCAGATGGACGACGGCGTGGGCCTCGCGGTGGAGGTCGCCGGGACCGGGGAGCCGCTGCTGCTGGTCCACGGCTTCGGCGGCGCCAAGGAGGACTTCACCGACCACCTCGCCCCCCTCGGCGAGCACGCCACCGTCGTGGTGTTCGACCACCGCGGCCACGGCGAGAGCGACCACCCGGCCGACGAGGCGGCGTACTCCCTGGACCGGCTGGTCGCCGACACGCTCGGGGTCGCCGACGGGCTCGGGTTCGACGGCTTCCGGCTGCTCGGGCACTCGATGGGCGGCATGGTCGCCCGGCGCCTGACGCTCGCCCATCCCGATCGGGTCGAGGCGCTCGTCCTCATGGACACCGCCCCCGGCCCGCCGCCCGGGATCAAGCCGGAGACGGTCGACCTCGGGATCCAGATCGCGCGCCACGACGGGATGGAGGTCCTGCGCAAGGTCCAGGACGAGATGGACCCGCTCGGGACGCCGGCCTACCACCGGCTGCTCGCCGAGCGGCCGGGCTACCGAGAGTTCTGCGAGCGCAAGTGGGAGGCGCTGAGCCGCGAGATGTGGATCGCGCTGGCGTCCGAGCTGACCCGCCAGCCCGACCAGCTCGAGGCGATGCGCGCCATCACCTGCCCGACGCTCGTGGTCGTCGGGGCGGAGGACGAGACGTTCCTCGCCCCGTCCCGCGACATGGCGGCCGCCGTCCCGGGCGCGCAGCTGGTCGTCATCCCCGACGCCGGGCACTCGCCGCAGTTCGAGAACCCGGCCGCGTGGTTCGCGGTGGTCGACGGCTTCGTGCGCGACCACGCGCCCGTGGCGTGACGGAGCCAGACGCCGGGCACCTGGCGGCGCGAACGCTCGCTGCGCACGGCGTCGACACCGTCTTCACCCTGAACGGCGGCCATCTCTGGCCCCTCTACTACGGGTGCCGCGACGCCGGCCTGCGGCTCGTCGACACCCGGCACGAGCAGACAGCCGGCTTCGCCGCCGAGGGATGGGCGAGGGTCACCCGCCAGCTCGGGGTCGCGGCGTTGACGGCCGGGCCCGGCGTCACGAACGGCATCAGCGCCATCACCACCGCGCACCAGAACGGCTCTCCGGTGCTGGTGATCGGCGGCCGCGCGCCGCACGGCCGCTGGGGCTCCGGCTCGCTCCAGGAGCTCGACCACGTCCCGATCGTCGCCCCCGTCACCAAGCGCGCCACGACGGCCGGCACCGCGGCCGACGTCGCCCCGGCCATCGACGCCGCCCTGCGCGCGGCCCGGACGCCGCACCGGGGCCCGACGTTCGTCGACGTCCCGCTCGACGCGTGGGGCCCGACCGACGTCTCGGTGCCGGCGCCGCCGACCGCCGGATCCCTCACCGGCGAGGCCCCAGACCCGGACGCGGTGGCGACGATCGCCGCGCTGCTCGGCGGCGCGCGCCGGCCCGTCTTCATGGCCGGCGCCGACTTGTACTGGGCGGGCGCCGAGGCCGAGCTGGCCGCGCTCGCCACCGCGGTCCGGCTCCCCGTGTTCGCCAACGACCTGGCGCGGGGGCTGCTCCCCGCCGACCACGAGCTCGCCTTCTCCCGGGCCCGCGCGCTGGCGTTCGAGCGGGCCGACGTGGTGGTGGTCGCGGGCACGCCGCTCGACTTCCGCCTCGGCTTCGGCGCCCTCGGGGACGCCGCGGTCGTCCACCTCGCCGACGCCCCCGAAGCCCTGGCCCGGCACGTCCCGCTCGCCGCGTCCGCGATCGGCGACCTGCGGCGCGTCCTCGCCGGCCTGGCCGAGCAGGCGCCGGGGACCGGCGACGCGGGCGCGCGCGCCGAGCGCGACGACTGGATCGGCGTCTTGCGGGCCGACGAGCAGGCCCGGCGCGAGCAGGACGAGCCGCGGCTGCAGGCGGCCCGGACGCCGATCGACCCGGTGCGCGTGTACGGGGAGCTGCGGGCCCGGCTGGCGCGCGACGCCATCGTCGTCGGTGACGGCGGCGACTTCGTTTCGTACGCCGGCCGCTACGTGGACACGTTCACCCCCGGCTGCTTCCTCGGACCCGGCCCGTACGGGTGCCTCGGCGCCGGCATGGGCTACGCCCTGGCCGCTGCGCTGGCGCACCCGGATCGGCAGGTCGTCGCGCTGTTCGGCGACGGCGCGCTCGGCTTCACCCTCGGCGACCTCGACACGCTGGCCCGTCACCAGGCGCCGGTCACCGCCATCGTCGGCAACAACGGGGTCTGGGGGCTCGAGAAGCACCCGATGCGGCTCCTGTTCGGCGAGGACCTCGTCGCCGACCTGGCGCCCGAGACCCGCTACGACGAGGTCGCCACCGCGCTCGGCGTCCCCGGCCAGCTGGTCCGTGAGCCCGAGGAGCTCGGCCCCGCGCTCGACCGGGCCCTCGCGCAGCCCGGCCCGTCGCTCGTCAACGTGCTGACGGACCCCGACGACGCCTACCCGCGTCGCAGCAACCTGGGCTGACCGAGGCTCCCGCTAGGGGCACGCCTTCCAGGTCCCGCTCTCGTCCACGACGAGCAGCGAGAACGAGCGGCTGGACCGCCCGCCGTGGTAGGTCACGGTGAAGTCGACCTTGGCCGTGTTGTCGGTCCGGTCGACGCCGAACGCGTTGGGCGCGATCGTGTTGACGTCGCCGAACGACTGGAGCCGGTCCCGCACCTGGCGCACGGCCTGGTCGGGCGTGTCCGCCGAGCAGACATGGGACGGGTTCGGCTGGTCGTTCCGGACGTCGTCGAGGAAGTGCCGCGCCCCGTTGTACGGCGGCAGGGTGCGGCTGGCGAACAGCACCGTGCCGCCGGCGGCCATGGCGACGATGAGGCCGAGCACGATGAGCAGCACGACCAGCCACGCCCGCCCGCGCGGCTTGCGGGGCGCGCCGGGCGCGACCTGGGGCGACGGGACGGTCGCGGCGGGCTGGGCCCAGGTCGACGGGTCGCCCCACCCCGCGCTCGGCGCCGGGGCAGCCGGCGGATGGGGCGGAGGCGGCGGTGTCGGCGCGCCGAAGCCGGGCTGGTTCGGGTCCCGGGGCTCGCTCACGCGCCGCTCGCCTTCTCGAGGAACCGCTCCCGGTCGACGACGACCCGGGTGAGCCGCCCGGCCGCCACGAGGCCGTGCGGGTCCGACACCGTGACGCGGAAGGTGAGCCGGCGACCTTCGACCGATTCGAGCCGGGCCTCGGCGCGCACGGTGGCGCCGACGACGATGGGGGCGAGATGGTCGAGCTGGACGCGGAAGCCGACGGTCGTCGTGCCGTCGGCGAGCTCGCCCTGCACCGCCTGGACCGCCGCCTCCTCGGCCAGGCCGACCACGCGCGAGTTGGCCAGCACGTCGACGTCGCCGCTCCGCAGCGCAACCGCGGTGTCCCGGTCCGTCACCGTCATGGTCACGCAAGCGCTCAGGCCGGCCCGCAACGGCATCCCGATACCCTACAAGTGCATGCTCGATCCCGACATCTGCGCCCGGACACTCGGCGTCGCGCTCCGATCGGGTGGTGACTTCGCGGAGGTGTTCGCCGAAGACCGCTCGTCGTCGTCGGCGCGCTTCGACGACGGGCGCGTCGAAGACGTCGTGTCTGGCCGCCGCCGCGGCGCCGGGGTGCGCGTCGTGCGTGGCGAATCGACCGGCTACGCGCACACCGCCGACCTCAGCGAGCAAGGCCTCCACGACGTCGCGGCGGCCGCCGCGGCGGCTGCCCGCGGCACGCCCGGCGAGACGCGCGTCGTCGCCCTCGACCGTCGACCGGCGCCGCGCCCGCACCCGGTCACGATCCGCCCCGAGTCGGTCGACAAGGCCCGCAAGGTCGAGCTGCTCGAGCGGGCCGATGCCGCGGCGCGAGCGCGAGGCGACGCCATCAGCCAGGTCAGCGCTGGCTACGCCGACGGCTCCCGTCGCATCCTGGTGGCGAACTCCGACGGCCTGCTCGTCGAGGACGAGCAGGTCCGCACCCGGCTGTCGGTCAGCTGCGTCGCGACCGGCGACACCGGGCTGCGGACCGGCACCGAGTCACCGGGCCGGACGGTCGGCTTCGAGCTCTTCGACGAGTTCGCCCCCGAGCAGGTGGCGGCGACCGCCGCCGACCGCGCGCTCACGATGCTGCGGGCCCGCCCGGCACCGTCGGGCCGCCTGCCGGTGGTGCTGCGCCGCGGCGCCGGCGGCGTCCTGTTCCACGAGGCGTGCGGCCACGGCCTCGAGGCCGACCTCGTCGATCGCGACGCGTCGGTGTTCCGGGGCCAGGTCGGGGAGCGGGTCGCCTCACCGAAGGTCACGCTGGTCGACGACGGGACCTACGCGCGCGAGTGGGGCACCTACGCCATCGACGACGAGGGCGCGCCGGCCCGCCGCACCACGCTCATCGAGGACGGCGTGCTCACCGACTTCATGTGGGACCGGCTGCGGGCCGAAAAGGAGCACCGCGGGAGCACCGGGAACGGACGGCGCGAGACGTACCAGCACCTGCCGATGGTGCGGATGACGAACACGTACGTGCTCGCCGGCGAGGACGACCCGGACGACATCATCGCCGACACGCCGTACGGGCTCTACTGCGTCGCGCTCGGCGGCGGACAGGTGGACCCCGCCACCGGCGACTTCGTCTTCGGCGTGACCGAGGCCTACCTCATCGAGAACGGTCGCGTCACCGAGCCGGTGCGCGCCGCGCAGCTCATCGGCAACGGGCCCGAGGTGCTGCGCCGGATCGACGCGGTCGGCAACGACTTCGACACCTGGGCCGGGACGTGCGGCAAGAACGGCCAGGGCGTCCCCGTCTCCTCCGGTCAGCCCACGCTGCGGGTCGCCGAGCTCACCGTCGGCGGCACGGCGCGTGCCTGAGCCCGAGCCGCTCGTCGCCGCCCGCCGGGTCGCCCTGCAGGCCCGGCCCGGCGAGCAGGTCGAGGCGTACGTCGCGCGCTCCCGGGAAACCGAGGTGTCGGTGCTGCGCGGCGACGTCGAGGCGCTGACCGTCGCCGAGCAGTTCGGCATCGGCGTGCGGGTGCTCGTAGACGGCCGCCAGGGCTACGCCTCGGCCGGATCGCTCGACCCCGACTCGCTGGACGACACGCTCGCCGAGGCCCGCGACAACGCCCGCTTCTCGGCCCCCGACCCCTGGCAGGGCCTCCCGACGCGGGAGGAGGCGACCGCGGTGGCGCCGCCCCGGCTCGACCTGTGGCGCGACGACCTCGAGGCGGTGCCGACGACCGCGAAGGTCGACCTGGCGCTGGCGCTCGAGCGCGCCACGAGTGGCGCCGACGCGCGCATCCGCGGCGTCGAGAGCGCGAGCTACCACGACGCCGCCGTGCAGGGCGCGGTGGCGAGCTCGCTGGGCGTCGAGGCCGAGGCCCGCCGCACCGCGTGCTCGTGCAGCGTCGCCGCCCTCGCCGGCGACGGCGACGAGACCCGCACCGGCTACGGCTTCTCGGTCGGCCGCACCACCGGTGACCTCGACCTCGACGCCGCGGCGGCGGACGCGGCCGAGCGAGCGACGCGCCTCCTCGGCGCCACCCAGCCCCCGTCGCAGCAGCTGCCGGTCGTGCTCGACCCGCTCGTGACGAGCTCGCTGCTCGGGATCGTGGGGGCGGCGCTCTCCGGGGAGGCGGTGCTGAAGGGCCGATCGATGTTCGCGGGGCGGGTCGGCGAGGCCGTCGCGGCGCCGCTTGTCACCCTCGTCGACGACCCGACCACCGAGGATGCCCGCGGCGCGTCGACGCACGACGGCGAAGGGGTCCCCACCCGGCGCACGGTGCTGGTCGCCGAGGGCGAGCTCCGCGGGTTCCTCCACAACGTGTACACGGGCCGGCGCGCCGGCGAGGCCACCACCGGCTCCGCGGTGCGCGGGCTCGGCTCGCCCCCTGGTGTGGGCGCCCGCGCGCTCGCGCTCACGCCCGGCGCCCGTGACCCGGAGGCGATCATCGCCTCGCTCCCGGCCGGGCTCTACGTGCAGGCGGTGAGCGGGCTGCACTCCGGCACCAGCCCGGTGAGCGGCGACTTCTCGGTCGGCGCGGTCGGGCTCATGATCCGCGACGGGGCGTTCGCGGAGCCGGTGCGCGAGGTCACGGTGGCGTCGACGCTGCAGCGCATCCTCCTCGACGTGGCGGAAGTCGGCGCCGACCTCACCTGGCTGCCCGGGTCGGCCGCCGGCGCCACCGTGCTCGTCTCCGAGATGCAGCTCAGCGGAGCCTGACGCCCCGCCGGGCGAGCACGGCGTCGAGCTCGGCCAGCGACGCCCACGGGTCGCGGCCGAACCTCACCGCCTCGATGCCGAGCGCGTCGGCGGCCTCGCAGTTCTCGAGGTTGTCGTCGACGAACACGGCCGCGGTTGGCGCCACGCCGAGCCGCTCGCAGGTGTGCTCGTAGATCCTCGGGTCGGGCTTGCGCATCCCGACCTCGCACGAGTCGACGACGTGCGGGAACAGCTCGTCGACCGGGAAGCTGGCCCGCCAGGCGTCACCGAACTCGCGGACGTTGTTCGTGAGCAGCGCCAGCGGCACGCCGTCGTCGCGCAGCGTGCGCACCCGATGCACGACCGGCCAGTGCACGCCGAGCGGCGACGCGGCCGTGAACGCTCGGTAGGCCTCGAGGTCGAGCGGTCGCCCGATGACGTCGGGCGCCCGCCGCTCGAGCCCCTGCAGGTACTCGAGCAGCGTGAGCTCGCCGGTCTCCAGGTGGTGGAAGTCGGGTACCTCGCCGCCGGCGGGCTGCGACGGCCCGAACATGAGCTCATGCACGCTGCCCGGCGGGTAGCCCATCGCGGTCTCGAACGGCTCGAAGTTGTCGAGCAGGCGGACCGAGATCACGCCGCCGTAGTCGAAGATGACCGCCTCGACGGCCGCCGCCGGCTCGGGGGCGGCCGAGGTCGCGGCGCTCACGACGTGGCAGCGCCCGTCGAGGACTTCCCGTCCGAGCTCGACGACGACGTCGAGGGCTTGGCGTCCGACTTCCCGGCGTCCTTCTTCGCGCCGCCGGCCCCGTCGCCCTTGGAGTCGCCCTTCGAGTCGCTCTTCTCGCTCTGCTTCTCGCCGCCGTCGCCGCCGCTGCGCTTCGACCCGGACCGGTTGTCGGTCTTGTAGAAGCCGGAGCCCTTCAGGACGATCCCGGCCGGGGTCATGACCTTCACCAGCCCGCCGCCGCAGCCGTGGTCGTGGGTGCGTAGCGGATCGGCCGTGATCGACTGCCACGTCTCGAACTCGTCGCCGCACTCCTCGCAGCGGTACCGGTACGTGGGCATCCACCCTCCGCTCGCGGGCCCGGTGCCGGCACCGATCGCGCTGGCACTCGTGCCCCTTGACTGCTAAGGGTAACGCCGGGCGGGCCCCCGGTCATCCCACGCCGCCCACGCGCCCGCCGCGGAGGGACAAACTGCCCGCGATGGTCGTGGTCCTCGCGCTGCTCCCGCTGGCCTACCTCCTCGGGACCTTCCCGAGCGCGGGCCTGGTGGCGCGGGCCCGGGGCCACGACATCCTGCGCGAGGGCTCCGGCAACCCGGGCGCGTCGAACACCTTCCGGGTGCTCGGCTGGAAGGCCGGGCTGTTCGTCCTCCTCCTCGACATCGGGAAGGGCGCCGCCGCGGCGGGGGCCGGGGCCGCGATCGACGGGCACCGGGGCGCCTTCATCCTCGGGGTCGGCGCGGTGGTCGGCCACGTCTACCCGGTCACCCGCAAGCTGCGGGGCGGTCGGGGCGTCGCCACCGCGGCCGGGGTGATGGCAGTCGTGTTCCCGCTCGAGACGGCGGGGCTGGCGCTGGTCTGGTTCGCGATCGCGCGCGGGCTCAAGAAGGCGTCGGTGGCGTCGGTGCTGTGCGCGCTCGCGTACCCCGCCATCGTCGCGGTGCGGGGCGGGTCGACGCTCGACCTCGCGGTGACCGGGGGGCTGGCCGCGCTCGTCGTCTACCGCCACCTCGCCAACCTGCGGCGGCTCGTGCGGGGCGAGGAGCCCGGGCTCGGCAAGGCCGGCGACGACGACGGGAGCGTGGCGGCGTGAGCACACCGACGGTCGGGAAGGCGGTCATCCCCGCCGCCGGGCTCGGCACCCGGTTCCTGCCCGCCACCAAGAGCCAGCCGAAGGAGATGCTGCCGGTCGTCGACAAGCCATCGATCCAGTACGTGGTCGAGGAGGCGGTGCGGGCCGGCATCCACGACGTGCTGGTCGTGACCGGGCGGGGCAAGGGCGCGATCGAGGACCACTTCGACCGCAGCGTCGAGCTCGAGGACTACCTCGAGCAGCACGGCAAGGACGACCTGCTACGCGAGGTGCGGGCGGCCACGAACCTGGCCGAGGTCCACTTCATCCGGCAGCGGGAGCCGCTCGGGCTCGGCCACGCGGTGTCGGTCGCCAAGGATCACGTCGGGAACGAGCCGTTCGCGGTGCTGCTCGGCGACGACATCATGGTCGACGACTCCCGGCTGCTCCGCCGGATGCTCGACGTTCAAGCGCGCGAGGGCGGCGCGGTGGTCGCGCTGCTCGAGGTCAAGCCGGACGAGATCTCCGCCTACGGGTCGGCCGCCGTGGAGCCCGTCGACGGCGACGTGGTGCGGCTGCGCGGCGTCGTCGAGAAGCCCGCCCCCGCCGACGCGCCGTCCAACCTGGCCGTGGTCGGCCGGTACGTGCTCCCGCCCTCGATCTTCGACGCCCTGGCCCAGATCCAGCCCGGCGTGGGCGGGGAGCTGCAGCTGACCGACGGCATCGCGCGACTCATCGCCGACGAGCCCGTGCACGGCGTCGTCTTCTCCGACGGCCGCTACGACATCGGCCGCAAGCTCGACTTCCTCCGCGCCAACGTGGAGCTGGCGCTCGAGCGGCCCGACCTCGGCCCCGACCTGGAGGCCATCCTCGAGGACGTCCTGCGCCGGCGCGGGCTTCGATGAGCCTCGTCCCGCTCGAGGTCGTGCAGCGCGAGGTCCTCGACGCGGTGACACCGCTCGACCCCGACACCGTCGAGCTCGAGGCGGCGCTCGGGCTCGCGCTCGCCGAGACGGTCCGCAGCGCCGAGCCGGTCCCGCCCTTCGCCAACACCGCGATGGACGGCTACGCGGTCCGGGCCGCCGATACCGCCGGCGCCGCCGACGGCGCGCCGCTGCCGCTCCGGGTCGTCGGCGAGCTCCCGGCCGGCCGCGCCCCGGACCGGGCCGTCGGCGCCGGGGAGGCGATCCGGATCATGACCGGCGCCCCCGTCCCGCCCGGCGCCGACGCGATCGTGATGGTCGAGCGGACGACGGTGGACGGCGCCGACCGGGTGCTGATCGGCGCCGAGGCCCGGCCCGGCGACCACGTCCGCCCCGCCGGCGGGGACCTGGGCCCGGACGAGGTGGTCTTCGAGCCCGGGACCGTGCTCGGCCCGGCGCACCTCGGCGTGCTGGCCAGCCTGGGCGTCGCCCGCGTCCGCGTCGTCCGCCGCCCTCGGGTCGCGGTCCTGTCCACCGGCGACGAGCTGGTGGCCGCCGACGCGCCCGGCCCCCTGGCGCCGGGGCAGATCCGCGACTCGAACCGGCCCATGCTCCTCGCCCTCGCCCGGGAGGCGGGGTGCGACACGGTCGACCTCGGCATCGCGCGCGACGACGAGGCCGGGACCGTGGCCACGCTCCGGGACGCGACCGCGTCGTACGACGCGGTGCTGACGAGCGGCGGGGTGTCGGTCGGCGACTACGACTACGTGAAGGTGGCGCTCGACCGGCTCGGCACCCTCGTCGCCCGCCAGGTCGCGATCAAGCCGGCCAAGCCGCTCGCCTTCGGTGTCGTCGGCGGCGTCCCGGTGTTCGGCCTGCCCGGCAACCCGGTCTCGTCGCTCGTCAGCTTCGAGTGCTTCGCCCGGCCCGCGCTGCTGCAGCGGAAGGGTCACCGGCACCGGTTCCGGCCCGAGGTCACCGCGCGCGCCGAGCACGCGTTCACGCGTCGACCCGACGGCAAGCTGCATCTCGACCGGGTGCGCGTCCGCGCCGACGGCGAGGGCTACGTCGCCGCCCGCACCGGCGATCAGGCCAGCAACGTGCTGTCAGCGACCGCGGCCGCCAACGGGCTGGCGCTCCTACCCGACGGTGATGGCGTGCCTGCGGGCGGCGCGGTGCGGGTGCTGCGCATCGACGTGCCGGCCGATCGCTGAGCCGCGAGCGAAGGAGGGGGTTGGCTCCGGCCCGCCCCAAGGGAGGCCGGAGCCCGCGCCGAAGGCGCCGGTCAGCCCAACCGGCACCCGGGCGGGACCGGGAGCCCAGCCGGGACCCGGACCGCGACCGCAGACGACGTCTCCACCCCACCGTTGCTCTGCGTCCCCGACTCGCACACCAGCACGACCGTCCCTGCCCCCGGGACCGTGGTGCCATGGCGCGACGAGCTGCCCGACGCGCTCGAAAGGGGTGCCGCGCAAGCGGCCAGACCGGTGCTCACGAAGGCGGCCCCGACAACGAGCCCCACCCGACCCCGGGCGCTGTGGTGCCGTGACTCCCGAGCCACCAGCCTGGTCCCTCTCTCGCTTCAGCAACGACGACGACCGGCCCCCAAATTGCTGGGGCCGGTTTCGCCTGGCTCCCCGCCGGCTTAGCGACCAATTACGGCCGGCGGATCGTTGCCTCCCCGGAGGCGGCTCGGTTGTCCTCCGTCTTGTCACTCTGTGTGGCAAGACGGCCACCATGAGAGCATGGTGGGGCGGCCCTGTCAAGGCCGGGGCGGCCCGGTCCGGGCCGCCGGCACCCGGCGTAGCCTGGCCCGATGGCGGCGCCCCTCCTCGACTCGTTCGGGCGCCGGGCTCGGGACCTGCGGATCTCGATCACCGACCGCTGCAACTTCCGCTGCACCTACTGCATGCCGGCCGAGGGGCTGGCCTGGCTCGACCGCGACGAGCTCCTCACCTACGAGGAGCAGGCCCGGGTGGCCCGGCTGTGCGTCGAGCGGTTCGGCTTCGAGTCGGTCCGCGTCACCGGGGGCGAGCCGACGCTGCGGGCCCACCTGCCCCGCCTGTTCGAGCTGCTGGCGCCGCTCGGCGTCGACCTGGCCATGACGACGAACGGGGTGCGCCTGCCCGGCCTCGCCGCCGACCTCGCCGCCGCCGGGCTGCGGCGCGTGAACGTGTCGCTCGACTCGCTGCGGCCCGCCACGTTCCGGGCGCTGACCCGCCGCGACGAGCTCGACCGGGTGCTGGCCGGGATCGACGCCGCGCTCGACGCCGGGCTCGACCCGGTGAAGGTGAACTGCGTCGTGATCCGCGGCGTCAACGACGACGAGGTCGTCGACATCGCCGCCTACGGGCGCGACCGCGGCGTCGGCGTGCGCTTCATCGAGTTCATGCCCCTCGACGCGCCCGGCGAGTGGTCGATGGACCAGGTCGTGCCCGCCCGCGAGATCCTCGAGCGGATCGACGCCACGTTCCCCCTCGAGGAGGTGTCGGGGCCGCCCGGTCACGTCGAGCCCGCGGCGCGGCATCGCTACGTCGACGGGCGCGGCGACGTCGGCGTCATCGCCAGCGTCACCGAGCCGTTCTGCGGCGACTGCGACCGGGTTCGGATCACCGCCGAGGGGCGGTTCCGGACCTGCCTGTTCGCGCTCGACGAGACCGATGTGCGGGAGATCCTGCGGCGCCCCGACCCGCCGGCCGCGGTCGACGATGCCGTCGCGGCCGCGATCGCGGGCGCGGTCGGCGCCAAGTGGGCCGGCCACCGGATCGGGCAGGTCGACTTCGTCCGGCCGGACCGCAGCATGAGCCAGATCGGCGGCTGAACCGGACTCGACCGGGCCCAGAGCGGGGCGTTCCCTCCGCCACCCGTACACTGGATGGTCGTGTCGGCCTCCGAGTTCACGCACCTGGACCCGCTCGGCCGGGCCCGGATGGTCGATGTCACGGCCAAGGAGGCGAGCCACCGACGGGCCGTCGCCCGCTGCCGGGTCGTCATGGAGCCCGAGACCGCGTCGAAGATCGCCTCCGGCGCCATCACCAAGGGCGACGTCCTCGCCGTGGCCCGGGTGGCGGGGATCCAGGCCGCCAAGCAGACCCCGGCCCTCCTGCCCCTCTGCCACCCGCTCCTCGTCGGGGCCGTCTATCTCAACTTCCGCATCGAGGAGGCCCACGTCGAGGTCGAGGCCCAGGTCGACACCGTCGACCGCACCGGTGTGGAGATGGAGGCGCTGACCGCCGCCGCGGTGGCCGCTCTCACCATCTACGACATGTGCAAATCGGTCGATCGCAGCATGACGATCGAGCGCCTGGCCTTGTGGGAGAAGGCCGGCGGGCGCTCCGGCCACTGGCGGCGCGCAGACGACCACAGCCCGGCCGACGAGATCTGACCGCTAAAAGGTCGTCAATCTGGCGATTTTCTGGCCGAAGGGGTTGACCCGGGCCACCGTCGTCTGACTAACCTTCAATCTCAACGCGACGGCGGAAACCCTCAGGGTCCGCCGTCGTTCTATAGCGGAGACCCGGCGGAGTAAGGAGCGGAAGAGCACTCGTGGCGGTCGTCGTCATTCTCGTCCTGGCCGTGCTCTGGGCGGCAGTGCTCCTTCCCCCGATCCTGCGGGCCCGCGCCGAGGGCGGCGGCTCCGGCGTCTCGGGCGGCATCGCCGAGGTCATGTCGACGTTCAGCTCGCTCACCGCGCGCCTCCGCGGCGACGACCCCGACCTCCCCCCGGTCAGCCCCCAGTTCGGCCCGGTCGGCCAGATCAACGGCGTCGGCCCGGCCCGCAAGCCCGGCGGCATGACGCCCGCCCAGCGCCGGCGCCGGGACGTGCTCGTCGGCCTGCTGTGCGCGGCCGGCATCACGCTCGTCATGGCGCTCTTCAGCGGTGGCAACGTCGTCTTCGTCGCCCTGCAGGTGGTCGTCGACCTGCTGCTCGGCGCGTACGTGTACCTGCTCCTCCAGTTCAAGGGCCGGGAGCAGGAGCGCCGCACCAAGGTCCGCCCGCTCTACGGCAACGGGAACGGCCAGCTGCAGCCCGTCGCGCCGCTCGCTGACCGGTACTCGGCCAGCGACCCCGCGCTCGCGCTCCGTCGCACCGCGAGCTACTGACCGCTCGGTGACCGACCGTCCGCGGGGACTCCGCGAGGCGGGCACGGCCGCCAGCACGGTCCTCGAAGCCCGGCACCACGCTCGGGAGCTGACGCTGCCGCTCTGCCGGCGCGCCATCCGCGAGTGCGCGCTCGCCATCCGCGCCGTCCACCGCGCCGAGTTCGAGCAGGCGCGCGATCACCTCGCCGCCGCGGGCGAGGCGCTCGCCGACGCCGCCACCGCGACCGCCGAGCACCCGGCCGTCCGTGAGGCCGGCTACGTCCACGATGCCCAGAAGGAGTTCGCGGAGGCCAACCTGACGCTCGCCTTCGTCGCCCACACGCCGGTCCCGGCCGCCGCCGATGTCCACGTCGAGGCCCCCGCCTACCTCAACGGCATGGCGGAGGCCGCGAGCGAGCTGCGCCGGGCCGTCCTCGACCGGCTGCGCGACAACGACGCCGCCGAGGCGGAGCATCTGTTCGCGGTCATGGAGGACGTTTACGAGATCCTCGTGACCGTCGACTACCCGGATGCGCTCACCGGGGGGCTGCGACGCTCGACCGACGCCCTCCGCGCCGTGCTCGAGCGCACCCGGGGCGACGTCACGAACGCGATCGTCCTCGGGCGCTTCGACGCCTCACTCCAGGACCGCCAGCACCCGGAGCGGACGCCGTCGTGACCGATGACGCGCCGCCACGCGCGCAAGCCCGGCTTCGCAAACGGGCCGCGCTGGTACGCTGACCGTCGCGCGGGGGTGTAGCTCAGCCCGGTAGAGCGCTTCGTTCGCAACGAAGAAGTCACGGGTTCAAGTCCCGTCACCTCCACTCCGCCTGACAACCGCTCTCCCACCGCGCTGCGTCGCGCCCCGGCCGGTCACATCCGACCCGTGGGCTCCGTCAGCGTCAGAGGATCCCCGGAGCAGACACAAGGGAGTGAACGCAATGGCCGGCAAGACGACCAAGAAGTCGGCGAAGACCGCCAAGAAGCCCGCTGCCACACGGGGCGCGGCGAACGCGGCCGCGCGCTCGCGTGCCGTCAGCGCGAAACCGGCCGCCAAGTCCGCCTCCCGGCTCATCGACCAGCGAATCCGCGACCTGGGGGGATGGCGCGGGGAGACGCTGGCTCACATGCGGGCCCTGATCCTGGACGCCGAGCCCGAGATGATCGAGGAGTGGAAGTGGAGGGGCGTCCCGGTCTGGTCGCACAACGGCATCGTCTGCACTGGGGAGTCGTACGCGAAGGTCGTGAAGCTCACGTTCGCGAAGGGGGCGAGCCTCCCCGACCCGTCGCGCCTCTTCAACTCCAGCTTGGAAGGCAACACCCGACGCGCGATCGACATCCACGAAGGCGAGAGAGTCAACGCGCGCGCGTTCAAGACCCTCATCAAGGCCGCCGTGGCCCGGAACGAGAAGCGGTAGGCCGGCCCAGCGAACGACCGACGCGACGAGCTCATCGGTCGAGGCCCCCCCGGCTCAGTCGCCGCTCCGGCGGTGGGCAATCTGGAACGTGTTGCCGAACGGGTCGCGCACCATGGCCCGGCGGTCGCCATACGGAGTGTCGAGCGGCGCTTCGACGCTCTCCGCGCCGGCCGCCAGCGCCCGCGCGTAGACGGCGTCGGCGTCCGAGACATACACGTAGAGGAAGCCTGGAAACAGCTCCCGGTCGCCGGCCGACGAGATCAGGACGAGGGAGTCGCCGATCCGGATCTCGGCCGGCCGACCTGGCTCCACGTCACCGGCCGCGTTGAACACGGACCGGAGGAACTCGACCTGACCGGCGATGTCGCGAACGACCAGGCGAGGCGTCACCGAGTGGTATCCGGCCGGTGCGTCACCCGCTGATGGCACGGCCGAGTATCGCAGCCGGACGCCGTGCCGCCAGCGGCGACGTCACCGGGTCGGCCGGAAATCGGGCCCGGTCACGGTGCCGGGTCGATCACGATGAGCAGCCGCGACGGCCGAAGCCTCGGCGCGGGAGGAGCATCCGCGGTGGTTGATCGCCTGTTCTCCGATCCCGTTCTCGCCGAGCGCTACGACCTGTTCTGTCAGGGAAGACCCGACTTCGCCTTCTACCTCCCGCTCGTGATGGCCGCGGCGGCGGTGCTCGACGTGGGCTGCGGCACCGGTGAGCTGCTGCGCCTCGCCCGCCAGGCGGGCCACCGCGGGTTTCTGTGCGGGCTCGACCCGGCGGCCGCCATGCTCGAGCAGGCTCGGTGCCGTACCGACATCGAGTGGGTCCTCGGTGATCTCGCCTCGGCGTCCTGGGACCAGGCGTTCGATCTCGTCGTGATGACCGGCCACGCGTTCCAGGTGCTCCTCGACGATGACGAGCTCCGGGCATCCCTCGCCGCGGTGCGAGCAGCCCTGATGGACGAGGGCCGGTTCGTCTTCGAGACTCGGAACCCGAAGGTTCGAGCGTGGGAGTCGTGGACGCCCGAGCACCAGGCCGAGTTCGTCGGTGCCGACGGTGTCGTGGTGCGGGTTCGCCGCGAGTTCGAGCCGCCGGTCGACGGCGACCGAGTTCGCTTCACCCAGACCTTCACGAGCCCGAGCTGGGATCGCGCCCGACGCAGCACGAGCACGCTGCGGTTCCTCGACCTGGATGCCCTGGCGTCGTTCGTCTCGGAGGCGGGGCTGGTCATCGACGAGCAGTTCGGCGATTGGGACCGCGCACCGCTGCACGACACCAGCCCCGAGATCATCACCGTCGCGAGGCGAGCGTGAGCGGCGAGCTCGCGCAGCTCCTCGCCGAGGGGGAATCGGTTCCGATCGAGGGGTGGGACTTCTCGTGGTTCGAGGGTCGAGCGACCGAGGAGCGGCCGCCGTGGGGCTATTCGCGGCTGATGGCGGGCCGGATGGCCACCGCGGCCGCCGCCCTCGACGTGCAGACCGGCGGCGGCGAGGTACTCGCCGAGATCCCTCGTCGGCCGGCGCTGCTCGCGGCGACCGAGTCGTGGGCGCCGAACCTCCGGCTGGCGCGGCGCCGTCTCGAGCCGCTCGGTGCCGCCGTCGTCCAGAGCGCCGACGACGCCGGCCTGCCGTTCCGGTCCGCTTGCTTCGACCTGGTGGTGAGCCGTCACCCGACCGTCACGGTGTGGGCCGAGATCGCCCGTGTGCTCCGTCCGGGCGGGCACTACCTCTCCCAGCAAGTCGGTGCGGGATCGGTTCGGGAGCTCACGGTGGCGATGATGGGCCCCTACCCGGTCAACGACGCGCGAAGCCCGGCGCGAGCGCTCGCCGCGGCGAAGGCCGCCGGGCTCGCGGTGTGCGACCTGCGGGAGGCGACGCTGCGGATGACGTTCGACGACGTCGGTGCCGTCGTCTACTTCCTCCGCAAGGTTCCCTGGATCGTCCCCGGCTTCACGGTCGAGCGGTACCGCGACGAGCTGACCAGCCTCCACGATCGCATCCAACGCAAGGGGCCCTTCGTCGCCTCCGCCGAGCGCTTCCTGATCGAGGCCGAGAAGCCCTCCAGACCGTGACATGCGTCGCTTGTCGTCGACAGCCGGGACGGGTCGCCATACGCTCCGGCCACTGCGGTGCCCGAACCCCGCAGCCGGACCGGGAGGATCGCGATGGCCGAGCACCACAACGTCGGTCGAGTACGGGATGCGTACGCCGCGTTCGCGGTGGGCGACTTGGACGCGGCGCTGAAGGACCTCGCCGACGACGCCGTCTTCCATTTCGGGGGTGAGGGTCCGAACAGCGGCGACCATCGCGGAAGGCCCGCCATCGAGAAGGCGCTCATCGCCAACTTCGAGCTGACCGGTGGCACCCAGGCCCTCGACATCCGAGGGATCTACGCCGACGACGAGCACGCGGCGCTCGTGCTGCGGGAGACCGCGACCCGCCAGGATGGCGCCACGCTCGACATCGACGAGGTCCATGTCCTGCGGATCGATGCCGACGGCAAGATCACCGACCTCTGGGACCTGCCGACCGATCCGGACGTCCACGACCGGTTCTTCGACGGTCGGTGACCACCGGGAGCGGCCGACCGACGGCACGCTGGAGCTGACCGGCGAGCCGTGACCGGCGACGCCGCCACCAGCGGCGAGCGGCGCCGATCGGCCGGAGCCACCGGGCCCGGTTCGCCACCGCGACCACGTTCGTCATGACCTCGCCGAAGTGGGCCGGGTCCGCGAGCAGCCAGTTGTGGCCGCCGGGCACGGTGATCGGTGACGGGTCGCCGAGCGCGTCGCAGAGGGCACGGAACGACTCATCGCCGATCAGTCGGTCACGCCGGCCCCAGACGATGACGACCGGGAGGCCGCGGCGACCCAGGGTCGTCAGCTCCGGCGTGAGGTCCGCCCGCCAGGCGAGCCCGGCCGACCGCAGGAACGCCCGCGGCGCCTGCACGAGGTTCGGCACCACATCGGAGGCGACGACCGGGAGCACCCGGAAGACCTGGGAGGGGACCCGCACGTCCAGCGCGAAGTGCACCCCCCAGTCCCACAACCGACGGGCCGTCGGCCGGACCAGGTCCCCGCCGGCGGTCACCGCCGCGCCCCCAACCGAGTTCACCAGCACGAGCCCGCGCACCCGGTCGCGAGCCTCGACCGCCGTCATGGTCGCGACGCCGCCCCCGAACGAGTGGCCGACGAGCAGGACCGCACCCTTGACCTCGAGCGTCTCGAGGAACGCCACGACCCAGGCCGCGTAGCCGCGCAGCGTGCTCTCACGCCGTGGCAGCGCGGCCGTCCCGCTGAACCCGGGGAGCGACGGCGCCAGGACGCGGAGCCCGTTCCCCGCCAGCTGCCGGAGCGAGTCCCGGTACGCGCGGTGGCCGACCCCCCACCCGTGGAGGAAGACGACGGCGGGGCCGGCGCCGGCCTCGACGTACGACGCCGGGCGCCCCATCACCTGGGCGCGCCCAAACGACAGCGGAAGCGGCTCCTCGGTCGCGGCGACGCTGCGGGTCCGTGCCACCGGCGCACGGTAGGCGGGGGCCCCGGCTCACCTCGGCACCGGAGGCGCGCCGCCGACGGGCGCCGCGCCGCTGGCTCTCGACGGTGGTGCTTGAATGTCGGCCGTCGGGCAGCAGCGGAGTCACGCGGGCAGCCGCGGGGGTTGTGAACCAGCAGTCCACGTCCGGGCGGAGTGGGACGCGTCGTCGACGGCGAGCGCGCGGTTACCGCGCGCTGCTGGTCGGTGGCTGCGCCGTGGTCGGGGCGGGGCTGGCCGCCGCCGCGTGGGCGGGCTTCGTCGCCGGCGGCTCTGATTCGGGTCGGGCGACGTCCCGCGTCGACGGCACCGCCGTCCCGACCACCACCACCACCGTCCCGCCGCCCACGACCATGACGACGACGCTGCCGCCCCGGGCGATCGCGCCCGTGGTCGCCAACGGGCCGCGCGACCGACGCGCGGTGGCGCTGACGTTCGACTCGAACCTGACCGACGCCATGATCCAGGAGCTCCACAACGGCAAGGTCGCCTCGTTCGCGAACGTCGCCGTCCTCGACGAGCTCGACCAGATGCAGGTCCCGGCCACGATCTTCCTCGCCGGCAAGTGGATCGAGCAGTACCCGGACGTGACCCGGCGGATCGCCGCCGACCCGTTCCTCGAGGTCGGCAGCCACTCGTACTCGCACCGCGCCTTCCATCAGCCCTGCTACGGGCTCGGCACGATCCGGGTGGCCGACATGGCCGACGACGTCAACCGGTCCGAGGCGCTGCTGCGCCAGTACTCGACCCGGCCCACGCCGTACTTCCGGTTCCCGGGCGGCTGCTACGACGAGGCGGCGCTGCGCGCGGTCGGCCCGACCGGCGTCACGGTGATCCAGTACGACCTCCCGAGCGGAGACGCCTTCGGCACCAACGTCAACGCCATCGTCCGCAACGTGCTGGGCAACACCCGCAACGGGGCGATCGTGGTGATGCACATCACCGGGGGCAACACCGCGCCGCTCACCGCCCTCGCGCTGCCCCCGATCGTCAACGGGCTCCGCCAGCGTGGCTTCCAGCTGGTGCGGCTCTCCGACCTGCTCGGCGCGACCGGCACCGGGTGACCGGCGACCGGGCCGCGCCGGTCAGAAGCCTCCGACGACCTGGTCGGCGAGGTAGAGCAGGCCCAGGAGGCTGATCATGGTCGCCACGACCCAGCCCGCGATCCGCAGCGGGGTTCCGACGGGGCGGCCGTGCATCACGTCCCGGTCACCGGCCAGCAGCACCAGGGCGGCCAGCCCGACCGGAGCGCCGAGTCCGCCCGCGATGCTGGCGTAGAAGAGCAGTCGGATCGCCGAGACGCTCGAGACGGTGACGACGAGCGCGGCCGCGGTGGCGATCACGAGCGAGGCGTAGAAGCGAGGGGCGCGCCGCACCGGCTCCGACAGGCCGCGCCGCCACCCGTACTCCGCGCCGACGACGTAGGCGGCGGTGCTCATGAGCACCGGCACCGCGACCAGCGCCGACGCCAAGAGACCGAGCCCGAAGAGGGTGCTGGCGTCGCGGCCGGCGAGGGGAGCCAACGCCCGGGCCGCGTCCTGCGCCGTCCGCACCTGGTGGTGGTGCACCCCGAGCGTCGCCCCCGTGGCCACCAGGATGAACCAGATGATGACGACGGCGAACACGATCCCGATCGTCGCGTCGGTCTCGACCAGCCGCAGCCGCCGCGGATCCGGCCGCTCCTCGGCGAGCTCGACCGTCTGCCAGACATAGACGTAGCTGGTGATCGTGGTGCCGAGGAGGGCCAGTGCGCCCGCTACATAGTCATGGGTGAACGAGAAGGTGGGCACGAAGCTGTGGTGCAGCACCTGGCCCCACGGCACGCGGGTGAAGAACGCCGACGCGACGTAGGCGAGCAGCGCCAGCGCCCCGTACTTCAGGACCCGCCGGATCGCCGGGTACGTCTCCAGGACGAGCAAGACGACGATCACGGCCGCCAGCGGCGCCACCAGCCACCCCGCCGACCCGCCCGTGAGCAGCTCGATCGACGCCGCGCCCGCCTCGAGGTCGGCCGCCAGCGTGAGCACGGTGACCACGACGATCGACAGCAGGAGCAGCTCCCGGCTGCCGCGACCGAACCGCTCCCGGGCCGCGCTCTGCAGGTCGGTGCCACCGAAGACGCCGACCCGAGAGGCGAGGATCTGGACGACGATCAGGGCGGGGGCGACCAGCAGGGCCACCCAGGCCAGACCGAACACGGTCGTGGCGCCGATGACGGCGATCGCAGCGACGGTGGTGGGGTCGGTGTCGGAGGCGCCCGCGACCAGCCCGGGGCCGATGGCCCGCAGGTACTCGCGCGGACCGGCCGCGGCCGGCGTCGAGCCCGGGACGCGAGCAGTCGATGGGGCGCCCGGCCGCGACGTCCGGGTGGCCTCGCGTCGGTTCCGCTTCGGTGAGCGCCGCACGGCCTGCCTGATCGCCCGCGCCTGGACGACCGATCATCGCACGCCGCGTCGGCGCCGCGGCGTGACCCGTCTCGCCGTCAGGCGATGGGGATGGTCCCGGCCAGCGTGACCTCGTCGAACTGGCTGACCAGCGCGTGGCTGGTGATGCGCCAGTTGCCCGCGAAGGGAATCGTGAAACCGGGCGACAGGTAGTGACCCGGCCCGAGGCGTCGCATCGGGATCTCGAGCGGCGCGATGTGGCGGCTCGGGTTGTCGATCGTCGCCTTGAGGTCGAGCAGGTTCGTCGGGGCGCCACTCGGGAGGATGGCGGTGACGTGCACGTCGTTGGCGGCCGGCGCGATGCCGGGCGCGATCGTGATGTCCACCCAGACCTCGGGCGCCTTCAAGGTGACACCGGTGACGCCGCCACCCCGCTGGGCGGCGGCGATCCCTGCCGGCGCCGCGTTCACGAGCAGGGCGGTCACCGC
>Ga0073928_10002586_pt1 | contig 30701 bp, 26 predicted proteins | sample PaiPotPPA55metaG_FD_76969 | JGI IMG/M metagenome (GOLD analysis project Ga0073928, IMG submission 76969) | Iron sulfur acid spring bacterial and archeal communities from Banff, Canada, to study Microbial Dark Matter (Phase II) - Paint Pots PPA... ...
CGAAGCCAAGTTAAAGACGGAGACTCCATCATGGCAAGCCTGAATCTGCGCAACATCAACAAGCGCTACGAAGAAACCGAAGTGATTCGCAGCGTGAACCTCGATATCGCCGACGGCGAGTTCGTCGTGTTCGTGGGCCCAAGCGGTTGCGGAAAATCCACGCTGATGCGGATGATCGCCGGTCTGGAAGATATCACCGGCGGCGACCTGACCATCGACGGCGTGCGCGTGAACGACGTGCAGCCGGCCAAGCGCGGGATTGCGATGGTGTTCCAGTCGTACGCGCTGTATCCGCACATGACGCTGTACGACAACATGGCTTTTGGCCTGAAGCTGGCCGGCACGAAAAAGCCGGAAATCGATGCAGCCGTCAAGCAGGCTGCGAAGATCCTGCACATCGATCACTTACTCGACAGGAAACCTAAGCAACTGTCGGGCGGGCAGCGTCAACGGGTGGCGATCGGCCGCGCGATCACGCGCAAGCCGAAGGTGTTCCTCTTCGACGAACCGCTGTCCAACCTCGACGCCGCGTTGCGCGTGAAGATGCGCCTGGAGTTCGCGCGGCTGCACGACGAGCTCAAGACCACGATGATCTACGTGACGCACGATCAGGTGGAAGCCATGACGCTGGCGGACAAGATCGTGGTGTTGTCGGCGGGGAACGTGGAGCAGGTCGGTTCGCCGAACCAGCTTTATCACGCGCCGCAGAACAAGTTCGTGGCGGGTTTTATCGGCTCGCCGAAGATGAATTTCCTGAACGGCGAGGTCACGCAGGTGTTGAGCGACGGAGTCCTGGTGAAGTATGCGACGGGTGAGACGCAACTCGCCGCCGTCGAACCGGGCAACGCCAAAGTGGGCGATGCGGTAACGGTCGGGATTCGTCCGGAGCATTTGCATGCGGGCACGGCGGCAACGCTTGAGCACGGCGTTTCATCGAAGACAATGGCCGTGGAGTCGCTCGGCGATGCCGCTTACCTGTACGCGGAGTCTTCCGTGGCGCCGGAGGGGATAATTGCGCGCATCCCGCCGCTGGAGCGTCATTCACGCGGTGAAGTGCTGAAGCTCGGCGCGACGCCTGAGCATTGCCATCTGTTCAACGCAGACGGGATTGCGTATCAGCGGAAGATTGTCGAAGTGCTGTCGGCAGCCTGAGTTTGCATTCGTCGATGTAAAAACGCCCGGGTCATCAACGGCCCGGGCGTTTCTTTATGCAGTGACCAAAACGCTCTCAGGCGTCCAGCGCCGCCTGTGCGCATAACTCATCGGTCACCAGCCCCGACAGCCATTTACCCTGCAACGCGGCAATCACTGCTTCACGTTTTCTCAAGCCGCCCGCGAACCCGATAGTCGGCCGCTTCGGCGGCGCGTCCAGCCGCAAGCTGGTCACACGCTCACCGGTCGTTGATTGCACCCGCACGCCTTGCGCGTCGATGGGCAAGCCGAGCAGTTCAGCCACCGCACCGGCCTGCATCATCTCTTCCACTTCGGCGGTCGTGATGAAGCCGTCCTCATGCAGCGGGCAATTGATCCCGATATTTCCGATCCCGATAAACGCGACATCGGCGTTTGCGGACAGCGCATCGACAATCCGGTACAGCCGGTGATTGCACCATTGCTCGCGCTCGGCCCGGCTGTCGGCCATCAACGGCGCGGGCAACATGAAATGCTTGCCGCCGGTCTTCTCGGAGAGGTGCTGTGCGACGTCGTAGCGGTTCGAGGAGCCGTCCTGGGCAATAGCCCCTACCATCGACACCAAGCGGTGCTGCGGACGCTCCAGTTGCCCGATTTGCGCCACCACGGCCTTCAGGGTCCGCCCGGTGCTGATGGAAATCACCAGTGGTTTTTCATCGTTGAGATAGCGCTCCATGACCTGCGCGCCCGCGACCGCCAGTTTGCGGTCCACTTGCTCGGGAGAATCACCGTCGATGGGGACCACTTCGCACATCGACAAGCCGTATCGCTTCGATAACTTCGCGGCCAGTGCGAGGCTATCGTCAATCCGATGGTCCACGCGCACGCGGATTAGGTTCTTTTCGACCGCGAATGCGACCAGCCGCTGCGCGACGGGCCGCGAGATCTGCAGCTTCTCCGCAATTTCATTCTGCGTATTGCCCGCGACGTAATACAGCCACGCGGCGCGGGTGGCGAGATCGAGTTTTTCGTTGGACTTGGGCACGGTGGCTCGATGTCTGGGTCGTTCGTGTCGAATACAAAGAGAATCGCGCGCCGTAAAGGCACGCGAAAGATCGACATTGTGCACGCTCGGCGCCTGCGGACAAAAACTCCCCGGACGCCTGCTAAACCGTCATGCGAACCGTCACGCGAGCCGCGGACGGGCCGGATCGAACAACGGACGCACGTGCTGGTACAACTCGCGAAAACCCTTCAGCCGTTGCCGCAGGATCGCGTGGCGTTCCGCGTTGGGGATGAACTCGTCCTTCACGGGTGGTTTGGCAAGCACCACGGCCGGATCGCCGCCCGCGGCCAGCCAGCCGAGCCGTGCCGCGCCAAGCGCCGCGCCGGTCTCGCCGCCGCCATGCGTGCGCGTGCGGGTATTGAGGGCGTCGGCTAATAACTGGCCCCAGTATTTGCTGCGCGCACCGCCGCCCAGGAGCGACAGCGCGTGCACTTCGGTGCCGGCGGCCTGCAACGCATCGAGGCCATCGGTCAGCGCAAGCGTCACACCTTCGAGCACCGCGTAACCGAGCAATGCGCGGTCGGTTGCGTGGGTCATGCCGAAGAACACGCCTTGCGCATACGGGTCGTTATGCGGCGTACGTTCGCCGCTGAGATACGGCAGGAAGAGCGGCGCGATCTCGAGCGCGGCGGGATCAAGCGCGGCGATTTCAGCGAGCAGCGTGGGTTCGTCGGTGGAAGTGAGCTTGCAGACCCAGCGCAGGCAGCTCGCAGCCGACAACACCACGCTCATCTGATGCCAGCGATCAGGAATGGCGTGACAGAACGCATGCACCGCCGACGATGGATTCGGCCGGAAGCGGTCGCCGACCACGCACAGCACACCCGATGTCCCGAGCGACAGGAAACCATCACCCGGTTCCGTTGCGCCGATACCCACCGCGCTGGCCGCGTTGTCGCCGCCGCCGGCCGCGACGACCACGCCATCGCGCAATCCGAGTTCGCGGGCGAGCGCGGGCAGCAGCGTGCCCGACGGCTCGCTGCCTTCGGCCAGCGCCGGCATCTGGGCGCGTGTCATGTTGCAGGCGGCGAGCAGTTCATCCGACCAGTCGCGGCGCGCGACGTCGAGCCACAAGGTACCGGCGGCGTCCGACGGATCGGACACTTTCGTGCCGGTCAGGTGCAGCCGCAGATAATCCTTCGGCAGCAACACGCACGCAGTCCGATTGAAAATCTCCGGCTCGTTGTGCTGCACCCATAGCAGCTTCGGTGCGGTGAAACCGGGCATCGCCAGATTGCCGGCGATTTCGTGCAACCCCGACGCGCGCGCGGTCAACTCGTCGCACTCCTTGTCGCTGCGCATGTCGTTCCAGAGGATCGCCGGCCGCAGCACTTGATCCTCGGAATCGAGCAGCACCGCGCCGTGCATCTGTCCCGACAAACCGATACCGCGCACCTGCGCGAACTCCTGCGGGAATTTATCGCGTAAAGCGAACAGCGCGGCGCGCGTGCCGTTCCACCAGTCGAGCGGATTTTGCTCGGACCAGCGGGGTTTGGGGCGCGAAACGGTGAAGGGGGTGCCCGCCGTGCCGACGACGCTGCCGTCGCTCGCGAGCAGGAGAACTTTGACTTCGGAGGTGCCGAGATCGATGCCTAAATACATGGACGAACCCTTGATGAAGGCTGAAAGCCGCGAGAAACCGGAGGCGCTAATGTAGCGCCGCTGCCGGTGTTACGCCATTGGCAATAACACCGGACGGGCACGAAGAGGGGTGAAACGAAGCGTGAGATGCTCAGGCCCGCTTGGCGAGCCACGCATCGACACGGCCAAGCGCCGCGCGCAGCACACGTTCCAGATCGGCGCTTTGCGCGAGGCTGCCCCAGAGCAGTTTATCGGCGACGAAAGCCTTCACCGGGTCGTCTGATTCGAAGAAAGCGTGCGCGGTGGCGGGGTCCATCACGCCGTCCTGGTACGCGTACGGCAGCTTGCCTTCATGCCAGCGTTCGAGGAAGCGGAAGAACAGCGCGGGCAACATCGCGGTGGCGTTCGGATCGACGTGGCGCGCAAAACATTCACGCAAGGTCGGCGCGATAAAGCCGGGGATCTTCGAGAAGCCATCGGCGGCCACGCGTTGATTCGTGTCCTGGATATAGGGATTAACGAAGCGGTCGAGCACCACATCGCGGTATTTCGCGAGGTCGATAGGACTCGGCGACAGGCACGGAATCACGTCTTCGGTGACGTAGGCCTCGGCGAGCGCGCGGACATCGGCGTCTTGCGTGCCTTCGTGAATGTATTGATGTCCGACGAGCGTCCCCGCCCAGGCAATACAGCTATGCGTCGCGTTGAGAATGCGGATCTTGGCTTCTTCGTAGGGCAGCACCGAGTGGACCATCTCCGCACCGACGTTCTCCCATGCCGGCCGCCCCGCAATGAATTCGTCCTCGATCACCCACTGGATAAACGCTTCGCCCATGACGGGGGCTTTATCGTCGAAACCGGTTGCAGCCAGCACGCGCTCGCGGACATCAGGCGTGGGGCGCGGCGTGATGCGGTCGACCATCGCGTTCGGGCATGAAGTATTCGCGATCATCCAGTCGCGCAGAGCAGTCTCGCCGCGCAATTGCAGGAATTCGAGCATGCCGGCCTTGAAACGATCGCCGTTGCTGCGCAGGTTGTCACAGTTTTGCAGCGTTACCTTGCCCGTGTTCTGCTTCATGCGGGCGTCGAGAACAGCGGCCAGCGCGCCATAGATGGTCGTGCGGGCGCCTTTCAGGTCGGCGGCCAGATCCGGATTGGCCGTATCCAGCTTATGGTGTTCATCGAGGTAATAACCGCCTTCGGTCACCGTGAACGATACGATCTTGCACTCGGGCGCCGCGCCTGCCGCAACGAGCGCATTCAGGTCCGCTGCCCACGGCACGACCTTCGTGATCGAGCGAATGGTTTCGTACGCGCGCTCGCCGTGCGGCGTGACGGTTTCCAGCGTATAGGTGCCGTTCTGTGCGGCCAGTGCTTCCAGCACCGCATTCATGTCGCCGCGAATATTGCCGACCGTCAGCGACCAGCGCGTGTCGCCGGATTCAATCAGCTTGTGCAGGTACCACGCCTGATGCGCACGATGAAAAGAACCCGCGCCGATGTGCAGGATCACGTCGGCGGCTGCCTGGCTTTCGGTAGTCATGTCGTCCTTCCTCTGATCTGGATGCGCCTCATGCGGTGCGGGGCGCTGTGCTGTGTCTCGTTGTCGACGAACGCAGACTGGGCGTAGGGCCAAATTCGCGTTGCATCGATCATTTGCTCGTTCTGTGAGCGAATGATCGTATTCGATTCGATGAAAGTCAAGGCACTGCGCAGCATTTCCGTTTGTGTTTTTGCGTGATTTTTTTGGGGTGGCGGTGACGATGCTTCGCGGGAACTCGCGGGCTATTGCGTTGCACAAAATTTGTCGATCGAGCCCCTACGGACTAACCCCAATGCAAAAAAGTATCGGTGGGCCGTGTCATTTTCAGTGGTGAATTAACCGTGACAGGGATAATTTCCAGTCATGGCAGGCGCGAACCGTTTTTATCCGCGGCGCCGAAAACAAAAGCGGATCAGGAGGAAGACAGATGCACGCAATACTGAGTGCCCCGTCGTGCCGGTGCGGAACGTGCGGTTATTGCCGCGCGGCACGCACGGACGCCCGCCGCGCCAACATTTTCCAGCCGGATCTTGAAGTGGTCGCGGTGGCGCGCGACGAATCGTTCAAGGTCTGGTCGCACGGTTATCCGTACCGCACCGTGCGCTGGCATTTCCATCCCGAGTATGAAATCCAGCTCATCACCACGACGAGCGGCAAATACTTCGTGGGCGATTACATCGGCAACTTCGTGCCCAGCAATCTCGTGATGATGGGATCGAACCTGCCGCACAACTGGGTCAGCGACGTGCCCCCAGGCGAGCATGTCGATGAACGCTGCCTGATCCTGCAATTCGATGCGGAATTCGTGGCGCGTGCTATCGACGTATTCCCGGAATTGAAGCGCGTTCAAGGGTTACTCGATGCGTCGTGCTGGGGTCTTCTGTTCAAACCGGAAACGGGCGCGGCGGCCGAGCCGATCATGCGCGAGATGCTTGGCGCGCAGGGTATGCGGCGCATCACGTTGTTCCTGGCGTTGCTCGACCTGCTCGTGCAGAGCACCGACCCGGTGAAGCTGGCGAGCGCGGCGTATCGTGCGGACCCGGCGAAGTATGCCGAGACGCGCATCAATCACGTGCTGTCTTATATCGGCAAGAACCTCTCGCAGGAACTGCGCGAATCCGAACTCGCGGCGCTTGCGGGACAAAGTGTGAGCGCGTTCTCGCGATATTTCCGCCGCCACACAGGGCTGCCTTTCGTGCAGTACGTGAACCGGCTGCGTATTAATCTCGCGTGCCAGTTGCTGATGTCGGGCGAACTCAATATCACCGATATCTGCTACCAGGTCGGCTTTAATAACCTGTCGAATTTCAACCGGCAATTCCTGTTGCTGAAGGACATGTCGCCGTCGCGGTGGCGTGCGTACCAGCAGCTCAATGCTGCAAGCGCGACCGAACCGCCTGACGCTGCGCAGGTCCTCGACGTGTCCGTCTAGCGCCTTTTTCTTGAGCGTAGACCGCAAAACGCGGTGCTTGCAAAAGCACCGCGCGGGACGAGCTCGTCCTCGCGGTTTCAGCTTTGCCATGAAGTGCATCAAGTCAAACCCAGTCCAATCAATAACAGATGGAGACAGTCATGAACGCTTTCCTTTTCCCGAAGAAACTCGCCTTCGCCACGTTAGGTTTTGCTACGGCGCTTGCAATGTCCGCCGTCCACGCCGCTGAGCCGCTGAAGATCGGCATGACGTTCCAGGAGCTGAATAACCCGTATTTCGTCTCCATGCAAAAAGCGTTGAACGAAGCGGCGGCATCGATCGGCGCGCAAGTGTTCGTGACCGATGCCCACCACGACGTCAGCAAGCAGGTCAGCGATGTTGAAGACATGCTGCAGAAGAAGATCGACATCCTGCTCGTGAACCCGACTGATTCCACCGGCATTGTCTCGGCCGTGAACTCGGCGAAGAAGGCCGGCGTGGTAGTCGTGGCTGTCGATGCGAACGCGAACGGCCCGGTGGACTCCTTCGTTGGATCGAAGAATTACGACGCGGGTGTGATGTCGTGCGAATACCTGGGCAAGGCGATTGGCAGCACGGGGGAGGTGGCCATCCTCGACGGTATTCCGGTCGTGCCCATTTTGGAGCGCGTACGCGGCTGCAAGGCGGCACTCGCCAAGTTCCCGAACATCAAGCTTGTTGATACGCAGAACGGCAAGCAGGAACGCGCGACCGCGCTGAGCGTGACCGAGAACATGATCCAGGCGCATCCGAATCTCAAGGGCGTATTCAGCGTGAATGATGGCGGATCGATGGGCGCGCTTGCGGCGATTGATGCATCGGGCAAGGACATCAAGCTGACGAGCGTTGACGGTGCGCCGGAAGCCATCACGGCCATGCAAAAGCCGGACTCGAAGTTCATTGAAACGTCGGCGCAGTTTCCGCGCGACCAGGTGCGCATTGCGATTGGGATCGCGCTTGCGAAGAAGTGGGGCGCCAACGTGCCGAAGGTGATTCCTATTGACGTGAAGCTGATTGACAAGAGCAATGCCAAGGGCTTTAGCTGGTAAGCGATTTTTATATCCCGCTCTTAACGCACGGTCCGGCAGGTGACCAGGATGAACTCCATTCTCAGACTCGACAACATCACGAAAAGCTTCCCCGGCGTGAAGGCGTTGCAGGGCATTCATCTCGACGTCGCCGCCGGTGAAGTGCACGCGCTGCTCGGTGAAAACGGCGCGGGAAAGTCCACGCTGATGAAAATCCTCAGCGGCATTTATCAGCCGGATGAAGGCACGATCACGCTCAACGGCACGACCCGTACCTTCGCGGATTATCACGATGCGGTGGCGGCGGGCATTGGCATTGTGTTCCAGGAATTCAGCCTGATTCCGTTCCTCAACGCGGTCGAAAATATCTTTCTCGGGCGTGAGCTGAAGAAAGGTTTCCTGCTGGATCGAGCAGCCATGCGGCGTTCGGCGGCGGCAATTTTTGCGCGGCTGAAAGTGGCTATCGACTTGTCGGTGCCTATCCGGGAGCTGTCGGTCGCGCAGCAGCAGTTCGTCGAGATCGGCAAGGCGTTGTCTCTTGAAGCCCGCATCCTGATCCTCGATGAACCCACCGCCACGCTCACGCCTTCCGAAGCGGAACATCTCTTCGACATCATGCGTGAGCTGAAGACGCAGGGTGTCGCGATGATCTTCATCTCGCATCACCTCGATGAGATTTTTGAAGTCTGCGATCGCATCACCGTGCTGCGCGACGGGCAGTATGTCGGCGATACAGCCGTCGCCGATACCGACGTCAGCCGCCTTGTGGAGATGATGGTGGGCCGCAAGATCGAGAACAGCTTTCCGCCGAAGCCCCCGCCACGAGCCGGCGCAAAAACCGTGCTCGAAGTCGAGGCATTGCAGATCGACAGGGACGGGCCCGTCAACGCGTTCGTGTTGCGTGAAGGCGAGATCCTTGGCTTCGCGGGTCTGGTGGGGTCGGGTCGTACCGAGACCGCGCTCGCGGTGATCGGCGCCGATCCCGCCCATGTGAAGAAGGTGAAGATCGACGGACGGGACATGAAGCTGGCGGACCCGGCGGCGTCACTCGATGCGGGTATCGGCATCCTGCCGGAAAGCCGCAAGACCGAAGGGCTGATCACCGACTTCTCGATCAAGCAGAACATCTCGATCAACAACTTCGGCAAGTACCGTCAGGCGCGATTTTTCATCGATCAACGCAACGAAGCGCGTACGACCGCCGCGATCATAAAGCGCGTGGGCGTAAAGGCTCCGACCATGAACACGCAGGTGTCCACGCTCTCCGGCGGCAATCAGCAGAAGGTGGTGATTGCGCGCTGGCTGAATCATCACGCGAACATCCTGATCTTCGACGAACCCACGCGCGGCATTGACGTGGGGGCGAAAGCCGAGATCTACCTGTTGATGCGCGAGCTCACCGGGCGGGGCTACGCAATCATCATGATCTCGTCGGAGTTGCCGGAGATTGTAGGCATGAGCGATCGCGTGGCTGTGTTCCGGCAGGGTCGCATAGAAGCCATTCTTGAAGGTGAGCAGATCACATCGAATGCAGTCATGACGCACGCGACGACGGCCAGTGCCGTGTCGGTCGAGCAGGGAGTCAGCCATGAGTAAATTAACGATGGAACCCAAGACCGCCACAGTCGATTCGGCATCGCCGGGCGCACCCGTGCGATTCACGTGGGCCGGTCTTAAACGATCAACCATTTTTTATCCGTTCGTCGGACTGGTGGTCGTGTGCCTGGTGATGGTGTTCGCGAGCAACAGTTTCCTGTCGGCAGCGAATATAGAGAACATTGCGCGGCAGGTGTCCATCAACGCGATCATTGCGGTGGGCATGACGTGCGTGATATTGACGGGAGGTATTGATCTGTCGGTGGGATCGGTAATGGCGCTGTCCGGCACGTTGGCGGCCGGCTTGATGGTATCGGGCATGAACGCGGTGGCGGCGCTCGTGGTCGGCATTGCCGTGGGGCTTGGCTTCGGCGTGGCGAACGGCATCTTCGTCGCGTTTGCCGGCATGCCGCCGATCATTGTCACGCTGGCGACCATGGGCATCGCTCGCGGGCTGGCGCTGATCTACACCGGCGGTTATCCGATCGACGGCTTGCCCGACTGGGTCGCCTTCTTTGGCAACGGCAAGGTGCTGGGCGTCCAGATGCCCGTGGTCATCATGCTCGTGGTCTACCTGCTTGCGTGGGTGTTGCTCGAGCGCATGCCGTTCGGGCGATACGTCTACGCAATCGGTGGCAATGAAGACGCCACGAGGTTGTCCGGGGTGCGCGTGGCGCGTGTAAAGCTGATTGTGTATGGACTGGCGGGGCTGACATCGGCGCTGGCGGCCATCGTGCTCACTGCGCGTCTGATGAGCGGGCAGCCAAACGCCGGGGTGGGGTTCGAACTCGATGCAATCGCCGCGGTGGTCATGGGCGGGACCTCCATTTCAGGTGGGCGCGGCTCGATTGTCGGCACATTGATTGGTGCCTTGCTGCTGGGCGTGCTGAACAACGGCTTGAACATGGTCGGTGTGAACCCGTATGTCCAGAATGTGATCAAGGGTGGAATCATTTTGCTGGCGATCTACATCAGCCGCGACCGACGCCGTAAGTGATTAGAGAAGCGGTCATGACCAGAGACGGAAAACCCTTTGTTTAAAAGTGTTTTCCAGGAAAAACCACGAACCTGCGCAGAACGAGACGAGAGCACTATGAGCACATCAAACGAAGCAACCCGGATGACCGCAATTGTTTGCCATGCGCCCAAGGATTACCGGGTCGAGTCGGTACGGCGACCAACGGCCGGGCGCAATGAACTGGTCATTCGCATTGCCGCTTGCGGGATATGCGCGAGCGATTGCAAATGCCACTCAGGCGCCAAGATGTTCTGGGGCGGTCCCAGCCCCTGGGTCAAGGCGCCTGTCATTCCGGGGCACGAGTTCTTTGGATACGTCGAAGAACTGGGGGAAGGCGCGGCAGAGCATTTCGGCGTGGACCTGGGCGAGCGTGTGATCGCCGAGCAGATCGTGCCTTGCGGAAAATGCCGCTATTGCAAGTCGGGGCAGTACTGGATGTGCGAAGTGCACAACATCTTCGGCTTCCAGCGCGAAGTGGCGGATGGCGGCATGGCCGAGTACATGCGTATCCCGCCGACTGCCATCGTCCATAAGATTCCGGACGGCATTTCGCTGGAGGACGCCGCGATCATCGAGCCGCTGGCGTGTGCCATCCACACGGTGAATCGTGGTGACATCCAGTTGGATGATGTAGTCGTGATCGCGGGCGCGGGACCATTAGGGTTGATGATGACGCAGGTCGCGTATCTGAAGACACCAAAGAAACTCGTGGTGATCGACCTGGTGGAGGAACGTCTGGCGCTGGCGCGTGAATACGGCGCGGACATCACGATCAATCCGAAGAATGAAGATGCATTGGCGATCATCAAGTCGATCACGGATCAATATGGATGCGACGTCTATATAGAAACTACCGGAGCACCCATAGGCGTGTCGCAAGGCCTGGACATGATCCGCAAGCTGGGGCGTTTCGTTGAGTTCTCGGTGTTCGGAAGCGATACGACGGTTGACTGGTCGATCATCGGCGACCGGAAGGAACTTGACGTGCGCGGTGCGCACCTTGGGCCGTATTGTTACCCCATCGCGATAGATCTATTGGCGCGTGGCCTGGTTACCTCGAAGGGTATTGTGACGCATGGCTTTTCGCTTGAGGAATGGGACGAAGCGATCAAGGTGGCGGATTCACTGGAGTCCATCAAGGTCTTGCTAAAGCCGCGATAATATAAAGAACCAGAAAAGCCCTGCAAACAAGCGGGGCTGAAAAGATCGAGACATGGAGCAAGCGCAATGGCTTATGTAATAGGCGTGGATATTGGCACCCAGAGCACGAAGGCGTTGTTAGTCGACGCGGAAGGAAAGATCGTCGCCCAGCATTCGAGTGCTTACCATCCCGACACGCCACGACCGCTGTGGGCGGAGCAATGGCCTTCGGTCTGGCTGGATGCGGTCAAGGCGACGATCAAGGCCTGCGCGGAAAAAGCCGCCGCGAAGGGGATAGCCCGTGAAGATATTAGGGCCATCTGCATAAGCAGCTTGTACGGCGGTTCCGGGATTCCTGTTGACCAAGAAAAACGCGCGCTATATCCATGCCTGATCTGGATGGACCGCCGGGCGACGCAGGAAGTGGAGTGGGTCGAGAAGAACATCGACACAAAGCGTCTGAAGCAGATCACGGGCAATGGCATAGACAGTTACTACGGCTATACGAAGATGCTTTGGCTGAAGAACAACCAGCCCGAGGTGTGGAGCAAGACCCAATATTTTCTGCCGCCGAACGCGTACATCATTCGTGAGCTAACGGGAGCGTTGGCGGTTGACCATAGCTCGGCGGGGAATATCGGTGGGGTGTACGACATAGAGAAACGCGGGTGGTCGGAAGAAGCGCTGACCATGCTCGGCATTCCAATCGAGATGATGCCGCCGCGGTTGGTGGATTCGTCGGAGATAGTGGGTGGACTGTTAGCTCAATGGGCCGCCGAACTTGGATTGAAAGAGGGCACGCCGGTGATTGCGGGCGGCGTGGATGCAGCGGTTGCAACGTTCGCAGCAGGCGTGACGCGCGCAGGCCATCACGTTGCGATGATCGGCACGAGCATGTGCTGGGGGTATATCAATCAGAGCGTCGATGCGAGTCATGGCCTGATAAGCATGCCGCACGTGTACAACTCGCAGAAGGACATATATATCTTCGGCGGTGCGATTACGGCAGGTGCTTCGGTCACGTGGTATCGCGAGCAGTTTTGTCATGCAGAGACAGAAGCCGCTAAAGCGACGCCTCATGGCGATCCGCATCGGCTGCTGGAAGAAGCTGCGGCGGCCATAAAAGCGGGCTCCGATGGTGTGGTCTTCCTGCCCTACCTGATGGGTGAGCGCAGCCCCGTGTGGGATGCAAAAGCCAGTGGCACATTTGTTGGCTTGAGCCTGTACCACACACGTGCCACGCTGTATCGCGCGGTTTTGGAAGGCGTGGCATTCGCGCTAAGGCACAACATGGAGGCGGGTCGCCGTGGCGCGCAATCGCTTGACGACAAACTTATTGTGGTCGGCGGTGCGGCGCATTCGGACTTGTGGATGCAGATCATCGCGGATGTCACGGGGTATCCGGTCTGGTCGATCGAAGAGGAAGTAGAAGCCGCGATGGGTGCCGCGTTGCTTGCGGCATTAGGCACGAACCTGATCACGCGGGAGACCGCTGAGGGCGGCTGGGTCACGCTGGTCGAACGCGCGAAGCCGGACTCGGAGCGGCAGAAGTTATACGCTGAGCGCTTTGGCGTTTATGTCGATTTATATCCGGCGTTGAAGCCGATCATGCATCGCTTGCAGGCATCCTGAATCATGCAGACACACTTCGATTTCAACGGGCGGTCGGTGCTGGTTACGGGGGCATCGAGTGGTATTGGACGGACGACGGTCGTTCATTTGCGTGCGGCGGGTGCGCGGGTGGTGGCGGCAGCGCGTAACCTGGATGCGTTGCAAACGCTTGCAGATGAAACGGGCTGCGAGCCGTTGGTTCTTGATGTATCCGATCCAGCGCAGATAGCACTTGCGTTGAAAGACCTCGATGCTTTCGATGGTCTCGTCAATTGTTCGGGCACGACGGCGTTGGATAAGGGCGTTGATTTTTCTGCTGCGGATTTCGATCAGCTCATGGCGGTGAATGCTCGGGGTGCTGCGCTCGTTGCGCAGCAGGTCGCGCGGGGGATGATCGCTGCGGGCAAGCACGGCAGTATCGTGAATGTATCGAGTCAGGCGGCACTGGTGGGGATTGAAGATCACCTTGCGTATTGTGCATCGAAGTCGGCGCTCGACGCTATTACGCGCGTGTTGTGTCTGGAGCTTGGGCCCTATGGCATTCGCGTGAACAGCGTCAATCCGACTGTCACGCTTACACCGATGGCAATCAAGGCATGGAGCGAACCCGCTAAACGCGATCCGGCGTTGAAGGGGATTCCGTTGGGGCGTTTTGTTGAGCCGGACGAAGTGGCCGCGCCCATTTTGTTTTTGTTGAGTGACGCAGCCGCGATGATTTCAGGCATCGTCATGCCGATTGATGGCGGGTTTACTGCGAGGTGATTTTTTCGTGGTGGCGGGCTATGTCCACCATCGCCAGTGCTCGTCAGATAGCCCACTGGCCGGCGCTGTTGACGCGGCCATGCGAGTGCGAACGAACCCTTCAAACCCGCCCGGGGACAATCGCATGAGCTTCAAACGCCGGCCCTTGTACAAAACTCACTTCGAATTGCTGAAGCGCTTCGAACTGCGCTTCGTCTCCGACGTGACTGAATATGAGCGGAATCTTCAGCCGGTGCGCATAGCCCACCAACGGCTTTACCACTGAATCCCGCAGCGCCAGACCCGCATCCATCTTGATGAAATCCAGCCGCGCCATATCCGACACCGACATGATCTGTCCGGCATTGGGCAAATTCCCCGCGACCTTGAACCCATACTTCTGATAACTCTTCACGAGATACCCGAGGAAGGTCTTATGCGCAACCGCGGCCGGCGGCAACTCAATGACGATCCTTGCCGGGTTCAACCCAAACTCGATCAGCACGGAAGAAAAGTGCTTGCCGTGATCATATTTCACGCTCTTCAGCAGACGCTCGTGCACCCTCAAGAACAACAACCCTGGCCGCTGCGCGCCAAAGAAATTAAACGCGTGCAATGCGCGTGAGAGCCGGTCGAGTTCGACGAGCTTCGGGTCGTCGTCGAGTTGCGCGAACGGATCGAACGACGCGCCGTCGCCGGTGAGCGTCATGGCCTGGAAGCCGAGTTCATCACCGAATCGCTCGGCACTTTCCACCGACGCCGTCAGGGATTGCGGCAACCCCCGCGTGGTGACATCGAAGATAGGTTCGTAGGCGCTCGCCAGACAAAACCCTTCGTAGAACGCGATGGCCGTACCCGCGCTTGCTCCCTCGCCCATGACAATGCGCGCGCCGGGAAACGGGTAATCCGCGGCACGCGAAACGAGTTGCTGGACGGTTGGCGCGATCATGAAGACGAGTATGTAAGAGGTATAGCGTCGATGGTAGCAGTGCCGCGGGTGGTGCCTTGCACAAAATCCACATATTGATATGAGCCGAAACCAACTCGCCGCGTATGACTAGGGTTAACATTAATTTCACTTAACGTAATTAGTTTTACCATGCGTAATTGAAATGGCAAACTATCAGGAGACTCGCATGGCAGCTGAGAAGAAATTTGCGTCGCAGGCCGACCTCACGGAAAAGAAGGTGACGTTCGAGCGTCTCTCCGAGCACGCCTATGCGTACACGGCGGAGGGTGATCCGAATACGGGCATTGTGATTGGGGACGACGCGGTGCTCGTCGCCGACACGCAAGCTACGCCGGTCATGGCGCAGGACGTGATTCGCCGGATCCGCGAAGTGACCGACAAACCCATCAAATACGTCCTGCTCACGCACTATCACGCGGTGCGGGTGCTCGGCGCGTCGGCGTACGGCGCGCAGCAGATCATCGCGAGCCAGGACACGTATGACCTGATCGTCGAGCGCGGCGAGCAGGACATGAAGAGCGAGATCGAGCGTTTTCCGCGCCTGTTCAATGCGGTGGAATCGGTGCCGGGGCTCACGTGGCCAACGCTCACCTTCAAGGGTGAGATGACGCTGTGGCTTGGTAAGCTCGAAGTGAAGATCATGCAGCTCGGCCGGGGTCACACCAAAGGCGACACGGTGCTGTGGCTGCCCCAGGACAAGGTGATGTTGTCGGGCGACCTGGTTGAATACGGTGCGACACCATATTGTGGCGACGCCTATTACCAAGACTGGCCCGCAACGCTCGACGCGCTTGCGGCCTTCAATCCCGAGAAACTCGTACCGGGTCGCGGTGCGGCGCTGAAGACGCCGCAACAGGTGGCGGACGGTATTGCGGGAACACGGGCTTTCGTGAGCGAACTGTTCAACCAGGTGAAGCTGGGTGCTGCAGCGGGCAAGGACCTGAACGAGATCTACAAGCTCACGTATGCCGCGCTCAAGCCGAAGTTCGGCGATTGGGTCATCTTCGACCACTGCATGCCGTTCGACGTCACGCGCGCTTTTGACGAAGCCACGCAATATCGCGATCCGCGTATCTGGACGGCGCAGCGCGACAAGGAAATGTGGGAAACGCTCGAAAGCTGAATGATGACGGCAACGATCATGGCTATCGACTTTCAGGCGCTCACATTCGAGTACCGCCGCTCATCCGATCAGGACGGCCATCAGGACGCCCCCGCGCCGCTGCATCCGGTTGTTGTGATCGGCGCGGGGCCGGTGGGTCTCGCGACCGCGATCGACATCGCGCAGCAGGGCACCCCCGTCGTGCTGCTCGACGATGACCACACGTTGTCGTCGGGATCGCGCGCTATTTGCTTTGCGAAACGCACGCTCGAGATCTTCGATCGGCTCGGCTGCGGCGAACCAATGATCGCGAAGGGCGTGAGCTGGAACGTGGGCAAGGTGTTCCTGCAAAACGAACTGCTCTACGCGTTTGATTTGTTGCCCGAAGCGGATCACGCTCGGCCCGCATTCATCAATCTGCAGCAGTATTACGTCGAAGGATATCTAGCTGAGCGGGCGCGTGAGTTGCCCTTGCTCGATGCCCGCTGGCATAACAAGGTCACGGGCATCACTCAGTCGGATGAATGCGTTTTGCTGCAGATCGACACACCTGACGGCCCGTACACGCTGCGGGGAAGTTACGTAGTCGCAGCTGACGGTGCGCGTAGCCCAGTGCGTGCGCTCATGCATCTCGATACCCACGGCCGCACCTTCAAGGACCGCTTCCTGATCGCGGATGTACGGATGAAAGCCGACTTCCCGACCGAGCGCTGGTTCTGGTTCGATCCGCCGTTTCATCCGAATCAATCGGTGCTGCTGCATCGGCAGCCGGACAACGTGTGGCGCATCGATTTCCAGCTGGGCTGGGACGCCGACCCCATCGCGGAGAAAGCGCCCGAGCGGGTGATTCCGCGTGTGCGCGCATTGCTCGGACCCGACGTTGAGTTTGAACTGGAATGGGTGAGCGTCTATACGTTCCGATGCCAGCGCATGGACAAGTTTCGTCACGGCCGCGTGCTGTTCGCGGGCGATTCGGCGCACGGCGTGTCGCCGTTCGGCGCGCGCGGCGCGAACAGCGGCGTGCAGGATGCGGACAATCTTGGCTGGAAATTGAAACTGGTGATCGACGGCGATGCGCCCGATGCATTGCTCGACACCTACGCCAGCGAGCGCGAAGCCGCCGCCGATGAAAACATCCGCCACTCTACGCGTTCGACCGATTTCATCACGCCGAAGAGCGATGTATCGCGCGTGTTCCGCGATGCTGCCTTGCGGCTTGCGAAAGATTGCGCGTTTGCGCGGCGGATTGTGAACAGCGGGCGGTTATCGACGGCTTCGGTGCTGCATGACTCGCCATTGAACACGCCGGATCGCGAACCCTTCGAATGCGGCCTCGTGCCGGGTGCGGTGGCGGCGGATGCGCCTGTGTTTTTTGCCGGCCAGAACGCATGGTTTTTGCAGCGCATGGGGTCGTCGTTTGCGGGTGTACTGTTTGGTGAATCCCCGGATGCGCTGGCCGCGTTGAAAGATCTGCGTCCGCGAATGAAGCTTGTCTTGATCGCGCCGACGGGTTCCAACGTCAAAGCGCGCGAAGGCATTGAAGTACTGGAAGACGTGAAAGGTCTCCTGGCCCAACGTTTCGATGCGCATCCCGGCACGTTCTATCTCCTGCGCCCGGACCAGCACATCGCAATGCGCGCTCGTCGCCTCGATCCTAACGCCGTCCGCGAAGCACTCGCCCGCGCGACTTGCTCCCTGAACGAAACCCAGCCTGCATGATGAGGTCCGCCATGCTCGATACCACCCTGCGTCTCGCCGATCCCGATGCCTTCTATGAAGCGCTGATCGACATGCATCGCGATCTTGGCAACAACGAAAGCCAACTCGTGAACGCAAAATTGATCCTGCTGCTGTCGAACCAGATCGGCGATATGGACGTGCTGCGCGAAGCGATGTCGATGGCGCGAAGCGGCGTTGCGGCCTCAACCGCCAGCGTATGAAATTGTAGAAAAGGACAAGCCATGAAACCAGAATCGCCTGGCGCATTCACGAGTCACACTGAAACGAGCCGCCACTATCAATCGGGCTTTGCCGCCGACTTCGCGACCGAGGCGTTGCCCGGCGCGCTCCCGCTCGGCCGCAATTCACCGCAGCGGGTGAACTATGGGCTGTATGCCGAGCAGCTTTCGGGCACGGCCTTCACCGCGCCGCGCGGGCATAACCGGCGTTCGTGGTTGTATCGGATACGGCCGGCGGCGGTGCATCAACCGTTCACTCAAATGGAAGGCGATGACCTGCGCGCCAGACTCGTCGCGAACTTTGCCGAGGTGCCGCCCACGCCGCCGAATCAACTGCGCTGGGACCCGCTGCCCATGCCCGACGCGCCCACGGATTTCATCGACGGCTGGGTGACGATGGCCGGCAACGGCGCGGCTGAATCCATGCAGGGCTGCGCGATCCATCTCTACGCTGCGAACCGCTCGATGCGGGACCGCTTCTTCTACAGCGCCGACGGCGAACTGCTGATCGTGCCGCAGGAAGGGCGGTTGTCCATTGCGACCGAACTCGGCCGGCTCGATATAGAACCCTTCGAAATTGCGGTCATTCCGCGCGGCGTGCGTTTTTCCGTCTCGCTTCCCGATACCACCGCGCGCGGCTACATCTGCGAGAACTTCGGCGCGTTATTGAGGCTGCCGGATCTTGGGCCTATTGGCTCGAACGGTCTTGCGAACCCGCGCGACTTCCTCACGCCGCAGGCGGCCTACGAGGACCGCGAAGGCGCGTTCGAACTCATCGCGAAGATGAACGGCGTATTGTGGCGTGCGGATATCGGCCATTCGCCGCTCGACGTGGTCGCGTGGCACGGCAACTATGCGCCGTACAAATACGATCTGCGCCTGTTCAACACCATCGGTTCGATCAGCTTCGACCACCCCGATCCGTCGATTTTCCTCGTGCTGCAATCGCAGACGGATACGCCGGGTGTGGATGCCATCGACTTCGTGATTTTCCCGCCCCGCTGGCTTGCGAATGAGGATACCTTCAGGCCTCCCTGGTTTCATCGGAACGTCGCGAGTGAGTTCATGGGCCTTGTGCATGGTGTCTACGACGCGAAAGCCGAAGGGTTCATGCCAGGCGGGTCGAGCCTGCATAACTGCATGTCCGGACACGGGCCGGACGCGCAGACCTTCGAGAAGGCATCGAACGCGGATACATCGACGCCGGTGAAAGTAGGCGACACGATGGCGTTCATGTTCGAAACGCGCACGCTGATCAAGCCGACCCGCTTCGCCCTCGAAACCGCGCAGCTTCAGGCGCATTACTACGAGTGCTGGCAGGGACTGACCAAACATTTCAACCCGGAGCAACGATGAGTCTTTCGTCCGGCCCGACTCATGAAGCGCTTGAAGCGACGCGCGATCCAAGGCTTAAAAGCTGGATTGAATCCGCGAACGATCCGGCAAGTGACTTCCCCGTCCAGAACCTGCCGTTCGGCATTTTCTCCGATGAAGTCGATCCACTACCACGCGCGGGCGTCGCGATCGGCGACTGGATTCTCGACCTCGCCGTCGTGCATCGCGCGGGGTTGATCGAAGGTGAACCCGTGTTCGCGCAGCCCACGCTGAATGCATTTATCGCATTGGGACGCGACGCGTGGCGAAGCGTTCGTGTCCAGGTGAGTGCGCTGCTCGCCGCCGATTGCGACACGCTTAAAAACGATCCGGCGTTACGTTCGCGAGCGCTCGTGTCGAGGGCGAGCGCAACACTGCATCTGCCCATAGATATCCCCGGCTACACGGATTTTTATTCATCGAAGGAACACGCGACCAACGTCGGCTCCATGTTCCGCGATCCGAAGAACGCGCTGCTGCCGAACTGGTCGGAGATGCCGATTGGGTACAACGGGCGCGCTTCATCGGTGATCGTGAGCGGCACGCCATTGCGCCGGCCGAGCGGTCAGATCAAGCTGCCCGATGCGGAGCGGCCCGTGTTCAGCGCGTGCTGCAAGCTGGATATTGAACTAGAGACGGGGTTTATCATCGGCGCGGGAAATGCGCTGGGTGAACCTATTGGCTGTGAAGAGGCCGAGTCGCATATCTTCGGCATGGTGCTGCTCAACGACTGGAGCGCCCGCGATATCCAGCAATGGGAATACGTGCCGCTCGGGCCGTTCAACTCGAAGGGTTTCGCGACCACCATCTCGCCGTGGATCGTCACGCTCGACGCGCTCGAACCGTTCCGTACCGCCACGCCGAAACAGGAGCCCGAACCGCTTCCCTATTTGCGTCATACCGGCAATCACGCATTCGATATCGAACTCGAAGTGCATCTTCTGCCGGCGTTGGCTGAGTCAGCAACGAAGCTTTCGCGAACCAATTTCAAGCTGATGTACTGGTCGATGGCGCAGCAACTTGCGCATCACACGGTGGCGGGATGCAACACACGCGTAGGGGATCTGATGGGTTCCGGCACGATCAGCGGCCCGACGCTGGATTCATGCGGAAGCCTGCTTGAAATGACGTGGAACGGACAGCGCCCGATCACGCTGGAAGAGGGCGGCGAGCGCAGGTTCATTGAAGACGGCGATGAATTGACGCTCACCGGATGGTGTCAGGGCAAAGGGTATCGGGTGGGGTTCGGCGAATGCAAGGGCGTGATTCTGCCCGCGCGTGGCGTAGCGGAGTAAAGCGCAGCGCCGCGGCGCTGCGCTTCTCAGAAGCCTGAACCTAAACCGCTTGCCCGATACTCGCGCGCCGTGCCCGTCGATCCAGCGATGCTGACAGCAGCGTCAATCCGAACGCGCCGCAAGCCATCAGCACGCCCACCCACGGCAGCGCAGTGAGCGCCGCACCCGTGCCAATTGTCATGCCGCCGAGCCAGGCGCCTGTCGCGTTGCCGAGATTGAATGCGCCTTGATTCAACGTAGACGCGAGATTCGGCGCATCGCTTGCGCGGTTCACGATCAACATTTGCAAGGGCGGAACGATCGCGAAAGCGAGCACGCCCCAGACGAAGATGGTGATCATCGCGGGAATGGCGGCGTGCATCGTAACGGCGAAAATGGCCTGGATCACGATGATCGATACAAGGAACGTCAGCAGCGAGCGCAATAGCTTCCAGTCCGCGAGCTTGCCGCCGAGCGTGCTTCCTACCGTCAGCCCAAGCCCGAACAACAGCAGCACGAGCGTGACTGCATGAGGCGAAAAGCCGGTGACGTCTTCGAGGATCGGCGTGATGTAGGTGAACACGGAAAACAGACTCGCCGATGCGAGCACGCTGATGCCCAGCACCATCAGCACTTGCGGATTCTTGAGCACATTGAATTCACGAAGAATGCTCGATTCCCGCATCTCGATGTGCTTCGGCAGGCACACGGCGAGCGCGCCGGCCGCGCCCAGCCCGATCAGCGTCACGACCCAGAACGTGGCGCGCCAGCCGGCTGCCTGACCGAGCGCGGTACCAAGCGGCACGCCGAGCACGTTCGCGAGCGTAAGGCCCGTGAACATCAGCGCGATGGCCTGCGCGCGGCGGTTGGGCGCGACCAGATCCGCAGCGACCACAGAGCCAATGCCGAAGAAGGCGCCATGACAGAACGCGGTCAGAATGCGCGCCACCATCAGCATCCAGTAACCCGGCGCGATCGCGCACAGCAGGTTGCCGACTATGAATACGCCCATCAGGCTCATCAACGCTTTCTTGCGCGGCATTTTCGCGGTGACGATCGCGAGAATGGGAGCGCCGATGGTCACGCCCAGCGCATAACCCGACACAAGCATGCCCGCCGCGGGGATGGATACCCCGAGATCCCGCGCGACGTTGGGCAGCAAGCCCATGATGACGAATTCGGTCGTGCCGATACCGAACGCGGCAATGGCGAGGGCGAGAAGGGGCAGAGGCATGGGGTAAGCGGTGACTGAGTGCTGGCCGGTCGCGCGTTATCGGGGTGAAGGACGCAGGCTCGGGCGAGCAGAAGGAACCAAATTGTACCGAACGTTGTTGGCGTTCTTGGTGAAAACCCTGAGATTTGTGCAGTTGATTCAAGCAGTTGGGCTTTCGGCTGCGCGCCAAGGCGATCCGTGTTGCTTTTTGTCATCGAGCGGACTAGGTTGCGGGTTCCTGCTTTTCCAACAAGGACCCTGATGACTGCGCTCCGGCAATTTTTTCCGTTGATTGTTGCCGCGCTGCTGGCATTCGCGGTCGTGCCGGTGGCGTTTGCGCAGGAGGCCGACACGAGTGCCGGGCCGATCCGCACGACTGGCGGCAGCGTGGTGTTCGTTCAGCAGGCAGGCAGTGTTGAAGCTCAGATCGATGGCAAACCCTTCGACCAGCTGAACGCCCGCCGCATTGCGCATTTCGACGAGCCATCGGGTGCGCGGATGATCGTCGAGGTTTTCGATACCGGCGCACCCGAACTCGTTCTCTACGATTTCACCAAGCGTCCACCCACGGTCGAGCGTTTGACAAAACGCATGAAACTCACCGGCGTGTTCTGGCAGCGCGATGAAGTGGTGCTGAAAAGCGCCGACGGCTGGTACAGGTTCCAGCGCGGGACGCTAACGAAACTGACGTCATCGAAGATGACTTATCACTGAGTCCGCACCGCCATCCCCCGATGCGAATAAATCGATAACGCCAGACTAAGGCCGGCCCCAAAACGGGTCGGCCCTGAACGGCCGGCGCAGATAGCCCAGTCGTCTAAATGGCATTGATTCACAGCAAATGGCATACCATTCGTGCAATAAAGTTGAAATAATTTTGTAATTATTAATTGTATGAAGAATTGATGGATTATCGGAAAAGCCGATTTATCGGGCGGAAACTATAAAAACATTCCGCCTGCATTCGAATCAGGTAATTGGCTTGTTCAGGGAAATACCTGATAGCGCGGGGAGCCGTCGAACCAGGCTTTTACATTCCCAAGCGTGGTATTGGCGATCTCGTCCAGGGCTTCGCGTGTGAAGAAAGCCTGATGCGAGGTAACGATAACATTCGGAAACGACAATAGCCGCGCGAGGACGTCGTCCTGCAGCATGTGATTGGAATGGTCTTCGAAAAACAGCCCGCCTTCTTCTTCATAGACGTCGAGGCCGAGATGACCCAACTGGCCACTTTTCAAGGCGCCAATGAGCGCCTGGCTGTCGATCAAGCCGCCGCGGCCCGTATTAATCAGCATTGCACCGTGTTTCATGCGGGCGAGTGCGGCGGTGTCGATAAGGTGATAGGTGGAAGGTAAAAGCGGGCAATGCAGGCTGACAATGTCCGACTCCGCCAGCAGTGTATCCAGCGGCACATAATGCGCCCCCGCTTGTAGAAGATCGGCTGCTGGCGCGCCAGGATCAAACGCCAGCAGCTTCATTCCAAACCCGGCCATGATGCGTCCGAATACTCGCCCGATCACGCCCGTGCCAATAATCCCGAGCGTCTTGCCGTGCAGGTCGAAACCCAGCAGGCCGTTAAGCGAAAAATCACCATCGCGAGTCCGGGCATACGCGCGATGCAGTTTGCGATTCAACGTCAGGATCAGCCCGGCGGCATGCTCGGCCACCGCATGCGGTGAATAAGCCGGCACACGTACCACGCCAATTCCGAGCCGGACTGCCGCTGCCAGATCGACGTGATTAAAGCCTGCCGAGCGTAGTGCCACGAGTTGCGTGCCGCCTTCGTGAAGCGTTTCCAGGGTGGCTTCGTCCAGGATGTCGTTCACGAAAGGGCATACCACTGCGCAACCGTGAGCAAGCACGGCGGTTTGCGCTTCGAGCTGTGATTCCTGGAACTGCAGGGAGTAACCAAACGCCGCGTTTGCTGCAGTGAAGACGTCCCGGTCATATTGCCGGCTGCTGAAGACGATCATGTGAATCGGCATCAAACGGTCTCCCCGCCAGCCTGGAAAATCTGTGTCAGTTAATTAACCACCGCGCTTGTCGGGGGCACCATCGAAAGCCGTGCGAGAACGGTTTCCGGCTGCGGCAATCCGACTTCTCCGCCCGGGCCCATGTGCTCGAGCGTGTAGTCAATGAACGCGCGCGTCTTGGCCGGCAGATACTGGCGTCCCGGATAAACGATCGACACCTTCACGTCCGGATCATCAATAGCGTAATCGCCCAGCACGCGTACCAGGGAGCCATCCTCCAGGTCCGCCGCAACAATCCCTTCGGGAATGATGGAAATGCCCATGTGCGCAAGCGTCCCCAGCCGTACCATCAACGCGCTGTTGACAGTATAGACAGGCGCGAGCGTGACTTGATCTGCGCTGCCGTTATTGCGATGCCGGAAGTGCCAGGTCGCACTGCGCATTTCGCTGGGCAGCGCAACGAACGAATGGTGCAGCAAGTCGCCCGGGGTGCTGGGCGAGCCGTGTTCTTCAAGATAGGCCGGCGTCGCGACGGGAATCAGCGTGTTGGTGGCGACCGGGCGTTCGACCAATGCCGTGCTCGAGACCATGAATGCCGTGACAATACCAACGTCAAATCCGTCTTCCACCAGATCCACATGACGCTCGGACAAGGTGAGCCGTACGTTCACCTTTGGATAGACCTGCCGGAAACCGTCTATCAGCGGCGTCAGCGCCATCAGCGAAAGGGACCCGGAAGCCACTACGCGCAATGTGCCGCTGGGGTTGCCCTCGGTATGCGCCACCATTGACTCGAGATGATCGAGTTCTTCGAGCAATGCGCGGCAGCCTTCAAGATAACGCGTGCCGGCTTCTGTCAGTGAGAGGTTACGAGTAGTGCGATTGATTAACCGGGTGCGCAAATGCGCTTCGAGCATTGCAATTGCGCGAGTAACGAGCGCGTTTGATACATCGAGTTGTTGTGCCGCTCTCCGAAAACTCTCGGTTTCCGACACTCGTACGAACACACGCATGGCATGAATTTGATTCATCGTCTCTTACCTCTCAGTGTCCAACTCAGCGTGGGACCGTATTGCGCTTGACCGCGCATACGGCATTTTTTGATCGGCGCCAGAAATGCGCATTGACACCTGTGCGGAATTGCAATATTTCCTTCGTTTTCTGTCTGCATTCCGCATTAACCGCAAGACTTTCATGTTTGTTTATTCATTGCAATGAAAATTTACACTTGCGCAAATTTTGGAATGGATCGTCTGATTTATTCAAATTCTTGTTTCAAGAGTTGTGCTACGTCATTCTGTTTTTTGAGGCACTGATAAGCCTCCTGTCTTATTGAATACAAACAGGCAATCCGCTTTGCCGAGCCGGGAGGTACTCTGCCGAGCTTAGTCAAACAGCTGTTTTATTGAGTAAAAACATGTTGGTCGTGAGTCAAAAATGAAGAAGAAAGTTAAATTCATACCGTCCCGGCTTGACGGCTGGCAAACTGACATCCAAGAGGCGCACTATTCATCGATTCCAGAATCGCGATCATAATTAATCGAATCCTTAATTTAATAATTTCAAGCCGCTTGATCGTTGCATTTAAATAATCAATAGAGGCGATAATTTCATGATCTGGAGTTTGTTGGCGAGTCAACCCGAAATTGCATTGTTCGCGAGCCTGGCAATCGGCTTTTTCATTGGTTCTTTCAAGTTCGGACCTATACAGCTCGGCGGGGTATGCGGCACCTTGATTGTGGCGCTGATTCTCGGACAAAGCGGTGCGCGCCTTTCACCGGATCTGAAGAATATTGCATTTGCGCTGTTTATTTTCGCGCTGGGTTTCACCGGCGGACCACAATTCTTTGCGAACATCGGCCGGGGCTGGCGTTATGGGCTCCTTTCCCTGGTCGAGCTGGTGGTGGTACTTGGGCTCGTGCTCGGCGCCGTCGCGCTCTTCAAGCTGGATCGCGGCACCGCGGCCGGTCTGCTCGCCGGCGCCGCGACGGAATCGGCCGTGGTCGGCACGGCATCCGAAGCCATTGGCAAGCTCGCGCTGCCTGCTGCCGAGATTGCCCGGCTGTGCAGGCCAACATTGTCACCGCCTATAGCGTGAGTTACCTGTTCGGGCTCGTCACCGTCGTGTTGTTCACCAGCCAGATCGCACCGCTGTTGCTGCGCGTGAATCTGCGCGATGAAGCCGAGCGCCTGTGGCGCGCGCTCGGTGGCGACAGCGCGCTGGCGGAGGGCCAGCGGCTGGCCGCACCGTCGCTGGTGGCGCGCGAGGTCAGCGTCACGGGCGCGGCGGACCTGAGCGTCGATACCCTCGAAGGCCGCTACGGTAACGAACTCACCGTCGCGCGGCGCTTGTGGAGGCGTTGCCCGCGATTGGTGAGGAAGTCACCGGCAGCGACGTCGCCGACGTCTATGCCACCACCCTCGACGTCATGCTCACGCGGCGCGAAGTGCATGGCCTGACGGTAGCGCAGGTGCGCGCCCGTGCGACGCCCGCCGATGGTCACGGCGTTTATATATCGGCCGTTACGCGGCTGGACAGCACGATCCCGGCATTGCCGGGGACGGAGTTGCATCGCGGCGACGTGCTGACGCTGATCGGGGCGGCCGAGGACGTGCGGCGCGGCGCGGCGCGGCGAAGCTGGGCTACGTGGTGCGCGCAACGCTGAAGACCGACTTCGTGTTCCTGGGCCTGGGTGTGATTGCGGGGATTGTCGTGGGGCACTTGAGTGTGCCCCTCGGCGACGTACAGGTCGCGCTCGGCACCGGCGGTGGTTGTTTGCTGTCCGGGCTGCTGTTCGGCTGGATCCGCTCGCGCTATCCCGTGATCGGTTCGCTGCCTTCCGCCGCGGCGCAGGTGCTCAAGGATTTCGGCTTATGCACGTTTATCGCGGCGGTCGGGTTGGGGGCAGGCGCGGACGCCATCCGCCTGATCCGCGAGTACGGCTTCGCGTTGCCGCTGGCGGGCGTGGTCATCACGCTAGGGCCGGCGCTGGTGTCGCTCGCGGTCGGTCGCTGGTTGTTGAAACTGGAAGTGCCGCTGCTGCTCGGCGCGATCGCCGGGCAGCAATGCAGCACGCCGGCGATCAGTGCCCTGGTCGGCGTGACCGGCAATGCGACGCCGGTAATCGGCTACACGATCACTTATGCATTGTCGAACGTGTTGCTGCCGCTCATGGGGCCGGTGATCGTCGGGCTGGCAGGCAAGGTGGGATAAATCCTTTTTACGTTGTAACAGGCGGCACAGGCGCGTAGGCGCGTAGGCGGGTTGGGCAGGACATACGAAACTAGCGAGGGCACTATGGAATGGATACATCAGATATTGACGAAATCGCCGGAGATTGCACTATTCCTGTCGCTTGCGGTGGGGTACTTCATCGGTCAGATCAACTTCGGCAAGTTCCAGCTTGGTGGGGTGGGTGGGTCGTTGCTGGCGGCGGTGGTCATCAGCCAGTTCGGTGTGCAGATCGATAACGGCGTCAAGTCCGTCATGTTCGCGATCTTCATTTATGCGGTCGGCTACGACTCGGGGCCGCAGTTTTTCAATTCGCTGTCGCGCAAGACCTTGCGTGAGATCGCGATGGCGGTATTCCTCGCGGTATCGGCGCTCGCGACGGTGCTCGTGTGCGCGAAGCTGTTCGGCTTGAACAAGGGTATTGCGGCAGGGCTGGCCGGCGGCGCGTTGACCCAGTCCGCGATCATCGGCACAGCGGGCGATGCCATCGCCCGGCTCGGCCTGCCGCTTGCGCAAACCAAGGCGCTCCAGGGCGACGTGGCGGTGGCCTATGCCGTGACGTACGTATTCGGGTCGCTGGGCGCGATCATCGTTTGCGTGAACATCCTGCCGAAGTTCATGGGGCAGGGTCTGAAGGAAGCCGCCGCGGAGGCGGAGAAAAGTTTGCTCGGCGGCGCGCCCGCGCACGGGGCCGGACAGACGGCGGCGATGCCGGAGCTGGTCGGGCGGGCTTATCGCGTGACGGGCGGCAGCGGCAGCGGAGGCGCGGCGGTGCGCTCAGGCGGTGCCGATGCGGGAGGGCTGACCGTCAAGGCCGGTCCGGGCACGGTGAGTGTGAGCGGTGCCGCAGGCCGGACGGTCGCCGAGATCGAGATGGCTGAATCCGACATGATCACGATCGAGCGAATCCGCCGGGCGGGCAAAGCGGTCGAGCCGAGGCCGGACGTGATGCTGCAAGTCGACGATATCGTGCTGGTCGTCGGCCGGCGCGAGGTCATAGTGACGGCGGCGTCCAACATTGGCGAAGAGGTGGCGGACACCGACGGCATCAGTGTCGTGATGCAGAACCGGCAGGGCGTGTTCACGCGCAAGGGCATGAATCACATGACGATTGCCGCGGTGCGCACCACCGTGGATCGTGATCTGCGGCACGGTGTATTCGTGCAGGAGATTCGCCGGGCGGACCAGCCGTTGCCGATTCTCCCGGAGACCCAGCTCGAACATGGCGACGTGATCACGTTCTACGGTTCGCCGCAGGATACGAAGCGCGCCGTCGACGCGGCGGGCTACGAATTGCCGATCACCAACAAGACGGATTTCATCTACATGGGTGTGGGGATTGTGATCGGCTTGTTGATCGGGTTGATCGTGGTGAATGTGGGCGGCGTGCCGCTGACACTGGGCTCCGGCGGGGGCTGTTTGCTGGCCGGGCTGGTATTCGGCTGGATGCGGGGCAAGCACCCGATGTATGGCGTGATGCCGTCGGCGGCGTCGCAACTGATGAAGGATTTCGGCCTCGCGGCGTTCGTCGCGGCGGTCGGCCTGAACTCCGGGCTGGCGGCTGTGGTGACGGTGAAGAACAGCGGTCTCACGATCTTTTTGCTGGGCGCCGTCGTTACTATATTGCCGCTCGTTCTCACCATGCTCTTCGGCCGATACGTGTTGCGATACACAAACGCAGCGCTTCTGGCGGGTGCCATGACCGGATCGCGTAGCGCGAATCCTGCGTTTGGCGGTGTGCTGGACAAGGCGGAAAGCGCGGTGCCTACGGTTCCGTTTGCGATCACCTATGCGTTGGCGAATGTATTGCTGACGCTGCTGGGACCGCTGGTGGTGGGATTGGTCTGATGAAGGGTTGAGTGCACGTGATAGTGCGAACTCATGCACACTCATGCGCACTCAAAAAAGTTTGAACCGGGGGCCATGGCGTGAGCCCAACGACATTAAGCATGAAAGGAGAAGCGTCCATGACTTCGCAGCAGAAAACCGTTCTTCTTCCCAAGGGAGAGCAACTTCCGGCGTTGGGCCAGGGCACCTGGGAAATGGGCGATAACACCAGAACCCGTAACGCGGAAATCGCAGCGCTCAATGCCGGTGTGGACTTGGGGCTGACCGTGATCGATACAGCGGAAATGTACGGCGAAGGCGAGAGTGAAAAACTGATCGCCGAAGCATTGAAAGATCGTCGTGACGCGCTTTTTATCGTCAGCAAGGTCTATCCGCATAACGGTAGCGAAGCCGGTGTGAAGGCCGCATGCGAGCGAAGCCTCAAGCGGCTGCAGACTGACCGCATCGATTTATACCTGCTGCACTGGCGTGGCGGCGAGGATCTTGAAGGGGTGATCGGTGGCTTTGAGACCTTGAAAACGCAGGGCAAGATCCGCCACTGGGGCGTGAGCAATTTCGACACGGAAGACATGGTCGAACTCTTCGCGCTTGAAAACGGCAACCGGTGCGCGACCAACCAGATCTTGTATAACGTCGCACGACGCGGTCCCGAATTCGATCTCCTGCCGTGGCTGCGCGAACGGAATATGCCGGCAATGGCGTATAGCCCCGTCGATCACGCACGCTTGCCGAAACAAAGCGTACTGAATGACATTGCGAAGGCCCGCGGTTTGACTGCGATGCAAATCGCGCTCGCCTGGGTCCTGCAACAACCGCAGGTCATGGCGATCCCGAAGGCGGGGAGTGTCGCCCACGTGATCGAGAATGCGGCGGCGCGAGAGGTGAATTTGTCGACGGAAGAACTGAGTCTCATCGACACCCAGTTCAAACCGCCGAAATCAAAACGCTCGCTGGAAATGCTTTAAACCTTCAGGCCGCTGACATGCTGACATGCTGGCGTGATGTGCACGCACGGACCCAAGCGCTCATTCGGGCTTTTGCAAGCGCCTCAGGTCGGCCACGGGAATGTGGCATCGAATCCGGTGCCCATCGGTGGCGTGCGCGTACGGTGGTTCCTGCTGCTCGCAGATCGCACCGATCTTGCGCGGACAGCGTGTATGAAACACGCAGCCGGAGGGTGGATTCGCCGCGCTCGGCAGCTCGCCCGAGAGCCGGATGCGCTCGCGCTCCTGCGGTTCACTGCCGATCGCCGGAATCGATGACAACAGCGCCTCGGTATAGGGATGATGCGGCCCGTCGAACACGTCCGTCGCCCGGCCGATTTCCATCAGCCGGCCGAGATACAGCACGGCGATACGATCGGACAAATAACGTACCACATGCAGGTCGTGCGAGATAAACACGTAACTCACGCCGCGTTCGCGCTGCAAGTCGACGAGCAGGTTCAGGATGGCGGCTTGCACGGAGACGTCGAGGGCGGACGTGGGCTCGTCGCAGACCACGACTCTCGGATCGCCGGCGAACGCACGCGCAATTGCCACACGCTGTTTCAACCCCCCCGACAATTGCCGTGTGCGCGAACTTAGATAACGTTCGGGCAAACGCACGGCGGCAGTCAGCGATTGCAGCCGCGCTTCCTTCGCCGCGCCGCGCAACGCACCGAGTTTCGACAACGATCGTGCGATCAGCCGGCGCACCGAATGCGCCCGGTTCAACGCGGAATCCGGATTCTGGAACACGATCTGCAGCGACTTGACCTGCTCGTCATTGCGGCTTGTCACACGCGCGGGCAGGGCGGCGCCATCGAGTTCTATGGAGCCGCCCGCGTCCGGCGAGAGCAGGCCCAGCAGCG